>Ga0272441_10001704_pt1 | contig 46319 bp, 35 predicted proteins | sample SSMProp6N_FD_193582 | JGI IMG/M metagenome (GOLD analysis project Ga0272441, IMG submission 193582) | Marine sediment archaeal communities from Little Sippewissett salt marsh, Falmouth, MA, United States - SSM-Prop-6N | ecosystem: Environmental > Aquatic > Marine > Wetlands > Sediment ... | reverse complement strand
GTTTTCGATGATTACCTAAAAAGAAAAACCGCTTTGCCTCCGGCAAAACGGTCTTCTGCTTTGTTTGTCGGGATGGGGAGATTCGAACTCCCGACCCCTACGTCCCGAACGTAGTGCGCTAGCCTGACTGCGCTACATCCCGTAATTAAAAAGGAGAAAAACAAGTTAGCCCTCTCTTAAGAGTCGACAAAAATAACCATTCTTGCTCCAATTTACATGTTTATCCTGAAATAATTTTTCCGCTTATTGAGTTTTTCCTTATTCCCCGGATCAGGATCATCTAGAGTCTTCCACTTTTCTCCCTCTGGTATTAACTTTAGTTAACAGGTAACCCAGCAGTAATATTATACCCAGCAGTGTAATAATAACAGGTGCACTGGGGACATCCAGTTTCAATGAAAACAGTAAGCCGGCAAATGATGCCACAAAGCCTGCTATCCATCCTACTGTTAACTTTGTTTCCCATTTATCTGACATAATAACCGACAACGATGCAGGCAGGATAAGGAAGGCAAATACAGTTAAAATACCTGCTATACTAACAGCCTCCACAACTACCAACCCGAAGGAAAAATAGAAAAGAAAGTCCCAGAGCATACGGTTTTTAATCTTCGCTTCATAATCATGGAATGAGTCAGTCAGCATCATGAACCTTTTCCTGTAAATAATATGAAAACCACCCACAAGAATTACCACGAGTGCCAGTTGTGTAAGCTGATGCCCTGAGATCCATAATATTGAACCAACCAGCATGTCATGTACGTGTACATCACCCCCCGCTCCCTTATCCAGTATAATAACTGTAAGTGTTGTAGCCACCGCATAAGCAATCCCAATAATAGCTTCAAGGGGAATAGATATCTTCCTGTTCCTTAACAAAGCAAATACAAAAGAAGCTAATGAGATAAAACTAATTGAAAATAAATAAGGCAGGAATCCGTGTGCCTCATGTGAGTGTTCCGCATGACCCATCTCAAAAAGTATCATTCCCACAGCGGATCCCAGTGCAGCAATTGAAGCAAGGGCAATATCAATAAAAATGATCTCCCTTTTAATCACATGTATACCGAAATAAACGTTAATCAGTACTATCAGTAAGCACCCTATCAGTGGAAGTAATATAAATTCAACAGACTCCATTTTCTTTCTTAATATTAATTTCTTGCTGCAATTCCTTTCCGTCCTCCCCTACTGAATAACTTTGCGAAGGCAGCTATATATGTAGCGATACCAATAATACTCACAATAGCGGGTCCATTCGAAATATTCAGGGTATACGATATATATATTCCTGCAAGCGCTCCAACAGAACCTATCGCCCAGCTCCATATAATCGTGGCTCTCCATGAGCTCACAAATATCCTGCTTATGGAGGCTGGTCCAATGAGTAATATAAAGACCAGGAAAATACCCATTACCGGAACTGATTTGACTATTACTATTCCGAACGTAATGTAAAAAACAAAGTCATATATCCTGGTCATGCCAAGCGAATCATTAATTATACCTCTCTGGCTTACCTTCCTGATATTTTTACCCAGTAAAAAGTTGAGTAATATTATCGGGACGAAAACAAGCAGGCAGCTCAGAACACTCTTCCATGTAACCCACAACACGTTTCCTGTTATAGTCTTCGTTATGTAATTTGAACCTCCCGGTATCTTCTCTGCCAGCAACAAAGCCATACCCAGGGCCACACAATAGAAAATACCTATTATTGCTTCCTGTGGCAGTACCTGCCTTTTCACTTTCATAACCGAAAAAATACCCAGCACAATTATCGTAAAAGCATAAGATATAAGCTGTGCGCCTATTGAGCTCTCCGTAAAGCCGAGAAGTATACCTATCATTGTACCAAGAGCTGCTATCTGTGCAACGGCAATATCGATGAATATTATTCCCCTTTCCAGTATGTGATTACCGAAATAGCTTAACATACCTGCCAGGATTATGCAAGCAACTATTGGAGGGGCTAGAAAAACAATAGTTCCCATTTTATCAGATACTCGCTTTAATCTTGCTTATCCAGTAATCCATAAGTTCAAAATTATTGTCAATGCCTATCTCACTATTTACAAACAGTGGCAGGTATACTGCTTTAATGCCCGTCCTGTCCTCAATCATATTGGGAGATTTTTTTTCAAAATAACTTGCCACGAGCATCACCTTTATGTCCTGCTCCTTTATCAGGTTCACCATATACTGCACATGCCTGGCTGATGGAGGTATACCTGGCTTGGGTTCAATGAACCCAGCTATTTCAAGACCAAAGATATCAGAAAAATAAGCCCAGTTCTTATGGTATGCAATTATCCTGCTTCCTCTGATAGGCAGGGCTTCCTTTAGCCACCCGCCGAGCAGGTCAGCAAGCTTCTTGCCCTCGTACTCCCTATCGAGAAAGGTAAAGAGGGTATGGTTATGGAGCAGCCTTGACAGAGTCTCACCTCCAAACATATTAACCAGTTCATCACCAAAGAGGGCCCTGTCGATCCTGTCAATAAAATCATCGCGGTTCTTTTCATAGAATGCGGCATTCTGGGGATCGACCTTTATAAGTCCCACTGTTATGTTCCTGGCAATAATCTTCCAGTTAAGCGGGCTTGTGTTTATATGGGGATTACCCATCAGGTGAACATCTCCTTCACTGCGATCTGCCTTTTCCGGTTTATCGAGTATGGTCACACCATCTGAGACTGCAACAAAGCCAACTGCCCCATCCATAATGTTTCTGTTACGCGCCTTATCCAGGAGTGTGGCAGACCACTGTTCCAGGTCCATACCTGTGGTTATCCATATATCTGCTTTATTGAGCATCATCGCATAGCTTGGTTTGGGTGGTATAAAATGAGGATCTGATTCACCCTTTGATATCATCTCCACTATAGCATTCTCTTTTGCTATCTCAGTAGCAATAGATGCATAGTCTGAGAATGAACAGACTATCCTTATCTGACTATTTACAGCTGCCAGCCCCGATAATGTAACCAGTGCCAGCAGCATGCTTATAATTTGCTTTTTCATATAATTAATTATTAAAATATTATTTCTTCGTTTTAATAAGCCTCGTGTTTATGTGGTCCCATAGCCCATGAGAACTGTATCACCAGAGTATGATTCGAAGGGTAGGAACCTATTGATTCAGGCAGGTAAGCAATTTCACGTGAATTATACTGGTATTGTATCCTGTAAAAAACGAATTCGCTTTGCCAGAAATCAAAATTAACTGAATAATCCCATTCGTATTGATCATTGTCATATGGCATCTCGCTGTATCCGATCCTGCCGCCAATCCATATACGTGAATTTAACTTGCGGTGAACCAGCGAGTAAAATCCCTTACTCCTAACTATTCCGTAGGGTGTTTCGTTAAAACCATAATACAGTTCAGTTTTCCAGTCAAATGACTTATATTTTGCCGTTCCCGGAGGCTGCCATTTGTAATGAAGACCGAAACTACCTATATAATTGTTTTTTCCGGCCGTTTCATTATTCTTACCTGCGATAGCACTCAGGCTATATTCGATATAACTGGAATTTGAAATATCATAATAATTTTTCCAGTGCCCGACATATGCAATATTAACACTCTCACCGGATGAGTAACTAAGATTGTCATTAATGTTGATAACAGAAAAATCGAACGAGCTTGCATCAGAGAATAATATCCTGGGAAGCATAATATTTACAGCTGCTCCCATGCCATTGAACCCGTCCAGTCCGAAATAGTTCACACATACCCTTGGCCTGTCAAACTGAGGAAGGGCATGCGTATGATGCCTGTTCAGCAGTCCGTACTCCGGGAAAAAAACACCACCTTTTAATGACATTTTAAGAGGCAGGTTGAGTATCTCCATATAAGCTTCTTCGATAGATACACCTTCATCGGTAATATCCAGGAAGGCTTTCCCTCGTGCAAATGGATCCAGAGGTGCAACGAAAGACATTTCAAGACTCCTCATGAATAATCCGTTGCTGCCATGTGTCCTTTCTCCTGGCTCTGATGTTAGTACATCATGAGCTGATGAAACTGATCCGAAAAAATCTCCAAGGACACTAATGTTAGGGTTCAATCCCTGTTGCTGGCGTACCCCGCTGTGAAATTTTTTAGATATATCAACATCTTCAGTTTTCTGCTTATCTGAAAGCATGTCTGCTTCTTCCATCAGCCTGGCCAGCTCATCTTCTTTTTTCTTTTCATCTTCAGCTGCCTCAAGCCTTTCTATTCTTTCGAGTAAGTTCCTGTAATCAATAGAATCAGGTATGGTTTTTTCCTGTGCAAAGCTCAATAGTCCGGCGAAATATAGTAGAAAGATAATTGAGAAATATTTCATTTGTTTTTTATTCTTAAATCTGGTTAACACCTGTTTAATTCATTAGCATGACGTAATTGATAAGCCAGGTGTGTTTAAACAATTGTTGCCGTTTACTGATTATAATGTAAAAAATGGAGGTCCCCTGAGAGAATAAGCAAGGATCCCGGAATGGACTTTGATCCCTGTCCTGGTTTGCTTTATCGATCTAATGATCTCCAATAGTGGTAACAGGGAAACCAGGATAAAGAATACTAAAATATCAATATTATCAAGGAGCTGAAGGATAATAAGCTCCGCGTCTGTATGGCTGTGAAAGGGTAGATTCTGGTCAGCCGGTTCTTTTTTAATGGGATGGGCATGAGAATATGTATATCCTCTGACATGGTGACTGTGCCTGTTCATCAGCGAGTTCGACATAAACAATAAAAGGACGGGCACGGTAACCAGCAGTATTAGGTATTTATATTTTCTGAAGACGCCCATATAAATAATTCTGAGGTTGAGCAAATATATGAAAGTTTCCTCTTTAGATAAAATTAAAAATACATCTGAAGCTTAAAGAATGTTAAAACGGTAATCAGTCATATATCACTTCAGCCAGTTTTTAATCATCCTTTCCCCATGTGGCGTCATGATTGACTCCGGGTGAAATTGCACTCCTTCAATATCAAAATATTTATGATGTACGCCCAAAATTATCCCTTCATCTGAATAACAGGTCACCTCAAGACAATCAGGTAATGAATAAGTGTCAGCTATCCATGAATGGTAAAACCCTGCATCAAAAAACTCCGGAATATTCATGAAAAGGGCCGATTTGACCCCGGTTCTGCGGACTGTTCTTGTCCTGCCATGTATGACATCATCAAGCTTAACCAGGTTACCGCCAAAATAAAGTACAATTGCCTGCAGGCCAAGACATATTCCGAGTATACTTTTGTATTCTCCATATTCAGCAAGAACACGTTCCATTATGTTACCCTTCTCCGGCAGATCAGGCCCCGGAGAAAATATTACTTTGTCATATGAGTCGACGGCTGACAGGTCAAGCTTATCGGATTTAATAATTTCTATTTGTGTTTTGGCCGAAGCTTTAACAATATGTGCTATATTGTATGTGAATGAATCATAATTATCTATTAGCAGGATTTTCATGAATTCAAATATAATTAAATCTGCTTCAGCACGAATGAATTGCCTTGGTAAAGAGAAACGTCCTTTCTTCTTTATGTTTGATTTTGAACTTAAAAGACCGGTTATATACCCGCTTGATGAGCTGCCGGGTGATATAATTATAAGCACCTCTCTTTTTGATAATTCAAACCCTGCAAAATATTCAACTTCGCAAAAAATAAATATTAATGCAGAACCTTTAGGCTTCAATATATATAAATCGTCTTTTGATAATGTAATCAGTAATATCTCACATGGCAATTCATACCTTTTAAACCTGACCTTCCCTTCGAAGCTGACAACAGATGCCAGCCTGGAAGAAATCTTCTACATGACCAGCGCAAAATACAGGTTGTTATTCAAGAATGAATTTGTAGTCTTCTCCCCGGAAATTTTTATAAGAATTGAAACGGATGGCACCATACGTTCATACCCGATGAAAGGTACTATTAACGCCTCAGTGATAAATGCCGAAAAAGTAATTATGGAGGATGAGAAAGAAACAGCTGAACATAATACCATCGTTGATCTTATCCGCAATGATCTTAGTATGAACGCAAAAAATGTCAGGGTTGAAAGATTCAGATACATAGACCGTATAAGGACGAATAATTCTGAACTACTGCAGATTAGTTCTGAAATTGCTGGCGACCTTGGACAGGAATGGGAAAACAGAGTGGGTGATATTATTACATCAATGCTTCCCGCAGGATCAATTAGCGGGGCACCAAAGAAGGAAACAATAAGAATAATTAAAGAAAGTGAGATCATTGAAAGAGGTTATTATACCGGAGTAATGGGCATTTATTCCTCAGGTGAGTTGGATAGCGGGGTTATGATAAGATTTATCGAACAGAATGAAACAGGATATGTTTATAGAAGTGGAGGTGGAATAACCTATATGAGCCAGGCAGAAAGTGAATACAAGGAATTAATAGAGAAAATATATGTCCCTGTTGGTTGAAACAATTAAAATTAATGACGGTAAGATATTCAATATCGATTATCACTCAAGCCGTTTCAATAGGACAAGAAAGGAATTATTCAATGCCGGTCCTGGTGTAGACCTTGGTAATAAAATAATTATACCATCATATGCCAGGAAAGGTCTTTACAAATGTAGAATTGAATATGATGAAAATATCAGAAAAATTGACTTCCTTCCATATGAAATAAAAAAAGTGGGCTCATTGAAACTGGTGGAAGCGCCTTACCTTGATTACAGATACAAATATATCGACAGGTCAGCTATTAATGAGTTGTTGAAGCATAAGAACGGATGTGATGATATCCTTATGATTAAAGATGGGATGGTCACCGATACATCCTATGCAAATATAATAGTCAGGGGCGATGAAGATATCTGGTATACCCCGTCAGGATTTATTCTCAGGGGGACAAAAAGGGAATACCTGCTGAACCATGGACTAATAAAAGAAGCGGATATAACACCTGCCGGTCTGAAGAGATACCTCGAGCTTAGACTTATAAATTCCATGCTGGACATTGAAGACACCGAGAGTATTCCTGTAAGTGAAGTTTCTTTCTGAACTATTACTGTGTTTACTAATTAATAAACCTTGTCCTTTCCCTCCTGATGTTTTTGACGGGATAGGAAAATTCCTTCCCATGATATGTATATTTTATTATATCATCCCCACCTTTTACCTCATATTCATAATTCTCAATCAGGGATGGCCCTGTGTTAATAGTTCCCTTCACTATTGTCTTCCTGCCATCAAAGGCAGAACTAACTTTAACTTCAATACCCCTGAATACCAAAGATGTAAACTCAACTCCCTCATCCACATCCCTTAATTCAAGGAATACATCTGTCCCTTTCTCAAGATCCTTTACCATCCATGACTGGTAGTAAATATCATGTAAGCGGAACAGATCATGCTCGCTGTTGGATAATGTTACACAACTTACTGTACTGAGCAATATAATAAAAGCAGAAAAATAGTTCATGTGTTTCATTTATATGTTATTAAGATAAACAGCGTTAAATATAAGCCATATATAAAACAATTTTATTACAAATTTCGTTAATTACTATAATAGATTCAAAAAGCGTGCAATATTTACTATTTTCTTACTTTATTAAACTATGAATCTATTTATTAAGGCATAATTTTTGTAAATAAACTGCTGGGATTTACTAAATTTGACCCGGTAAAAAAAAATAAACAGAATGAAGAAAGAATATAAAATATTTTTACTGCTGGCAGCAGTATTTTTTCTTGGGATCAGTGCATGTGAAAAGGAGATTCCACCGGAAGAGGAAGAACCCGAAGTTGAAATTCCGGATGATGTAAGCCTCTTTATATATGAAGGCCTAGAAGACGCTTACCTCTGGTATGACAAGGTAGATAAACTCAGCAATGGCTATTTCGATACAACCGAAGATTATTATACTTACCTGAATGATTTTGGCACTGCCTACGAAGATCTTTTTGAGGATCTTCTCTATCAGCGCGGCACAATTGACAAATGGTCATGGATAGTGGACGACTATGAAGAACTGGAGAATTCATTTTCAGGCATCTCAAAATCAATGGGATACGACTTCAGGCTTGTACAGTTTTATGGCTCGGATGAGGTCTTCGGATACATAAGGTATGTATTGCCAGAGTCACCGGCTGAAGATGCCGGCTTGCAGAGGGGAAACCTTTTTCTGAAGGTGAATGGGCAACAATTGACAATAAACAATTATATGGAGCTCCTCTTTGAAACAGAAAGCTACTATCTTACAAAAGCAACTATATCGGATAATACTGTTTATGAGGGAGATGACACTGAGATTATGACTGCAGTTGTATTGCAGGAAAACCCTGTCCATTATTATGATGTTATAGATGTAGGAGGTATACCAACAGCTTATCTCGTCTATAATTCCTTTACATCCGATTTTGACATTCAGCTCAACGAGGCATTCCAGTATTTTAAAAACCAGGGAGCTCAAAGGTTGATACTCGACCTGAGGTATAACGGCGGAGGGTCTATACAGACAGCTATTTACCTGGCAAGTATGATCTACACCACGAATGACAATGAACTCTTTGCTGTGTCCGACTGGAATGACAAATACAATGCCTACTGGAAAGCTACATACGGCCCGGATGTGCTGAACTATTATTTCACTGATATAATTTATGAAACGGAGACAACAGTTGAAACACCAATAGCCAGCCTGGAGTTAAACAGTGAAGTATATGTTATTACATCCAGATCAACAGCCTCTGCCAGTGAGCTGGTTATAAACGGTCTTGAACCATATATTGATGTACAGCTTATAGGTAAAAATACAACAGGTAAATATGTTGGATCAACTACCCTAAAGGACATAAACAGTCAGGGTGTTATAAATTCAAGTCATAAATGGGCAATGCAACCTATCGTCCTCAAGATCACCAATTCCGATGGCAATCCTGATGATGTAACTGATCCTGCCTATATTAACGGGCTGCCACCCGACTTAGAAGCATCTGAAAGTTATGAAAATCTTTTACCCTTTGGCGATGAAAATGAACCATTGCTTCAGGCAACAATTAACTATATCCTGGGCACCAAGTCTGCTCGTGCCGAACCGGCACTCATTGAAGGAGTTGATTATAGAGTGGTAGCTGATTCACGTGACTTCAAACCACTCAGCAAAGAGATGTACCTGGAAGAAGAATTCAGACCAAGAAGATAAAAGACAAAAGATAAAAGACAAAAGACTAAAGACTAAAGACTAAAGGCAAAAGTAAAAAAGGCCGGGCGTCATCGTTCGTCGTTGTCTTTCGTCATTCGTCTTTCGTCGTTCGTCTTTCGTCGTTGTCTTTCGTCGTTCGTCTTTCGTCGTTTGCCGTCCTACCAGGTATATTCGTACCATCCCCTAACATCAACAGGATGCATGCCTGCTGTACGTGCTGCCCTGATACCAAGGTCGCCATCTTCAAAGACCATGATTCTATCGTATTGGATATGTAGCAGATCAGCACATCGAATAAACGTCTCGGGGTCAGGCTTGTGCCTGCTTACATCATCAGCTGTCACAATATGATCAAAATATTCTTCCATACCTATTACCTCCAGTGTGCGTATAACAGTATCCCTGTGTCCTCCTGTGCCCAGTGCCATAGGCATCTTACCATGATATTTCCTCACTATGTCAGCCACCGGCCTAACTTCTTTAACCAGGTGCTGCATATTTATAAAATTCTGCTTCTTCTGTTCTGCAATAAGCTCAGGATCAATAACTCCCTCCTTATTGTAATAGCTGATTATTGCCCTGGCAATATTTTTACCCGGTGTACCCGTGAAAGATCGCAAAAATTCACTGGTCATATCCAATCCAAAATTTTGGCATGCCTGTTTCCATGCCCGCATATGCAATGGCATCGTATTGGCCAGTGTCCCGTCAAGATCAAAAATCATTCCCTCTATTTTCTCCGGTATGCTAAAATTCATTAAGCGTTTTTTAGAACACCAAATATAGTGAAAAGAATGCAACGGCTAACGACGAAGGACTAACGACGAAGGAGTAACTTTTTTTGTACTTTTGAAAAGATATAAAAAATCGTATTCAATGAAAATCAGTAGAAAAGAATTCCTTGCTTTTTCAGGTATGGCCGGTGCCTCCCTCCTGCTTCCATGGTCAGGTGCCTGCACCGGGAAGACCGCAGATGAAGCTAATATACATACGGGTAAGCCTTCCATAACTTACAGGAAGATCAGGCTCAACCTGGGTCATACATGGACCATCAGTCGTGGAAGTACTGACTTCAAGGAGGATGTATTTGTCTATTATGAAAAGGACGGAATCACTGGTATAGGCGAAGCATCTCACATGACGGGAGCCGGACAGAATGCTGAGAGGACAGTTAAAGAACTGGAAAAAATCATTCCTGTATACCTGGAAACTGATCCATTCAGATTTTCAGAATTACCGGCTAAAGTCAACCAGGTTATCGAAAGTGTATCGCCAGCTAAAGCGGCTCTTGACATTGCCCTGTTCGACTGGTTGGGAAAAAAATTGAATATTCCTGTTCATAAATTATTTGGACTTGATCCTGGCAGATATGTGGACACCTCATTCTCCATAGGATTTGATAAACCTGAAATATTAAAACAAAAAGTGAAGGAAGCTGATCCATACAATATACTCAAGGTCAAACTAACAAATATTGATGATGAGGAAATAATAAAAACCATCCGCCAGGTTACTGATAAACCAATAAGGGTAGACATAAATGAAGGCTGGAAAAACAAGGAAGAGGTCATAAGGAAAATAGAATGGCTGTCAGCTAATGGTGTTGAACTCGTTGAGCAACCACTACCTGTAAGAATGATCGAAGAAACAAGATGGCTCAAAGAAAGATCTCCTGTTCCGATTATTGCCGATGAAGCAGTAAATACATCTAAAGATATAATGCCTGTTTCCGAAGCCTATGACGGGATAAATATAAAACTTATGAAATCAGGTGGCATTCAGGAAGCATACAGGATGGCAATTATAGCACAGACCCTTAATCTCGATATAATGATTGGTTGTATGATAGCATCATCTGTAGCCATAAGTGCCGCGGTTCAACTGCAACCCCTGGCTAGATGGCTCGACCTTGACGGGTCCCTGCTCATAAGCAATGATCCATACAAGGGTGCAATGTTCCACGATGGTCACTGGATTATGCCAGACAGACCGGGAATAGGTGTAGAAGAAATATAATAGTCCTGTATAATATCTAAGGGAAATATCTCGGCAATGCAAATAAAGGTTAATAAGGAAAATCTTAGGGATATAAAAACATGGCTTGAAAAGTATATTCATACCTATAAGAACAAAGGGCCTGATATACAAGAAAATATAGAGCTGAAAGAAGATCATACAAAAAGAGTATGCAATGAGATACTGATCCTGGGGAAACGACTTGGTTTAAACGATGATGAATTACGGCTGGCTGAGATTATAGCTCTCCTGCATGATGTAGGACGCTTTGAACAGTATGCCCGGTATGGTACTTTTAAGGATGGAAAATCAGTGAATCATGCCGAGCTGGGTATCCAGATACTTGAAAAAAATGGCGTTTTAAGAAATCTGAATCCTTCTATCCAGGACCTTGTTAAAAGATCAATTAACTATCATAACCATGTTTCACTACCTGTTGAGGAAACAGAAGCCTGCCTGTTCTATTCCAGACTTCTGCGTGATGCAGATAAACTGGATATCTGGAAAGTAGTAACAGATTATTACCAGAGGAAAAACAGAAAAAGAAATACCGGGCTTGAACTTGAATTACCTGATACACCCGGAGTTTCTGAAAAAGTAGTGGAAGCCATAAGGAATAAAGAGGCTGTTAACATGAAAGATCTTAAGAACCTGAATGATTTCAAGCTGCTCCAGGCGGGATGGATCTTTGATATCAATTTTGAACCAAGCCTCGAAATAATTAAGGAACGACGTTATCTCGAAAAAATTGAAGCAGCTTTACCCGACTTACCCGAAACCAATGAAATTTTCAGGATAATCTATGATGAATTATAATTCCCTTCTTATAACCCATATAGGCATCACCAATAAATTCAACCCCAAAAAAAATCATTATCTACAACTTTAAAAACCTTTTCAGGCTTTCAACTTTCCAACATCTTCAGTACCTGCCTGTACACATTTTCAGCGGTAAAGCCGAAATTCTCATCAAGAACCTTATATGGTGCCGAGTAACCGAAATGCTCAAGTCCCCAGATTTTTCCATTCTCACCAACGAGTCCCGCAAGGGTCACCGGCAGGCCGGCCGTCAGTCCGAAACATGGCACACCGGCAGGTAATACTGATTCCTGGTAATCCTCATCCTGTCTTCTGAACAAGCCTTCAGAAGGAACTGACACTATCCTTATTTTCAGATCTTTCTGTTCCTGTAACAATGCTGCACCTTCCACCAGTGTACTAACCTCCGAACCACTGGCAAGCAATATTACATCAGTTTTCCCATCACTGTCCACAACAACATAAGCACCTTTCTTTGCTCCTTTTGCATCTTCATACCTGCTTCCTTCTGAGGGCAGGTCACTAATATTCTGTCTTGACAGGATAAGCGCAGTTGGGGTTTCAGTATTCTCAAGTGCCATCTGCCAGCATACCGTTGTTTCTGCGGCATCAGCCGGTCTGAGAACCAGCATGCTGTTCGTGCCAGAATGGTTTTTAAGATGCTCGAGCAATCTTATCTGGGCTTCCTGCTCAACAGGCTGGTGCGTTGGTCCATCCTCCCCCACTCTGAAAGCATCATGTGACCATACATATTTCACCGGCAATCCCATCAGAGCAGCAAGTCTTGCAGCAGGTTTCATAAAATCGGAGAACACGAAGAAGGTACCGCACACGGGTATCACCCCTCCGTGCAGGGCCATCCCGTTCATCAGTGTCGCCAGCGTCAGCTCCGATACACCCGCCTGCAGGAATTGTCCGGAGAAATCTCCCCTTCTGAGCACAGAAGTCTTCTTCAGGAATCCATCTGTTTTATCAGAATTGGCCAGGTCGGCAGATGATACTATCATATTCTCAATATTATCAGCATAAAATGAAAGTACTGATGATGAAGCTGCCCTGGTAGCTATTCCCTCTTTCTGTTGTATCTCTGAGTGATCTAATACAGGAGCCCTGCCAGAAAAGAAAAACTTCAATTTCTTAGCAAGCACCGGATTGACTTCAGACCAGGTTTTCTCTGCTTTCCTGAACTCTTCCACCTGATCTTTCTTATTATTGATTACATTTTTATAAAGATCTTTAACTTCATCAAAAATATTAAAAGGATCTTCAGGTTCTCCTCCCAGGTTTCGAATCGATTTTTCAAAAGATGCACCTGCCTTACTGACCGGCTGACCATGTGTTGATGTCTTTCTTTCAAATGAATTACCCAGCTCGTCAACCAGTCCCTTTCCCATTACTGTCCTTCCGATAATGATACTAGGCCGCTCCTTCTCTTTTACTGATAAATCAAGAGCTTCACGTATCTCCGAATGATTATGTCCGTCTATGCTCATTACATGCCAGCCCCATGACTTATACTTGGCTGCCGTATCTTCTGAACTAACAACATTTGTTTCAGTTGACAGCTGTATATCATTACTATCATAAAACATAACCAGGTTGCCCAGTCCCAGGTGGCCGGCTATCCTACCGGCTCCCTGCGATATTTCCTCCTGTATACCCCCGTCAGATATATATGTGAATATGGTATGTGACATCCATTCCCCGAAGCGCTGCTCCAAAAATTTTCCTGCAATGGCAGCACCTACAGCATTGGTATGCCCCTGACCCAGTGGACCTGAAGTGTTCTCTATCCCCCTGCTGAAATCAGCCTCGGGATGACCGGGCGTTGGACTTCCCCACTGCCTGAAATTCTTTATATCATCTATTGAGATGATCCCGTATAAGGCAAGGACCGAATAAAGCATGGGTGACATATGACCGGGGTCAAGGAAAAACCTGTCGCGGTAAATCCATCCCGGATCATCCGGGTCAAATCTCATGTATTCGGAGTAAAGTATATGAATGAAATCTGCTCCTCCCATTGCTCCACCCGGATGTCCTGATTTAGCGTTTTCAACCATAGCCATGGAGAGAATCCTGATATTATCAGCTGCTTTTAAATGAATGTCTGGTGCCATAAGGTATTTAAGGGTATGTGAATATCAAACAAATGTAAAAAAAACAGCATAACGAAACATTTATTTTAATTAAGAAAAAATCAACAGTTTATATTATTGGTTGTGTGTAGATTGATATTATTCCAAATTGTAGCAGTAATACATTTTTTATTAAATTTGCACAAATTGCAGCCGTGAGGAAAGCTTTAAAATTTAAGACATCATTAATGTTACTGGCATGGTCGGTTATTTTCCTTCACGGTATAATACCACATAATCATCATGACCACAGAGACGCCCGCTGTACTCATATCTATCATCATACATCAGAAGGCAGGAATGATGCTGAAAATACATCATATGACAATCCTCTTATAAAAAGTATCCCTGTTCATGAGGAGCAAAAAGTACTGGTATGTCATTTTTCAGCTGAACTGATACATCTGACCGACCTCGATCAGGTATTCATTAATGAGAACGGATATCACAACCCACCTCTTGCAGAAACTGTTAATCAGTACATAAATGCAGGCTCATCCGCCAGCATCCTTAAACCTGCATATTCACTCATGCCTCTTAGAGCGCCCCCGCCTGCATGATCCGATTTTGAGATTCATCATTTTATACAATCACTGTTTGCCCTGAATCAGGCAAACGCCTTATTTAAAACTTCAAAACCACTAATATGAGATCTATTCTGGTTTTATTATCAATAACCTGTCTCACCCTTATGGTTTCATGCAATAATACACCAGCTGGAAGCCATGAACAACAGGATGAAGAACATCTGCAGGGAGAGCTAACAGAAAATGTTCATGAGGAAGATCATGACCATGAAAATGGAATCTACAATATAAGCACGCTCATTTCATCCGAATTCAGCTTCGTTTACAGGACAAGTGGCCAGGTCCTGCCCGACATGAAAGATGAGATATTTATAACATCACCTGCTCCGGGCATTATAAGTTTTACCGAACCCTTACTTTACCCGGGTGTAAGAGTGAAAAATGGTCAACAACTGTGTGCTGTTACAGGTAATAATATTACGGAATCAAATCCCGATATCTATTACCAGGAAAAGAAGGCAGAATATCTTTCAGCTAAGGAAAATTTTGAAAGAGCGGATAAACTTATAACTGATAAACTTATTACCAGGGAGCACTATCTTGAATACAAACTGGAATATGAAAAGGCCAGGACTACTTATGAGAACATTCAGAATACAATCACTGAAAAAGGCAATATCATATCCTCACCTGCCGGTGGATATATAAATGAGCTCTTTATAAGCGAAGGTCAGATGGTGCGTACAGGAGATAAAATTGTATCAATTATTATTGAGAAAAATCTGGTACTCAAAGCAGATATTCCTCCTTCCGACATGGATACATTTGAAAAAATCATGAAAGCGAATTTTACTACAGCTTACAGTCATCGGATATTTTCCACCGATGAAATGAATGGTGAGATTGTCTCTTATGGAAGAAGTACGGGAAAAAATTCATATTACATACCTATTTACTTCAGGATTGCCTATGACGATGAGTTGATACCGGGAACTTTTGCAGATGTATGGCTTATTGGTAAGGAAATAAAGGATGCCCTTATCGTACCAAATACAGCCCTGATGGAAGAATATGGTAAAATGTATGTCTTCCGTGAGCTGGAAGATGGTGATTTTGAGAAAACATTTATCACCACAGGTCAAACCGACGGTAAAGTTACCCGGATAATACAGGGTCTCGAAGAAGGTGACAGGATAGTAACAGAGAATACTTACCGCCTTAAGCTTTCATTGCAGGAATCTGCATTGCCTGCCCACAGCGGACATAACCATTAAACAGGAAATCATGTTAAACAGGATAATAGACTTCTCCCTGAGAAACAGGCTTACAATAGTAATAGGTGCAGTTCTCTTGTTTATTTCGGGCATGTATGTGGTCAGTAATATGGATATTGATGTGTTTCCGGAGCTCACTGCACCCACGGTGGTAATCATGACACAGGCTCCGGGGATGGCACCGCAGGAAGTGGAAAGGCTGGTAACTTTCCCAATAGAGACTGCGGTAAACGGATCAACTGGCATAAGAAGGGTCAGATCAAGTTCGTCCATGGGATTCTCTATAGTATGGGTGGAATTCAACTGGAAAACAGATATATATCATGCACGTCAGACTGTTACAGAAAGGATAATACAGGTTAGTGAAGAATTACCCGCAGGAGTAAATAAACCCTTACTTGCCCCACAGTCATCACTCCTGGGTGAAATGATGATACTTGGCATTGAATCGGACACGGTGAGTGATATGGATCTGAGAACGTTCGCTGAATGGAATGTGCGCCCAAGATTGCTTTCTGTTCCTGGTGTTGCACAGGTTACAATTATAGGTGGTGATTATATGGAATACCAGGTGCTGGCCGATCCATATAAAATGAAATTCTATAATGTTGGCATGAATGAGCTTGAAACAACATGTCAAAACCTGAACATGAATTCAACAGGTGGATTTATAAACCAGTATGGAAATATATATAATGTCAGGGGACTAGCCAGGACTACCAGTTTGGATGATATTGGTAAGACTGTTATAAAAATATTTGAAGGCCTGCCGGTAAGAATAAAAGACGTGGCAGAGGTAAGGACAGGTCCTGCCCCTGCAATAGGTGCCGGCTCATACAATGCCCGAGACGCCGTACTGGTTAATATCGTAAAGCAACCTGGGATTAATACGGTAAGACTAACTGAAGAAATACGTAACACAATTAAAGAGTTAGAGGCAAATACAACCAGGGAAATAATGATACACAGCGATATATATAACCAGGCTGACTTCATAAATACCTCAGTAAGGAATGTGCTGCGCGCTTTAATCGAAGGTGGTGTGTTTGTGATAATAATTCTCTTCGTGTTCCTGCTGAATGCAAGAACAACGGTCATCTCGCTCCTGGCGATACCCCTCTCCCTTTTGTTCACAATTCTTACTCTCAGGCTATTGGGTTATACAATTAACACAATGAGCCTTGGTGGGATGGCAATAGCCATCGGTTCGCTGGTTGACGATGCTATAATAGACGTAGAGAATGTATACAAGCATTTACGCAGGAATGCCATTCAGAAACCATCCGGAAAATTACCTGTCCAGAAGGTAATATATAATGCGTCAACAGAAATAAGACCTTCAATTTTTAATGCTACCATCATTATCATTATCACATTTATCCCACTGTTTTTCCTTGAAGGTATGGAAGGAAGGATGTTAAAACCACTGGGAATATCCTTTATTGTTTCTTTAATGGCATCCCTTCTGGTGGCTATTACCATTACCCCGGTAATGTGCAGCTACCTGCTTACCAACGAGAAAAGACTTATCAGAAAAGCCAGTGGATCATGGGTTGAGAGGAACCTTGTTGCCTCCTATAGAAAAAGCCTGACAATGAGCCTTGCCAGGAAAAATTCCGTATTAATATTTGCGGGTATACTTTTGATTACAGCTATAATATTGACCTTTAATTTTGGAAGTACATTTTTACCGCCGTTTAACGAAGGAGCTCTTTCAGTAAACCTTACTGCAAAACCCGGAGTATCACTTGAAGAATCATCAAACATTGCGCGTGAAGCGGAAAAAATACTGCTGGCTATGCCCGAAATAAAATCCCTTTCAAGAAAAACGGGCAGGGCTGAAATGGCAGAACATTCTTTTGCAGAAAATGTATCAGAGCTGGATGTTCCTTTTCTCCTCGAAACAAGGTCGAGGGAAGAGTTCTTCACAGAGGTCAGAAATGAACTCAATAAAATACCGGGTGTAAGTGTGGAAGTAGGACAGCCAATTACGCACAGAATGGATCATATGTTATCCGGAACAAGGGCTAATATTGCTGTAAAGATTTTCGGAAACGACCTTAACCAGCTATATCGTGTGGCTAATCATATAAAGGATGAGATAAGTGATACTGAAGGTGTCGGGGATATCAGTGTGGAACAACAGGTGGAAGCTCCACAGATTCATATAATTGCAAAAAGGGACATGCTCGCGAGATATGGTATACCGGTGAATAGTTTTACACGATTCATAAATACTGCATTTGGAGGGATAAATGTATCGGATGTCTTCGAGGAAGAGAAACGCTTTCCCCTGGTGCTCAGGTATAACGAAGAATCAAGAGGGAATATACAGGCTATAGGTAATGCCATGATAGATACCCGGAGCGGAGAAAAAGTACCTCTTTCCTTTGTCGCAGATATAAAATCCTTATCTGGCCCCAGTGCCATAAGCAGGGAAAATGTACAGAGGAAGATAGTCATATCAATAAATGTTGCTGGCAGGGATGTTGGAAGTGTAGTCAGGGATATTAAATCAGACATAAATGATAAGATCACACTCCCCGACAATTACAGGATAGAATATGGTGGGCAGTTCGAAAGTGCTGAAAGAGCATCACGAAGACTACTGGTAACCTCAATACTGGCTTTTCTTGCAGTATTCATGATACTATACCAGGAATTCCGTAATGGTAAACTGGCTGCAGTTGTGCTGCTTAACCTTCCTCTGGCGCTTATTGGCGGAGTATATGCAATAAGGTTGTCGTCAGCGGTAATAAGCATACCAACAATAATCGGCTTTATTACCCTCTTTGGTATTGCTACAAGGAACGGCCTGCTTCTGATATCCAGGTACGAGGCATTGAAAACAGGCAAAATGAACCTCAGGGAAAGGATTATCAAGGGCTCAACAGACAGGCTAAATCCTATCCTGATGACCGCCCTTACAGCAGCGCTTGCACTTATCCCACTGGCAGCAGGAGGAGATAAACCAGGTAACGAAATACAGAGCCCCATGGCTATGGTTATTCTTGGAGGCCTTTTATCCTCAACCCTGCTGAATATCTATGTAATCCCCGCAGTATATTTTCTTATGAACTCAAAACAAAACAAGGATGAATAAAACGATAATATTTCTTACCCTGATTACTTTCTCTTTAAAGTTGATGTCTCAGGAAACTGATGCTTTTATTCTTAAAGTACTGGAAAATCATCCTGGGATTATTGCTGAAAAAGAGCTACTCCTGTCACATGAAGCAGAATCACATACAGGCTATACTCCGGCAAACCCAAATGTTAGCATGGGATATTTCCCTGGAATACCCTCAGAGATAGGAAAAAAGATCACCTGGTCTGTTACACAATCCCTTGACTTCCCGGTAAGGTACAGTAGATTAAAGACACTGGGGGAAAGTAATTATGCACAGTCAGTAATGGAATATCACAAAGAGGTATTGATGCTGCTGGCTGATGCACGCTCCGGGGCTATTGAGTTGATTGCCCTCCGAAAGCAGATAGAAAAACTGGAAGAGAGACTTGAGCATATTGGTCAAATGGAAAGTGCCTATAAAAAGATGCTTGATGAGGAAGAGGTTACCATCATCGAGTATAATAAGGTTATGCTTGCAGGAGCAGGAATGAAAAATAAACTCCTTGATTTGAGAAGCAGGAAAGATGCACTTTATGCATTCCTTAATATGGTAAGCGGGAATAATGCTTCAATTCTGGACTCTGCAACATATCCGCTGTTCAAAGAACCGGATCCGGAGAAGCTCCTGGAAGAAAAGAGGTCCTTGCATCCCTTATTCAAAATACCTGAAATAGAAATAGAAATAGCTGAAAACAGGCTTGATGTGGTAAAAACAAAAAGTTTGCCCGGGATTCAGCTTGGATTTGCTTCAGAAATAGTGGCTGCCTCGGAATTCACGGGCCCTACAATTGGAGTCAGTATACCACTCTGGGAAAATAAGGGCAGGATTGAGGCCGAAAAGGCAAGAAAAGCACATTATGAAGCTGAATATAACAATATGATGATGGTCTATGAGAATGAATTCAGGACACTATATGCAAGGTATTTATCAGTTAAGGAAGGCCTGGGTGAATTGCGAAATTATTATATTAATTCCGCCTCAACATCCCTGTTAAATAAATCTCTTGAGGCAGGGGAGATATCGGTCATTGAGTATTTCACCGAACTGTCTGCCTTCTATGATATTGAAGACAGGATTATGGAACTCGAAAAAGAATACTATACCCTGCTTTCGGAACTGTTTGATCACTTCCCGGGTCTAAATATTCTTCAGAATTAGTACATTCACAAAAAAATATCTTATGCGGCAATTTATTAACAATGATTTCCTGCTGGAATCTTCAACCGCCATGAACCTGTTTCACAATTATGTATCAGATCTTCCAATCATTGATTATCATTGTCACCTCTCAACGGAAGATATAGCAAAAGACAGGCAATTTGTTAATATTGCTGAAGCCTGGCTTGAGAATGATCATTATAAATGGCGGCTTATGCGGGCTAACGGGGTTGATGAGAAGTATTGCACCGGGGATGCCCCTGCAAGGGCAAAATTTATTAAATGGGCCGAAACAATTCCTCATGCTGCAGGTAATCCCCTTTATCAATGGACCCACATGGAGCTGAAAAGATACTTTAATATTGATATACTTCTCAGTCCATCCACGGCGGACGAAATATGGGAACGAGCTAACGAATTTCTGGTCCAACCGGGATTTTCCGCCAGGGGTCTGCTAAAAATGTTCAGTGTTGAAGTTGTATGCACAACCGATGATCCACTTGATGAACTTGAATATCACAGGCAGATAAAGGAAGAGGATCCCGGTTTCCGTGTATTGCCGGGCTTCAGGCCCGACCGTGCGCTTAATATTGATAACAGTCAGACTTTTAATGACTATATTGACAGGCTGGCGGAGGTCTCATTATCAGATATCGCTAGTTATGACCATTACCTTCTGGCACTGGCTAAAAGGATTGAATATTTTGCGTCCTGTGGATGTAAGATTTCAGACCATTCCCTCAGTAGCCTGCCGTATAATGATTTCTCTCTGGCTGATATCCGGAAAATCTTTGATAAGACACGTAATGGGAAGGAAATTACCAGAGAACAGTCAGGCAAATTTAAAATGGCAGTACTTAAAGAACTGGCTGCAATGTATGCCCTTAAAGGATGGACCATGCAGCTACATCTTGGTGCCCTTAGAAATACCAGTACCCGCCTGCTAAAATTATATGGCCCGGATGCAGGTGCCGATTCAATTAATGATGAAAAACAGGCACAGGGACTGGCTTCATTCCTGGATTCACTCGACAGAGAAAATAAACTGCCTCCCTGCATTTTATACAACCTTAATCCTTCTTTTAATGAAGTATTCGCATCAATGACAGGCAATTTCCAGTCGTGCATGCCCGGGAAAATGCAGTACGGACCGGCATGGTGGTTTCTTGACAATAAAAATGACATTGAGAAACATCTTGACATAGTATCTAACTATGGGCTGCTTGGAAGGTTTGTAGGAATGACAACCGACTCGAGGAGCTTCCTGTCATTCCCCAGGCATGAATACTTCAGGAGGATATTATGCAATTATACAGGTAAAAGGGTGGAAAAGGGTTTTTACCCGGATGATAAGGATATGATATCTTCCATGGTAAGGAATATTTCATATTATAATGCTAAGAATTATTTCAACTTCTGATGGATCAAGTACGATCTATGTTCCGGAACTGGATGAACACTACCATTCTACATTCGGAGCAATAAATGAATCGTTGCATGTCTTCATAAATGAAGGATATAAATCAATATACGCTGATCCGGTATCAGTCTTTGAAATGGGATTTGGTACCGGACTGAACACCCTGTTAACACTTTATGAATCACTTAAGGATAAACGAAGGGTTGATTATGTAAGTGTTGAGAAATATCCTCTGAGTGAAAATATTTACCAAAAACTTAATTACGATACCTTCTTCCCGGAACATAAGAAAGGATATTTCAAATTGTTGCATCAATGCCCATGGGAAGAAGAATGCAGGATCAGTGATAATTTCATGCTCCTTAAAATCGGAACTGACTTCTTAAATATGACTGCTGACAGGCTTTTTGATATAGTCTATTATGATGCATTTGCACCGGGCAAACAGGCGGAAATGTGGTCATTCAACACGATATCTAAAGCAGCTTCAATGATTAAGCCAGGAGGAGTATTCGTAACATATTCCGCAAAAGGACAACTGAAGAGGGACCTTAACAATCTTGGCTTCAACGTTGAGCATCGCATGGGACCTGCAGGAAAAAGACAGATTACTCGAGCTGTGAAAAAGAGATAATCAATTTTCACATTTCTTTAACTCTTAATCAAATAAGAAAATATTATCTTAGCGCAGATTTTTAACCAAAAATTTTTATTCATGAGACTTAATGTTATTGTTATACTGGCAGCACTTGCTATCATATCAGGTGCGTGTTCAAACAAAAGAGTGGACAACTTGAAACTGGAAAACCAGGATGACTCCCTTTCATATGCATTTGGTGTAGATATATATAACAACATCAAGAACAGGACTGATATCGAGGTGGACCCTTTATACATGGCCAAAGGGATGAAAGATGCAAAGGAAGGTAATTCAATCTTTATTGATGCTGCAGCAGGCGGATACATAATGATGGTAATGCAGGAACGCCAGGAAAAACAGCTTGAAGAGCAATACAAGGACTATATTGCTGAAAATGAAGCATTTCTTGAAAATAACAAGGAAAAAGAAGATGTGACAACAACTGAAACGGGACTCCAGTACAAAGTTGTTGCTTTGGGTGATGGTCCAAAACCGGAATTCAGGGATACCGTTCTGGTTCATTACGTTGGCAAACTTATTAATGACACGATATTTGACAGTTCCATAGCAAGAGGTGAACCGGCGCAGTTCAAGGTGAGCACCCTTATCAAAGGATGGTCTGAAGGACTGCAGCTGATGCCCGTAGGATCAAAATTTGAGTTCTACATCCCCCAGGAACTTGGATATGGTCCCAGGGGAGCAGGCCAGGAAATAAAGCCATTTTCGACACTCGTCTTTGAAGTTGAGTTACTGGATATAATTAACAATGAGGAATAAGAGATGTCTTTTGAACTCTCAGGAAAAGTAATTGATGTAGGACCTATCCAGCAAAAAGGCGAAAGCTTTAAGAAAAGGGAATTCGTTCTGGAAGTAACGGAAGCAGGAAATTCAGGTCGTGAATTTGTTGATTACATTAAATTCCAGTGCATCCAGGACAGGACTGATATCATAGACGAAAGTTTGCTTAATGAAAATGTAAAAGTATCGTTCAACATAAAAGGCAATAAGTGGGAAAAAGATGGGAAGGTGAGCTATTTCACCAATCTTGACGCATGGAGAATTGAAAAGGCAGGAGCAGAAGATGCTCCTGCTGATGATTTTCCTCCACCCCTGCTGGACGATATGCCCCCGGATAACGAAGAAATGGAAGACCTGCCATTTTAAAGGCTACTCAACAGTAACAGATTTGGCCAGGTTTCGTGGCTGATCAACATTGCATCCTCTCAGAAGGGCTACATAATAGGCAAACAGCTGAAGGGGAACCACCGATATTAAAGGTGATACAATATCAGGTACCGACGGGACCTTTATTACATCATCAACCAGTTGCTCGGCACTTTCATCATCCTCGTTGATTATAGCAATCACCCGACCATTCCTAGCCTTGATCTCCTTTATATTCGACATCATCTTTGCCCTGCTTTCCTGGTCCGTTAAAACGACAAGAGTCGGGAAATTGAAGTCGATAAGGGCTATAGGCCCATGCTTCATTTCTGCACCGGGATAACCCTCTGCATGTATGTAACTTATTTCCTTGAGCTTAAGCGCTCCCTCCAGCGCAGTAGGGAAATTGAGTCCCCTGCCCAGGAAAAGGAAATTATTGCTGAAGCCATATTTTGAGGCCAGCTCTGATATTTTTTCAGCGTTCGCCAGCACTGACTGCATGCTCTGTGATATATCCCTGAGTGACTGGCTTATATTGCTGATGGCACTACCATTGCCTTTCATGCCAGCAAGCAAAGATGTTAGCCTCGATAGCTGAACTATCTGTGCGGTATATGCCTTGGTGGAAGCAACACCTATTTCATCACCTGCCTCCAGGTATATCTGGAAATGTGTGTCCCTGTCAAGAGTCGAGTTTTTCACATTGAGTATGCCCAGAGTAATTGCCCCCGCTTCCAGGGCCAGCTTATTGGCAGCAATTGTATCTGCTGTCTCTCCTGACTGGGAGATTGATATTACCAGGTCTCCCGTCTCGATAACGGGATCCCTGTACCTGAATTCAGATGCATATTCCACGTTCACGGGTATCCTGACATGCTTCTCAATAAGATATTTACCAATGAGACCTGAATGCCACGAAGTGCCGCAACCAAGTATTGTTATACGCCTTATGCCGGGTAATATTTCGGCCAGTGACCTGCCATGCTTAGTTTGCCCGTTTATTGATAGTACAGAATTAGCCAGCTCTGAAATAATTTGAGGTTGCTCAAATATCTCTTTCTGCATATAATGATTATACCCGGAATGATCAGGGCTCTTCTTATTAATGTTATAGTGACTTATTTTTAGCTCCTTCTTCTTGCCATTGCCATCATAGGCTTTTACTCCCAGATTATTATCGGCGATTATTATGTCATCATTATCCGGAAAAACAAAGCGACCAGTATAATCAGATACCGCGTAAATATCTGAAGCAACAAAATAACCTGTATCGTCCATTCCCATGACCAGTGGACTGTCTTTACGGCAAAGAGTAATTCTGCCCGGTCTGTCCTTCTCCAGGATTGCAAGCGCATAACTGCCATCAATTTTTTTAAATGATCTCAGCATAGCTTTCAGAATATCACCCCCGCAAAGACCATACTCATAGTCAATAAGATTCAGCAAAACTTCAGTATCAGTCTCACTGATAAATGAATAACCTTTTTCCTTTAGATAAGCTTCAATCTCAGGTGCATTTTCAATAATGCCATTATGGACCATTGCCAGCCTGCCTGATCCCGAAGTATGGGGATGTGCATTAATTTCTGACGGTTCTCCATGTGTTGCCCAGCGTGTATGAGCTATACCCGTTGTTGAATCAAGGCTCCTGGGTAAAAGATCAACAAGCTTGCTCACCTTACCCGGACTCTTGATAACCCTCATGCTGCCATTGTGAATGGCAATTCCTGCACTATCATATCCCCGGTACTCGAGCTTTAGCAAACCATCGATCAGGATATCCCTGACCTGCCTGCTTCCTGTATATCCAATTATTCCACACATAATTCAATTCTTTAATGATTTTAAACTTGAAATTATCCCTTTCCCAAGTTTCTTTTTTGTATCCATATGGTCCCTGATTAACATAACCATCGGGTTTGTTTCAAATTCTCCCCGGACCGACTCAAAGTCAAGATCCTTGTCCGCCTTCTCACCGTCAATACCAAAGCCGGTACGCTTCAACAAAGAGAATTCCTTGCTCGCATCCTCCCACAGGTACTGGTCAATCATCAGTACCGAATCAAGCCACTTCTCAATAATACCTATCAAACCATCAATGCCAAGACTCATAATATCCTTGCCAGTAAATGATCTGAAAGCATCATATACCCATGACCACTCATAGTTGTAATAATTATTATGGATTGAAATAAAATACGTATTGATCTCTTCTATTGTACCAATCTTCTTGTTCTCAATGGACTGCAGCAGGCTTTCCAGCGCATCTGCCGGGCATATCAGACCTGACAGGTCGATCCACCTGCCAGCTCCCACGGGAGTATCTCTCTCAAGAGCTCTCTGCAGGCTATCCATATCAGTGAAATTTTGCTGCTGCAAACGTGTAATGAGTGAATTACCGAAGAATTTAAATATTGCCAGCTCATATAGGTGTATACCTCTGTCAAGGGCATTCTTCCTTATCTTCATCCTCTGCCATGTGTACCCCTCAGCATCCTCTCCTGAAGCCTTTTTTATGTCTAACAATATCTCCCTGCCTGCTATCATCTTCTGAACTGTGTAAGGGCTCAGTAAATTGAAATTTATCTGGTCAAGCTTATTAGGTCCTTTCCGGAGATCCCTTCTCGGCCATTTTTTTGAGTCTCTTATGGTACCAATGCTCTTCAGGTTTATGCCAGGGACAAGTATACTCTCATCGTTGCTTTCTATAAGATAGGAAAATGGGAAGAGTGAAGTATCCGAGTGCTTATAGTGCCGTCCCATTACCAGAGAAAAAGCACCTATATGACTGGGCCACAACAGGTAGGAATCACTGGTAGTTTTTACTCCTCTTTCAATCACTCCCTGGTGTATCGGACCTAATTTATAAAGATGGTTGCTCTGGTTTGAACCGCTCCCGGCGTTAAGAAAAGAAAACATGCCGGCAATAAGCAGGGTAGACTTGTGATGTGTTACAGTATACGGCCCGGCAAATATTGAACAGGCTTCTCCGTGAAAACCATGACAATTAGCAAAAAAAAGTGAATCAACAGCTGAATAATGCTTGTTCAGTTTGCATCCCTGCCCTATAAAACACCTGGAAATTAAGGTGGCGTCATTTATCTCAGAACCCGAGCAAACAATAAAATCATCCATTATAACACCCTCGCCAATATGAACAGGATCTTCGAATGAGCTGTTCAGGCTGCCGTTATTTAACTTTTGAACACCCTCAAGACGCGCTGCCGGACCTATTTTCACATTCCTTATGCTGCCGCAATTTATAATCATAGCACCTCTTGCTATCTTCCCGTAATCTGACGAAATATATTCAACATAATCATCTATTAAACCATCTATAACTTTTACAAGTTTCTTCCGGTGACGGTACATGCTCAATATATATGCAAGATGAGTGGTAAGATGATCATAAATTGCAACTTCACGGCCTCCATCCTCATTAACAGCCTTGACCCTTATTCCATTTCCAAAGGAAGTCCTCCCACTTACCGCAATAGTATTGATATTATGGATTATTACATCCTGTTCAATATTATAATTGGCTATAATACTTCCTACATTGTGGATTAAAACATTATCACCTACCTTACAGTTATGAAGCCATGCATTATATATTCCTGTCCTGAATGATACACCCCCATAAAGCTCCACCTCATTCTCAAAAGCTCCCAGACTGATATGACCTGAAAAATGCGTATTCCGTATCCTGTCGGTCACAAAACGTCTGTCTGCTTCTACCAGGCTCCAGTTATCACAGGTACATCCCTGCATTATTAACTGACCTATCTCCTCGCTTGATAATTTCCTGTATTTTACTCCCGTTGCTGCAGACTGTTGCATTAGGTTTCATTTTTGTTCACAGCTAATATAATTGAATATTTCGGAAATAAACAAAATTAAAACCTAATAAATACATAACATTATATCTTATATACCTAACATATATTTTCTTATATGCTGTTTATCTGTTATTTATTTATCTATATAACCTATCTTTTTTTTAGTTAATTTTTATTATAACCTAACTTTAAATTTTTGACAAGTAATCCGTGAGCCTGTCTTTTCTTGTAAGATTGAGCTTCTTCCTTAACCTCACCCTGCTTATTTCAGCGCTCTGGGGAGTAATATTCATCAAACCGGCAATCTCCTTGGTTGTCATATGAAGCCGCAAATAACTGCATAGTTTAAGATCTTTACTTGTAAGAGATGGAAACTTGGCCTGAAGGCGACTGAAAAAGCCCGGGTGTGTCTTTTCAAAGTGAAGCATGAAGTTTTCCCAGTTATCAGTAGACATAAGTGTACTGTTGATGTGGTCTATCATTTTTCTGAATCGTTGCTTCTCATCCGGCTTGCTTGTCTTTATAATCTCATTCAGGTTTGTTTTTATATACTGAAGTGTCTCATTCTTATTTGACAATACCATGAGCTGACTGACAAGCTCCCTGTCCTTATCTTCTATCTCCCTGATGTAGCGGTCTCTTACCCTGGCATCATATTCCTTTCCGGCCGACAGGTTCTTTATCTCACCAAGAGCCTGCATCAACCTTGTAACATCATTCACCGAGGCCCTCTGCCCAAGATATTTTCCCCTGCTGTCATAAACAGCCTTGCATTTTATTTCGCACCATCGCACCTGCTTTGTGCGAGTCAATATCCTGAAACTTAATGATGATCGTATATCGACAAAATTCAGTGAGTCTGAAATAAACCTACTGAAATCCTCTAGATCGGGTGGATAAATAATCTCATCCAGAATGCCCTGGTTATTGATAAGCTCACCGGCAGCGTACCCGGTAAGGTTTTCACATGAAGGAGATATATATTCTATACTTCTGTCCGGGTTAAACCACATCTCCCAATCGTGGGCAAAATCAGCTATCAGCTTGTACCTTTCAAGGGATTTTCTTACCTGATCCAACTCAATCTTAAGATCCATGCAGTTCTTTTCGAGACTATCTTTTTCAAGTTTCAACTTGTCAATAATTTTACCTAACCTAACATTTTCATCATCTATACTCATGATATCAGTTGAATATATTCTACATTATATTGCTTTATAGTACTTTAGCAAAGATATAATGAATTATAACAAAACCTAAATAAATTATTGAAGATCTGCATCAGAAACTGATAAAGCCTGAGTATTTTTTTGATTCTTCCATATTCCGCTTACATTTACGGAAACCCGCTTCACAAATGACAAGAGTTTCTATTCTGATAATAATTTCAGTGCTGGGATTATCCTTATTCGCATGTGTTTCAAACAACAGTGAGGATCTTCCGAATATAATTCTTATAATGGCTGATGATCTTGGTTGGGGAGATACCGGATTTAATGGAAACGAAATCATAATAACACCATCACTGGATGAGCTTGCTGAAAACGGAGTTGTTTTCAGAAGATTCTATTCTGCCGCACCTGTATGCTCTCCTACTCGTGCAAGCTGCTTAACAGGACGTCATCCTTACAGGATGGGCATCTATAATGCAAATTCAGGTTTCCTGAAAATGGAGGAACTTACACTTGCTGAACTACTTAAGAGGAATGGATACGTAACAGGTCATTTTGGCAAGTGGCACCTCGGCACACTAACAAATACAGTCCTGGATGCCAACAGGGGTGGAAGGGGTGATACTTCAATATATTCTCCTCCATGGGAAAACGGATTTGATGTTTGTTTTTCAACAGAGTCAAAAGTTCCAACATGGGATCCTATGATAACACCGGGTATTGAAGCAGGGGACATAGGTAATCGCGTTCCCGGAAGTGATTTCGGAACATATTACTGGACAGGTGAAGGAGAAATTGTGAAGGATAACCTCGATGGTGACGATTCCAGGATAATAATGGACAGGGTGATACCTTTTATTAATGCTGCAGTAGAAAATAACAATCCTTTCCTTGCAGTAATATGGTTCCATACACCTCACCTGCCTGTACTGACAGGATCAGAATATCAGCGCCTTTACACTGACTATTCTACTGATATACAACAATATTACGGCGCAATAACTGCTATGGATAATCAGGTCGGAAGACTGGTAAACCTGCTGAAATCAAATAATGTATATAATAATACTATCATCTTTTTTACCAGTGATAACGGGCCTGAGGGAATGTTAAGACAGGGAAGAACACAGGGAAGTACAGCAGGTTTTAAAGGCAGGAAACGTAGTCTGTACGAAGGGGGTATACGTGTGCCCGGATTTATGACATGGCCCGATAAAATACAAATTCCGTCATTATCAGATATCCCGGTGTCTACAAGCGATTATTACCCTACTATTATGAAGATTACCGGAATTAATCTTGATGACCGGGTTGAACCAATTGACGGGAAAGATATAATGGAAATGCTTTCATCCCCGGAAAGTAACAGGAATAAACCTATTGGATTTTTAAGTGGTAATCAAAGGGCATTGATAAGCGACCGGTTTAAAATTTATAGCAGTGATAATGGGAAAACCTACGAATTATATGACCTGATAAATGATCCCTATGAAATATATGATTTGATCAATACTCATGAAAAGAAAGCAAGTGATATGGTTATTGCACTGGAATCATGGATATATTCATGCAATGAAAGTGACAAAGGTAAAGACTACAGGGACTAAACTTTTACGCGTGATTAACGTTGTATAATAAAAACTATGAACAATCCTCTTCTGACAGAATGGAAAACAGCTTTTAACTTACCTCCATTTGAACTCATTAAACCTGACCACTTTAAACCTGCTATAGAAGCATCAATAAGCATGGCCGAAGAGGAGATAGGCAGAATAACCGGGAACCATGAACCTCCTTCATTTGAAAATACAGTTGAGGCTCTCGATTGTACAGGCATAAGACTGGACGATATATCATCAATACTTTTTAACCTTAACAGTGCAGATACAAATAAGGATATACAGGAAGCTGCCAGGGAAGTATCTCCACTTCTTTCAAGGTTCCAGGACGACATTACTTTGAACCGGGAATTATTTGCAAGGCTGGAGGAAGTATACAACAAACGGTCGATACCGGAACTCACTGAAGAGCAATTAATGCTTCTGGAGAAGACCTACAGGAGGTTCATAAAAGGTGGTGCCGGTCTGGAAGACTCAAAACGTGAAAGGTTCAGACAGATAAACGAAGAACTTGCATCACTCTCACTAAGGTTTGAAGAGAATGTGCTTGAAGAAACGAATGCTTTCTTCCTTCATATCACTGACGCAGGTGACCTCGAGGGATTGCCGGAAGGTATTATTGAGATAGCATCAGAAGAGGCAAAAAGCAGTGGAAGGGAGGGATGGATTTTTACATTACATTTCCCCAGCTATATACCCTTTATCCAATACTCCACCAGACGGCACCTAAGGGAAAAAATGTTACGAGCTTACGCCTCCAGGGCTTACAAAAAAGAAAAGAATGATAATCGTGAAATAGTAAAAAAAATAGTCAGTCTGAGAAGGGAAAAAGCAGCACTCCTCGGATATGACAATTATGCAGACTTTGTCCTCGACGACAGGATGCTCAATAGTCCGGCACGTGTTATGGATTTCCTGCATGAATTGCACGAAGCATCACGCAAATATGCTCTCAGGGACCTTGAAGAGCTTAGCTATTATGCGAAAAATAATGGCCACGCAGGACAGGTTGAAAGATGGGACTGGGCTTATTATTCAGAAAGACTGAAAAAAACCAGGTTCAATATTGACGATGAAACCTTAAGACCATTCTTCAAACTCCCGGAGGTTCAGAAAGCAATCTTCAAACTGGCATCTGATCTTTACGGATTGCACTTTGAAGAAAATACTGCCCTGCCCCGCTACCATGATAATGTAAAGACTTTTATCGTGAAGGATAAGGAGGGTGATCACCTGTCTGTATTGTACCTCGACTACTATCCAAGAAAAGGTAAAAGTGGTGGTGCATGGATGACTGCTTTTCGTGACCAGTATATTATTGACGGGAAAAATATCCGTCCTGTAATATCTGTTGTTACCAATTTCAGCAAGCCATCAGCAAGCAAACCTGCCCTGATTACACATAACGAACTTACAACATTCCTGCATGAATTCGGGCATGCACTCCATGGAATGATGTCCCGTTGCCATTACAGAAGCCTGTCAGGAACAAATGTCCCGAGGGATTTTGTAGAACTTCCATCCCAGTTAATGGAAAATTGGGCTTATGAGAAAGAATGGCTCGATTCATGGGCCAGGCATTACCTTACAGGAGCAAAAATACCTTCTGATCTGATAAATAAAATAAAAGAGTCAATGACCTTTAATGAAGGCTATGCATGTAACAGGCAGCTTGGATTTGCCTTCCTTGATATGGCATGGCATACTTCTGGTAAAGATAAGGAGATTGATATAGACAGCTTTGAGGAAGAAGCAATGAAAGAAACGGAATTGCTTCCACCTGTTGAGGGATCAAATATGAGCTGCTCTTTTGGACATCTTTTTTCAGGAGGTTACGCAGCTGGCTATTACGGCTATAAATGGTCGGAAGTACTGGATGCCGATGCGTTCAGCCTGTTCAAAGAAAAAGGAATATTCGACACTGATACTTCAGGATCATTCCGTAAAAACATACTGGAAAAAGGTGCCTCCTCCGAACCCATGGAAATGTATCGCAGGTTTCGGGGCAAAGAACCTTCCCTTGAAGCCTTCCTTAACCGCTCTGGCTTTAAATAACCCACACTGCAATTGTTTGTTATAAAGTACTATAAAAGCCTGACCTCGTTAGGGATCAAATAATTATAGATGTGTGATAAACCAAACAACTCGACTCCAGCGGAGTCGCATAATTGATTCTGGACTTTTCAGAGCGGACCCATCATTCCATCTCCGTCCTCCTAAGCTTTAGCGTAGGAGGATATGCCATATTGTATTATATTTGTCATACATCAAAGGAAAATCATATTTCCAGTTAAAACATTTAGTACCAATATATTTAAACATATCAGATGATTTCTTTCTTCCCCATAGCTAACAGGATTATAGCTGTTGAGAACAGCTTTGATTTAACAGACCATGATCATGAGATGCTTCTCTGGCTGTTCGGAGCAGAAAGCAAATTTGACGGTGACAACATAGAAGGTTTTTTTATAGGACCACGGAAGGAAATGATAACACCCTGGAGTACAAATGCTGTTGAAATAACACAGAACATGGGCATGAAGGGAATAACAAGGATAGAAGAATTCCTTTCCGTGGAAAGCCCGGATTCAAGATTCGATCCTATGCTACAAAATATGTATACGGGTCTTGACCAGGATATATTCAGCATCGATCGTATTCCCGAACCCGTATATGAAATTGATGATATTGCTGCTTATAATGAATCTGAAGGACTGGCTCTAAGCGATGAGGAAATAAAATACCTCGAAGATCTTAGCAGATTACTTAACAGGAAGCTTACAGACAGTGAAGTTTTTGGATTCTCGCAGGTAAACTCCGAACATTGCCGCCATAAGATATTTAATGGCAAATTTATCATTGACGGGGTAGAAAAAGAATCAACCCTTTTTCAGCTAATAAAAAAGACAACCCTCACCCACAGGAACAGGATAGTATCAGCATACCGTGACAATTGCTCCTTCGCACGAGGACCCGTTGCAGAGCTCTTTGCTCCTGAAACACAGGATAAAGCTGACTATTTTATACTCAGGGAAGTGGAAACAGTACTGTCCCTTAAAGCTGAAACACATAATTTCCCCACTACGGTTGAACCTTTCAACGGTGCATCAACTGGTACAGGTGGCGAGATACGCGACAGGATAGCAGGAGGAAAAGGCGCTTTTCCCATAGCAGGAACAGCTGTTTATATGACATCCTATCCTCGTACTGCTGCAGATCGTGACTGGGAAAAAGCAAGCAAACCAAGACAATGGCTCTACCATAATCCGGAAGAAATACTTATAAAAGCATCAAACGGGGCAAGCGACTTTGGTAATAAGTTCGGGCAGCCACTGATTTGCGGATCCGTGCTCACCTTTGAACATAATGAAAATTCAAGGCAGCTGGGATATGATAAGGTTATTATGCTGGCAGGGGGAATAGGCCTCGGTAAGATGCAGGACAGTGAAAAAGACATTCCTCAGAAAGGAGACCTTATTGTCATGCTAGGTGGCGATAATTACCGGATTGGTATGGGCGGTGGTGCCGTCTCCAGTGTTGATACCGGACGGTATGACAGTGCCATAGAACTGAATGCGGTGCAAAGAGCTAACCCCGAGATGCAGAAAAGGGTTTATAATGCACTCCGGGCACTTGGAGAATCGGTTAGTAATCCTGTTATATCACTCCACGACCACGGGGCAGGAGGACACCTTAACTGCCTTTCAGAACTTGTCGAGGCAACCGGAGGGAAAATAGATATAAGCAAACTGCCGGTGGGCGATCCCACACTCTCGGCCAGGGAGATAATAGGAAATGAGTCGCAGGAGAGAATGGGCCTGGTAATCAGGAAAAAGGATGTGGATAAACTGATCAATATAGCCGAAAGAGAGAGGGCACCCCTGTATGTTATAGGTGAAGTGACGGGTGACCACCAGTTTACATTTGAAAATTCACTGACGGGAGAAAAACCTATTGACCTGCAGCTAACCTCCTTCTTCGGTAATCCTCCGCAGACAATTATGAGGGATAAAAGCATCTCACCATCATACAGTGAAGTGGATTACAACCTTAACGACCTGCATTATTATGTCAGGCAGCTGATGCAGATTGAAGAAGTAGCCTGCAAAGACTGGCTGACCAACAAGGTGGACCGATCGGTAACAGGGCGCATAGCAAAACAGCAATGTGCAGGAAAACTGCAGCTGCCACTTAATAACCTTGGTGCTATAACACTTGACTACAGGGGTATAAAAGGAATGGCTACATCTATAGGTCATGCTCCCCTAGCCGGACTGATAAACCCTGCTCACGGATCAGTACTCTCTATTGCAGAAGCCCTGACAAATATTATCTGGGCACCTCTTGAAGGTGCTATCACGGGTATATCCCTCTCGGCTAACTGGATGTGGCCATGTAAAAACCCGGGTGAAGATGCAAGGCTGTATGAAGCCGTACAGGCAGCAAGTGATTTTGCTTTAAGCCTGGGGATAAACATACCTACCGGGAAAGACAGCCTCTCAATGACTCAAAAATATGAAGATGGTATTGTGTTCTCTCCGGGTACGGTAATAATTTCTGCCTCCGCTGAGGTCACTGATGTAAAGAAAATTATTGAACCTGTTATGGTACCCGACTCCGATACAACCCTGATGTATATTGATATGAGCAGCGACCCATTCAAAACGGGAGGCAGTAGCTTTGCACAGATTAGGAATAAGATCGGGACAGAAACACCAACGGTTAACGACCCTGAGTATTTTATGAGGGTATTTAACACTATCCAGGCACTTATTAGTGATGAGAAAATAATTGCCGGTCATGATATATCATCGGGAGGAATGATTACCACACTACTCGAAATGTGTTTTGCAGGCACTGACGCGGGAATAAGCATAAACCTGGACGCGATATACGAACATGATATTATAAAACTTCTCTTCAGTGAAAACCCGGGGATCATAATACAGGTTGACGAAGAAGAAGAGATAGCTGAGATCTTACTCGAAAAAGGTATTGCCTTTTATTCAATAGGAAATCCTGTTGCAAGGAGGTCAATATTTATCACAAAAGAAGGAAATGAATATGTTTTTGATATAGAGGAGATGAGAATTATGTGGTTCAGAACCTCTTATCTTTTTGACCGCATGCAGTGTGGCAGGAACCTGGCTCTTGAGAAATTTGAGAACTATAATAAGCATGGACTTGTATTCAACATGAACGATTTCACAGGCAGGCTGGAAGACCTCGGTATTGCTCACGGCAGGAAAGAACGGACAGGTACTAAAGCTGCTATAATAAGGGAAAAAGGGGTTAATGGAGACAGGGAAATGGCATATGCCCTTCATCTGGCAGGTTTTGACGTGAAAGATATACATATGACTGACCTGATTAACGGGAGGGAAAACCTTGAGGATATCAATTTTATTGTGTTTGTAGGAGGATTCTCAAATTCAGATGTGCTCGGTTCAGCCAGGGGCTGGGCCGGGGCGTTCAGGTATAATGAAAAAGCAAGGATCTCACTTGAGAACTTCTACCGCAGGGAAGATACGCTGAGCCTTGGCGTATGTAACGGATGCCAGTTGATGGCTGAGCTGAATCTTATTTATCCTGAACATGAATTAAAACCTTCACTCAGGCAGAACACATCCGGTAAGTTCGAATCAGCTTTCCTTACTGTTGATATCCTTGAAAGTAATTCCATCATGCTTAATGGTATGGAAGGTATGAAGCTGGGTATATGGGTTGCTCACGGGGAAGGGCAATTTGACCTGCCTCATGATGAAGCGCTTTATAATATACCTGTTAAGTACCACCACAGCACTTACCCGGCCAACCCTAATGGTTCTGAATATGATGCCGCAGCGGTATGCTCTCAGGATGGGAGGCACCTGGCCATAATGCCTCACCTTGAAAGATCATTCATGCCATGGCAATGTGCTTATTATCCTGAAGAAAGAAGGAAAGATGACGTAACGCCGTGGATACAGGCTTTCATTAACGCAAAAAAATGGATAGAAAATTCTTAAAAAGACCTGGTTCCCCGCTGCCTCCTGCACAATAACCACCCTGCTCATGAACTCATAATACTACTTACGGGCATAATTTGAATTTACCCAAATCATGACTCATCATTAAAAATTAATAATAAATAGTTTTCTAGACTCCTGAGTAGGCTGAAAAACCCCCGTCTACAGGAATAACTGCCCCGGTGACAAAACTGGAGGCATCAGTTATTAGCCATAAAATAGTACCCGCAAGCTCTTCAGGCTTACCAAAACGGCCAAAGGGAGTATGTTCGATTATATTTTTTCCCCTGTCAGTAATAGACCCGTCATTGTTATTAATAAGCAGGTCTCTGTTCTGGTTTGTTACCAGGAAGCCCGGCGCTATGGCATTCACCCTTATACCATCACCATATTTCCTTGCCATCTCAACAGCCATCCACCTGGTAAAATTATCTATGGCAGCCTTGGCTGCTGAGTAACCGGCAACCCTGCTTATTGCCCTGGTCGATGCCATGGACGAAAAATTGACGATAACACCTCTGCCTTGTTTTTCCATCTGTTCTCCAAACACCAGTGAGGGAATCACAGTACCAACAAGATTGAGATCAACTACCTTATCGAAATCATCAATGTCCATGTTAAAAATACTCTCACCGTCTCCTACCGTTGCACCTGGCATATTCCCTCCAGCCGCATTAATAAGGACATCAATAGTATTCCATTCAGATATAACTGACTTTCTTACCTCTGTCATAGCTTGTCGGTCTAAAACATTGGCATTATGAAATACGGCGATGCCACCCTTATCTTTTATCTTTGCCTGTGTTTCTATTCCCCTTTCCTCATTGATGCCAATTATGACAATCCTGGCACCCAGCGATGCCAGTTCATAAGAAAGGGTGCTCCCCAGAACACCCTCACCACCAGTTATTATAATTACCTTATTGTCAATATTGAATTTGCCGGCAAGGCGGGTCATTCTGTCATTGGTTTTAATATAAGACTTCTGAGTTCCGTATGTCTTGAACTGTTATTAAGTGAGCTTATTTCATAAGGTCTGACCTTTGATCCTGAAATCTGGATATTGTATTCACCCGGATTCTCTATATATACAGAACCAAGCTTTGAGTCAGCCCTGTAATACATCTTGCCTATATCAGGTGTGTCAAGTACTATCTCATTCCCCAATATGGATTCTGCTTTTATCCTTTTATCCTGGAAATTAATATATACGGGGTCTTCATACTGAAGATTCATAGTGTCCCTTGTGTAACTACTGAGCCATAACTCATATCTTCCTTTTTTATTTATCTTGAAATACCATTCAGCAGTATTCATATCCGGATGCAGGCTGTCCTCTAAAACATAAGCCTTTTCCAGATCAAGTATAATGGTTCCGTCTGCCTGTTCAGTAATAAATGCTGTATCCTGAATGCTAACAGTATCATCACTGTTATTTCCACAACCGCTAACAAAAACCAAAACAAACGCAAATACATAAAAAACTTTCATCCATCTCATAATGTCACTAATATTTATTACTATTCTCATCCAATCAATAATACAAAACAATAAAAATATACTACTAATTACCTCATATCATTTAAAAACACAAACATTTTGGCTCAGCTAATTCCAGGAATTTTTTGCTAATATAACTCAAGGTATTTTTTTTGTTAGTCCTGAAAAAAAGTTTTTGACCAACATATAAAAAACTTACACTAATGACATATTTTTAAGATGTAAAAGGAGTATTCTAGTTACCTGATCACTTAAAAAAAAGTCTTATAAAAACAAAAAATTGCTTTATCATGCAACTACTGGAAAAGCAAAAATCATACCAGCCGCAAAGATAAAACGAAAATTTCTTAATACAATTATATCAGTCTGTTTTTATTTTATCTCCATATGTGTAACTTCTCTTTGATGCTTTTTATTGTGTAGATCTTCCAGATTATTTGTTGAGGGTAACGCCTTTATCACTATTTCAGCAATATCAAGTATTTCTGGTGATTCAGCAGTCTCGGCTTTTCTGAAGGTTTTCTTACACAGGGGACAGGAAGTAATAAAATAATCAGGGTTTGAGCGGGTCATATCGGAGAATGCATCTCTGGCAATAGCTGTCTTTTTGCGACCGTCAAGTTGAATATTGCCAAGACTTCCACCACAACAGGGTGCATTTTCTTTTTCTGAATCCGTGTTCTGATACCGGGCTATGTGGTACAGCACCATGCGTGGATCATCGTATATCCCAAGACCCCTTCCAAGTTCGCATGGATCATGGTATACTACTGTACTGTTGAGAAATTTCAGGTTAAGTCTTCCTTCCTCTATCATCCGGCTTATGAATTGAGTATGGTGAAGAACTTCAACATCCAGGTGATAACTTTCTGTAAATACTTTCAGGCAGATTGGACATGATGTGACAAGTGTTTTTGCACCTGAATTCCATATCTCGGATGAATTATGCTGAATAAGCTCCCTGGCTTCCCTGTCTTTGCCTGCCAGCATGAGAGGCCTTCCACAGCAAACTGATCCGTCCCTGTCCATAAAACGGTAATTAACCCCTCCAGCTTCAAAAATCTTTTCCATTGAAGAAGCAATGCCCGGGCTGAGATGTGTCATGCAACCGGCGAAATAAATTACCTCTGCCTCAGGTTCAGTAACCTCTGATTTAAGATATTTAAAATTCCTGGTATAGTTATTCTTTCCGGTCTTTATATCCTGGTTTCTTTCACGCATATATCCTGACCATAGTGACTTCATGTCTTCGGGCGCCTCTCCTGCCCTGCGCTGTATCATTCTCAGTGCACCAAGCTCTATCCCTACAGGGCATGATATCTCGCACCTGCCGCACATTAGGCAGTTAAGTGATATATCATAAACATCGTCATTTCTTTTGAGTCCCTTTACGAAATATGCCGATTGTATATTATTTATCCCTGCTGACCTGCTAAGCTGGCATTTATCAATGCATATACCACAGGATGAACAAGAATAAACCTGTGCTTCGGCATATGAACCGTACTGGTCACCTGTCCTTACACCTGAATTTCTGACGAAAATCAGGAATAGCTCAGATGGGATATGCATATATCTTGTCCTTGGTAGCAGGATAAAAAAGACACCCAGGGAAAGTGAATATAGCCACCAGAATGGATATGCCATCTGTTCTGCAGGTAAGAAACCTGCAAGAAAGGAACCCAGTGATCCAGTCAGAAAACTACCTGAACCAGCTGCACCACAAGTGAAACTTTCTGCAAGTAGCCTGGCAGGAAATATCAGCCAAAGGGAAGTAAGGGCTATCTTATCAAGAGTTTTTAGCCTTGTCGTCTTCTTCATCCCCACTATACGCGACCAGAAACGTTTTATTATGGCTATCAGCAAGCCTGACAGGATAAAAGCAAGGATAAGATCCATTACAAATGAATATACCATGGCAAAGCCTTCAGCCCCATGCTCCGGATTGAAAAACCTGAAGAAGATGGCTTTATATGGGGCATTGAGATGCCTCTCCCCGAAAATATCAGCTTCCAGTGTACCAAGAAGAATAAGCAGGAACCATCCAAATGCAAGACTCATGTGCATGTATCCCAGTCGGGGATTTACTTTAAATATCTTCCTGTGTATAAGACTCTCCATGAAAATCTCTCTTAAGCTCAGCACAAAAGGTCTTCCAAAGAAACCCCTCTGTAATCTAAGCTTGTCAGTGCGTGAAAGGTCCCTGAACCATACTATGCATGTACCCACGAAGTATAATATTATAAAGTACAGGCCTATATTGAACGGTATGATAAATGGATCAAACTGCATAGTTGTCAAGCTTTCTGTATGCCTGCTGTGTGAGGAAAATGACATTCCTGGTGTTGACCCCGCGCGGACAAACCAGGGTGCACTTACCACAGAGCATGCACTTGTTCATTAATCTTCTTACCTCGTCGTTCTCTCCCCTTTTTATAAGTATATTTATTTTTCTTAAACTCATGTCGGTGAAACGGGCTGCTGAGCATGTTGCAGCACAACCCCCGCATCCTATGCAAAGGGCAAAGGAAGGTTCACGCTCCAGTATGTATTCCGAGACAGACTTGTTATTACGGTCATAATCTATAACCCTCGTCTTGATGGATGAGAAACCAAAATTCTTCATTACGAGTCCTCCCTGACCTTTGATTTAAGATATGTTACGATCTCTACCACAGCAGCCCTGGCATGGGAAATGGTATCCGTAATATTCATTGCAGATGTGCAGGTGCCTGCATAGAATACACCCTCTAGGTTACTCCTGTTATTTCCATAATGGTTATCACCCACCATGAAAAATCCGTTCATTCCCATCCTCAAACCCAACTCTTTCCCTACCCTCAACCCTGACTGTGAATTTTCAATACCTATCATGAGCACCAGCATATCAACCTGCATCTTCAGTGGCTTGCCTGCAAGAGTGTCTTCAACCTTTACTACCAGCCTTCCTTCAATATTCTCGCTTGCCTCCGACACCTTACCTCTTATAAAATTAACTGTCCATTTTTCCTGTGCTTCCCTGTATAATTCTTCATAATACGGACCGAACATACGCATGTCCATATAAAAACAGAATACTTCAGTACCGGGTAACATTTCCCTTATCTCTATAGCCTGTTTAACAGCCGTCACACAGCATACCTTGGAACAGTGAAAGTTACCAACCTTTTCATCTCTTGATCCCACACAGTGAACAATGCCAACCCTCCTGGGCGGAATACCCTTTGAAGTAAGGACAGAGCCAGTTTTGAATTTTTCTTCCAGCTCTACGGAGGTGATAACATCATCGTATATTCCATACCCGTATTCTTCTTTGCGTTGTGGATTGAAAAGATCAAAACCCGTTGCAACCAGGACAGCATCAGCAGGACGAAGAGCCCCTCGTGAGGTAGTAACCATGTACTGCTCTTCATTTTCCTTTACTATGCTGTCAATATCAGTATTATAATTTATCATTACCAGAGGATTGTCAATCTCAGCCAGCAGGAATTTTTTCACTTCCTCACTCTTTCGCCTGTCGGGGAACAGCTGGAACCAGTTATTTATCTTACCTCCCGGCTCACCTTCTTTCTCAATAAGACTTACACTGTAACCCTCCCGGGCAAGCTGCCCGGCAGCTGTGCATCCGGCGGTGCCCGCCCCTATAACAACAATATGTTTTTCTTTATTATCAGGCATTGATCAGGTTCTTTGGTGCTTCCATCCTGCTCCCATCCTTCGCAATATATTTGTCATTCTTATCATATGGTATGCCCATCTTGTCCAGCAAGGGCTCTGACTGCACCATATGATACTGGACACCAAGATCCCACGGGCTGTACCCCATTACCAGGCCTGCCAGCTCCTCATAGGTAAGTACAGGAATACCTTTACCATTAACACCATAGGTCCTCCCCTCCTGTTCCTTTATGGTATATTGCCACTTATCCATGAACATGGTGCAACCCGGGCAGTTGGCCAGCACAAATTCAGGCCTGTAAGGCTCCATAGATTCAAATTTTTTCAGGGAGTTCGACATAGAGTAACCCCTGTTGGCCTGCACAAGGTACTGCCTGAAACCAAAGCCACAGCAATGCCTTCGCTCAGGGTAATCAATAACCTCTCCTCCCCATGATTCAATCATTCCAACCAGTGTATGAGGGAACTCAGCTCCTCCGACACCGTACTTTGGAAACATCTTTGAATAATGGCATCCTATATGCTCAACAGCTTTTAGCGGCTCGCCCGTTCTGTGATCTACAAGTGGATATCTAGCCCTGGCGGCTATCTCGTCTTTGAATTTATATACTGCGTCACTTGTATGCAAAATGGTACGAGGTACTTCAAATTCCCTTCCGGTAGCCTTATACAGGTTTTCCCTTGTCTTGTCCAACGTTTCAGGAAAATGTTTCCATGTCTCAACTATCTCCTCGTATATACCGAAAGATGTTACACATGATATAAGTATATCCTTGTATCCATGCTCAGTTGCCAGCGCAAAATGCCTTGCTACAACCGCCTGGATGGTGTCAAAAGGTACAACATCACCGTGGTAACCTATACCTGTACAGGTCGTATGCCTGGGATCCTCAAAGATGTCCTTGCCCAGGTCCTCCCTGAGCATTTTTATAAGAAATTGCTCTGATCCAGGGAAAAAGCTTTGCCTGATGCATGACCTGACAAAGAAAAAATGATCATCAGGAATCTCTTTCTGAAACTCCTTCCAGATTCTCTTCTTGCCTTCCAGTTTCATATTCTTCCTCCAATAAACTGTCACAATAATGACAGCCACTGTTATATGTATTTACATGATGAAAATATTCGCAGTCGGTACCCTCGGGCTTATATTCCAGTCCCATCTCCGCAGCTTTTTTCTCAGAATATTTCTCGATGGTATCGAACAGGTCCTGCCCGCCGGTAACCTCGAAAATATCCTTTAACTCCTGCATAACCTCTGGCGTGAATCCTCTCAAAGGACCTTCCTCCCCATGCAGCTCTCCTCCAAAACGTGCTATCACATGCTCCAGATTATCATAAATATGCTCCCATATTGGGCCCTGTTCTGGATGTTTATCGGGATCAACCTTATAAGCGGGAACACAATAACCATAGTTAAGGATGTTATCACCTGCTGTCCTTTTTACTGCAAACTGCTGCCTCCCCTTCTCTGAATCAGTGAAGACACCTAATTCCTGTGACAGTTGCCTGAGCACCATAATTATGGATCCCGGGGTGTTACCCCTGGGACATCTCGTCTTGCACGACATGCACTGACCACAATACCATATAGTCTCACTCCTGAGCAGCTCCATTATCACACTGTCATCACGCGTCTGTACACTGTCTACTATTTTCCTGGGATCGTAATTGTAAAATTCGGCCGCAGGGCATATTGCCGTGCATACACCGCAGTTCATGCAGGCATTCAGTCCTTCCTCGAAGCGGACGTCCTGCATTAACCTGTCAAACAGGTTCTCCATATTGTCAGATTTTTGTGGCTGATTTTGTTACCCGAACCAAAATTACCTGAGTATGACAGGATTGGAAACAATTTTTAGACTTATTTTTTATGCAGTATAAATACTTACTTTTGTACCAGTATATAACGTCCTGATTGATTTACAGATCAATGTTATGTCGCCCGTCCCTCCATCGCATTTCGTATTTCTCATTTTGCATTTTATCTTTTATCTAATGTCACTCCTGCCCTTTCCAACATACTTATACAGCTGGCCTAAGATGTTGTCCTGGCCTTCACTCTGCGCTAAGCGCTCTGCGCTTTGCCCGTTTTAAAACTCCCTATCAACTCCCACTCAACCTTATTCAACTTATTTACAGGCATTCTTCCTTCATCGAGCTCACAGGACCCGAATGGCTTCCAGCATACTCACCCTGCTCGGTTCCATTATTGACTCATCCCGAATCTTCGGGATTCGTCGAGCTCACAGTGCTCGCTTGCCTAAGGCAAACTCGCCCTGTTAGATTCCATTATTCCTTTTTTTCCTAAATTTGATAAAACATTTAACCCCATAAACAATGAAGCCACAAAAATCAATCCACCTCCTTCTTTACTTAGCCTTAGCCTCAGCCTCAGCCTATCTACTCTCATCCTGCTCTGACAATCAACAGGTAAGCCTCAATTCTCTTCTTACGGAAATGACCGACAGGTATTCTATCACCGAGTATCCCGATCCGGCATATAAACTCAAGCAATTCAGTAGTTATGACCGCAGGTCGTTACAACCCGGTGAAGAAGGATGGTTCGCCAATGCCGATTACACACAGTTCATCCGTGAGGAAGAAAACGAGGGAAGGCGGGAATTTGTGCTCTTCGATCATGAAGGACCTGGAGCTATTGTAAGATGGTGGATGACCTTTTCAGGTGAAGGCAGTCACGAGGGTACTGTAAGAATATACATTGATAATAACGAAGATCCACTCATCGAAGATAATATACTCAAGGTGCTCAGTGGACAACTTCTTGCAGGTGAGCCACTCAGCTCATCAGTATCTCCTGAATCAGATTATTACAGGCGTGGACATAACCTGTACCTGCCGATACCCTATGCTGAAAACTGCAAGATTACCTATGAATGTGATGCAGTAGTCATAACTGATGACAGGCGATCACCCAGTGTATATTATAATATATGTTACAGGGATTATGATGAAGGTACACGCGTTGAGTCCCTGACAATGGAAGCTCTGGAGGAATCGGGTCAGCTTATTAAAAAAGTAAATAATGAATTGTCGGGCACCCGGGAGATTACTGCAGAACCTGTCTTACTGGCCGGTGAGATATTACCCGGCAGTTCCATTAACTATTCCACCGGTAAAGGAAAGCAGGCTATAATGAGGATCAACATGAATATCCAGGCTGATGATATAAATCAGGCCCTGCGTTCAACAGTCATGGAGATCACCTTCGATGGATACAGGACAGTATGGGTGCCGGCAGGAGATTTTTTCGGAACAGGGTTTGAGTTACATCCTTCTGATACATGGTATTCATCGGTGAGTCAGGAGGGTATGATGCAGTCCGACTGGGTTATGCCTTTCCGTGAATTAGCTGATATACGTGTACACAACTTTGGAGAGAATACTGTAAATATAGAAACTGAAATATTCTTTGAACCATACAGGTGGAGCAACAGAAGCATGTACTTCGGTTCATCATGGCATGAATATCATAACATTCAAACTGCCGGTGCTGAAAATGTTGGCGGAACTGGTGAACATTTTGATATTAACTATATTGATATAGAAGGCAAGGGAGTGTATGCTGGTGATGGAGTTACGGTTTTTAATACAGCTGATTCATGGTGGGGTGAAGGAGATGAAAAGATATTTGTGGATAATGAGTCCTTCCCATCTTCCATTGGAACAGGAACCGAAGATTATTACGGATATGCCTGGTGCCGACCGGAGATATTCAGTCATCCTTTTATTGCACAACCGACAGGAGCAGGTAATTTCCATTCTGCTATGACGGTCAATATGAGATACCGTTCACTCGATGCAATCCCTTTTGAAGAAAAGATAAGTTCAAATATTGAACTGTGGCACTGGGCACCCACGGTTATAAACTATGCCCTGACAAGCTATTATTATATATCCCCTGGAGCAGACGTAAACATCATTCCGGATGAAGAATCTGTATCAGTGAAGGTACCCCGTGAACGGGCCGACATAATAAAACCGGTGATGAATGATGACGGGATTATTGAAGGCGAGTTTCTGGAAGTTATGGCTGTGGAAGGCGGAACAGCCGAAACGCAGTATATTACCAGCTGGGACTGGAATAATAAAGGACAGCTATGGTGGAGAAATGGTGAGCCGGGAGATAAGCTGCTGGCAAGATTTATCCTGCCTGAGACAGGCATGTACAGGGTAAGTGCCCGTTTGTCAAGGGCCAGGGATTATGGTATAGTTGGTTTTGAGTTGAATGCCAACAGGGCTGGTGCCGATTTCAATGGATACACCGACGGTGAGGAGGTAGCTGAATGGCCCCTGGGCAATCATATCATGCTCGAAGGAGAGAATATCCTGGCCATAGTATTGAAGGGCAGCGACAGTAGGGCCAGACCGGGAAATATGGCAGGCATTGACTGTCTGATATTTGAGAAGTTATAGCTTTTTTCAGGAAAAGCCAAATTTAATATCTATACGTATTCCCAGCTCTGTCATCCTCTGCTGGTCTTCAGCCGGGTAGAAAGGTATAACATTATGAATAATCAGCACCGGTGCCACAAACATAGTGATCCTGTCGGCAACAAAGAAGTCCTTGCCCACTCTCAGGTGTATACCCAGACCTTCCTGGTTATCAACTATTGGTGACATGTACGGCTACATTTACTGTTACGGCTCCTGACCCACTTACAATAACATGCCCGACTGACCTTACTGTAGATGCTTGCCTGACTCAGGCAGCTATTGACCAGGCTTACGCCGATTGGCTGGGGGCTGCTACTACAACTGGTGGTTGCAACGTTGAGATTACTTCTGACGCACCGGCTGGAGCACCGCTAGCTTGCACAGGAGGTGAAGTTGTGGTTACATTCACTGCCACTGACACAGATGCAGACGGAGTGGTTTGCCAGACTCAGACATGTACGGCTACATTTACTGTTACGGCTCCTGACCCACTTACAATAACATGCCCGACTGACCTTACTGTAGATGCTTGCCTGACTCAGGCAGCTATTGACCAGGCTTACGCCGATTGGCTGGGG
>Ga0272441_10001703_pt1 | contig 46327 bp, 31 predicted proteins | sample SSMProp6N_FD_193582 | JGI IMG/M metagenome (GOLD analysis project Ga0272441, IMG submission 193582) | Marine sediment archaeal communities from Little Sippewissett salt marsh, Falmouth, MA, United States - SSM-Prop-6N | ecosystem: Environmental > Aquatic > Marine > Wetlands > Sediment ... | reverse complement strand
GCTCACGCTCCATCATCCGTCTCCCCCCAACAAACAAGCGGGCGACCACCACGGCCGCCCGGAGAGACGAACATTACGTCCTTATCGCGGTTCTGTCACCTGGCAGATCTCTAGCCTACCCGTCGCGTTAGCCAGCGGCGAAGCCGCTTTAGTTCAGTTCAAAGGATAGCTAAGCAGCTACTTCCTGGCCACAAGATTATCCCAGCACGCCCGCAGATGTGGAGGAGCGCCAGGACAGGCTGTCCTACTTGGCCGGGGCTTCGGCAGGCTGGTCACTTCTCGGGTTTCGGGCCATCTTCTCCGTCCTGGGTTCGCTGGTGCCCTACAGCCCTGGGCTGCTACATCTTATACGTTCTTGGGAGCGCGTTCCCTCTCTTCCAGGATCAGCACGAAGCCATCCACAACGACCAGTCTGCAGCGGTGCGGGCGCAACACGGCGGTGAGTACCGATGCCATTGCCTGGGACGAAAAGGTCATCCTGGCAATTCTGCCGTTGGCCAAGCGCTTCCTTGCTTTCGTAGACATGCTGAAGCCCTTGATGCTATCGTTCTTCATTGCCGCAGTCGCCGCAACCGCCAGGATGGCCTCTAGTGCAGACGAATCATCCCACTCAACACTGATCTTTGTGCCCTCAAGGAACTTCTGGATACTCTTGTCCTTCGGACTACTGTCGGGCCAAGCTAGACGCTTGCCAGTTGCGTTCGCATGACTAACGACAAGGCTATTCGCGCGCTTGCCTTCGATCACCACCAGATCAGCATGGACCAGGTATGTCACCCAACGCAATGCCTGATGTGCATCGACTTGACGCCCGCCAAACGTCAGTCGCTTCCGTCGTACGGACTCCTTGACATCCAATTGAACATCAGCGCCATAGCGCTTGCGGATGCCTAGAACGGCCTCATCAAGAGACACATCAAGTAACTCAACGTCCTTCTTGACCTTGGGACGAAGAGCGCGCTGGCCGCCGCATCCCGCCATACCCATGACAATCGCACAAAACGCCAACGGCATGCCATCACCCCAACACGAGACTCGCATCGTCATAGTCCTCCTCCGACCTACCTCTTGGGATCCAGCTCAAACAGCGCGTAGTACGGCACCACACCCCCAAAACCTAGAATTTTCTTGCTCTGCCTAGCTCCCTCGGCTATCAGCGCGAGCTTCTTGCTCTTGTCCTTCTTGACGTACATGGCAACCGACGTCCCGGCATCCAAGCGAAGCAGGTAATCGGCTCCGGACCGTTCCATTGTTAAGAGAAGCTTCACTATATCTGCTTTTCTGGTTCCCCCAAGGAACTTCTGGCCAACCGTCTTCGCTCGGCCGAATATGAAAGCCATCTGGGTTTGTACATCGAACCCTAGATACAGAACGCCATCCGTAGTCAAGTAGTTCAGCTTCTTGCGGAGTTCAGCTTGCCGTTGCTTGTTCAAGGGCTTCGTAGGGCTTCTGTCCAAGTAGAGACCGCCGATGGCCGTCACGAATTCGGTCGGCTTGATCTTGTTTGGGTCTGCTGGCGCTGCGGGGTCTCCCGTGCCGAATACGATCTTCCGATCCTGCCTTTGAGCGACGTAGTAGTGCTTCGGCTTCGATGTGCTCTCAGGGACCTTGCGCCCCTTCGAGATCACAGTACCCTTGAGCTTGTTCCCGCTGAAGAAGGGGGCATTGACAAGTATCTCATAGCCTTGAGACCTCTTCGCTACATCACTTGCTCTTTCCTGGGGGCTGGCAAAGCCCTTCTTGATCGCCTTCCTGACCGCCAGCTTGGACTGTTTGGTGATGGCAAACACCATTAGATGAAAGTCCTCCTTACCCTTCACTTCACTAAACGTAGTGAGGTACACTGTCCCACCAGATTTCTTCAGGTGCTTCTTCACGTCAGTGAAGAACGTTGCCGTGCCAACCTGGGGTTTGTTAGGCTTGGCGGACTTCGGGCCCTTCTTCTTCTCCTTCTCCTTCTCCTTCTTGTCCGTCCCCATCGGATCAACATTCCCCACCGGATTGTTGCCCGGGAAGACGTAGGGGTTGTAGAGGGTGTCTCCGCCGATCACCGGATCACGCTGCAGGAATCTCCCCGTAGCAGGGTCGAAGGAGCGGTTACGATAGTCGTAAATCCCCAGTCCTTCGTCGTAAGTGCGCTGCTGGAAGGTGGGATCGCGTCTGGCTGGGTTGCCGCCGGAGGTGGTGAAGCGTTTACCGAAGGGACGCCACCACACCTACGCCGTGGTAGTCGTAGCTCATAAGCTGGCACGCATAGTCTGGCGGATGCTCACCGACAACAGGCCGTTCCGGGCCCGGCCCCCACGGCACACCAAGCCCGCCTGAAGCCAGGAGGAACACGACCAGTGACCATCGGGCAAAAGAACCTTTCCGACTTGACTCTCCATAGTAGGTCTTCCCCCAGTAGTTGTCGCGGAGGTATTCGTACTTCGGACCCGGTGAGTAGAACGGGAAGGAGACGCCGAAGACCTCCAGCAAGCCGATGTCGGTCTTCTCGAAGTCGGGCCCGTACTTCTTGCGCATCCCGGCGTTCTCGACCCGCTTGCGCACGCTGCGGCGCAGCTTGTGGAAGAGCTTGGCGGCGCCCTTCTTCTCGAGGCCTTTGGCGCTCATTGCTCTTCCCGCCCGGTTTCGCCGGCCGCCGGGGAGACCGTTGCGGTCGGCTCGGTCTTGATCGCCAGGAACCCGGCCCAGTTCATCCACTTGAAGAAGACATCGACGGTGGTGAACCCGGCGTTACGGAGCATGGTCACGTTCTCGCGCAGGGTCATAGGCTTGAGCACCCCGCGCAGGCTGCGCGCCTTCTCGAGGATCATCTCGTCACTGAGCCCCTGGCCCTTCTTGAAGTCCCAGTGCAGGTCGTTCCACATGTGCTCCAGGATGGAGTGTTCGGCATAGAGCTTGTCCACGTAGATCAGGGCTCCGCCGACGCGCAGATCATCGTGCACCTTATTGACCAGCCCGAAACGGTCGTCGCGGTCCAGGAACTGGAGCACGTACAGGGAGAGAACATAGTCCGCCCGCTCGAAGCGGCTGAAGAGCGTGGCGTCCTGGTGCAATATGTTCACGTTGGGGAACTCCGCGCACTTCTTGCGCGCGGCGGCGACCATCGGCAGGCTCACATCCATGCCCACGAACTGCGTATCGCTCTTGTTGGCGTGCTTGCGCGCCAGCAGGGAAAGCGTCTCGCCCGTCGAGGAGCCGATGTCGTAGATGCGGCTCTCGTCGTGGACGAAGAACTCACTGAGCTCCACCACGATCCTCTGCACCTCGTCGTAGAATGGAACGCTCTTCCTTACGTGCGAATCGAAGCTTTCGCAAACCTGTTCGTCGAACTTCCAGTTCCCGGGAACGGCGCTGATCTGGTCGTCGACCGGCTTGCTGGGCGTCTCCATAGAGAGAATCCTTTCGTTCACATCGTTCAGAATGTTACCGACACCCACAGCCCGACGCCCTCCTCGTTGGCGCCGAGACCGACCTTGCAGCGCCGGTCGCGGTTGAAGGATACCAGTGTACGGCCCACCGCGGTGCCGATCAGCGCGGCGGCGGCCACGTCCGAGAGGAAGTGCGAGTCGGTGTGCATGCGCGAGTAGGCGACGGTCGTAGCCAGCCCGTAGGCCAGCACGTCCACGGCCACGGAATCGTAGTGCGCGGCTATCACCGAGGCCACGGCGAACGCCTGAGTAGTATGCCCCGAAGGGAACGAATGATCCCCCCCGAACGGGTTGAAATCGTGCGCTCCCTCGTCCTTGTTGGGCCGACTGCGCCCGACGGCCATTTTCAGCGCCCAGGTTATGCCCCCGGAGATCATGCTCGCCGCCAGCCCGTCCTGGGCCACCGCGCGGCTGCGGTCGTCGTGGAAGATCAGGCCCTCGATCTCGAAGGCCGCCAGGATTGCGAAGGAGTATTCGGCGCCGAAGGGCTCGAAGAATTCGGCCACCGCGTCGTTGCGGTCGTTGCGGCGGTTCTGGAGGCAGTCCCGCAGATCCTCGTCGACGAAGAGAATGCTCCCGGCGATCGCCGTGCCCGCCAGGGCGACGATGCCCCACTCCCTGGCCCGCCAGCGCACCGGCGAACTCAGAATGTGGCCCGCGTCGGCCCACAGGAGCTTGACGTACTCTTTCGAAAAGAGCCCCTCAGTCCGGGGATAGGCACCGTCCTCCGCCGGCGCGGGTGTCGCATCGGGAACGACCGGGTCGTCGGCGCAGGCCTGCCACTGCATGCGCAGGATCACAGGGCCGCTCCACTCCACGACCGGAAGCTCCGGAGACTCATCGCAGAAGAGGCCGCGGGCACCGCCGGCGGTCCGCAGGTCGCAAGCGTCCTCTGCCGGCGCGGCGGCCTCGCCCTCACGGAAGAGTATCCCGGTCTCGGCGCCGCGGGCCCGGGAGAACCCGCCGGCCAGGCAGATTGCCGCCAGGCAGAACGCCGCCGGAGCCAGGGAACGCCTCGCTGTGGTGCGGCGCATGAAATGTCCCTCCGGATTAAGAAAGCGAAGACGAACCGCCAACTCGGCGCTGCACGAAATGGTAGCGCTTCGTCCTCGGTCTATCCAGTCGGTTTTGCGGCTGAGAAGTCGACATCCCGCTGCAATTATCGGGACTTGAACGGAAGTCGCGATCCACAGAGAATTGCGACGTCGAAGACAATGGGGTCCGCCGGGAATTGTCACCGAAAGAGTAAGGAAGCATGGGCACGAAGAGCGCGCTGGATCGAGTGAAGGTGGAAATCGTCCGGACGCCGGAGCAATTTCAGGCGGCCATGGACGTGCGCAGCGCCGTTTACGTGGACGACATCCACTGGCTCACCCCCGAAACGCTCGTCGACCGCTGGGACGACCGGTGCGTACAGTTCATCGGCACGGTCGACGGCCGGGCAGTGACCAGCGGCCGCCTGAACGACAACCCGAGCGGATTCGAGATCGAACAGTACATGGACCTCGGCTCCCTGCGCGCCAACGGCGGCTGCGCGGAGCTCAGCCGCCTGTCCGTGCTCCCGGAATGGCGCCGTTCGATGGCGGCCATGAGCATGTTCCGCGCCTTTTACAGGTACGCGCAGGGACGCGGCATTCGCCACTTCTGCATCACCCTGACTCCCAACAACCTCAGGATGTACGAAAGCCTGGGATTCACCTACATCGGCGGCCCGTTCCAGAACGAGCTCCTGGGAGTGAATCACGCGGTCTACTGCCTGGACCTCGAGCAGGCGTCCGTGGACTGGCGCAAACAACGCCCCAGGATCGCGGACCAGTTCGAGCAGCCCCTCGACGGCATCGGCTGACTTCATCCTGCAAACCCCACTCGACACGAGAGGACCCTGTCCTTAGAATCATCCGCGTGGGCCGGGGCGTCCGACGGGGCACCGGCCCGCGTCTTAGGAAAGGGATCGAGGGATCGGCCGAATGCACATCTGTTCACCCGGGAAACCTTGATGCCCGAGGAAATCGCCAGCGATCCCGAACTCCAGGACGGAACCCCGGTACGCGACTCCGCCCGCGAAGATGCCCCCGCAACCGCGGCCGGCGACGCGGGCGGCTTCATCAGCAGACATCCCCTCGCGACCGTCGCGATCCTGGCCCTGCTGGCCGTGGTTCCATTCCACACCTCCCGCGGCCTGTACGAAACCACCGAGGGGCGATACGCCGAGTGCGCCCGTCAGACGATGATCACCGGGAAATGGGACCAACCGGTGCTGAACGGCGAGCACCACTGGACCAAGCCCCCGCTCACCTACATGGCCATCGGCGGCGGCATCCGGCTGTTCGGGTGCAATACGCTGGGGGCGCGCGCCTACCTGGTACCCTGCTTCCTGGTCACCGTACTGGCGGTCTACTGGCTGGCGTTCAATCTCTTCGGCCCGCGAGCGGCCCTGCTGGCCGCGGTGATCCATGCATCCTCGCCACTGGTGATGGTCAGCACCCAAGTGGTCTCGGCCGACGTTCCGCTGGTAATGTGGGAGGCGCTGGCGCTGGCCGCGTTCTGGCACGCGGTCCGCCGCCGCAACCGGTGGTTCGTGGTGCTGAGCTGGGCCCTGCTGGGAATGGCCTTCGTGACCAAGGGCCCCCCGGCGCTGCTGCCACTGCTCGCGCTGGTGCCGGTCAGCCTGGTGATCAAGCGGCGGGGAATCGACGCGCCGTCGCTGTTCTCGCCGCTGAACCTGCTGGGACTGCTCTGCTTCCTGGTACTCGGCCTGAGCTGGTACGTCGTCGAAGCGTTCAGACACGAGGGGCTGGCCTCCTACTGGCTGTTGTCCGAAGTCGTGAAGCGCAATTTCACCGGGGCGAGCAACCGCAACTCCGAATGGTACAAGAGCATCACCGTGTACGCGCCGGTGATCATCTTCGCGGCCGGGCCGTGGCTCTTCTGGGCGTTGTGGCGACTGCGCGGCCGCTGGGAAGTGCTGGACTCGCGGCGGGACGAGGCCGGCCGCATCAAGGTGGAATGGCTGTTCCTGCTGCTCAGCTTCTTCCTGCCCCTGCTGGTGTTCCTGGTCAGCCGGTCACGACTTCATCTCTACGCATTGCCGCTGTCGGTGCCCCTGTCGGTCGCGCTCGGAGAGGTGTTCGTGCGCCTCGAGAGCCGGCGGGCGGTCAGCACACGGGCGATCGGAGTGCTGGCCGTAGCGATGATCCTGGCCTTTGCCGTGGGCAAGGGCATCTGGCCGCGCGTGACCCGGTCGCGGGACATGCGGCCCCTGGCGCAGTCCATGGAGGAAGTCTGCGCCGCGAGCCCGGGGCTGGAGATCTACAGGTGCGGGCGGGAGCTCAACGGCCTGCAGTACTACCTGCGCAGGGAGATCCCCACCGTTTCCGTGAAGAAGACCCGCCACCTGCTGAACGACAGCCGCCCACTGGTGGTGGTGATGGACGAGAAGGACGTGCGCAAGCTGAAATCGGTTCCGGACCTGAACGTTCTCAGGATCGAAGGCATGCCCTACGCCCTGGTGTCGCCCGGCTCCAAACCTTAGCGTCCCCGCCCTTCCCGGCGCTTCATTACCGTTGCGGCCGACCGACCCCAACGGTAGTATATGGGGCATGTTGAGCAGCTTCTTCGGCGCGCTGCGCCGCCTGAGCGTTCTGCCCCTGGGGGAACGCCTCCCGGAAAGCGCCGGGCGCGAGAATGAAGAGCTGGCGCTGTTCCCCGTCGCCGGCCTGGCCGTCGGCGCGGTTCCCGCCCTCTGTCTCGTGCTCTGCGGCCTGCTGGGCATCAGCTCGCCGCTGCCCGAGGCGCTGGCCGTCGCGGCCCTGGCCGCGGTGACCGGCCTGCGCCACCTGGGCGAACTGGGCCGCACCGGCGAGGCGGTGTTCTCCGGCAAGCCGGCCCTGGGAGCCCTGGAAGTCATGCGCGAGAAGCGCGTCGGCGCAGCCGGCACCGCGCTGGTAGTGCTGGTCCTGCTCGGCAAGTACTCGGCACTGGTCGCCCTGCGGGCGGAGATGACCGGCTCCACGCTGGGCCTGGTGCTGGCCGTGTTGCTGATGACCTGCATCGCGCGCTGGTGCGCGCTGGTGCTGGCCTCCTACTCCGAATACGCCCGGCCGGAAGGCGGCGCCGACGAGTCGCTGATCGCCTCGGCCGGACGCCGTGAAGTCTGGTGGGCGCTGATGGTCACGGTCGTCTCCGTGCTGGCACTTGGCCTGCTGGCCCTGGGCACCCCGCTGGGATTCATGCGCGGCGTGCTGGCGCTGGCCGGCTGTTCGCTGCTGGCCTGGTTCGCTTCGATCTACTTCTCGGGACGCTTCGGGGGCGTTACCGGCGAATGCCTCGGTGCCCTGGTGGAAATCACCGAAGTGCTGGCGCTGGTGCTGATGTGCATACTGCCCGCGGCCTCCCCCCCCGCCCGGCCGGCGCCGGGACCCGCGAACGGAGCGAAGGTCGTCCAGATTCAGCCGCCGAAGTACGGACCGGCCGCCAGCCCGAAATCCGGAGATGCCTCCCCCAAGAATGAGCCGGCGGACCCGGCACCTCGGCCGGTGGAAAGCAAACCGTGATCATCCATACCCGGGCCTACGCTCGCGCCGGCCTGATTGGCAACCCCTCCGACGGGTTCTTCGGCAAGACCATTTCCTGCTCGGTGCGCAATTACTCCGCGCGGGTAACGCTCTTCGAGAGCCCCGAACTGGTCATCGAGCCGCACCGCAACGACCGCACCTCCTTCAGGGGCCTGGACGACCTGGTCGAGGACGTGCGCCTCGGCGGATACTACGGAGGGCTGCGGCTGATCAAGGCCGCGGTGGTGCGCTTCTGGCGGCACTGCCGCGAACGGGGCATCACCCTCCCGGAGCGCAACTTCACGGTGCGCTACGACTCCGACGTGCCGGTGCGGGTGGGGCTGGCCGGGTCAAGCGCGATAATCACCGCCACGCTGCGCGCGCTGATGCGCTTCTACGACGTCGACATTCCCCGCGAGGAACAGCCCAGCCTGGTCCTGGCCGTCGAGACCGGCGAGCTGGGCATACCCGCCGGTCTGCAAGACAGAGTGGTCCAGGTCTACGAGGGACTGGTCTACATGGACTTCTCGCGCCAGATCATGGAGGAATACGGGCGCGGCGGCTACGAGGAGCTCGACCCCGCCGTGCTGCCCCCGCTGTTCGTGGCCCACTCGGAACAGCTCGGCGAGGGCACCGAGATCCCCCACTCCGACCTCAAGAAGCGCTTCGAAAGCGGCGATCGCAAGGTGCACCGCGCCATGCGCGAGTTCGCCGAACTCACCGATCGTTTCCGCTCCGCTCTGGACGAGGGCGACGTCGGCGAGATGCACACGGTGATCAACCGCAACTTCGACCTGCGCGCCGGCATAATCGGAATCAGCGACCGCAACTGGCAGCTGGTCAACACCGCGCGCAACGCCGGCGCCAGCGCCAAGTTCTGCGGATCGGGCGGCGCGGTAGTGGGCATCTGCGAGGACGAGGCCCTCTTCCGCGCCCTGGCCACCGAGTTCGCGGAGATCGGCGCCCACGCAGTACGCCCCGAGGTGACCCCGCCACCGGAGGAAATCGCGGAAGAAACCGGTGGCAGTGAGACGGCCGTCGAAATCGAGGAGACCGAAGCATGATCCGCAAAGCGGTAATCCCCGCGGCCGGGTTCGGCACGCGCTTCCTGCCCACCACCAAGGCCCAGCCCAAGGAGATGCTGCCGATCGTCGACACCCCGACCATCCAGTTCGTGGTCGAGGAGGCGGTGCACAGCGGCATCACCGACATCCTGATGGTCACCGGGCGCGGAAAGAGCGCCATCGAGAACCACTTCGATCGCACCTTCGAGCTGGAGGCCGCGCTGGCCGAGAGCGGCAAGACCGAGCAGCTCAAGCAGGTGCGCTCCTTGGCCGAGATGGCGGACATCCACTACATCCGCCAGAAGGAGCTGCGCGGCCTGGGCGACGCGGTCTCGCACGCGCGCCAGCACGTCGGCGGCGAGAGCTTCGTGGTGCTGCTGGGCGACACGGTGCTCGAGGCGCAGTTGCCCTGTACCCGCCAGCTGATCGATATCCACAACCGCCTGGGGGGCGTGGTGCTGGCCGTCGAGGAAGTGCCTGCCGACAAGGTCGACCGTTACGGAATCGTCGCCGGCGAGGAGGTCGAGCCCGACCTCTGGAAGGTCTCCGACCTGGTGGAAAAGCCTTCGAAGTCCGAGGCGCCCTCGCGGCTGGCGATCGCCGGCCGCTACGTGTTGCCTCCCGAGGTCTTCCCGGCGATCGACGGGACCGGCGCGGGCAAGCTTGGCGAGATCCAGATCACCGACGCGATCCGCGAGCTGGTCGGCCAGGTGCCGGTGCACGCCTTCAGGTTCGAGGGCAGGCGCCACGACATCGGCAGTCGCATCGACTACCTCAAGTGCATCGTGGAGTTTGCCGCTCGCCGATCGGACGTGGGCCCGGAGTTCCGCGAGTTCCTCGAAGAGTTCGTCGCGCGCGCGGGCGAATCCTAGCCGCACATGACTGAACCCGTGATTCACGTCTCGCCCGAGCAGCCGGGCGGGTTGCCCGATGGTGCGCCGCGCAAGCGCCCGCTCAGCGAGCGTCTTCCCGCGCTGGGTACCGGGGCGATCGCCGCGGTGGTCTTCGCGCACCTGGCCTGCGACCTCTTTCCCGGTTACTCCGCGCCCTTGTTGCGGCACCTGAAAGAGGACTGGGAGCTCTCGCGACTCGAGACCGCGCTCCTCACCGTTCCGGTCAGCGCCGTGATCATGCTTCAGCCCGTCATCGGCCTGGCCGCCGACCGCATGCGCACCCGCGCCTTCGTGGTCGTGGGCCTGGCCATGTCCGCGCTGGGCTACGGGGCGCTGCTGCCGGTCGCTTCCTTGCAGCCCGAACACATCGGCTACTGGCTGGCGATGCTCGGCATGTGGATGGGTGGGGTCGGCGTGGCCGCCTATCACCCCCAGGGCGCGGCACTCACGGGTCGCGCCGGGCAGACGGGCTCGGGGCGCGGCGGCGTGGCGCTCTTCGTTTTCGCCGGGACCGTGGGTTACGGCGCGGGCCTCTTCGTGCCGCCGCTCTTCATCGAGCCGGGATACGCCGGGTGGGTCCCCTGCCTGACCGCGCTGGCGGTAGCCGCGCTGATCAGTCAGCTGTTCGTGCCTCGGCTGCGCCCGGCCGGTGAGGCACTGCGCCGACCGCCGGTCGGCGAGGTTCTCGGCGAGTTCTGGTCGGAGGTTCGCCCGGTCTTCGGGCAGTTGCTGATCTATTGGCTGATGGTTGTGCTCCGCGGAGTGACGCTGATCAGCTTCAACTACTTCGTGTCCATCTACTACCGCGAATCGCTGGGGCTCTCCTCGCTGGCCGGCGCGGGAATCGTCGCCGGGTTCTTCATGTCCCAGGCGCTGGTCGGACCCCTGGTCGCGAGGGCCGCGGACCGCTTCGGTGAACGGCTGCTGCTGCTGATATCGTTCCTGGGCGGAGGAGTGCTGATGGCCGCTGCCCTCTTCGCCTCGCTGCACGGACGGGGCATAGCCAGCTACGCGATGCTGCTGGCCGGCGGCGGGTTGCTGGGCGGAAGCGTGCCCCTCAACGTGGCCGCCGGACAGCGCCTCCTGAAACGCAGCGCGGCGATGGCCAGCGGGATCATGATCGGCTTCGCCTGGGGTACCGGGGGGTTGCTCGTGCCGCTTATGGCGCGCATCGGCGACCACTACAACAGCACCGCAGTCATGCTCGGCTCCGCGCTGGTGCTGACAATCCCCGGCGCGCTGCTGTGCCTCTTCATCCCGGGCAGGGAAGACTCCGGCGAAGGCCGCCCCGAATCCCTCGCCCGCGAAGTGCGTTAGGAGTCGTCTCCGGCAACGGTGGGCAGTTCCGCGGCCCTGGAGAACATCTTGTCTTCGGGCGATTCGAGGTCGCCGGAAACGACGTACCACTGATCTTTGATTCTGCGCATCAGTTTCGACACCCTGATCCTGGCCTCGCTACCTCTTATCACAATGAAGCCGGCGACTCCCAGCATGAGATCTCCGAAGGCTCCGCGCGAGCTTGGGTAGAGCATGTGCGTCGACACCAATGCGTACGGGCCCTCTTCGCGAACGACCTTCAGGTTGCCGACCTTCGGTTCGCCGTGGCCGCTCAAGACCTTGTTCCAGTACCACTCGAAGCCGCTCGCTTCGGAGAAGTTCGTGGCCTCGGCGGCCTCCAGACCGGACCAGAGCACTGGGGCTATGCGCTCGTGCTGGTCCTTGTCGGGCGGCAAGAGGCAGGCGTAGGAGAAGTCGTATCGCTTTTGGCACAGCGCATGCAGAAAGGCGTAGAGCCCGCGTTCGGGCGTTCGCCTGTCGTAGAACGAAGGCGTTAGCATGTCGTTGACCAGTCCGTGCAGGAAGCCGATGCCGAGCATCCCGGAGAAGAGGACACAGGTCATGCCGGCCACCGCCATTGCATCATTGAGGTCGAGCTTGAGGCATGCCACTGCCGCTATCGCCAGGAGGATGGTCCCCGCCAGCAGCATGAGCGTGCGCGGCCTGATTCTGCGCAATACGCCGGACGGAACCTGCGGGTCGGTGCCCGCGGCGTCCATCCCTGCTGCCCACTCCTCTTTGCGCTGGAGCCTGTTCAGCGCTGCGGCGTGGTCGAAGCCCGCCTCGAAGGAGCGGTTGCACTCGTTGCACAGGCCCTGGGTCTTCAGCGGCGCGGTGCAGTAAGGACAGCAGTTGTCCGGTTCGAAGGACGCTTCGTGCACTGATCTCCCTCCAATACGCGCAACCCCATCCTAGATGCCGGGTTCTCCTCGTCAACAGACAAGCGCGGCCCTGCGAGTTCCCTCGCCGGGCCGCTTCCCGTGGGACTGGGAGTGGGGACTGTTTCAGCTGTTCAACCGCTCTCCTGCTACATGCCGCCTTCTTCGGCGATGCTCATCAGGTAGAGCTTGAGCATCTTCTTGTAGCGATCCGGCAGCTTGGCGTTCATGGCCTGGATGATCTTGTCGCGGTCCTTGGGAGGCAGCTTGCCCCAGTCGGCACCGACCGCGCCGAGTTCGGCCTTCTGGCCGTGCTGGGTCTGGCCGGAGGTCATGAACTCGCGCTGCATCGGGCTGGAGGGGTTCTGGCCGCTCTGCTTGCCCTTGCCGCTCTTGCCCTGGTTGCCGGGTTTGGAGCCCTTCTTGCCGCCCTTCTTCTTTTTCTTCTTGCCCTTACCCTTGCCCTTGCCCTGCTTCTGCTGCTGCTGTTGCTGCTGCTTCTTGATCATCTCGATCAGGGCGTCGATCTTCTTGAGGACTTCGCCCTCGGCGGTCTGCACCTCTGCGCCGTGGTGCTCGGCCTCGAGCTTCCCCTTGACCGAGTCCATTTCCGAGGCCAGCTCGTGGAGGACGTTATCCCCGCCCTTCTTCTTGTGGCCGGCGGCCGGGTCCTTCTTGACACCGGCGAGTTTCTGGACGATGGCCGCTGCGGCCATACGCACGTAGGCGTTTTCGTCTTCGAGCAGGGGCTTGAGCCTGGCGGCGATCTCCTTGCCGTCCTCCTTGCCGGCGATGGCGCCCAGTGCCCGGCAGGAACCCAGGCGGACCTTGTGGTTCTCGTCCTCCAGTGCCTTGAGCAGCGCGTCCTTGGCCGCCTTGACCTTGAGGCGTCCGAGAGCTCCGGCGGCAACCGCGCGCACGGTCTCGTCGACGTCTTCCAGAGCGGCAATGAAGGCCTTCGCGCTGTAGGGCATATTCATGCGTGCCAGGCCCGAAGCCGCCGCGCGGCGGACCTCCAGGTCCTTGTCGGTCATCGCCCCCGCCAGGGCCGCCGCGACCTTGTCCTTCTCGCCCGCCGAAAGGTGCAGCACCTTGGCGGCCAGCGTGCGCTCGATGGCCGAACCGTGCTTCAGGCCGCTGATCAGCTCTCCGCGGTGCTTGTCGACCATCTTCTTCAGCGCCGGGACCATGCCCTTGGCCTTGCGAGGGTTCGACTTCATCTCGTCGAGCTTGCCGTTGATCTTCTTGTAGGTCGCCGGGGTCAGCTTGGAGACCTCACCGCCCGTGGCGAGGGCACCGGCCAGAACCAGGGTTCCCAGGGCCGCTATCGCACGTTTCATCGCTATTCCTCCCAGCCTCTTGCCTAGTGACTGTTCTTCTGGAGCATGTCGGCGAGGTCCCTGGTGACCTTGGCGACGTCGCCCTGCTTCTGCCCCACGCGCTCCAGCAGCGCGCGGAGTTGCTCGCTGAGCTTCTTGTCCCTGGTCTTGGCTACCTGGCCGTCGATCCAGGAGGTCTTCTTGTTCACGCCGTCCTGCATCTTGCGGATCATCTTGATCTCCGCCAGCGGGGGTACCAGCGGATGCTTGCCGCCGCCACCGCCGCCGCCACCGCCGCCGCCGCCCTTCTTCTTTTTCTTGCGGCGCTCCTGCTCCTTCTTGAGGGCGTCGATCAGTTCGTTGAGCTTGCGGACCACGTCCTTCTGGATCTCCTGGACGTAGACCCCGGTCTCCTTCTTCTCGAGCTGGTCGCGGGACTCCTTGATGTCACCCGAGGTGTCGTCCAGCACCCACGCGAATACCGGGCTCTCGGCCAGACGCTTCACGGTCTTGCGCGCCCGCCCGTGGATCTCGGTCTCCTTGCTGGTGGCCTCGAAGAGCTTGCGCTCCTCGGGGCGATCCAGATTCTTCTTGACCTTGCGCGCCTTCTGGACCTCCAGCGTGGCGGTGTTGACCTCCTTCTGCATGGCCCGGAGTTCCTTGAGCTCCTTCTCGATCTTGAAGAGTTCCTCCTCCTGCTGGGCGTCCTGGGCTTGCTGCTGGGCCTTCTTGACCGCCTGCTGGGCCTGCTCGAGTTCGTCCTTGGCTTCTTCCTGGTCTTCCTGGGCCTTCTGGGCCTGGCCCTGTCCCAGCTGGCTCTCGGCGCTCTGCTGGTTCTTCTTGGAGTTCTTGGCGTGCTCGGCGGCCTGCTGCGGCGTCTTCATGCCGCTCTTCTTGGCCACCTCCTCGAGCATCTTGCGGAGCTTCTCGGTCTGCTCGCGGGTGAGCATCTGTTCCTTGGCGATGTTGGCGAGCTGCTTTTTCTGCTGCTCGGCGGTCTGCTCCTTGGACTTGGCTTCGGCGGCCATCTTCTTCATGTCTTCCATGGCCTTCTTGAGCTCATCCATGGCCTTCTGCTGCTGCTGCTGGGCCTGCTGCTTGCTGGCCTGCTGCTTGCCGCCGCCTTTGCCGCCGCCTTTGCCGCCGCCCTTGCCGCCGCCTTTGCCGCCGCCTTTGCCGCCGCCCTTGGCGCCGCCCTTGGCGCCGCCCTTGGCGCCGCCCTTTCCCTGGCCCTTGCCACCGCCGAGGGATTTCTGGGCGCCCTGCATGCTCTGGCCGGCCTTGCCGACGTTCCCGGACGCGCCCTTGGCGCTGTTAAGGGACTTGGACATTGCGGCCATCTTCTGGGCGAGAGCCTGGGCCTGCTTGCTGAGCGCGCCCTGCTGCGCCGCGGTCTTGGCGTAGGGATTGCCGGAGGCCAGCGCCTGCTGCGCGGCCTGCAGCGCCGCCTTGGCCTGCGCCAGCTGGCTGGCCGCCTGGCTCTGACGGCCGGCCGCCGCCGAGGCGGCGCCCTGCTTGAGCTGCTTGCCGGCCTGCCCCATCTGTCCCGAGGCGCCCTGCATGGCCTTCCCGGCCTTGCTCATGCTCTGGGAGCCGGCCTGGCCTGCCTGCTGGCCGACCTTCTTGCCCAGTTCGCCGAGCTTGCCGGCCAGCTGGTTGGTATCCTTCTGGATCCCGGACTGGGCCGTGGCGGCCTTCTCCATGGCCCCACGCTTGCCGGCCAACTGCCTGGCCAGGTCCTCCAGAGCCTTGCGTGCCGAGGCCAGCTGCTTCTCGGCCTGGCCCTGTGAGGGACTGGCCTTCTCGCCGTAACCGCGGTTGAGGGCGTCGGCAGCCTTGCTCATCGACTTGCTGGCGCCACCCAGTTCCTTGGAGCTCTGGCCGAGCTTGCCGGCCGAAGCCTTGCCGCCCGCTTTCTCGTCACCGCCCTTGGCCGCGGCGGCGGCCTGGGCCAGCTTCTGGCCCAGGGCCGAGGCATCGCGGCGCAGCGCGCTCTGCTTGCCCTTGAGGTCCTGCGCGGCCACCGCGTTGTCACCGGCCGCCCTGGTCTCGGTGGAGAGCTGCTTCTGCTTGGCCTCCAGCGCGGCGAGCTCCGCCATCGCCTGGGCCACCATCTTCTCGGCGGCGTTGAGCTGACTCTCGGTGCCCTTCTGTGCGCCCTTCTGGCGCTCGATCAGCTTGTCGAGGTCCTTCTCGGCCTGGGCCAGCTCCTTCTGAAGCGCGGCGACCTGCTTGGGATCGCCGAGCTTGCCGGTCTTCTCGTGCAGCTGCTTCTGCTGCTTGAGCAGCTGGTTGAGATCCTTCTGCATCTGGGCAACCTGTTGCGAGAGGTTCTGCTTCCTGGCGAGATCCTGGGTGTCCTTGATGTGCTTGCTCTCGCGGTTGATCAGGTCCTTGAGCTTCTTTTCGGCCGAAGCCAGGTCGTTCATCAGCTTGCGGAAATCGCGATCCTTGCGCCGGCTGAGCGCCCGGATTATGCGGTCCAGCCCGGCGATGACCTGCTTCTGCTCGCCGGCCGCCGAACCGAAGCGGATGCCGGCGAGGTTCTTGGCCGCGCTGCGCATCACATCTTCGACCTTCTTGGGCTCCTTGGCGGGGGCTTCGTCGTCCCGGGCCGCGTCGATGTCCCGGGCGATCTTCAGGGCCTCGGCGACCTTCTGAGCGGTGAAGGGATCACCGTCCTTCATCTTGGCGAAGGCGTTGGTCATCTTCTGTTCGAGGACGCCCATGTCCGAAGCGGCGTTCTGCTGCTCGCGCTCGAGACCCAGGAGGGTGGCCTTGGCCTCGCGGGCCAGCTTGCTGACGTCGCGGGTGCGGAACTTGCCGCTCTTGGCGGCGTCGATGGTGTCGGCGCTGATCTCTTCCTGCTTGCGCTTCAGCTCGCGTGCCAGGCGCAGCAGTTCCTCGGTCTCCTGCCACTTGCGGGCCTTCTCCATCAGCGCCTTGAGCTCTTCGAGGATCTTCCTCTGCTGCTCGTTGGCGCTGGCCAGCTTCTGACCGCGGACGTCGGCGCTCTTGGCCAGGCGCGCGGTGTTGATGGTGTCGGCGGCCTTGGGCATCTTCTCGCGCTCGAGCCCGCCGAGCACCTGAGCCATGCTTCCGAGGGACTGCTCTTCCTCGGCGTTGGAGGCGCGGTTCACGCGCATCTCCTCGATCAGCGCCTCGATCTTCACGCGCAGCTTGCCGGTGCGCCGGCCGATGTTGCGTTGATCGGCGGAGGCCAGCGCCGCGCGGTGCTTGGCCGCCCGGGTGAACTTCGCACCCGGCTTGTTGAGGTCGTCGCGCAGCTTGCGGGTCTGGTCCATGTTGGACGTCTCCAGGCGGATGATGCGCTGGAGCTCGTCCTTGATCTCGGCCTTCTTCTCGGCCACGCGGACCTGGAACTGGCTGTCGCTGATGATGCGCAGGTGATAGACCTCGCTGGAACCCACGTTGGGCCCGGGCTTGTCGCGCAGGTCGCGGGCCTCGATGCGGTAGCTGACCGCCAGGCCGGGCTTGAGACCCAGTTTGGAGAGGTCCCACTGATAGCTCAGGGGCACGGTGCGCTCGCGGAAGTTCTCGGAGCTCAGCAGGATGTCGGTGTCGCCCTCCTTGTTGCTGACACCGTACTTGATTACCGCGTTGGCCACACCGAAGTCGTCACGGGCCTCGGCCCTGATGGCCACGGTCGCGCCGGGCAGCACGTCGAGGTCGGAGCCCGGCTGGGCAACGCGGATGCTGGGGGCCTTGTCGGGCACGGCCTTGATGCCGAACCTGGCGGGGACCGTGTTCTTGAAGGTGAAGACCTGCTCCTCGCCCTTGGCGTTCTTGCGAACGTGTTTGCTCTCGAGGGCGATCTCGTAACGGCCGTCCTTGGTGACGACGAACTCGCCGACCGCGAAGGGATCCTTGCCCTGGGTGTCGAGCTTCATGTCCGCCGGCTGGTTGCCGGTGGCCGTCATCTTGGCGGCGATCACATTCTGGTTGAAGCGCGCGCCCACGCGCACGCGGGTGCCGACCACCGCCTTGGCGGTGCCCTTGCCGGCTTCGTTTACCTCGGCCTCCAGCCCGGTGTAGACCGGGTAGATGTAGCGCAGCGTCACGTGGTCGACGGCGGGCCGCTCCACCACTTCGACGGTCTGCGGCCTGGTGATGCAATCACCGGCTTCGAGGTAGAATTCAACGCTGCCGGTGAGGTTCTTGATCTGGGTTCGGAAGACGCTGTTGTCGTCGGCCAGTACGCGGAAGTATTGCCACTCCTGGCTCTCCCCGGGGTAGCGGTAATACACGGTTCCCCTGCTGCGGGAGTAGCCTTCCTGCTCAGCCTCGATCTTGAGGTTGTCGCCTTGAGCCAGCAGCAGCGGAATCTCCGACACGACCAACCGGGTGCGCGAGGGCCATTTCACGTTGCTGTAGGGAGCAAAGTAGCGCGTCAGGCCCTTGAACACCGAGCCGGGCGAGAAAGCGGTGGCTGACAGTGCGATCACCAGGGCCACTCCGCCGGCGATAAGCTGCTTGCGCAGCGCGCGTATGTCGATGACGCCGCCGAAGTTCATCCTGGCGGTGGTGGCGGAGGTCTCGGCCACCAGCGCCCGGATCATCTCGCGGCTGGCGCTGAAACGCTCGTCGCTCTCCTGGCGCGAGAGCTGAATCGTGCTGATCAGCCGGTCCTTGAGCTGGGGATTGGCCCGCTCGACGGCGATGGCCATGTCGTCCTCGCTGAGGCTGATCATCTGCGGCGAGACCAGCCGGCGCCATACGACGTAGCCGATCGCACCCAGCCCGGCCGCCAGCATGGCCCAGCGCATGAACTGCGGCAGCTTGGGGTAGGTTGCCCAGTCGAAGATGATGGACACACCCAGAATCGCCACCACAACCGCCACGGTGCGGCTCAGACCATCCAGCAGGAAGAAGCCCCGCAGGCGGGTCCGCAGCGCCCGCAGCTTGCCCTGAATCTCGATTGGTGCCATCGCCTGTTCTCCTTTGCTACGCTACCTGAGGTCAGGTCCGTCTATCAGTCTTCTGAAAGGCTCGGTTTCTCTGAGTATCTCCTGGCGTATCTTCGCGCTCTTCTTCGGCGCGGGAGTTATCAGCACTCTTCGCTCGCGGCTCTCCAGCGCGCCCGACCAGTCGGTGGTGGCGGTTGCCGCGGACTCCAGGTACACGGCCGCCACCCGGTAGGTTCCGGGTCGGGTGATGAAGGCGCTGAGGTCGATCTCCATTTCGTATACGCCGCCGGCGGGCAACCGGACCAGGGGCGCGCGGGTGCGCACCCCGTCCACGCGGGCCTTGAGCACCGCGGCGGCGAAGTGCGAACGTCTTCCCGCGGGGTCCTCGATGCGCACGAAATAGCTTGACCGCCCGCGGCCGACGCCGTCGACGTTCAGTTCCGACCCGGAGCGGTTGGTCAGCTGCAGCCGGGCCAGGACCGGTTCGCCGGACTGTACCCGGGGGCTCCGCAGGCTGAGACTGAGTTCCAGCTGCGGGCGGCGCGGTGCGCCGGTCCAGGCAAGGTCCTCGGCGCTGGCCGCAGTGGGTGCGGTGGGGCCGGCGTCGGCCAGCACCGTGGAACTCTGGCGCCCGGCGACTTCCACGCTGCCGTTGACCGGACCCAGATTGGTGAAGCGCACCCGGCCCTCGCCTACGGTCACCTTGGTCGATTCCCCGTCGGCGCTCACCGTGAAGCGTGTGCCCAGGGTCAGGACCTTGGCGTGCGGGGTTCGCACCGTGAAGGGCTTGCCTCCCTTGCGCACCACTGCCAGCAGCCGGCCGCTCTGGAGGTAGATGCTGTCGGCGGTGCGCAGTTCGAAGCTGCTCCCGCCGGCCAATTCCACGCGCGCGCCGCGGTGCAGCACCAGGCTGGCGCGACCGTCGGCGGCGACGCGCATGCGCACCCCGGCCCTTAGGGGGTCGCCGGTGCAGGGCGGGTCGCCGCTCCCGGTTCCGAGGCCGTCGGCGCCGGTCAGCACCGCGACGCTCTCTTCCGGAGCGACGGGACCTGACTTCCAGTTGATGGTCGATCCCAGCCAGAGCGCAGCCATGAACGCGGCGGCTGCTGCCAGCACCGCCGCCGGCAGGGGGATCAGCCGGCGCGGAGCCGCCGCGGTCGTGCCCCGGCGGTACTTGCCGGTCGAGATCGCCAGGCGCAGGCGGGTCGCGCCGTCCGGGGCGGGGTCGGGCTGAAGGCGGTCCAGCAGTTCGAAGAGTCGCCCGCCCTGGTCGCGCGCCGCGCGGCAGTCGCCGCACTCTTCCAGGTGCGCATCGAGTTCATCGGCGGGAAGCACGGCGGGCTCGCCGCAGCGCAGTGCGGCCAGTTCCTCGCGGTACTTCTCGCAGCTCGGCTTCACAGATCTTCCTTCTTCATTCCCAGGTAACCGGCCAGCGCCGCGCGGAGCTTCTCCTCCGCGGCAGCCATCCGGCTCTTGACCGTGCCGATGGGGATGCCCAGCATTTCGGCGATCTCGCGGTACTTGAGCCCGCCGGCCGTGGACATGGAGAACACCAGGCGCAGCGGCTCGGCGAGTCCAGCCACGGCCTCCTCGATGCGTTCGCCCAGTTCGCGGCGTTCGAGCTCGCGGTCGGGGCGGACGGCGCTTCCGGCCCTGCGCAGGTCGTCGGCGTTGATCTCACGACGCCGGTCGCGCGAATCCAGCCAGGCCGACCTGGCGATGCCGAAGAGGTACGTGGAGAGCTGACCTTCACCGCGCCAGCCGTGGCCGTGCCGCCAGAGCCTGACGAAGGTTTCGTGGACCAGGTCATCAACTTCTCCACCCCTCTTGCCCAATCGCCAGAAGAAACCGGTGAGCCTCCTGCTGTAGCGTTCGTAGAGCCTCTCCAGCGCCTCAGGGCTGCCCGCCGCCAGCTCGGCCATGTCGCGGCGATCCCGCTTGCCGCCGTCGCCCAAGTCGCGCGGGCTCAACTGGTAAGACCTGCCGAGTGAGCCGAAGGTTCGGCCCAAAAAGGCCAGGAATCCCGAAAAGCCCGTTCCTTAAAGCGCTTCGAATCAGCCATTTACGACCTTGGCCGGGATTCACCTTTGCAGGATGGGCAAATAGCGGTAGGGGATGCAGAGTATGATGCAGGCCATTCCCGTGCCGTAGTTGTTGCCCGCGCCGCCCCCGAAGGCGCCGTTGGCCCCCTGCTTGCTCAGCACGTCCTTGCGGATCCGGGGCCAGGCCTTCTCCCAGTACCTGCCCCCCGCCTGGTACATGGCCTGGGCCGCGTAGTAGTTGCCGTAGTAGTAGTGGCCGGTGCGATTGCGGCCGCCCTCGATGTGCTTCAGGAGGTACTTGCCCCCCGCCTTGGTTTCCCTGGACTTGTGCTGGCCCAGCCCGTAGAGAATGCACACGCCCGCCGCGGAACGCGGGAAGGCCGAGCTGCCGCGCGCTTTGGCCCTCTCGGGGACCTGGTAGGCGAAGCCGCCGTCGCCCTGGGCCGCGCGCTTGACGCAGTCCACCGCCTTGTCGATGGTCTTCTGGGGAACGTTGATGCCCGTCGCCCGCGCGGCGCGCAGCGCCATCGTCTGGCAGATAGTCACGGAGATGTCGCTGGTGCGGCCCGGTATCCTGCTGGGCTGGTACCACCATCCGCCGCTCTCGAGCTGAACCTGGCAGATCAGGCGCACGGCCTTGTGCAGCTTGCGGCGGATCCTCTTGCCGAGGACCGGGTCGGTGTTCATGCCGTAGACCTCGGCCAGAAACAGCGTGGCGAAGCCGTGGCCGTACATCGACCCGTGCGAGACCTGCGGGCCGTGGAGCATGCCGGTCTTGTCGCCGCACTTGAGCAGCCAGTTGACGGCCTGCTCCACGTTCCTGGCGTACTTGCCTCGCCCGGGTACGTTACCCTGGGCCAGGAAGGCCATGCCGCAGATGCCGGTGATCGCGGCACTGCCCGCCGAGCCGCCGCCGTAGCCGCCGCTCCACGATCCGTCGCGACTCTGGCTGCTGGCCAGGTACTCCAGGCCCTTCCTGATGGCCCGGACGGTCGCCGGCGTGAGTTCGTTCGCAGAGCGCGGCTCGCGCCGGGCCGCGGGAGCGGGGGCGGGGGCCTCAGCGGCCTCGACGGCGCTGCCCGCCGCGCAGGCCAGCAGCACGCCTGCAATCAGTCCTGGTCCCGGTCGTCTCACAACCCGTCACCCCCACCTGATTACATCATGCGCACGCGCTTGCGAAGTACCCACTCGACGACGATCACCAGACAGAAGAGCAGGAAGAGCCTCCAGTTGTCCCAGAGCGGGTGCTCGGTTACCACCGGGTTCTTGCGTTCGGGCTCGGTGATCAGTTCGGGCAGCTTGCGGAACTGGTCGACCTGGAGGAAGACACCGTTCTTGCCGCCGGCCTCGGCCAGCGCGCGCAGGGCGTCCTCGTCCATCCGGGGGTCTTCGTATTCCAGCTGCGGCAGGCGCACCTCGAAGTCGCACGCCCCGCCCTTCTTCTCGATGCCGGTTCCGTAGGGCCTGAGCCAGGCGTGGTACTTCCCGCGGCCCTTGGGGCGCAGCCGCCCCTCGTACTGCCCCTTGGATCCGGGGACCTTGCGCAATTCGATTGGTGGCTGCTCGCCGAGCCCCTCGATCTGGTAGTGAACCTTGACGGTCTCCTTCTCCAGCGGCACGTACTTGGTGCCCTCGAGAATCTTGATCTCGGCGGTGAGCTTGACCGGTTCGCCCAGGGAATAGACCGGGCGGTCGGCGGCCAGGATCGACAGCTTGCCCTTGCCCGCTCCGGAAGAGGCCAGGTACTGGATGGCCTGGGCATAGAAGCGGTAGAAGTAGCGGTCGCCCTGCTGGAACCTCCAGCGCCAGAACTCGTCGGTTCCCACGAACATGGTCAACCCCGAGCCGTAGCGGCCGGTGACCAGCAGCGGGCGCTTCTGCTTGTGCCCCCGCGCCTTGGCCTCGGGGTGACGCAGCAGCACCGTGGCGGTGGGCTTGGCCTTGGGCACCGGCAGGTACCAGAAGAACGGCGGCAGCCCGCCCTCTTCCGCGGTCTTGGACCAGATCTCGCGGTTGGTGCGCTCGTCGTTCTCCATGCGCAGGATCGGGCTCTGCCAGCCGGCGGGAGTCACCTCCGGCTTGAAGCCGGCGGTGATGGTCCGGCCGAGGTCCAAGTAGGCTTCGTCCGAGGGGTTGACCACCACGGGGATGAGCGCGCTGATGGGATTCTTCTTGCTGATGTACCTGGCCGGAGCGTAGCGCTCGCCGGCGATCATCATGAAACCGCCGCCCTGCTGGCCCACGAACTTGGCGGTGACCTCGAGCTGTTCCCGGGTGAAGATCTCGGGGTCCACGTCGCCGAAGATGATAACGTCGTACTTGTCGAACATGTCCTTTTCGTTTTCGGGGTAGGTCTCCGCCCGGTAGTTGCCGTCGTAGAAGAAGTCGCCCCTGGTCTCGGCCAGCAGGGTGCTTACCTGCAGCGTGTGGTCGCGCATCATGGCGTTCTTCAGGAAGCGGTACTCCCAGCGCGGCAGGTTCTGGCCCTCGACGTAGAGGACCTTGGTCTTGCCCTCGACCACGTTGAGGGTGTGCGGCCTGCGGTTGTTGTCCTCGACCAGTTCGCCGGTCTGGGCCTCGACCTCAACGGTGTATACCACCTTGCCGGCGATCTCCGGCTTGTGACGCAGCTCAACACTGAAGGGCTTGCCGTCGGCGGGGAACTTCACGTCCTTGTCGAAGACCCGCTCGGTGCCGCGCTTGAGGACTACCTTGGCGGTCTTGCCGGCACACCCCTTCTGGACCAGCGTGGCCACGAAGGATACCGGGTCGCCGGTGCGCGCGCGCTCCGGGGCCTCCAGGCGGCGGACCTCCACGTCGCGGATCTCGCGGTCGCCCACGCCCACCGGGAAGAGCGGCACACCGCGCTTGGCGGCTATGCGCGCGACCTCCACCGGGTTGTCGCCGGCGTTGCTGCGCCCGTCCGTGAAGAAGACCATGCCGGCGATGCTCTGGCCGCGCAGTTGGTTGAGCACCTTGCGCATGCAGTCGCCCATGCGCGTTTCGGTGCCCAGGGCCTGGCTCTTTTCGGTCCCCGCGCCGCCGCTGGAGTCCTCGTCGTACTTCTGCTGGATGTCCTTGCCGAAATCGTAGAAGCGCAGGTGGTAGCGCTTGGACAGCTCGCTCTTGCGAGGATCGGTGTCGTCGCCGGCAATCATGGCGTTGACGAAGTCGATGCGCGACAGCTCCTGGAGCTGGCCGCGTTCGAGGTCGTCGCGCGGCGTGCCGTTGTGAGTGAAGGTCCGGGGCAGCGCGTTCCGCGCGCGCTTCAAGTCGTCCTCGTCGGGGAAGCGGTCCTTGAGGTTCATGGACTGCGAGGTGTCGACCATGAAGATCACGTAGGGCTTGGTCAGCTCCACCTCCTCGACCGCGAGGATCGGCTCGCAGAGCAGCAGCACGAGCATGACCAGCACGCAGGCGCGCAGGAAGGTCAGGAATGCGCGCATGCCCGGTCCCACCGGGCGGCCCTCCTTCCTGTAGATGACCGCGGCGTAGATGCCGATGGCCAACAGGATTATCAGCGTCACCCACAGCGGCCAGGCCTGTGCGAAGCGCAGGTTAAGGGTGGCCTCGGGCTTGAGGACGCTTTCGTCCAGCCCCAACAGCTTCTGGAGAATCCAGCGCACCTTATCGCCTCCTCGCCGTTACCAGCGGTTGCGTCCGAAGAACCATGCCAGGAAGGTCTCGAGAACGGCCAGGGTTAGCACCGCCCAGCAGAGGTTGCGCCAGAACTCCTTCCCGGACGCCTTGGCGCGGATGGCCTCGGCGATCTTCTCGCGTTCGGTTATGAGCTCGAACGCGGGTTCCTTGATGTGTTCGCGAATCTGGTCCAGGGAGATGCTCGCCAGGTCGGATTCGGCGGGCGAGACGTTGGCCACGAAGACGTCGCGGGGCAGATCTTCCTCGCCGGCGACGAAGAGCCTGTAGGGGCCGGCCCAGCGCACGCCTTCCTCCGGGCTGCGCCCGTGGTAGGTCAGGGTTGTCAGGTCTTTGACCGAAACCGGCTTGATCGTGGCCTTGTCCTCTTCGTGTCCCTCGGGCGGTTGGACGGTGATCTCTTTAAGCAGGTCTTCCACCGGCCAGCGCACCGAGAAGATTCCGCCTATGGGCAGGTTATGCTTCTTGCCGCGCTCGCGAACCATGTGGTAGACCAGGTCGTGCATTGCCGGCAGGAATGCGATTCGCGAGGAGGGCATGTTGGTCCAGTGGGTATCCGCCGTGGTGGTGATCAGGCAGACGCGTCCCAGGCCGTAGTCGCGGATGAGGATCGCCGGCTCGCCGTCGTCGTACTTGAGTGGGATGTAGACGCGCCCCCGCTCGGGTTTCTCGGGCCGCTTTGCGGCCGCGGTGGCCGCCGCGTTCGTCTTGTCGGCGGACCCCTTCCCTTCTTCCGGCTCTTTCCCGGTCTTCGGGGCTTCGGTCTTTCCTTTCGCTTCGCCCTTCTTCTTCTTGGGCTCCTCGACCTTGACGCGGTAGCGCCGGAATACCTTAACGCCGATGTCCGGGCTCTTGCGGTCGGGCCGCGCCAGATAGGTGCGGCGCTCGGGGGGAGCAAAGGTCGGCAGGATCGAAGCCAGGTTGTCGTCCGGCGCGAAGGCGAACCACTTCTTGGCGTCGGGGTTGCCGGCCTCGCCCTGGGGCTCCAGAAGCCTGCAGGGCAGCATGGGGTCCTCGGCGCTGAAGAGCTTCTCGTTGTAGAGCTCGGCGTCGACGTTGTCTCCGGTGAAGATCAGCAGGGCGCCGCCCTCGCGGACGAACCTGCGCAGCGCGGGGACCTTCTCGGCGGGAATCACCGCCACGTTGGCCAGGACCACGAGATCGCCCTCGAACTGGGCGTCGCCCAGTTCAGCGTCGGTGATGACCCGCGTCCTGATGATCGAGGGCGACGTCATGCCCATGGCGGCCATGCGCTCGGTGACCGGGATGCTCAGCGCGCGGCGCAGCAGGCCGCATTCGCTATCGAAGGAGTCGGCCTTCTCCTCGCCGTCGACCAGCAGCAGGTTGAGACTGGGCACGACCGGAACCGCCATGTGCCTGACGTCGTCAAGCGGCAGGCGGTCGGGCTCGATCTCCACGCTGACGTACTGGGGACCGGGGGCCTCGAACTGGTGGAAGAACATCACCGGCGCCCGGCTGCCGCCCTTGACGTCAACGTACTGCGAGGAGACGCGTTCGCCGTTGACCTTGAAGGTCACCGGAAACCGCTCGCGATCCTTGGACGTGTAGTTGGAGATCTGGGCCTTGAAGACCACCTGGCTCTTGGCCGCGACTACGTTGAGGTCGGCCTCCAGGTGAGTGACCGCCAGGTTCTGGAGGTCCTTGCCGCCGACGTCCATCAGGAACACGGTGGGCAGCTTGCGGTCGGGGTGGGCCCCCTTGTACTTCTTGACCGCCTTCTGCAGGCCGTCGAGACCCCGCAGCGTGTCGGTCTTGGCCTCGGGGTCGACCCACCCGTTGAGGGTCATGTCGGTGATCAGGAAGACCTCCTTCCTGGGGTGGTCCGACTTGTCGAGCATCTCGAAGGCCCTGGTTAGCGACTTGACCGGGTCGGAGGCGCCGTGCGAGAGCTCGGCACCGTCGACCTCGCGGTAGACCTCGCTGAGGTTGGTGCTGGCCTTGATCCGCGCCCGGGCCTCGTCGGTCATGTAGATCAGGGTAATGGCGTCCCCGCTGGAGAGCGTCGCGGTGGTCGCAAGGTGACGGGCCATCTCCTTGGCGCGTGCGAAGGCGTTCTTGCCGCTGGAGCCGTGTCCCATGGAGAAGGAGGTGTCCAGCACGATCACCCGGTGCACGTGGCTCCTGCCGCCGAGGATGGATCCCGACTCGGCCAGGAACGGCCGCGACAGCGCCATGGCCAGCAGCACCAGAATGAGTATGCGGATGATCAGGAGGATCAGGTCCTCGATCTGCAGGCGCCGCGAGCTCTTCTTGAAGCTGGCCAGCAGCCAGTGCATTGCCGCCCAGGTGATGCGCCTGTAGCGCTGGCGGTTGAGCAGGTGGATGATGACCGGGGCCGAACCCATGGCCGTTCCGGCGAGCATCCAGGGGTGAATGAATGGCAGGGCCAAGGGGCATCCCTCCTATTTGCTGCGCGTATTGGCGCGGTTGGCCAGGTACGCGGTGAGGGCCACGTCGAGGGGCATGCTGGTGTTCATCTGCACGTAGTCGATGCGGGTGTTGAGGCAGCCCTTCTTCATCGTCGAGGAGAAGTTCTCGTATTCCTCCAGGTAACCCTTGCGCAGGCTGCGCGGATCGACCACCAGCTCGGGCCAGTTCTCCAGGCCGATGAACTTGGTCATGTCCCGGAAGGGGAACTGGATCTCGGCGTCGTCCAGGATGTGAAAGACCATTACCTCGTGACGCTTGTGCCGGAAGTGCTGCAGGCCGGCGAGGATGTTCTGGGGGTCGTCGAACAGGTCGCTGATCAGCACCACCAGACCGCGCTTCGCGATGCGCTCGGCCAGGTCGTGGAAGATCAGGTTCATGTCCGTCTTCTTCTCGGGCGTGATCTGGCAGAGCTCGTACAGGATGGTGCGCAGCTGCGAGGGATTGGCCGAGGCCGGGATCCTCTTCTTGAGGCTGTTATCGAACAGCGTCAGGCCCACCGAGTCCTGCTGGTGCAGCAGCATGTAGGCCAGCGTGGCGGCGATGTAGCAGCCGTACTCCAGCTTCGTCATGTTGCGGCCCGAGGAGTAGTTCATGCTCTCGGAGGTGTCCAGCAGGATGTTACAGCGCAGGTTGGTCTCTTCCTCGTACTCCTTGATGTAGTAGCGGTCCGCGCGCCCGTAAACCTTCCAGTCGAGGTGCTTGAGGTCGTCGCCCGGTGCGTACTCGCGGTGCTGGGCGAACTCCACGCTGAAGCCGTGGTAGGGCGAGCGGTGTCGACCCGAGATGTAGCCCTCGACAATCAGGCGGGCGCGGAGTTCCAGGCGCGAGGCCTTGCCCACGGTCTTGTTGTCGAGGTACTTGCGGGTTGCATCCGCGGTCGTGAACGTCTTGGGCATCGGTCATCTCCCCATCGGGCGGAGTTTCGGGCGCCGGACCCGGCGATCGCGCACCGGGCGGAGAATCCGCCCGGCCGGCCGGGTCCCCGTGCGCCGAGCGGCGCGGTACCTCTAGGACTCGGGACCGGCCTCCTTGAGGACCTGCGGGGCGCGCTTGTCGGCGAGCGCCTCGCTCTCCGCCGCGGGGGTGACCTCCAGCAGTCGGTCCACGATCTTGTCGGTGGTGATGCCTTCGGCTTCCGCGTTGAAGTTGGTGATGACCCGGTGACGCAGCACGGCGTGAGCGACCGCGCGAACGTCCTCGCAGGACACGTAGTAGCGGCCGTTGAGCACCGCGCGGGCCTTGCCGCCGAGGATCAGGTACTGGCAGGCGCGAGGGCCGGCTCCCCAGGAGCACATCTCGTTGATGAAGTCCGGGGCCTCCGGGCGGCCGATGCGCGTCTGGCGCACCAGCTTCATGGCGTACTTGATCACGTGTTCCGCGGCGGGAACGCGGCGCACGATGTCCTGCAGGTCCATGATGTCCTGCCCGCCGAGCACCTTCTGGAGATCGGGGACTATGTTGGTGGTCGTCGAGGCGACGATGTCGTATTCCTCGTTCTCGGTCGGGTAGTCGACGATGATCTTGAACATGAAGCGGTCGAGCTGCGCCTCGGGCAGGGGGTAGGTGCCTTCCTGCTCGATGGGGTTCTGGGTGGCCAGCACGAAGAAGGGCTCGGGCAGCTTGCGGCTGACGCCGCTGGTGGTCACCTGGCGCTCCTGCATGGCCTCCATCAGCGCGGCCTGGGTCTTCGGCGGCGTACGGTTGATCTCGTCGGCCAGCACGATGTTGCAGAACAGCGGCCCGGGCACGAACTTCATCACGCGCTCGCCGGTGGCCTTGTCCTGCTGGAGGATCTCGGTGCCGGTGATGTCCGCGGGCATCAGGTCCGGCGTGAACTGGATGCGCCGGAACGACAGCGACAGCACCTGGCTAAGGGTGCTGACCAGCAGGGTCTTGGCCAGGCCCGGCACGCCCTCCAGCATGCAGTGACCGCGGGCGAAGATGGCGATGAGCACCTCTTCGACCACCTTCTCCTGGCCGACGATGATCTTGGACAGCTCCTTCTTGATGATCTGGTAGGCCTGGTTGAGCTTCTTTACGGCCTCAATGTCCTTCTGGACGACCTCACCACCGGTTGCTTGATCTGACATCTGTTTCTCCTATCCGCCGATCGCACCTCGAAGGCGATCGGATCCCCCTGTTGCTCCCCTTGAAGAACCAAAGCTCGTCAGCGTCGCGGGGCTGGTTGCGCCCGTTACGCATCCTACGTGAACACAAAGGCGTGCAGGAACCTCCCCCATGATTGCGCCGGAGTATATTCGGCTGCGAAAACGCCCGCAAGTTGCTTTCATCAGCGCCTTCGCTCCCCCTTCCGCCTTGCGGCGGGCACGAGCTTCTCCAGCCCGACCGAGGAAACCTGGACTATCGCTCCTTCCTGGCAGGTGATGAAGCCGAAGGGCCCGTCAGCCTTTTCGGTCAGCTTGCCGGTTCCCAGGTCGTATACCCGTCGTTCGTTTCGCCCCCGGTTGCCGGCAAGCACAACGGCGTACTTCCTTCCGATCAGCATGGGGCTGGGCTGACTGGTGGCCGGGGTCCGTGCTCGCCAGAGCAGCTTGCCGGTGGCTCCGTCATAGACGTGGCTGGCATCGGTGCGCTTGCGGGTGGTGCGATTGTAGGCCTGCACCGTCAGCACGACGTGCGCGGTGCTGTTGGCCGGTTTGACCTCCATGCCCATGCGCATGTAGCTGTGGTTGATGTACTGCACGTAGCCTTCCACCGGGTCGGTGCGCCAGAGCATCTTGCCGGTTTCCAGGTTCCAGGCCTGCAGTCGTGAGCGCTGCTTGCCGCGCTGGTAGGTGCTGGAGGCGGCTACTACCCGGGCATCGTCGACCGCCGTCAGGCAGCACTGCTGGCTGGCGTCCACGTTGTTGGCCCACTTGAGCTTGCCGCTGGTGGTGTCGAAGCAGCTTACCCTGTTGCGGTTGGCTACCAGCAGGCGGTCACCGCGAACGTGCATCGGGATCGGATACGCGTTCGCGGTGCCCGGCATTTCCACGACGAAACGCCTGGAACCGTCACCGAGTTCGTAGGCCTCGACCCTCGTGCGATTCCTTGAGTTGTCGTAGTGCGCTGCGTAGACCAGGCCTTCCGCCAGCTTGAGCGCACCGATCATCACGTTCTTCATCCCGGTGCCCCAGAGCATCTTCCCGGTGCTCTCGTCGAGGACCACCAGTTTGCTGCGACTGCCGTGACGGCCGGTCTTGGGGTCCTGGCCCGAGACCACCGGCACGGCCGCGACCACGCCCTCGCCGCCGGCCAGCAGGCACATGGCGAATCTGCTGCGGCCGAAGCGTGCGTTGCCGGGATCGATGTCGACCAGCTTGTGTTCCCACAGGCGGCGTCCGGAGGTCGGCCCCAGCCCGACCAGCTTGTCGTCGGTGGCCACCGCCACGACCCCGGCACCGGCGATTGCGTTGGGCCACTGGGAGTAGTTGGCCAGATCGGGCAGCCCCCGGGCGGTCCAGAGGCGCTTGCCGGTGCGCAGATCGACGGCCATGACATCGCGCCGGTTCTGGCGCACGAATGCCGCGCCGGTCAGGTCGTGCGGCCCGGCCTTGGGAAAGAGCGTCAGGTTGCCGCGGAGATTCACGCGCCAGGCGGTCTTCAGCGCAGAACCCAGTTCCGGAACAGTCCCGCCGCCCAGGGTCAGCTTGCCCTCGGGCTTGTTCCTGGCGACGAATTCCTCGACCTTCCAGGCCTTGCCCGAAATGGAGAAGCTCTTGCCCTTCCAGCTGCGCATCATGCGCCCCATGATCGAGCGGGCCAGGGAGTTCATGCCCTGGGCCTTGTAGCTCAGGGACAGCCGGGCGCGGACTTCCAGTTCGCGAGGCGACCGGGGTCGCTTGGAGAGGTGCTCGCGCAGGCGCGCTGCGGCCTCGGGGTGTTTGCCCGCCGCGGTCTGCAGCTCGCTCATGAGGATCAGCGCCGGAGAGACCGCCCGGCTGTTGGGGTAGCGCCTGATGACCTCGCCGGCCTGCCGGAGGCTGCCGGCCTCCGCGGCCCCGGCCAGCAGCGCGCGGGCCCGGCGCTCGAACCCGGCGTAGACCCCGGCGCCCCGGGCCTTGACCAGGCGGTCGATCTGCGCCTTGGCGAAGGGACCGGCGATACCGCTGGAGCCGGCCCGCCTCGAGTAGTTCTCGTCGTAGAAACGACTGAGCCCCTTGGTCTTGTCCAGGCTCGCGGGGGTGTAGATACACTCCTGGTACTCGGCCACCGCGCCGGTCCAGTCGCCGAGCCCCTCCTTGCAGCGGGCGAAGCGCATGTGCCCGATCATCAGTTCGCGGCTCATCAGTGCGGAGGCCTTGAGGGCGTAGCCGTGGGCCTCGCGGTAGTCCTTGAGGGCCTCGGTGAACTTGGCGGACTCTTCCAGTGCCTTGCCCAGCCGCGAGTGGCTCTCCCAGATCTGGCGCAGCAGCACCGGCTTGAGCTGCATGCCCGCGACGCTCTCGCCGGGCTTGACTCGCGCCAGGGACTCTTTGAAGTAAGCCGAGGCCCGGCGGTACTTCTCGGCCGAGAAGTGCACCTCCCCGAGCTCCGCGCGTGGCGCCGCGGCCGCGGGGTTGGCCGCCACCTGCTTCTTGAGCTTGGACACGATCTCGTCCCAGGAGTAGTAGCCGCCCGCCGCGGTCTTGCCGACGCTGACCAGCACGTCGCCGGAAATGACCAGATTGCCGCTTTCGGTCGACCCGTTACGGAAGCGATAGGTGGCCTTGAGCTTGCCGGTTTTCAGATCGAAGCGCTGAATCCCCGTCGAGGAGGGGATTATCGCGAAGCCCTCGCCCACCAGTCCCATGCCCTGCTCGGTGCCGGAGAGGGCTCCGCTCCACAGGCGCTTGCCGCTGGATGCGGAAAAGGCCGTTAACTCGTTTTCCCCGGAACAGATCAGCCTGCCGCCGGAAAGCCCCACCAGGCGCTTGAGCTTCCCGCGCCTGGCGCGCCAGACCATTCGTCCGGTGGTCAGTTCCATGGCCAGGAGGTGGGCGCTGTCCTGGGGCGCCGCGTAGATCATGCCCCCGCGGACCACCGGCGCCGACTGGTACCAGGTGCTGACATTGCTGGCCTGGAGGCGATTGAAGCGGTCGCGCTTGGCCCCGGCCTCCAAACGGTCGTAGAGGTAGACCCAGAGCAGTTCGCCGCCGGCCGCGTCCATCACCGCGAGGGCTCCCAGGTTGGAGGCGAAGACCACCAGGCCCTCGGACACCGCGGGAGGGAGCGCATCTTCGGTCAGCCTGTAGGGTCTGTACGTGGATCCTCCGCGGAGGGGATGCCCCGCGCACACGAAGGTCTTCCACACCAGGCGCCCGTCGGCCGCATCGAAGCAGAGCATGTAGGCGTCGTTGACCGAGCCGCGCTTCACCGCCGGGCAGAAGACGTAGCCGCCGGAGTAGACCGGGGCCGCGGTCAGGTCCACGCTCTTGAGGAACTCCCTGGTCTTGGCGTCTTCGAAACGGCCGCTCTCCCAGCGGAGCTTGCCGCCGGTCAGCGCGTAGGCCCTGAGGGTCACGTTGCTGCTCTGCGAGGTGCGGTTGCGCCACCCGTAGGCGCTGAAGCTCTGCGGCGCGCCCAGCACGGCGAAGACCTTGCCTTCACCCACGGCCGGCAGGGTCATGCGCGTGCAGGGCAGGCTCGGGTCAGGCCGCCCCTTGCCCTTGCAGGCGGGCCAGACCACGTGCCCGCTCATGGCCCGGAGAGCCACGAGATCACTGTCCCCCGCCAGGTAGACCATGCCCCCGGCGCAGACCGGGTGGCGCCGGGCGACCTTCGGCGGCGGCTGGTAGTTCCTGTAGTACACCCGGCGCGCATTGCCCCCGCCGGAGCTCGAACTGCCGCCCAGCGGCTTGTGCCAGCGGCGCACGCCGGCGTCGATAGCCCTTGAGGCCGAGCAATCGTGAGAGGCGGACCCGCCCATGCTCGGCCAGAAGCCGCGCTGGGCCCTGGCGGTTGCCGACGCGGGGCCCGCGGCCTTCAGGCGACGCTCGACCTCGTCGGCAACCAGCACCTCGCGGGCACCCACCCGCAGGCGGGCCAGGCCGCTGGTCTTCTTGAGCAGCGCCAGCAGCCGCCGGCAATCGGCGCGACGGCCGGCCTCGGCGGCGACCAGTGCGGAGCGTGCCGCCAGGGCGGCGCGGTTGCACTCGCCCCATTCCGGGTAATCGGTCATCAGCCGTTGCCAGTAGTAGACGGCGCGGCCGGCCTGGCCGCGGGCCCGGAAGAGCTCGCCGAGGAAATAGAGCGAGCGCGGGGCCGCGTCCAGGCAGGGGTAGTTGGCCGGGACGCTCTCCAGTTCGCGCCGCGAAACGGTGCTCAGCGCCCGCCGGTAGGCGAGGTCCGCCTCGCGGCTCTTGAGCACCTTGTAGAGTTCCCGGCCCTCCGCGGGCAGTTCAGAGAGCTCCTTGCGGACCAGCACTCGGACCGGCAGGTAGAGCCTCTCGTTCTGGGCGTAGACCGTGTGGCCGTAGCTCCGGGCACACTCCAGATACTTGCTGATAGCTACGCGCCAGTTGGGCGGCTCGGCCCTGCGCGCGCGCCAGGCGGCACGCAGCAGGCCGGTGGCATCTTCGTCGGTGTCGAGATAGACGCGGGGGTCGAACTCCTCTTCCTTCTTCTCGGACTCGGCGGCGAAGACAGCGGTTCCCGCACCGCCCAACAGGATCAGGACGAGGGCTTTTCGTATCAGGTCCCGGGCGCGGGCGCACCCGGGAATGCCGATCGTATTCACTTCCTGTACACCCCCCCACGGGCGAGAGAGTTCAGGGCCCCCAACCGACGTGGAAGAGGCGGCCAAGGGCCAACAAACCATGAGGGTTGTAGAACACGCGGACGGGGGGCGGGTCACCCCCCAAAAGGCACCATTTGGGCGAGCCTAAGGCTATTTCTTGGAGCCAGTTGCGCTTGGCTTGGGGTTTGCTTTCGGCTTTTGCCCGGGGCGCAGCATTACCAGCCCTTCGGGAGTGGTGACCAGCAGCCCCCCGGCCGTGGCCAGGACCCTGCCGCCGCCCCCGCGCGGGTACCAGGTCCAGGCCATCTGGCCCGGCGGGGCCTTGTAGGTCTTGCTCCTGCGCCACTCCCAGACGGCCTTGCCGCCGCCGAGGTTGAAGAGCCTCACCACGGTGGTCATGCGCACCGTGGAGACTTGCTGCTGGGGAGGCTGCAGGCCGCCCCGGAGGTTGCGCTTCCGATGCAGAGTCCTGCCCTGTCCGTCCAGCTGCTCGACGAGCACGAAGGCGCAGGCCAGGCGGTCCTTGCCTGCCGCCCGGGTGTGGCTGGTGGGGACGAAGGGGCTCTCCCAGAGCATCTTGCCGCCCTTCATGTCCCAGACCTTCAGGTGCGCCTTGCCGCCTGCACCGTAGGGGCTGGCGTACCAGGAGTACCGGGCGTTCTGCGCCACGATCAGCTTGCCGCCGGCCACCAGCGAATTGCCCGCATCCCCCTCCCCGTTCCCGGTCTGCTGGCTCTTCCACAACAACCTGCCTCCGCGGGCGTCGATGGCCGCCAGCTCCTGCCGGTACCTGCCGCCCACGCGCTGTAGCGATTGAACGACGATGAGCATGTTCTTCTCGTCGATCGCCTGAAGGGTCCACTGCCCCCTGCCGACCCAGGCCTTGCTGCCGTCCAGCTTGTAGGCCAGCACCTTCCTGCTACCGTCCTGGCACAGCAGGCGGTCTCCGAGCATGCCCAGCGCTGAACACTTGTTCGCCGTGAAGCGGCTGATCAACCGGCCGCTGGCCGGGTCCACAACCATGAATTCGGTCTTCTGCTCGGCACGCCTGGGCCTGTAGGTTCTGGGCGTGTGCTTCCAGGCCACCAGGCGCCCGCTGCCGGCGCGGGTCAGGCCGTTCTGTCCGCCGCGACGGCCGTAGTAGTAGCGACGGGGCTGGTCGGCGCCGCTCTTCCTGGACACCAGCAGCGCCCAGAGCTCCTGGCCGTCGTCCACCGAAAAGGCGCGCAACAGCTTGTGCTCCTCGCCGGTGCCCAGCTGGTTGACCTTGCTGATGGTCTCCCAGGTCACCATCACTCCGTCCGAGCAGGAGTAGAGCCTGAGCGGCAGGCTGGTCGAGCTTCCTCGGTAGTAGTAGCGAGGCGCGATGCCGCCCGCCGTCGCCTTCCAGCGCAGCTTGCCGCTGCCGCGGTCAATCACCGCGCGGTTCTGCCCGATGTTGACCAGCACCGCGTCGCCGTCGACCTTGACCTGTTCGTTCCCCGGGGTCTGGTAGGAGTACAGCGAACCCAGCCCGGCCTCGACGGTATCCAGGCTCCACAGCTGCCTGCCGCTGGAAGCCTCGACGGCAACGACCCGGCTCCCGCCCTTCTGGTCGTGGCCGGCGACCACTACCTGGCGGTCGCCGGCGCACCCCGGGGCCACTATGGCGCCGGACAGTCCCAGGTCCCAGGCGACGGTCAGGGGATCTGCAAGTTCGGGGCACGGCGCACCGGCCAGTTCGGGCCGCTGGGGGACCGGGGGCGGCCCGTCGCCGGCAGGCGTTCCGGACTTTCCGCGAAGGCTGCGCAACTCGGCCAACACCCGCCGCGCCGCAACGTAGTACCCGCTGCGAACGTAGGCATCGACCAGGCGCTTGCGCGCCTCGGTTCCCGCGGCCAGTTCGCCCTTGAGGAAGACCTGGCGGCGCAGGTAGCGCAACGCCATGTCACTGTCGCCGGCGCCGGCGGCCAGGCGAGCGGCAAGCAGCAGCGCCTGGCTGGCGGCCTTGCTGTTGGGATAGAGGCCCACGACCTTCTCAGCGTCGGTCGCCTTGCCCGATTCGCGGGCCTTGGCAAGCAGTTCGCTTGCCCTGGCCTCGCAGGCCGCATAGGCTTCGGCGCCGCCGGCCTTCAGCATCCCGGAGATCTCGGTCTTGGCCAGCAGCCAGGCGCGCAGGCGCGAACCGTCGGGTCGTGAACAGGGGGCGTCGGGGTGCTCGGCCATCAGGCGGTGGTAGGTGCCGAGCGCCTCGGTATCGCGCTTGAGCGCGCGCAGGCTCTTGGCGCGCTGGAGCAGCGCGCGAGAAGCCCTCCCCGAGTCCGGCGCACAGGCCAGCGCGGCGTCGATGTGCACCAGCGCCTCCTCGTGTTCGCCCTTCTTGAGCCTGGTCTCTGCCAACTGCCAGTAGCACTGCCAGAGCTTGCCCTTGATGGCGTCGGAGAGCAACTGCCCGGCGTAGCGCTCCCGGGGGCCGGCCAGTTTCAGCGCGGTCCTGAGCACCCCGATGGCCTCTTCGCTGCTGCCGCCGGCGATGGCCAGCGCGCCCTTCAGGAAGTGCGGCAGGGCCTTGCCGGGCTGTGCCTTGGCGCCGGCCGCCAGGCGCCGCTTGACCGCGGCCATGTCGAAGTAGGCGTTGAGGTGCGTGGCGCTGACGGTGTAGATGTTCTCGCCGTGGACCAGCACGTTGCCGGCCTCGACCTTGGGCTTCTTCCAGCGGTAGCTGAACAGCGAACGCCCCGAACCGTCGAGGACCTCCAGCCCCCGCGAGGTGCTGATAGCGACGTAGTCCGCACCCACCGCACCGTGACCCACCACGCGCCCTTTCAACTTGCGGCGCCAGACGGCCTTGCCGTTGCCGAGGTCGCGGGCCACCACGCTGTTCGATCCGCTCAGGATCGCGTGGCCCGAGAGCACGCCCAGCAGCCGGCGCATGCCCACCCTGGGCGCGCGCCAGACCAGCCGGCCGGTCTGGGGATCGATCGCCATCAGGAAGTCGCAGTCCTGCGGCGCGCAGAGCAGCAACCCCCCGGCCAGCACCGGCGCGCAGGGCTCCCACATCCGGACCTCGCCGCGACCGGGGGTACGGACTGCCTGGCGATGAATGAAACCGCCTCCCGCCGGGGCCGCCGTCAGCTCCTTTGAGACGTAGCGGGGGTAGAGACGCAGCCAGCGCAGGTTGCCGCTGTTGATGTCCACTGCGGCCACTGCCCCGAGGTTGGTTACGATGCAGGCGGTGCGTCCGGCAATCAGCAGAGGCTGGCCCAGTTCCGAGAGAAGCGCCCCCCCCGCGCCCCACTGTGACGGCGAAGGGCCGGTCACCGGGCGGGAACCGCACAGGAAGGTGCGCCAGATAACCTTGCCGCTCTTCAGTTCCACCGCGACCAGTTCGTACTCGGGCTGCGTCGAGCTGCGAATCACGCCGCAGAGGGCGATGTGACCGGTGATGGCGGGGATGCCCACATAAGTCGTACGCTCTTCGGCCGGCCGGGCGCCCTGCTCCCTGGCGGCATTTGCGCCCCTGTCGCCCTCGGGATCCGCCTTTCCCTTGGCCTCGTCCCCGTCCTCGCCTTCGCCTTCGCCCTCGAGATTCTCGTCGCGCGGGATCTCCAGCGGGGCCTCGATGGCGCCTTCCTTGCGCAGGGCCTTGCCGGTCAGCGCGTCGAGCACCCGCAGCACGGAACTTTCCGCAGCCTGGCGGTGGTAGCTGCTTCCCAGGCTGACCCTGCCTTCGCGCGTCAGCACCCGCCCCCCGGCGACCACCGCGCCGGAGAGCCCGCAGGAGGTGGCCACGCCCTTCTGGTCACCGGGCCCGTGCCACACGACCTCGCCGTCGTGGGCCCGGAAGGCCATGATCCCGAGCTCGCCCGCGAGATAGATCAGCTCCCCGCTGGCCGCGGGGTGATAGGCCGGGAAGGGCCAGGAATTGGATTCCGGCGGCAGGATTCCGTAGCGTGCCAGGTGCGAGTGGCGGCTGCTGAGACGCCAGCCGGGAGGGACCGGGAGTTCCTTGCGCCAGCGCAGCATCGTGGGGCGGGCGATCGGTGGCGAGGGCATCGCGTGGGTCGAGTCGCCGCCCATCAGGCTCCAGGTTCTGCCCGCGGTGCCCGAAGGAGCCGGGGAGCGCCGGTCGCCCCGCGCCTTGAGGCGCTTCTCGATGGCCTCGACCAGACGCAGGTCCCGGCCACCGGCCCTGACCTGGGCCAGGGCCGACTCCCTGCGCAGGGTCGCCAGGATGGCCTCGGCCTGGTTCACCTGGCCGACTTCGGCGGCCACCAGTCCCGCACGGCCCAGGAGCCTGACGCGCGGGTAGTCGGCTCCGGGATACTCGCGCAGCAGGCGCAGCCAGGCGTCGACCGCGCCGGCGGCGTCGCCGCGCGCGTAGCGCGCCTCACCCAGGAACAGCAGGGCCCCGGCCGAAAACTCCAGGCCGGCAAACTCGCGCACGAGCTTGGAGAGTTCCTCGGGATCGGCGCCACTGTCCAGCAGCGAGCGCAGGCGGCCCTGGTAGCGGCTGCCCATCAGCAGCTTCCAGAGATCCCTGCCCTCCCGGGGCGTGCCCGCCATCGCGCGCAGGACGACGGTGCTTACCGACTCGTAGAGTTCGCGATCCTTGCCTTCCGCCCGGGTGATCTTGCCGCCGTACTCGCGCATGCACTCCAGGTACTTCTCGAGGCAGGGGCGCCACTTCTTGCGGGCCGCGTAGCGGGCCGCGAGGCGCAGCAGGCGGTCGGCACCATCGTCCACGTCGAGGAAGACGCCGAAGGAGTCGAGGATCTCCTCCTCCTCGTCCTTCTCCTGCTTCTCTTCCTTCTTGGCGGGTGCCTCTTTCGGGGGGGGCTTCGCCGGTCTCCCGGCGACCGGTTCTGCCGAGCCCGCGCCGGCGCCCGGCGGGAGCTGCGCTGCCAGCACGGCGATCAGCAGCCAGAGCAGCGCCAGGGCCGGGAGGCGGCGATCGCGGAAAGCGCTCATTCCCTGCCGGTTCCCACCGAGTCGGCCTGCACCAGCAGGTCGAAGGCGGCCTTGTCAGTGACCTTGCGGGGGGCGCCCAGCGTACCGCCGGAGTCCATGGTCACTTCGGTGCCGGCCTTGACGCTCGGTCCGCCCGTGCCGAGTCGCACGCTGCCCTTGAGCATGGCCACGCGAACGCCGCCGCCCGGCCTGAGTTCGACCAGGCCCACGATCGGCCGGTGCTCTTGAGGCACAACCAGGATCCAGTTGCCGGCCTTCAGCGAGAAGCCCGGTCCGTCGGACATCGTCGGCTCGAAGTGGAAGACCAGCGTGCCCTGCTCCTCGAGCCTGGGTATCCCGGAGTCGACCAGTTCCAGCCGGGCCGGCCCGCGCAGCACAAGAGCGGCGCGCGCGGCTCCCTCGGCAGGCCAGCGCAACTGCGCGGCGGCGCCGAGATTGCAGAGCAGGGTCTGTCCCCGGTAGAGCTTGCGCCGGCCCTTGACCGGCACCGGGGCCCCGCTGGTAATAACCTCGACACGGTTGGCCTTGTGCACGCACTCGGCAACCGCGGTGCGCTCGCCGCTGCCGCCCCCGTTGCCGTTCTGGCTCAGCAGCCAGACGACCAGCGCGGCGCAGCCGCCCAGCAGCAGCGCGCCGGCCAGCAGCAGCATGAGCATCAGCGGCAGGGTCTTCCTTGCCTTCTGGCGGGTGCTGTCCCTGCGGACCTTCTCCATAAGCTTGCGCTTGACCTCTTCGGAAGCCTTGATGCCCTCCCAGTGCTTGATCACCCGGGACAGCTGTCCGAAAATGGTGCTCTTGTGCATGCACTCCGGGCAGTCTTCGAGGTGCCGGGCGATGTCGGTCATCTCGTCGGAAGTCAGCTCGCGGTCGAGGTAGGGCGAGAGCAGCTCCCTGACTTCGTCGCAGTTCAACTCACGGCCCTCCGTCATTGCGAGGCATCCAGGAACTTGAGAGCCTCGCGGAGATTCTCGCGGGCGCGCTTGACGCGCATCTTCACCGCACTGACGGTGACTCCGAGAATCTCGGCGATGTCCTTGTAGGGCAGGTTCTGGCGCTCGACCAGGATCAGCGTGGTGCGCTGGTCGTCGGGCAGCGCGTCGATGGCCTCCTCGATCAACCTGCTGGCCTCGCGGCGCTCCGCCGAGGTCAACGGCCCCGGATCGCCGGTGGCCATCTTCTCGACGATGCGACTGGCGTCGGGATCGTTGCCCACCGGGCCGTCCAGCGAAACGGTCTTGCGCAGCTTGGCCTTCTTGGCTTCGTTGATGCACAGGTTGGCGGCCACGCGGTAGAGCCAGGTGGTGAACTTGGCCACCGGTTTGTAGCTGGCCGCGTTGCGGTAGACGCGCAGGAATATCTCCTGGGCCAGGTCCTCGGCCCGCTCGCGGTTGCGGCAGAAGCTGTAGCAGAACGTGTTCACCGAGTGGAAGTGGCGGTCCAGCAGGATCTCGAAGGCGTCCGCCCCGCCCTTGGCCACCCGGCCCATCAGCGCCTCGTCGGTCTGGGTGCTGAGGATCTCGCTCTTGGGTGCCTTCCTGCGGGCCGGCAAGGGGCGTCCCCGACCGCTTCCGCTCAGCCCTGTTTCCGGGCGGCCAGCTTGGCCGCCACGTAGGGCATCAGGCCGCCGGCGTCTATCAGCCTGCGCATGGCTTCCGGGTAGGGCGCGCCCTCCAGGTTCCTGCCGCCGGCGCTGAAGACCCCGGCGGCCAGGTCCAGTTCGCCGTCGGACTCGTTCGCGATTTCCGAGGCGCCCGGGCACTCCAGAATCGGCAGGCCCACGTTGATGGCGTTGCGGAAGAATATCCGCGCGAAGCTCTCGGCGATGACCGCGGTGATCCCCGCGGCCTTGATCGCCACCGGCGCGTGTTCGCGGCTCGAGCCGCAGCCGAAGTTCCTGCCGGCCACGATGAAGTCGCCCGGTTTCATCTTCCGGACGAAGTCGGGATCGGCGTCTTCCATGCAGTGGGCGGCGAGTTCCGCGGGATCGCTGGAGTTGAGGTAGCGTGCCGGGATGATCTCGTCGGTGTTTACGTCGTCGCCGAAGCGCCAGACCTTGCCGCGTTGTGTGCCCAAGGCGGTTCCCCTTCCAGCGTTCAGCCGAAATCTCCTGACCGGCAAGCTTAACTGTCAATCCGGACAGAATCAAGGCAGACTGTTCCCTCCCCCCCCCCGGCATCGGCCGTGAGGGTTCTATAACCGGCGAGTTTGCGGGCAGTCATTGCCAAACCAAGACTGCCTTTGCCCCCCCCCCCGGGTTCGAGCCGAGTGCCCGGCGAGTTTGTGCTCGAGTCCGGCCGGTGCCCGCCGGCGGCGCGACACAGCCTGCCGTCCGGGTGCGGGCCGGCTCGGGGACGCCTGCTGCTGCGGCCCGATCCGCCGCTATCGGCGACGACGGTGAGCGCCTCCGTCTGCTAGATGGCGGAGGTGCCGTTTTCGCGTACTGCTTCGTAGAGCGCGGTGAGGTTCTCTACAGGCGTGCCCACCTGCACGTTGTGGATGGTGTTGAAGACGAAGCCGCCCCCGGGCGAGAACGTGGCGATTCGCCCGGCGACCTCCGCGCGGACCTCTTCCGGCTTGCCGAACGGCAGGGTCTTCTGGGTGTCGACGCCGCCGCCCCAGAACGTCACGCGCTGACCGTACTTCTCCTTCAGCGTTGCCGCGTCCATCCCGGCGGCCGAGCACTGCACCGGATTGAGGATGTCGAAGCCGGCCTCGAGCAGGTCCTCGACCAGCGGCAGGATGCCGCCGCAGGAGTGCTTGAACGTCTTCCAGCCGGTGTTGGCGTGCACCCAGTCGTTCATCTTCCGGTAGTACGGCTTGTACAGGTCGCGGAACGTGTCGGCGCTCATGAACGGGCCGTTCTGGGTGCCGAAGTCCGTGCCGCACATGAAGATGACCGAAATGGCGTCGCCCACTGCCTGGCGGAAGAGCTCGAGGTTGGCCAGGGCTATCTCGGTCTGGCGTTCGAAGACCTCGCGCACGTAATCGGGGCGCATCGCGGTGCTGACGTACCATTCCTCGACGTCGCGAATCCCCCCGGGCTCCCTGATCCAGGGGCCGGGGACCAGGGCGATGTCACCCAGCGCGGTCCCGCCGATGCCGCCCAGGATGGCGCGGTCGGTCTCGCTGCGCAGGCGCCCGGCCTCGCGCCGGAAGTACTCGAGGTCCTCTTCGGGGAGCGGTCCGTAGTCGACGTTGTCGGCGGGGTCGAGACTGTCGTCGTCGATCTCGTCCTGGCGAATGAGCGAGTCGAAGTAGAACCCGCCGGCGGGCATCCGCGCGCTGGGCCGCGCCGAGGGGTCACCCCCCGGGTACATCAGGATATCGCCATTGGCACCGGCGCCGATATTGAACTTCCCGGGCACCAGCACCGGAGTGCCGTCGAAGGTGGTCCAGGGTTTCCACCCGTCGTTGGCGAACCCGAACATGTTGTTCCTGGCCGGCAGCCAGACCACGTCCACGCCCAGCGCATCGGCGAGGTCCGGAGCGATTTCCCCCAGCATCTGGTAGGGCTCGACGACCTTCACAGGAGTCCCCGGTTCGTCGAGGCCGAGGGCCTGGCGCAGTGCGTATACCGCGCTGACGTGCATGCCGCTGGTGGCACTGCCGCCCAGGTCCAGCGGAACGCGATCGGGTTCTCCGTGGTTCAGTGCCGTCTCGACGCGCTCGCGCGAATTCATGCCGCTTCCTCCTCTTCGCAGGCCTTCGGCGCGGCATTCTCCACGCGAGGGCCGTCGCCCGCAACCGGAGACCGCCAGCTTGCCGGGCAAGCTAAGGGGCGGCCCGCAGGCCGCCCCCGTTCTCCGTTGTCGCGCGCGACGCGCTCAGCTACTCGTCAACCGACTCCATCCGTTGGCTGACCTTCCTGACCACGCTGTAGGCCTCTTCGGGGTCTTGAGTGATGTAGAAGGTCTTCTCCATGCCCACCAGCGTGAGCAGGCGGTCGATGCGCTCGCTGGGCGCGACCACCGCGATTATGCCGCCCTTCCTGGCCGTGTTCTGGCGCAGCGCCACCAGCGCGGGGAGGATCCTGCTGGACAGGTGCGTGACCTTGCGCATGTCCAGCACCACTCCGCGCACCGGTTCCTCGGCGGCCTTGATCAGCACCGAGTTCAACTCACCGTCGGCCCCGTCGGCGCCGAGGTGCCCCTCGATCACCAGGGCCAGGACCTTCTCGTCCATCCACTGCCGGACCCTGATCCGGGAGTAGAAGAACAGCTCGTCAAGGCCGTCGGAATCCCACGGAACTTCCATTCCGCAATCCTCTTGCAGCATCACACCGAAGTCAAGCCTTTTTTGGCCCGATCGGGACCATTACGCGTCCAACCCCGGATCGTTCCCGCGAATTCCCTGAAATCCGGCTGGCAGGCCGTTGAAAAACGGCCTGCAGAGCAGGAGAAAGGTGAGAGTAGAAAGGAGAGCCGTGGAATCTTTCACGTTGCAGGACATAGACCGCGAGATGGCGACAGTTGCCTCTCCTGCCTTTCGACTGCGCTCAAGGCTTTTCCATAGAGAGGCCCTGAGCTCGTGTCGAAGGGCGGTCTACTCTCTCCCTTCTCCTCTCTCAGGCTCGGTGCGGATGGCACCTTCTTCAACGGCCGGCTATCGCTTGCGACGGGTGGTCTTCCTGCCGCGCCGCTTCTTGCCGGTCTTGGCGCTACGCTTTGCCGCGGCGCGGTTTATGGCCTCCAGGAAGGCCTTGCCGCTGGCCTCCACGATGTCCGTCGAAACGCCGCGTCCCTGGACCACCACGCCTTCGAAATCGGCCGTGAGGGTTACCTCGCCCATGGCGTCCTTGCCGCGGGTCACCGCGCGCAACCCGTAGTCCAGGAGCTTGACGGAGTACCCGGTCAGCCGTTCCATGGCCTTGTAGATGGCATCGACCGGACCGTCGCCGACCGCTGCATCGCGCATCTGCCGGCCTTCGTGCAGAAGCGTCACCGTGGCGGTGGGGACCACGCTGGTGCCCGCGGTCACCGAGAGGTCCTCCAGCTCGTAGACCCTGGGGGCCTCGGTGATCTCCGCCTCGATCAGCGCCTCGAGATCCGAGTCGTAGATCTCGTTCTTCTTGTCGGCCAGTTCCTTGAAGCGCACGAAGAGCTCGTCGAGCTCGGTGCGGTTCAGGTCGTAGCCCAGCTTTGCGGCGCGGCTCTTGAGCGCGTGGCGCCCGGAGTGCTTGTCGAGCACCAGCAGGCTCTCGCTGACGCCCACGTCCGCGGGATCGATGATCTCGTACGTGTCGCGCCGCTTGAGCACGCCGTCCTGGTGGATCCCCGACGAGTGCGCGAAGGCGTTTTCGCCGACGATGGCCTTGTTGCGCTGCACCGGCATGCCGGTGTGACTGGCCACCAGCCGGCTGGTGGCGGTGATCTGCCTGGCGTTGATCCCGGTGCGGTACTTGCCGAAGAAGTCCCTGCGGGTGGTCAGCGCCATGACCACCTCCTCCATCGCCGCGTTGCCGGCGCGCTCGCCGATGCCGTTGACGGTGCACTCCACCTGGCGCGCACCGGCGGATACGGCCGCCAGGCTGTTGGCCACCGCGAGTCCCAGGTCGTTGTGGCAGTGCACGCTGATGATTGCCTCGTCGATGTTGGGCACGTCGCGCTTGAGGCCGCTGATCACCCGGTGGAACTCGTCGGGAACGGTGTAGCCGACCGTGTCGGGGATGTTCACCACCGTGGCCCCGGCCTCGATCACCGCGCCCACGACTTCCGCGAGGAAATCGGGCTCGGTACGGCTGGCGTCCTCGGGGCTGAATTCCACCTTCCGGCACATGCTCCTGGCCAGCTTGACGCTCTTCACCGCCAGGCGCAGTATTTCCTCGCGGGCCCGGCGGAGTTTGAACTCGCGGTGCAGCTTGCTGGTGGCGAGGAACACGTGGATCAAGGGGTCCCTGGCGCGCTTGACCGCCTCGCCGGCGGTGACGATGTCCTTCTCGACGCAGCGCGCCAAAGCCGCGACGGTGGCGTTCTTGATCTCGCCGGCCACCGCCTGAACCCCCTCGAAGTCGCCGGGACTGGCGACCGGGAAGCCGGCCTCGATCACGTCCACCCCGAGCTTGACCAGCGCATTGGCCAGGGTCAGCTTCTCCTTGAGGTTGAGGCTCACTCCCGGCGACTGCTCCCCGTCGCGAAGCGTGGTGTCGAAGATGAAGACGCGGTCGTCGCGCCGGCGCCCGGGCTTTGCACGTCGCCGCCCGTTCGTGGATTTCCTGGCAGACATTTCTGTAGACCTTTCTCCTGCGGGCCGTCGCTCGCGCCCGATTCGTGATTGTGACTAGATTATCCGGCTGAACTGAGTCAGGACGCCAGGGCCCCCCCGGCGGGCTCGCGCGACGCACGCGTCGCACCGCCGCCGGGCGGCACCTCCGGGATCGAACGCACTGATGTGAAGTGGGAACGCCGCACGCTCAACCTTCCTTCTCGCCCTCGGGTTTTTCGGAAACGTCGGAGTCCCCGGAGCTGTCGGACTCGTTCGACTCGTCTGACTTGTCCGACGGGTCCGAATCCTGGGGCTTCTCCTGCTCCCTGGTCTCCGCGGACGGTTCCGGCCGGCCCGCCTCGTCCGACTCGCCCGGCTTGTCCGCCGTGCCGGCATCGCCGCCCCGGAGCTCGAGCTTGACCACCTCGTCGGCGCCAAAGGCGATCTCGTGGCTGTTGGTGGCGACGTCGGTGATGGTCTCGCGGTCCAGGGCCTCGCCGTCGAGGCGCGTGCCGTTGGAGGAGAGGTTGACCACTTCGATTGAACCCAGATTGTACATGGTGATTTCGAAGTGCTTGCCGCTGATGGTCCGGAAGGCGTGGTCGTCCTCCTGTTCCTGCTTGCTCTTGGCGGCCCAGCTGGGCAGCTGCACCAGCGACCAGTCGGCCGAACGGCTGCGGCCGACGATCACCTTCTTGCCGTATTCCAATGGGAACTCCTGGCCCTCGACGTGGCCCGCGATCCCCACCAGTGTCGGAACAGCGTCCATCTCGGCTCCTCCCGGCTTCGCCAACGCCGGAAATGGTACTGCGCCCCCTATGGCGAGTCAAGGCAAGCCGGCGGGCGGGTTTTCAGGCGCGCCTGATGGAGCGGCGGTATGCGCTGGGCGCCGAACCGCGACGCTTCTTGAAGGCCCTGCTGAAAGAGTACAGTGACTCGAAGCCGCAGGCCGCGGCGACTTCGGACACGTTCATGCTCGAGCCGCCCAGCAGCGAGCTGGCCCGGTCGATCCGCGAGCGCAGTACGTACTCGCCCAGCGGTACGCCGACCATCCGGCGGAAGACCGCGCGCAGCCGGCTCTCGGACATGGCCACGGCGCGGGCCACCTCGGCGATCCCGAACTTCCGCCCGATGTTCTCGTGCACGAACCTGACCGCCGAGCGCACCAGCTCGTAGCCCGGGGACAGCTCCTGCGCCCGGCCCGACTTCCGCCGGAACTGCGGCCCGCGGCGCACCAGGCCCGCCAGCAGCCCCGCCAGTTGCAGGATCAGCTCGTCGGACGCCTCCTGGTTCTCGCCGCCGGCCTCCAGGAAGGCGGCGACGATGCGGGCGAGGAGTTCGAGGTCCTCAGCGGTGAGTCGGATGCGTACGTCGCGCAGCGCCTCGAGGCTGCGCTCGTCATCGAACTCGAAGGTCGCGAATAGCCAGGCGACTTCCCGGCTCTCGAACTGCGCGTAGTCGTGCGCCTGGTAGGGGAAGATCAGCATGCTCCGGCCGGGGTCGAGGTAGTGAAGACGCCCGTCGACGATGGTCGCCCCGCCGCCGCGCAGGCAGGTGCACATCACGTAGCGACAGTGCTGGGCGGGCCGGGTGTGGCCGAATGGCCGGCGCCGGGTGAACAGCAGCACGTTGCGCGGGAGCGCGGTGAACACCGCAGACAGCCCGCTGTAGTAATCCCGGGGCTCGGGTATCCCTGCCAGTCTCTCGAGCAGGTTCACGGTCTCAGCCGGATATGTTAAATATAAAGCCATTCATGGCATGGATTATACATAATAGACGCCACTGCCAAAACACAAGCGGTCTGAATCTCAAGCCGCGAGTAGTTTTCTGCTGAAACGGGGGATGTCATCGGATTTCGAGTGGAAGCAGTCGAGGAGTGCGCCTGTAATGCGGGTAAGGTG
>Ga0272441_10001701_pt1 | contig 46379 bp, 42 predicted proteins | sample SSMProp6N_FD_193582 | JGI IMG/M metagenome (GOLD analysis project Ga0272441, IMG submission 193582) | Marine sediment archaeal communities from Little Sippewissett salt marsh, Falmouth, MA, United States - SSM-Prop-6N | ecosystem: Environmental > Aquatic > Marine > Wetlands > Sediment ... | reverse complement strand
AGTTTTTTAGACGATGTAGGGGATATGATCAGTGGCAATTCCAAAAGCAGCGGAGGCCTTGGCGGGCTGCTTGGAGGACTTTTTGGCAAATAAAGAATCCTGAAGCCCGGTTTTATAAATCTCAAACCGCCTCGAATAAGGGCGGTTTGCTTTTTTTACGTATTACTTTAATGCAGGCAGTTATGACAATAAGACGTGCTTTATTTTTCATTTTACTGATACTGGGCTGTAAAAGTGGTGCTGAGGGGTTGACCATAAGCAATGCGGAGAAAGACGCTTTTGAACAAACCACTGGAGAGCCCGTGGTTATTGCCAATGCCGGGCAGGAGTATGAAATCACTATTATCGATCCGGGGTTCTACAGCTGGCTGAAGGGTTTTGCCCGGGCTGAAGGCTATTATTCACAATCCTTTCTCGAAAACAGAAACGCGATCTATGTAGTTAATTGGAATCAGCGTGTCCTGCTCCCCGGGGAGTATCCCTCGAATCTCTATGAATGGCCTATAAACTATGATCCCCATATCGATTATGGGTATGAGGTGAATTATAAATTGTATAATTATTTTATCTATTTCCAAAGAAAATACGACCAACGCCTGGGTCCCTTCATTCCCAGGTTATAATTTTTTTACCTTTGACCCTTCAAACCAGGGAATGCAAAAACTCAAAGAACGCTGGGGCATCCACTCGACGCTTCAATTGGTCATTATATTTATCGTATTTTCCATTACGGGATCTACCGCTGTATATCTGGCAAAACCCCTACTCCAATGGATAGGTTTACAACCTGAGAATTTTGAAAATACCTGGTGGGGGCCCTGGGTTTACTGGACGCTGAGAATCCTGATCATCTTCCCTATTTACCAGGTATTGTTAGTGCTTTTCGGATGGATTTTCGGGCAATTCAAATTCTTCTGGAATATGGAAAAAAAGATGCTCAGGCGCATGGGGCTGGGTTTTTTACTCCCTTCCTGAACCGGGAAGCTCGTGGTTAACGACTATTCTGCAGACCTAGGAGGCTACTTTCTCTACACGCTCCTTATTACCCAATAAATAGGTATAAAGCCACATCAGGGTAAATGAAGGAATCAGGTCCAGACCGGGGAGTAATTCTTCCAAAAAAGCTACGACTCCTGCAATTTTCCCTTTCCTTCCCGGGTAGAGACGGGTCATAAACCATCCTGCAACCGGCGCCCAGAGAATATCCAGGAATTCCCCCAGACCCGGAATGGCCAGGGAAAGCATACCGATCCCATCAAGTGCAAGGCCCACGAGTAGTTTCTTATATTTCCCTTCTATCTGCATTTGCACAAACTATTTAGATCCGGTTCATGACAAGTCTGAACTGATCAGTTTTAGAAATTCATTCCGGGTTTCTATTTTTTCAAACTGACCCCGAAACCCTGAAGTAGTCGTCACTGAATTTTGTTTTTGTACTCCCCGCATCATCATACACATATGAGACGCTTCAATAACCACAGCCACTCCTTTAGGCTTAAGTGTTTGGTTAATACATTCCAAAATATCATCGGTAAGTCGCTCCTGTACCTGAAGCCGCCTGGCAAAAACATCGACAACCCTTGGAATTTTACTCAATCCAACAATATGCCCGTCAGGGATATACGCTACATGGGCTTTACCAAAAAAAGGCAACATATGATGTTCACAAAGAGAGTACAATTCAATATCCTTTATGATCACCATCTCGCTGTAAGACTCTTTGAACATAGCCCCTTTTAAGATATTCACTGCGTCCTGTCGATAGCCCTGGGTGAGAAAGAGTAAGGCCTTTGCAGCCCGTTCGGGCGTTTTCACCAGTCCTTCCCGCTCGGTGTCTTCACCAATTTCATTCAGGATACGCCCGTAGAAACTCTTTACCTCGTCAGTGATTTCAATATTGTATTCCTCAAGATGTCTATAGGGAGCCATAGCTGTTTTTTCTTTAAATATCCTAAAAAATTGCGACATGAGAGATTTATCCCAATTTTATAACCTTCCCACTTTTCCAAATGTATTTCCCGAGGGCAGGATCCGTTTATAATTTTGACAATTCTCCCTGAATGTGTACTTTCAGGCCCCTTAAACAGACACATGATCCAGGCCGAGAATATTCATAAATCCTACGGGGAAGTTGAAGTACTGAAGGGTGTCAGTCTGAATATCGACAAAGGTGAGATAGTTTCGGTTGTTGGAGCTTCGGGAGCTGGTAAGACAACACTGCTTCAAATTCTTGGAACTCTGGACACCCCTTCCACAAAACACCCGTGTAGTATTAAAGTAAATGGAGTGGATATCACAGGCCTGAACGAAAAGGGCCTGGCCCGATTCAGAAACGAACATATCGGTTTTATCTTCCAGTTTCATCAGTTACTCCCTGAATTTACGGCTCTGGAGAATGTTTGTATCCCGGCATTTATAAAGAATACCGATCGGGCGATAGCCGAGAAACAAGCTTTGGAATTTATGGACTTTCTAGGCTTGAGCCACCGTTTGGACCACAAGCCCTCAGCCCTTTCAGGGGGTGAACAGCAGCGTGTGGCCGTGGCCCGTGCACTCATCAACCGGCCTGCGGTTATCATGGCCGATGAACCCAGTGGGAATCTGGATTCATCAAGTGCAGATCGGCTGCACGAACTCTTTTTTAAACTTCGGGATCGCTACGGACAAACATTTGTGATCGTCACCCACAATGAGGAACTCGCTACCATGGCAGACCGGAAGCTCACCATGGTGGACGGCAGGATTCTTTCAGAAAATGCAGATACGAGCACTACTTGATTTTCTAAAGAAACCCCGGTACGTGGAAAACCCGGATACGACCCTTTCTTATCGTAGACGCTCCCTGTTTATCCTGCTGATTTGGGCATTGGCCGTATCGCTCTTCCTTGCACTGTTAATAGGAATTGCGGATTCCTTTGGACCCTGGAGCCTGGATGAACACGCCTTTGATATACTCTTAGATGAATTTTCACCCCTTGGCGTTCTTTTGTTGGCCTCTTTGGTAGCCCCTGCCCTGGAAGAACTTATATTCAGAGGGCCTATGTGGTTTTTCCGAAATTCCAGGTATTTTCCATGGATTTTTTACGGACTGACCCTGTCCTTTGCCTTAGTGCATCTGAGTAATTATCCGAATCTTTCGGAAATCTGGCCACTTGCACTCCTGCTGATCAGTCCCCAATTGAATATCGGCGTATTTTTAGGGTTTATCCGGATACGCTTCGGCCTCTTGTGGGCCATTTTCTTTCACGCCGCTTATAACTTATTGTTGCTGGGGCCCATGCTACTGCTATATGAACTCGGCGTATCCTTCTCATGAAAAAACAAGAATTGAAAGCCTTTTTAGATACTAAAACACTGCAGTACCAGCGGCCGGAATTTTTGAGTTCAGACCCCATCCAAATCCCACACAGGTTTCATAACAAATCCGATGTTGAAATTGCCGCTTTTTTAACCGCAACTATCGCCTGGGGCAATCGTCTGAGTATTATACGCAGCGCGAACCGGATGATGGAACTCATGGAGGAGGCCCCACATGACTTTGTGATGTCCGCTTCAGAAGAAGAACTGACATCCCTGCAGGGGTTTGTACACCGGACGTTTAACGGACTCGACTTTATTACCTTCGTCAAAGGATTACGGCATATTTATTCAAACTACGGGGGAATGGAACCTTTGTTTACTAAATACGCCCATGGCAAGAGCCTGCAGGAGGCTATTACAAAAGTACGCGGCCACTTTTTTGAAATCCCGCATTTACAACGCTCTGAGAAACACTTTTCAAACCCTGCCAAAGGATCTGCTGCCAAGCGTATCAATATGTTTTTACGCTGGATGGTCCGGCCTTCGGTTTCAGGTGTCGACTTCGGTCTGTGGACCCAGGTCAAACCCGCACAACTTTCCTGTCCTCTAGACGTACACTCGGGTAATGTCGCCAGGGCCCTCGGGCTTCTTTCGCGCAAACAGAACGATGCCCGGGCGGTAACCGAACTCGATAAGGCATTGCGAAAACTGGATCCCGATGACCCTGTAAAATACGACTTCGCCCTTTTTGGGTTAGGGGTGTTCGAGCGCTTTGAATAGTTGTTATAAAAAGCTACGTTTCCCCAAAAAACACCTTTATAATAAAGCGTCCGGAAATTCTCTGAAGCTCCAGGGGCATTTAAGACCGTTTGGCAAATCCGTAGCCCTGGGGTAAATCTAGAGGTATTCGACGCCCCCCTTCTCTAATGGAACGATAAATAGCCTCCACAATGACCATATCCCTCCTGCCCATTTCCCCGGGCGCGAGATTCGGACTTCCAAAAAGGATATGTCTGGCAAAATCGTCCATTTGCAACTTTTGCTGACTTTCGTGGGGGAAGGAGATAGGACCTTCTGAGCTTTGACCGCTTAACGGACCGTAATTATTGGCGGGATTGAGCTCAAACCATCCCCCGGTACCTGAGGCGTAGAGCCGGTTGGCATTCGCGTTGTGAGAAGTCATCATTTGGGCTACCGTATCCCCGGGAAACTCAAATTGAGCGGTAATGGTTTCATCGGTATCTTTAAAATATTCCGGCCGCGTACTGAATTCCTGGGCCGATACGCTAACCGGGTTCTTTCCACATCCGTAAATACAACTCTGAATGGAATAAACCCCCATATTCATGAGGGCTCCACCCCCCGATAAGGCCTTATTCAGTCGCCATTGATCCGGATTCCCTCTCGACAAATAGGCCGCATCAGCCGACACAAAATGGATGTCTCCTATGGTGTTTTCCCGAACCATACGCTGGACTTCCTGGGTATACGGTTCTGAATGGAGTCGATAACCCACTCCAAGTTTGACGCCGGCAGTACTACAGGCTTCGATTATCGCATCGCACTCCGCTACACTCACCGCCATGGGTTTCTCACAAATAACATGCTTGCCTGCCCGTGCCGCCCGGATCGAGAATTCAGCGTGCATGCTGTTCGGGAGTACAACATAAACGATGTCAATAGCATCGTCTTCCGCAATTCGGTCGAAGGTATCATAGTTATAGATGTGGGGAGGGTCTATACCGTATTTTTTTTGCCATTCCGCTTCTTTAGAGGGGGTACCCGTTACCACACCGGCCAGGTAACAGTGCTTCGTCTCCTGGAGGGCTGGTGCCAGTTGATATGTGCTATAACTGCCCAGTCCCACCAGGGCTATACCCAGTTTCTTCTTTTGAATATTGCTGCCTGCGCCCGACATGCCAGGAGCAAATGCCGTTGTTAAAAGCCCCCCCACAGTGCCTCCTGCAAGGGTTTTTCCAAATGTTCTGCGACTGATTCCCTTCATGTTGCCCTTTTTAAACAAGTTACGGATTTTAGCGGAAGTGGTAATGACCATCTAAAGACTGAATTTTTTAAAGTCAGGGGAAGGATACGTTTTAAAATGCTATTTTTAAGGCACACAAACCTAAACTACATGCTGACATCTTTAAGAGGAATGCTCCTGGCATTACTGATCTTCAATTCCGGATTCCTGGCAGGACAGGAACGCAAGCTACCGATAGATACCACTGTTGTAACCGAACACAGCGTTACCGTGAATGGAGAGCGATTCTCCTACAAGGCGGAGACGGGTACACAACCCGTATGGGATGAAATGGGCAACCCTACTGCCGCGCTTCACTATACGTATTACACCCGCAATGACATCAAAGACCGGGCTGCCCGCCCCTTGTTGATTTCGTTTAACGGTGGGCCCGGCTCGGGATCTGTCTGGATGCACCTCGCCTATACCGGCCCAAGGGTGCTCCGGATCGACGATGAAGGTTACCCGATTCAGCCCTATGGGGTAAAAGAGAATCCATTCTCCGTGCTGGATGTTACCGATATTGTCTATGTAAACCCTGCGAATACAGGGTATTCCCGCACCATTCCCGAAACGGGGAAAGAGGTCGACCGGGAGAAATTCTTTGGAATTAATGCAGACGTAAAATACCTGGCGGAATGGCTGAACACCTTCGTCACCCGGCACAACCGATGGAACTCCCCTAAATATATCATAGGTGAAAGTTATGGTGGTACCCGGGTCATGGGATTATCCCTGGCACTTCAGAATCAGCAATGGATGTACCTGAACGGGGTAATCATGGTTTCCCCTGCAGATTATAAAGTAATCCGGGTAGGCGGGCCGGTAAGCAGTGCAATGAACCTGCCCTACTATACCGCAGCGGCCTGGTATCAGAAGGCCCTACCCCCTGCCCTTCAACAGAAAGACCTGTTGGAAATCCTGCCTGAATCCGAAGAATTTACGATTGACACCCTTATCCCTGCGATTGCCAAAGGCGGTTTTATCCCAGACGCTGAGCGGGAGGCCGTCGCCGAGAAAATGTCCTATTATTCGGGACTTTCCAAAAAAGAAATCCTCCAGCATAACCTTGATGTTCCCACCTCGTATTTCTGGAAAGCACTGTTGAGGGATCGCAGCGGGTATACGATCGGGAGACTGGACAGTCGATACCTCGGAATGGACAAATCGCTTACGGGCAACAGGCCGGACTATAATTCCGAGCTCACTTCCTGGCTCCACAGTTTTACTCCAGCCATCAATTATTACCTGCAGGAGGAGCTGAAGTTTAAAACAGATATTAAATACAATATGTTCGGCCCTGTCAGGCCCTGGAACAATGAGAATGACGATACCCGGGACAATTTGCGGCAGGCGATGGCTCAGAACCCCTATCTGAATGTCCTGATTCAATCCGGGTATTACGATGGGGCAACGACCTATTTTAACGCTAAATACACCATGTGGCAGGTTGATCCCAGTGGCCGGATGAAGGATCGGTTTGAATTCAAAGGATACCGGAGCGGACACATGATGTACCTCAGACGCGAAGATCTCAAACAGGCCAACGAGGACCTGCGAAATTTTATTTTGAGAACCACCACAAAAGGCGAAAGCGCCAAATACTAATTAAAAATGAAAAAAATACTGTTTTTACTGCTTGTCCTGCCTTTAACCGGAGGGCTACTTGCCCAGGATATTCCTCCGGCAGCCTGGCAGATCGAAACCGCCCTTATGGCTGTGCCCTCCGACTATCGGGAAGGGGCTGCCGTTTATGGCTACGACGCATCAGGGGCCTTTACCAAACTTCGGGAGGGCACAAATGACTATATCGCCCTGGCCGATGATCCTAAGCGGGACAACTTCTCAACTGCTGCCTACCACAAAGACCTGGACCCCTTTATGGCAAGGGGGCGCGAATTAAAGGCAGAGGGAAAAACCGGAGATGAAATTTTTGAAATCCGGGAAGCCGAAGTTCGGGCGGGAACCCTTGCATTACCCGACAAAACTACATTGTGCGTTTTTACAGGCAAGGTGAATCCGCAGACCAGGGAAATTGAAGATCCGTATGTGCGCTATGTGTTTTATATGCCTTTTGCCACCGGGGAATCTACGGGTCTTCCGACCACGCCAACTCCGCCTGGGCATGCCTGGCTTATGAATCCGGGGACGCACCGGGCACATATTATGATCACCCCGCCTAAAGAAAACTGAAAGGGCCCTGGTTTGAGTCTGATATCCGGTCAACTCTTTATCGATCCCCCGGGTGAAAACTATATCGCTCCAATATGAGAAAGAGCCGCTGTCTGATGCCTTGTATACTCCTGATGCTATCGCTGTTTCAAACGAAGATCACAAATGCCCAGGACTGGGCTAATCTAAAAGCATTCGAACAAGCCAATAAGTCGCTTGGGACTCCAAAAACAGGGGAAAACCGGGTGGTTTTTATGGGGAATTCCATCACCATAGGCTGGAGCGGAAAAGTACCCGAATTCTTTAACGACAAACCTTATATCAACAGAGGCATTAGCGGGCAGACAACGCCCCAAATGCTCCTTCGCTTCCGACAGGACGTCATTGACCTGTCTCCAAAAGTAGTGTTGATTCTGGCCGGGACTAACGACATTGCCGGGAATACCGGGCCCATAAGCCTTGAACAGATTATGGGTAATATATCCTCTATGGCCGAACTGGCCCGGGCAAATGGCATTGAACCAATACTTTGTTCTGTGCTTCCGGCAGAGCGATACCAATGGAAACCCAGTAAAAAGCCAGATAAAAAAATACCCTTGCTCAATGCAATGATTCAGAAGTACGCCAATGAGAAAGATTTGATATACCTGGATTACTTTGGCGCACTGGCCAATGATAAAATGGGTTTGGATAAGGATCTCGCAGAAGATGGAGTACACCCTACCCGAAAAGGCTATCTAATTATGGAGCCCCTTGCTGAAGCCGCCATTGTTCGAGCTCTGGAGCGTCGCCCTTGAATTTATGGCCTCAAAATCCCCGATCGGAATCCCCCAGGTAAGCATCTTAATGCCATTTAAGAATACCAGCGCCTACCTTGAAGAGTGTCTGACCTCCATCACCGACCAGGATTTTGACGCCTGGGAACTCATCGCAGTCGATGATCATTCGAGCGATTCCAGTCTTGCCATACTAACCGAATGGGGTGCGCATGATTCCCGAATTCGCGTGTATTCCAATCAGGGCCGTGGAATTATACCTGCTCTGAAAACGGCCTATGGCCATAGCTGTGGAAGGCTCATCACCCGTATGGATTCAGACGATCGAATGGCTCAGGGACGGCTTGGGGAAATGGCAGGCCAATTAGAGGCCTCTGGCCCAGGGCACATTGCACTCGGGTTGGTAAAATATTTCTCAAATCGGGGGATTTCTGACGGGTACGCCCGCTATGAACGCTGGCTTAACCACCTGACACTTGAGGGTTCCAATTTTAAGGAAATCTATAAAGAATGTGTAATTCCTTCTCCCTGCTGGATGGTACATCGAAAGGATCTCGATGCCTGCGATGCCTTTGCCCCTGAACGCTATCCCGAGGATTACGATTTGTGTTTTCGGTTTTACGCCAGGGGATTGACCTGCCTGCCGTCATCCAGGCTGCTGCACTATTGGAGGGACTACGAGGAACGCACATCCCGCACCTCTGGGCACTACGCAGAGAATTATTTCCTCGATTTTAAAATGGACTATTTTCTTAAGTTGGATCGCCATGTTTCACGCCCCCTGGTCCTTTGGGGTGCCGGTTATAAAGGGAAGCACCTGGCCCGTCATCTGGTGGATAAGGGAATTCATTTCCACTGGCTATGTGACAACCCGAAGAAAATCGGGAAAACAATCTACGGGGTGCGCCTTTCGCATTTTCATTTATTGAGAAAAATGGAAGCCCCACAAAGCCTGATTACGGTCGCCAACGAAGTGTCCCAGGGAGAAATCCGGCAATTCCTGACCGAGGGTTGTCAGTTCTCAGAAAAAGATGCCTTCTTTTTTTGTTGATATACGAACGCGTATTCTTAAAATAATTTCCGTTTTCTAATTGTCTTTTATACCGTCAACACTGTATTGTGGCAAACGAAATGGCTATATTTGACCAATTGTTATCCGCTTATGCAATTACAGTACCCGGAACTTCTGTGGGGTCTATTGCTTCTGATTCTTCCGATCCTGGTTCATCTGCTTCAGTTGCGCAGATACCGTAAAACACCCTTCACCAATGTTAAGGTTCTTCAAAAGATTCTTTCAGAATCCAACCGAAGCAGCCAGCTGAAAAAATGGTTGTTGCTCCTTATGCGACTCGGGTTGATCAGTGCCCTTGTCATTGCCTTTTGCAAACCGTATATTCCATCTGAAACTATTGATAATAAGAATGATATAGTTGTTTATTTAGATAACTCATTTAGCATGCAGGCGCGGTGGAAGAATTCGAATCTGCTGGAACATTCGGTTCAGGAAATCCTCCAGAATTTCCCCGAAGACCTGCGTTTCTCCTTCCTCACGCAATCTGAGAGTTTTACCCGGGTCCGTACAAAGGATTTACAGCAAAAACTACTCAACCTCGAATTCAGCCCGACCACATTAACCGCTGAAGAGATCCAACTGCGAACCTCGACCCTGTTTTCCGCCGTGGATTCTGCTGAACAGGAACTCTGGGTCTTTTCTGACTTTACAGGGTGGAACACCCAGGCCTGGGAGATCTGGAATGGGCCCCAGGTAAAAGCGATTCCCATGGAAGCGGAGGCCCGTAAAAATATTTCGATCGATTCTGCATACATAGGGCAAACGGGGTTGGAAACCCTTGATCTGGTCGTTCGTTTAACCTCTGATTCAGAACTCGACAATAGCGCCATCTCCCTGTATGACAAAGATATATTGATCGCAAAAACCGGAGTTAGACCACGGGCAGGAGACGGCCTGGAAGCCCGGTTCACCATACCTGCAGATACTGAACTGGCAGGCACCCTGCAGGTTTCGGACACCGATTTGTTTTACGACAACACTCTCTATGTATCCCTGAGCAAACCCGGTAAGATCAGAGTGCTGAGCATCGGTGCAGCTTCGGCAGATTATTTGGGGAGAATTTTTACTTCAGATACCTTTATTTTTTCACAATCGACGCTGAGGGAACTGGACTACAGCACCCTGGAACAACAACACTTACTTATACTGAACGAACTGGAAACCCTTCCAGCCAGCCTGAGCACTGCGCTCAAGGATTTTGTAGAGCAAGCTGGCAACCTCATTGTGATTCCTTCCGAAAACGCTCAAACTCCCTCATTTAATGGCCTTCTCAGAAGTTTTGGAGGTGGGTTGGGCGAACGCTCCGATACAGAAACGCTCATTACTTCAATCCAATTTGAACACCCCGTTTTTAAGGATGTATTCGAGAAGGAAATCCGGAATTTTGAATATCCAAAAACCCGGATGCACTACGCAATCCAGGGTGGCTTTCAACCGATTATAGATTTTCAGGACGGCAGTTCCTTCCTTGCAGGCCGCGACGGGATCTACGTTTTTGCAGCACCCCTGAGCGGCGAAAACAGCAATTTCAGGAAATCCCCCCTTATCGTCCCGACATTCTACTCTATAGGCCGGGGTAGCCTTCCCAGGGCCGATCTCTATTTTCAGATAGGTCAAAATGCTGTTTTAGATCTGGAAGTAGCCCTGCAGGAGGATGAAATCTTAAAACTTCAGGCGCCGGAATATGACTTCATCCCCTTACAGCAGTCCTTTTCAAGAAAAACGCGTTTGTATTTCGGTCCCGAACCGGAACTTAGCGGCAATTACAATATTGAGTATCGGGGGGATACCCTCCAGTATGTGAGCTTTAACTATCCCCGACTGGAAAGTCTACAGGCCGGCACTCCGCCCGCGATTCCCGCAAATTTTGACACCTATTCTGATACTGCCAGCCTGATTGCCGAGTATCAAAACACCACCCGGGTCACTTCCCTTTGGAAATGGTTTGTTATTTTAGCAGTGCTTTTTCTGATGGCCGAAATGATACTTCAAAAAACGATGCGATGAAACTATTGATCAAGTCTGCCACCATCATCGACAAATCCCAGGCTTCCCTTCATATGCAGCAAAGGGATATTCTCATTGAAAAAGGGCAAATTACCTCGATCGGAAAAAGAATCTCAGCAGATAAGAAGGTGAAAGTGGTGGAGCGGGAGAATCTGTATGTTTCACCGGGCTGGTTTGATAGCAGCGTAAGTTTTGGAGAACCGGGTTACGAGGAGCGGGAAACCCTGGAAAACGGCCTGGAAGTTGCCGGCAGGAGCGGTTTTACGGGAATTGTTCTGAACACGAATACACAACCCCACCCGGATACCGGAGGCGATATTGTGTTTTTAAAAGAGACCGCCAAAAGGCACTGTACAGCCCTGTACCCGATGGGAACTGTGAGCATGGAATCCAAAGGGAAGGCGCTCTCTGAAATGTTTGACATGTACCTCTCAGGAGCCGTGGCCTTTAGCGATTACAAGAATAGCCTGGATGATCCCAACCTTCTGAAGTTGGCCCTACTTTATACTCAGAATTTTCAGAGCCCGGTGTATTCCTTTCCTCAGGACGGGCAACTGAACCCCAAAGGTCAAATGCACGAAGGAGAAGTTTCATTGAAACTGGGTTTACGCGGCATCCCTGCACTTGCGGAATCGCTCAGGGTAGCACGCGACCTTTCTATTTTGGAATATACAGGTGGAAAACTACATATTCCTACCATCTCCACAGGAGCGGCTGTTCGCCTGATCGGTGCGGCAAAAAAGAAAGGGCTGGATGTGAGTTGCAGCGTGGCTGTTCACCACCTGTGGTACACCGATGCGGCACTCGATGGATTTGATTCCCTTTATAAAACCCTGCCGCCCTTACGCGACAAAAGCGAGGTGAAGGCATTGCTGAAGGGGTTACGGGAGGGCGTTATCGACTATGTCACTTCTGACCACTGCCCCCTGGATATAGAGGAAAAACGAAAAGAATTTGACCAGGCCGCTTTCGGGGCTCTCGGTTTAGAAGAAACTTTTGGAGTCCTCAATACATTATTCGGGCCTGAAATGGCAGCAGGGATTCTGTCCCGTGGCCGGGAGCGATTTGGTTTGGAAAGGACGACTATAGAAGTAGGTCGGCAGGCGGACCTCACCCTTTTTAATCCCGCGACGGATTTTACCCTGACGCAAAAAGACCTGTTGAGTACCTCTTCGAATTCAATGTTTATAGACGTTCCGCTCAAAGGAAAAGTGTATGGCATTGTCCGTGGTAATAAAACCCTTTATTAGATGGATCCGCAACACCCCCGGGGAAAGACGATCGCCATAGTGGCTTACCTGACTATGCTGGGGGCGCTTATTGCCATGACCATGAATGCCGAACCCAAATACGAATTTGCCCGGTTCCATACCCGGCAGGCCTTTGGGCTCCATCTGGGGTTTTTAGGCTTTGCCCTATTTCTGAGTCAGTGGTGGCACCCTTATGCCTGGATCGGTTTATACACCTGTTATTTTGTACTTTGGATTTATGGTTTTCTCGCCGCAGTTCAGGGTCGTAAGAAATCTGTTCCCCTCGTAGGTGATTACTTTCAACGTTGGTTTTTATTTATAAAGTAATGTCTTTACACCCCTCAGAGAATATCCCCCTTAAACACCTGATCCGCCCCGGGTCCGGTCAAAACGAACGGTCTCCTGCTTTATTTATGCTTCACGGGTACGGCAGCAATGAAGCGGATCTTTTTTCCTTTGCTGATCAGCTGCCGGACGATCTGTTTATCGTCTCTTTCAGGGCGCCTTACGATATGCAGCCTTTTGGCCATGCATGGTATGCCATTAATTTTGAAGGGCCACAGGGAAAATGGAATGATATTCCACAGGCATTGGATTCCCGGGATTTGGTGTTAAAATGTATTGATGAGGCCATAAAAGCCTACCACCTGGATCCTGAGCGGATCAATTTACTGGGTTTTAGCCAGGGAAGCATCCTGAGTTACGCCCTGGCCCTCACCTACCCCGATCGCATCAATTCCCTCATTGCATTAAGCGGGTACGTCGATCCGGAAATGCTCAATGAAAACTATGCCGCCGGCAACCTGGACAAGCTTCAGGTCTACGCCTCCCACGGGCAGGTAGACCCCATAATACCCTCGGCATGGGCTCAGGAGTCTGTGACCTTCCTGCAGTCTAAGGGCATTGATGTAACCTACGAGGAATACCCTGTGGGCCATGGGGTGTCTGCGGAAAACCTCAGATCCTTTAAAAACTGGTTGAGCGGGAAGTATTGAGGGGGAGGATCTCCTTTTCAGAGGGTGGCCTGAAAAAAACAAACCACGATTTTAGGATGGGTCGACAGGACCTGGAAATACCGATCCCCTATTGGCTGCGCGTGTAAAGCAAATGGTTCATCAAGGTGAAATCCACACTGAGATCATCCTGAACTTCATAATTCAACAACAGCTCCCCCCAATATTGACCATCCGAAAAATCTACGATGATCCAGCGGTGATTCAGGAGTTTTATCTTATTTAATTTAAAATCTCCGTTCATCCCTTCGTAGGGAACCAAAGGATTGTTTCCGGGGGTCTCATTGGTTTCCAGCAATTTGTCAGCAATATATCGAGAAGGATTCTCCAAATCCAGGTGATCTGTATACGCCAGAGCATCATCGTTGTTCTCCAGGCTAAAATACTGCATGTCCTGAATTCTAAGGGTACTCTGTTTCAGCGAATCTTCGAGTTCACTGACATTTTGCCGCAAAACGTCGATTTCTGCCTCGCGGCTCTGGAGCTTTCTGGAGCCACTTACGGCCAGGTACAGGGCAATGAGTGCCGCGAAAATAAAGAGGTACTGAAATAGGTTCTTTTGCATGAAATTAAAGGGTTATGGTAAGATTGTCGTAAGCCAGGTGGACGTGATCGGGCAGTTCCGCATCAACTTCTGCGTGAAATCCCATCTTATGACTGATGTGGGTTAAAAAGGCGCGTTCCGGTTTTACCTGATCTATAAATGCCAGGGCTTCTTTTAAATTAAAATGGGAGTGGTGGGCTTCCTTTCTGAGTGCATTTACAACGAGTACTTCAAGGCCTTCGAGGCGTTCGATTTCCTCGGGCTGTATCGTTTTAACGTCCGTCAGGTAGGCGAAATCACCAATTCGGTAACCAAAAACCTGAAGCCTGTTGTGCCAGGCCTCTATGGGAGTAATCCAATGGGGTCCCAAAGCAAATGGCGCACCGCGTTCCACCTCATGGATATCCACCGCAGGAGCTCCCGGGTAGCGGTTTTCATCGGCAAAGATATAGTCAAATCTTCTTCTAAGGGAGGCGAGTACACGCTTGTGCGCGTAGACCGGGATATCGCCCTGACGGAAAAAAAAGGGGCGGATATCATCAATTCCGGCCGTGTGGTCAGCATGCTCGTGTGTAAACAAAATAGCATCCAGGCGTTCGATGGGGTTGCTAAGCATTTGTTGCCTGAAATCAGGCCCGCAATCCACAACCAAATTCAGATTGTCCACCTGGACCAATACCGAAACCCTGAGACGCTTATCCCGTGGATCGGAACTCAGGCAAACGGGATCGGAACTCCCGATTATCGGGATACCCTGCGAAGTTCCGGTACCCAAAAATGTGATCTTCAACCTCTGGTCTATTTTATCCAAATTTATAACTTATTTATTACTTGACTCGTTCAATCTTTTTACCTTTGAAACTTATAAGCTCTCCATTATGGCCACCGTGCAAAAGAATGAATTTGCTTTTGAAAACGTTCCTTCCGTCAAAGCAAAGACCCTTCGCATTAATTTGAATCCAGACATTTACGGAACTTTTGCCGAAATAGGTGCCGGGCAGGAAACTGCGCGACATTTTTTCAGGGCAGGGGGTGCTTCCGGAACTATAGCCAAAGCCATGAGCGCTTATGACAAGGCTTTTAGTGATGCCATTTACGGGATAGAGCAAGATAACCGCTATGTGACGCAGAGTCGTCTAAAAAAGATGTTATCTCACGAGATGCGGCTCATGGAGGAGCGGATCCCGCGGGAGGAGCACCCGGACAGGCTTTTCTTTTCGTATGCCAATACCGTGGCGACCATAGATTTTACAAAACGCTACAAGGGGCACGGCTGGCTGGGAATTCGATTTCAACTGGATCCCAAACAAAAGGAATTCGATGAAATTGTTTTGCATGTGCGCTTTCGCCAAAATGAGGCCCGGTTACAGCAGGAAACCCTCGGCATCATTGGTGTCAACCTGATTTATGGCGCTTTTTTTAAATACGACAAGCCGCGTAAATTACTAAAATACCTCTATGACCATATCGATAAGGATACCCTGGAGATCGATATGATCAACTTTTCGGGGCCTAATTTTACGGAGGTTGACAACCGGCTGATGAGTCTTCAGCTTATTAAAAACGGTATGACCGATGCCGTGATGTTCGGATCAGATGGGAACAACCTCCTGCCGGCAGCCGTACTCTACAAGAAAAATATTCTGGCTTTACGCGGGAGTTTCCGCCCGGTGACCAAAGTCAATATGGACATGTTTCAAAAATCCTATGACATCTTTATACGGGAGCAAACCGTCAAAGAAGAAAACACCATAGTGATCTTTGAAATCACCCTTTCAAACTTAAAGGCTTCCGGTGAGATCGACGAACAGGACTTTATGGATCGGGCAGAGTTGTTATGCTCTCTAGGTCATATGGTTATGATTTCAAACTTCCAGGAATACTTTAAATTGGTAGAGTACTTTAACAACTACACTAAAGAGCGTATGGGCCTGACTATGGGCGTGAGTAATCTCATCGATGTGTTTGATGAGAAGTACTACCGTCACCTGAGTGGTGGAATACTCGAGGCCTTCGGAAAGCTCTTTTTCAAAAATCTGATTGTCTATCTCTACCCGATGCGGGATCCTGAAACTGGTAGAATCCTCACCAGCAACAATATCAAGGTGCATCCGCGTATGAAGGAACTCTATAAATTCTTTAAGTACAACGGAAAGGTCATGGACATCATCGACTACGATCCCGAGGTACTGGATATTTACTCCAGAGATGTACTGAAGAAAATTACAAATCACAAGGAGGGCTGGGAAGAAATGCTACCAGATGGTGTAGCCGCCACGATCAAAGAGAATCATCTGTTTCTCCCTAAAAAAAATAAAGCTGCCCAGGAAGTTGAATAACCCCCTGAGCAACCTGCCTCAGTAGCCTGCCCCTATTCTCCGTCCAGTATCTGGGCTGCGTGATCTTTCGTTTTGACCTTATCGATAACGCGTTCCACAATCCCGCTGCCATCTATAATAAAGGTTTTTCTGTGTATTCCGTCGAACTCTTTACCCATAAACTTTTTAGGACCCCAAACCCCAAAAGTCTCGATCACGGTGCGATCTTCGTCAGCGAGCAGCGGAAAAGGAAAGTGGTATTTATTTCGGAAATTAGCTTGCTTTTTCTCTGAATCCGCACTGACTCCCAACAGGGAGTACCCCGCTTCCTTCAGGGCTTTGTAATGATCCCTGAGATTACAGGCTTCGGCAGTACACCCGGGAGTATTCGCCCTGGGGTAAAAGAAGACGATCAGTTTTTTACCTGAATAATCCGATAGGGAAACCACATTTCCATCTTGATCCCTTGACTTAAAATCCGGTACTTTGTCCCCGGCGCTCAATGTATTCATACGAATGTTGATTTGTTTATTTATTTTTTTCTAAAATTAAACATAATGACCAAGAAAGAAAAGGTGGCCTTTGTAATTTCCGCCCTGGAAGGGATTTACCCCCAGGTTCCGGTTCCTTTGGAGCATCGGGATCCGTACACCCTGCTCATTGCCGTGCTCTTATCTGCACAGAGTACGGATGTACGGGTGAACCAAACAACTCCCAAACTGTTTGCTAAAGCCGACAACCCCGAAACAATGGTTGGATTGGACGTCTCCGAAATCCGGGAAATCATAAAGCCCGTGGGGCTTTCACCCACAAAGGCAAGGGCGATTCACCGGTTGTCAGAACTGTTGCTGGAACGTCATCAGGGCCAGGTGCCTGCGGATCTTGAAGCACTCGAGGCCTTACCCGGAGTCGGACATAAAACAGCCAGTGTTGTCATCTCGCAAGCCTTTGGGGTCCCTGCATTTCCAGTGGATACGCATATCCACAGGCTCATGTATCGCTGGGGGTTATCTACGGGAAAGAATGTGGTTCAGACGGAAAAAGACGCTTGCCGTTTATTCCCGGAATCTTTGTGGAATAAGCTGCACCTTCAGATTATTTGGTATGGGAGGGAATACTGTCCTGCACGGGGCTGGGATCTGGAAAAAGATGTCATCACCCGGACCATAGGCAGGAAATCTGTACTGAGAGAATACTGGGCAAAAAAAAAGACCCGCTGAGCAGGTCTTGAATTTTAGTTTAAACTGGCTTCAAATGCGAAGTCCCGATAGCCCGTTATGTGGAGTGATTTTGAATATTGAAGCAAAAAAGCAATTGTTTCTTTTTTGGCTTTACACCCCGCGCACGTATTGGCTTGTTCTGAGTAAATTCTTTCCATATACCTAGAGTTCGTTACAACTAAATAACGCAACCCTTATGGAAATATTGCTTCCCCTATTCCGATTAGTAATTCGTTAAGACAATTTTGTTTCTCTGAATTATTTTTCTCAGGTTGATCAGGGCATATCGCATCCGTCCCAAAGCGGTATTGATACTTACCCCTGTAGACTCCGAGATTTCTTTAAAACTCATATCCTTGTATATACGCATGATCAGAACTTCCCGCTGATCATCAGGCAATTCATCGATCAGAATTCCGAGATCACTATCGATCTGATCTTTGATCATCTGCTTTTCGGCATTGAGCTTGTCATCCCCAATTACAGAGAATATATTGAAATCATCACTCCCTTCAAACTTTGGCATGCGCTTGTTCTTCCGGAAATAATCTATAATCAGGTTGTGTGCAATCCGCATGACCCACGGGAGGAACTTTCCTTCTTCACTATAATTCCCCTTCTTCAGGGTCTTTATCACTTTAATAAAGGTGTCCTGAAAGATATCCTCAGTGACGTCCCGGTCCAGTACCTTAGAATATATAAAGCTCGTAATTCGCTGATTGTGCTTGTTGATAAGGACTTCGAGAGCTCTTTCTTTACCGCTTATGTATTCCTTTACCAGGATTGAGTCGTCGATCTGTAGTTCCATAGGGGTTTTTTTTATTCAGTTATTGACTTTAAGCTGGTTTCGCTTTTAATGCCTTTTTGGGTTTGCTCGGTTTCAAATACAAACTAAAATTAGGACAAGGGGGTGCCCTCAAAAAAACATTGTTGTAAAACCACCGAATCTTGATGTAAAACCCCGGATTTGAATTTTAAGAGCTCTTTGGAGGTTGCATAACACCTCGCGGATCGGGAAACTCGGGGGGCGTATAAATAAAAAGCCCGGGCAGATGCCCGGGCTACAATATTCTGTAATAAGATCAATACCTCAATTCAGGTTCCGCTCAAAAACAAGTCCTCTGGTTTTTACCACATTATACGACTTGGAATAGTCCAGTAAAAACTTTACAGCTTCATCGGAGGCCTTTAGCGCATCGGTATTGATATGGGTAGTCTGGTTTTGGTTTTCCATGGGATTGCTTTGTCTCTCAAAATAACGCAATCTGCACGGAAAGCTGTTTGACGGCTCGTTCTAGGACATATTAATTCGTCCAACAAACCCACACATTCCGGGATATCGACCTGCGGCCAATTAATCCGTTAAAACTATTTGATTTTCCTCAATGAGCTTGCGGAGGTTTATCAAAGCGTAACGCATGCGGCCCAACGCCGTGTTAATGCTCACCCCTGTCTTTTCTGCGATTTCCTTAAAACTCATGTTCTGGTACATGCGCATGCGGATCACATCCTGCTGTTCTTCGGGGAGTTGACAAACCAGACCGCTCACATCTGAACTGATCTGATCCCGAATCAACTGTTTTTCGGCATTTAGTGTATCATCCTGCATAACGGAGAAGACGTGAAATTCAGAACTACCCTCATAACGCGGCATTCGATTGCTCTTTCTATAGTAATCAATCACCAGGTTATGGGCAATACGCATAACCCAGGGAAGAAATTTCCCCTCTTCATTGTACTTACCCAGTTTCAGGGTACGGATTACCTTAATAAAAGTATCCTGAAAAATGTCCTCTGTGACCTCCCGGTCAAAGACCTTGGAATAAATAAAATTAAATATTCGCTGATTGTGGCGATCTATAAGTGATTCAAGAGAGCGTTCGTCTCCTTTTAAATATTTACGTATCAGCGAAGCGTCATCTACATGGAGTTCCATACACATTACTTTTTTGATTGGGTCTCGCAACACATCCCAGGCGGGATGCACATTTAAGACAAAAATTAAAATTCAAAAAAGTAATAGTGCTTTATAGGCTGCAGATCTTATGTGAATGATATGTCAAATATAGAAAAATTTTTAGAGCATAAACAACAGACAGTATAAACTCGTCCAAAGTATGTGCTCCATATGGCTTTTGGATTGCACATATTGTATCTTTGCACCTTACCCCATTTTCCATGGAAGCCGTTGGCGAAACAGATCCTAAAAAGGCCATAATTATTAAGGGTGCACACCTGCACAACCTGAAGAATATCGATGTAAGTATCCCGAGAAACCAACTGGTTGTAATCACCGGAATGTCGGGTTCCGGCAAATCAACCCTGGCTTTCGATACCCTTTATGCAGAGGGGCAACGCCGTTACGTAGAGAGCCTTTCATCCTATGCGCGTCAATTTCTTGGCAAACTCAACAAACCAAAAGTAGACCACATCCGTGGAATAGCCCCGGCTATTGCCATCGAGCAGAAAATCAACTCCACCAACCCAAGGTCAACCGTGGGAACCTCCACTGAAATCTACGATTACCTGAAACTGCTTTACGCCCGTATCGGGAAGACCTACTCCCCTGTTTCCGGTAACGAAGTGGTCAAACACAGCGTAAGCGATGTTGTCGATTTTGTATGCAGTCAGGAGGAGGCGAGCAAGCTCTTGCTACTGGCACCCATTACCATCGCCGAAGATCGCGATATCCAAAAATCTCTCGATCTGCTGTCAAAACAAGGTTATGCGCGAATTCAGCATCAGGGCGAAGTGCTCCGAATCGGGCCTGATATGCATAAGGTGGGCAGGTCATTTGACCTTGTGGTAGACCGGATTGTAGTCAAGAAAGGGGATGAAGATTTTATAAACCGCCTCTCAGGAGCCGTAGATACTGCCTTTTTTGAGGGCAAAGGCAGCTGTTTTATCGAATCAGCAGATGGAAAACATAGAACGCCATTTAGCAATACATTCGAATTGGACGGACTGGTCTTCCCGGAACCGAATGTGCATTTATTCAGTTTCAGTAATCCCTATGGCGCATGCCCAAAGTGTGAGGGGTACGGGGACGTTATCGGGATTGATGAAGACCTCGTGGTTCCCAATACGGAGCGATCGGTTTATGACAATGCTATTGCGCCGTGGAAAGGCGAGAGCATGAGCCGGTACCGGGATCAACTTGTGAACAACGCCTATACCTTTGATTTCCCAATTCATAAACCCTGGTTTGAATTAACTCCAGAGCAGCGTGCCCTGGTCTGGGAAGGAAATGAGCATTTTACGGGACTGAATGCCTTCTTTCAAAAACTGGAAGAAAAGAGTTATAAGATTCAGAACCGGGTAATGTTATCCCGGTACCGCGGCAAAACCCGGTGCAGCCTCTGCTCCGGTACCCGATTGCGGAAAGAAGCTTCTTATGTGCGGGTCGGAGGTAAATCGATTACCGAACTGGTGGATATGCCGGTTTATAAACTGGCCCGTTATTTTGAAGAATTAACCCTTGATGCGCACAGCACGGCCATTTCCAAAAGACTCTTGCTGGAGATAAGAAACCGTATCCAGTACCTCTTAAAGGTAGGGCTCGGCTATTTAACACTGAACCGAAAATCCAATACGCTTTCCGGGGGCGAAAGTCAGCGGATCAACCTCGCTACTTCTTTGGGCAGTAGCCTGGTGGGTTCCATGTATATCCTGGACGAACCCAGTGTAGGACTGCACCCCAGGGATTCTGAAAATCTAATCGAGGTCCTGAAATCCTTAAAAAACCTTGGAAATACAGTCATTGTGGTGGAGCATGATGAAGAAATGATGCGGGCAGCAGATCGCATCATTGACATCGGACCCGAAGCGGGAACGCTCGGGGGTGAGGTAGTAGCAGAGGGTACCCTTAGTGAAATCTTAAGTGCAGACTCCTATACAGCGAAATACCTTTGCGGGGCTATGGAGATTCCGGTTCCCACAAGCCGGCGAAGCGGTAAAGGATATGTATCGGTCCTGGGGGCGCGCCAGCATAATTTGCGCAATATAGATGTTACCTTCCCCCTTCAGGTCCTAACCGTAGTTACCGGAGTTTCGGGCAGTGGGAAAAGTACTCTGGTCAATAAAATCCTCTACCCGGCCCTCCAGAAAAAACTAGGGGGCTACGGCGAAAAAGCAGGGCATCACAGAAGTGTGGAAGGTGAATTTGAATTTATCCGGCATATCGAGTTCGTCGACCAGAACCCAATCGGAAGGTCCTCCCGATCCAACCCGGTGACCTACTTGAAGGCTTATGACGAGATACGAAACCTCTATGCCCAGCAAAAACTCAGCAAGCTCAGGGGATATAAATCCAAGCATTTTTCTTTTAATGTAGACGGGGGCCGGTGCGAAAAATGCAAAGGCGAGGGCGACATTACTGTGGAGATGCAGTTTATGGCGGATGTTCACCTGGAGTGTGATCAGTGCCGGGGAAAACGCTTTAAAAAGGAAGTCCTTGAAGTTCAGTTTCACGGGGCTTCTATAAATGACGTCCTTCAAATGACCGTGGATGAAGCTATAGCCTTTTTTAGGGAGCATAAAGCAGAAAAAATAGCTGCCCGGTTAAAACCCCTGCAGGACGTGGGCCTGGGCTACGTCACACTCGGACAGCCCTCTTCCACCCTTTCCGGAGGTGAAGCGCAACGCATTAAACTGGCGTCTTTTCTGGGCAAGGGACAGGGACGGGAAAAGGCCCTCTTTATCTTTGACGAGCCCACAACCGGCCTGCACTTTCACGATATTCGAAAACTGCTGGATTCCTTTAATGCCCTTATTGGCAAAGGGCATTCGATAATTGTCATCGAACACAACATTGAACTGATAAAAAGTGCCGACCACGTCATCGACCTGGGCCCGGACGGGGGTGACAAAGGTGGCGCGTTGCTCGCTTTCGGGACTCCGGAGGAGGTAGCTGCAAACCCGGATTCTATCACCGGCAGGTATTTAAAAGAAAAACTCCTGGTCAGCCCGGAGACCTGAGTGCGGAAGGGAGGTGCCTCCCGGACATTATTGCTTTATATCTTCGGTGCTTCAGGGCTTTATATAATTTTTATATTACTGTATATCAGCATTTTATACTGATAAAATATAGTTTGGCACGGTGATTGGTCTTTATAGCATGGATAGAAATCGTTTTTATCCTTAACTAAAAACCCTATCGCCATGAAAAATCTAGTCTTCCTTTTAACCGCATTCATTTTGGGTACAGGAACTTCCTTCGGAGCCAGTATGGGTAACTCAACTGCTTCCTTTGGACATTCCAGGTCCTTTATCTTTACCGAAGCAGATGTAACCTTTTCAGTATATCCCGACGGAGAATTCGACTTTTATCTGGGCGGCCAGTTCGGGACTCAGGCCGGAGTCTTTGGTGGACAAGGGGCAATAACCTATAATTCAGGTTTCAATTACAATCCTTATGTGCAATACGACGACTATGGAGCCGTCATACAAATCGCACAACTTCCGGTCTTCTACGATTACTACGGAAGGGTCAGCCGAATTGGGAATATTCACATGAACTACAGGAGCGGCAGGCTTTACCGCCTTGGGGGTATGCGCATCTACTACAATGGAATGGGCTACTACAACTACCATGTAGGGTATATCAATCCATTTAACCGGGTTTATGTATATCAGCCCTTTCACAGGTATTTCGTCAGGCCGGCTGCTGCATTTTGTATGGTGTATCCACAACCCTACAGGCGCTTTTACACCCCTGTGCGGTATACCTACCACAGGCCGTATTACAACAATACGCGCAGGGCGTACGCCCGTGTCGGGAAGCATACGCGCTATCAGCATCGGGCCGAACGCAGCAGGGTTTACAAGAATGACCGCCAGGTTGTTGCGCGGACTACAGCCAATAAAAGGAGCCAGTCCAGGACTGTGGCCGGAAGGAATTCTTCCACTCGTAATGCCCGTACTGAAATCCAACGCGGAGCTGCCACCCGGTCTGCCCCGGTAACCCGGGCACAAACCCCTACAAACAGGAGCAGGACAGTTGCCGCGCAGCGTACCGGCAGTCGAAAGGCCTCTCCTGCTTCCAAGCCCACCAGATCGATAAGGCAAACCGTAGCCTCTAGATCTGCCGGGAAAGAACGGATCAGCTCTCAAAATGTCAATAAAAAGAGAAGTTCTACGGTCAGACGGAGTGGGATGGTTTCGAAAGAAACAGCAGGCAGGTCTTCACGTACTTCAAATAGCCGTAGTGCGTCCACGGCCAGGGCTTCCCGCCGGGGTTCCGGTTATTAAGGACTCATTGAGGTCGGTGATTGATCAGGCCCCCTGGAATAAAAACCATTCCCGGGGGCCTATTTTTTAAGACGGTTCCTAAATAGCGCTATCAGGTCTTCCGAGACCTTGAATTTGAGAATCGCACCCAAATAAACCGCGGCTATTAGAACACTCTTCAAGGCAATATTGACCACCGGATGGAAAGGAAACGCAATCCAATGGAAAAGCAAATACGTGAGCAGCGCAATGCCAAAGACCTTAAAACTATTAACGCTCCAGGGGGTTAATCCGAACTTCAATTTTACAAAAAACATCTTTACCAGGTTGTAAAGACCGGCAGAGATAAAGGTAGCTATGGCCGCCCCGGTAAATCCCAGTATGGGAATGAGCCAAGCGTTTAACAAGATGGTCATAAGTGCCAGCACAACCCCCATCAGGAGGAGCATACGGTAATATCGTGAGTTATAAAGAATGGCTGTATTGATTCCCAGAAAAGCATCAAAAAGGCGGACGAGCCCCAGGAATAATACCACAGAAGCCCCACCCCTGTAAGATTCCGGCAATAACAAATAGAAATCTTCGAGATTCAGGAGAATCCCGATAAAAATCAGGGCCGTAATGGCCAGGAGGGTCAGGGAACTTCTTTTGTAGAGCTTTTTTAACCCATCCAGGTCCCCCGAATTCATAAGGGAAGCCGTAAGGGGATAGGTGATTTGGTTCATAGACCGGAAGGGGACGATAATCACCGTGGCAATAAAAACGGCCACCGTGTAATAGGCCACGTTTTCGATCTGGATATACTGGTTAATCATAAACCTGTCGATCTCCAGGAGTACCACAGAAACAGACCCCCCCAGGATGATCAGACTCGTGTATTTAAGCATTTCTTTAAACCCTTCGGGCAGGGCGAGGCGGAAGTGAAAAGGCTGCAATTTCAGGGCGTGCAACGCCATAAGTACCACTCGGATTCCATACAGAAATACCAGCCAGGTTAGAAAACCAGCCTCGCTGATAACCCCGAAAAACAACAACAGAAGTAAAACGCTAACCCCAAGTCGGATAAAAATTTCTTTGAAAAAGGTCCCAAGGGTTGATTTGAGGCAGACCTTGCTCCATGCGAAAAACACCTCAAAATAGGCCATAAAGAGTCCGATCCAGAAAATATGCCATACATAATCCGCGACGATCTCGTTCCTTCCAGCCACAAAATCCGCAATGAGGCTGTTGGCGAAATAACTGAATATCCCCAGGGGAAGGACAATGAGCAAAGGCACTGCCAGTACGAGGGTGAGAAGAGGTTGGAGATCCGCACGCTCTTTATAGGCGGAGTAGTACTTGACAAGTGTATTGGGAATTCCAAAAGACATAACCGGCATCAAAAGCGTCGCCGTGGAAATCAAAACCCCGACCAGGCCGAAATAGGCATCCGACATCACACGGGTATACAGGAATAGCGTGTTTACCGCACCCAATGCGAAGCCCAGATAGGTGATGGTGGTATTCACAGCTGTTTGTCGGAGTACTATTCCCATAGTACTTCTTTTACGAGTCGTGCGGTAAGCGCTCTGCGGTGATAAGCTTCTACACCTTCGGCCTCTACGGTCAGGTTATGCTGTTTGTAATCCTGGTACCACGTATGTAAAATCTGTTGGATCTCGTTTTGCTCCCCATATCGAAAAGCCGCTCCGGATTTGCACTCCGCGATTAAGGAAGCGACTTCCCAGTTCTCTGGGCCTATAGCCAGTATTGGACGGGATGCTGCCAGGTATTCGAAGAACTTCCCGGGGATGATCCCCCGGGTTTCAGGAGTATCGATTTCTATCAGGAGTAATACCTGAGCGCTGCGCTGATGCTCCAGGGCCTGATCGTGCGGGATATACTCCTTAACTGACAAATGCCCACCCAGCCCCTGCTCTCGAATACTTTGGAGGACCTCAGGACTCACGGGGCCGATCAGTTCAATTTTGAGATCCCGCTTAAATTCCGGAATAGCTTCGGAAAGGTTTTTCAAGGCAGTCCATAACGAAACAGGATTGCGACCGCTCAGCAAACTGCCAATATGGGAAATCGTAAAGGGTCCTTTGGGTTGCTCATTGGTATTTCGTTCCACCGAATATCCATTGGTGATTACGTGAATAGGACGGGTGGTTCGGTTTTTAAATTCCCTCATCGTCTGTGCGCTCGTCGTAATAACAGCATCTGCCCCCTTGAGTACGTCGGCCTCCATTTGGCGATGTTTTTTCATCGTGCGTTTATTGAGCATCAGGGCGCTATGATATCCGATAGAGGTCCAGGGATCCCGGAAATCGGCAATCCATCGAAACTTTTGTAACCCTTTTAACTCCAACCCAATGAGGTGCATACTATGGGGAGGTCCTGTAGTAATCAGGGTGCCTATACCCTCTTTTTCCATAAGACCCGAGAGGAAACGAACCGAAGGCTTAATCCAGTATTTCCGCGCATCAGGAATAAAAATATTACCCCTTACCCACAACATCAGGCGCTCAATTGGACCGGGCTTCTCCCGATTGATAATTCCTGAACTAATACGGTTAGTCCCGGAGCGACTCAGTAAGCGGGCGAATCGATAGGGTTCCCATATTTTCTGGCGATAGACCTTTATCCCTTCAGGAAGTTGTTGAGCCAGCGAATCATCTCTCAAAGGGTAATTAGGGTTCTCCGGGGTGTAAATCACAGGCTCGATTCCAAATTCCCGCAGATAGCTCGCGAAGTACAACCAGCGTTGAACTCCGGGGCCACCAGCAGGAGGCCAGTAATACGTTACAATAAGTACTTTTTGCATGGGTTATGCTCAGTGACTCCCCCTTTTACGAAATATGCTGAGACCTATACCACCGAGTAAGAATAAAGCCAACACAGCCGTACCTGCCAAACTGATCTGGCTCCCGATTCGAATAACTTCAGGTTCAAATCTAAAGGTGATCTCATGCCGACCCCCGGGAATAACCATGCCCCTGAGGGCATAATTGACACGAAAATGTGGTTCTGGCTTACCATCGATATAGGCCTTCCAGCCCTCTGGGTAATACATTTCGGAGAAAACCGCCATACCCGTTTCGGGGTTCTCTGAAATATACTCCAGGGCGTTCGCTGAATAGGAAACGAGTCTTATTTGAGATGTCGAATCTACTGCAAAAGTGCCCGGCATTACTTCCGGGAAGTCATTTGTATTGACGATGGCCTCCCGGGCGGGGTCCAGACTACTCAGGGCCTGGATCGCCTGATCCGGGGATTCCACAGCGGTTAACTGGCTCACAAACCAGGCATTTCCCAGTGCACCCGGATTCAGGGCAGCCCTTGGATTCCCCTCCTCGTCGGCCTGTATCAGGTATTTCGTATTGAGCATATCCAAAACCCGACGGTTATTCTGGTAGATATGAAACTCAAATAAGTCGAGCAGACGCTGGGGTTTAGCTGCATGGTATCCCCCGAGTGATTTATGAAAATAGGAAGTTCGTGCCCCGTTCAGGCCCTCGGTGGGGTTCAATACCCTGTAATAGGTGGTATCCTGAAGGATTTGTTGATCTGCCTGGGTCATGGGAAAACTATTTCCCAATTGTCTGGGTGTAACGAAGTCCCCTTTATTGACGTAGCGGAGATCCACGGAAACTAAATCTACCACAATAAGAAGGCCCAGACTCAGAATCATCCATTTTCCGGGCAGCCTCTTTTTAAAGTTAAGCCATAAGAGCAGCCCCGCCAAAAGAATAAAAAGCATGGACCTGAAAGTGTCGTGCAAATACACTGTCTCCCGGTCTCTCCGAATTAAATCTACGAGCTCCTCCCCGTAGTAGCGCTCGAGTACCCTATCGTTTGCCCCGGAAAAGTCAAATGCAGATTTCAATAAGAGCAGTACCACCCCAAGGCCAATCATCCCCAACAAGGCGATTATCAAAGCCTTGCGTTTCTTTTCAAGGGGTATTTCAGCAGCCATCCAGGCTCTGATGGCAAGTACAGCCAGAATAGGGACACAGAGCTCGAGAATTACCTGTACGGACGAAACCGCACGAAACTTGTTGTAAAGTGGAAAATAGTCGATCATCAGATCGGTCAGTAGCGAAAAATTCTTTCCCCAGGAGAGTACGAGGGCGATCGCTGAAGCCGCCAACAACCACCAGCGGGTCCGACCTTTAACGAGCAAAAGTCCGAGCAAAAAGAGAAAGAGCACTACCGCTCCAATATACGCCGGAGCAGCCACAATGGGTTGATCCCCCCAATAGAGCTGCAGGTTGTTGCTAAAATCGAGTGCCTGGGATCGGGATACACCCTGATCCGTAAGGAATTCATAAGTACGTGAGTCCTCGCCCAATGCCTCTACGGAACCTCCTCCAAAGATTCTGGGAACTAGTATATTGAGCGATTCTGAAATACCATAACTGTACTGGGTTATATACTCCCGATCCAAACCATCCGTGACCGTTTTTGTACTTCCATCGGGATTTATGGACAACACCGAAGGACCCCGTGTACTCCACTCGGCGTATTCGCGGGTTGCCATAAGGGAAGTGGCATTGACTACAATACCCAGGAGGGCTGCGACCAGGAGTAACCCGGAAGCCGTAAAAAAGGCCTTCAATTCTTTATTTCGAATGGCGTCTACCAGATATGTGACGCCCAGGGGGATAACCAAAAACAGGAAGTAATAGGTCATCTGGTAGTGGTTGGCCTGTATTTCGAGAGCTACGGCCAGGGCTGTAAGCAGGAAGCCCCAAAGGTACTTCCCCCTGTAGGCGAGTAGTATGCCCCCCAGGACCACCGGCAGGTACCCGATAGCGTGAGCCTTCGCATTATGGCCCACACCCAGTATAACGATCATATAGGTTGAAAAGCCAAAGGCCAGTGCCCCCAAGATAGCCAGGCGATAGTCCAGTTTCATACAACCCAACAGGATATAAAAACCCAGGAAATACAGAAAAAGATAATCTGCGGGACGGGGCAGAAAGCGGATGAGGCGATCCAGTTTTTTGATGTAATCATGTGGGTATCGCGCTCCCAATTGATAAGTAGGCATCCCGCCGAAAGCGCTGTTGGTCCAGTAGGGCTCTTCGTCGAATTGTCGTCGAAAATCTTCCTGTTCCTGGGCCATTCCCCTGTACTGGACGATATCGGACTGATAGATCACCTTGCCCTGAAGGACAGGATGAAAGTAAAGCAAAGCCACGACAGCAAAAAAAGCAAGAGCAAAAAAGTGCCTGAGGAAACTCCTGAAAATTGGATTCATAGAGGTGTCGAAATCAATTTATTCAATCTCTTCATATTCAATATACTCTCCAACTTTTTTCCCGGAATTTGCCCTCCGGGGAGGCTTCTTATCTATACTGACTTCTCCTTCGGTGCCTGAGGCCTCTCGGGGTTGCTGTGCTTTGGCTGCCGCCTGCTCAAAAAAGTCTCCGGTCTTGCGCCTGGCGTATGCGAGCAACCACGGCCGCAACAACCTGGCGATCAATTTCAACAGAAAGTACCCCAGGAGAATCCATAAAATGGTCTTTAATACCCCCATAATCTCGATTCTAATTATATCAAAATTACAATTCCCGCGTTGTATATAGCGTACAAATGTCCTAAAATATACACAATATGGTAGTTTCCCAAAGATATAAGACCTGGAAAACTCCCCTCTGCGCACTGATTCTCTGGTCTGTTTTCTTCAGTATCAAGGGTCATTCCCAATACACAGATGTTATCAACTCCAACCGACCCGGCGAAACTATCGGTGCTTTTGCGGTGGGAACCGGAATCATTCAACTGGAATCCGGGGTGTTCTACGAACAACAGAACCACTCCCTTTTCGACACAAATTCAAAAATTTTTGGCCTGAGCCTCAACCTGAGATACGGTCTCCTGTTTGAACCCCTTGAGCTTTTTTATGAAGGCACCTATCAAAATCAGGATATTACTTTTAACACCTCAGGGCTCGAAGACAAGTACAGCGATTTTGGAAGGAATCGCCTTGGATTGAAGTATCTCATTTACGATCCCTTTAAAAATCCGGAGCGCAACGCCCCGAACCTCTACAGCTGGAGGGCCAACAACACCTTTCAATGGCGCAATCTTATCCCCGCAGTTTCTATTTATGCAGGAGCAAACTTTATTCTTGGAGACAATCCCTTCTTTGCCCCGGATGAGCCGAGTATATCGCCAAGGGTTATGGTTTCCACCCAAAGCCTGTTGTCCCCGAGGTTTGTCCTGACCACAAATGTTATCTATGACCGCATCGGATCTGACTTTCCGCAGTGGAGTTATCTGGTTTCCCTCTCGCATGCCTTCAGAAACCCCAGATGGAGTATTTTCGTAGAAAATCAGGGAATCAAAAGCGACAGGTATTCGGATATACTTCTCAGAACAGGCGTGGCTTATCTCCTGAATGAGAATTTTCAAGCCGATATGCTTATCGGTGGCAGTTTTAAAGATACCCCGAGTCGGGGCTTTATTGCCGGGGGCATCTCCTATCGGTTAGACCGTCATGTGGACAAGCTCAAACCCATCGAGGATCAGGATCCTAAAATCGGGCGAAAAGATATGCGCAAAAAGAAAAAAGAGTCGGGTAAATCCAAGAAAAAGAAAAGCGCAGAACCGAAGAAAAAATCTTCTGAATTCGAGGGGTAGCGCCCGCTGGAAAGGACTTTCAGGAATTGTGACTACTTCCCTTCTAAGCCTTGACAATTATGCCTAATTTTGTCTTTGTAATTAAAGGCGATGGTGCAAATCAGGGAGGTTCATTCAAAACAGGAATTAAAATCCTTCGTTAAGTATCCCTTTGCCCTCTATCGGGATTCCCCGTATTGGGTACCCCCTGTCATCAAAGAAGAACTCGATAGTTTTAATCCCGCCATCAATCCTGTTTTTGAGCAGGCAGAGGCGCGTTTTTTTCTCGCGTATAAGGGAAACAAGATTGCGGGCAGGATTGCCGCCATTGTCAACCGGGTCGAAATCGAAGAATTGGGATTGTCTAAAATGAGATTCGGCTGGATGGATTTCGAAGACGACACTGAGGTTTCTGAAGCTTTACTGAATAAAGTCAAAGAGATTGGAAAATCCCACAACCTGGATTTTCTGGAAGGCCCTATGGGCTTTTCAAACCTGGATAAAGTCGGTGTGCTGACGGAGGGTTTTGATCATATAGGCAGTATGATCACCTGGTATAACTACCCGTACTATAAAACTCATTTGGAGGAATTTGGCATGGTAGTGGAAAAGGAGTATATCGAAAGTAAATTCCCCTTTTCCAATGTACATCCCGTCCATTTTTCAAGGATCCAGAAAATTATAAGGAAACGCTATAAACTCCGTCCGCTGAATTTTAAGAAAACATCTGAAATCCTGCCCTGGGCCCGCGAGATGTTTGAGGTATTTAATGCCTCTTATTCCCGTCTCTCTTCGTTTGTTCCGGTTTCTGAAGCCCAAAAAGAATACTTTAAGAAAAAATATCTCACCCTGATCGACCCCCGGTATGTAAAGTTCGTCGTGGACCAGGATAACCGGCTTGTTTCTTTCGCCATTGTCATGCCTTCGTTTTCAAAAGCGCTTCAAAAGGCAAGGGGTTCCTTATTCCCTTTTGGCTTTTATCACCTCCTAAAGGCAAGAAAAAGCAGCAAAGAAGTGTTTTTCTACCTGATAGGCGTCCTCCCGGAATACCAGAAGAAAGGAGTCACCTCCATTATTTTTAATGAGTACTACCGCGAATTCAAATCCCGCAAAATACAAATGGCCTACCGAACCCCTGAACTGGCGGATAACGTAGATGTGCATCAAATCTGGAAACACTTTAAACCTGAAGTCTACAAACGCCGGTGTACTTTCCGTAAGGACCTGAAATAAGAGCTTTAAAATAATGGAAGCATCGGAACACGGGCCTGTTTAAAGTGCCCCCCGACCAGTCTGTAATGATTCCGACATTGTGAACTTCGCCAGGCATTTCAGCAAAACCTACACGCCCTCAGGAATTGCAGAAAGAGGGAGAGAGAGCAGAGTGATACGTGTAGTGTTTTTTTGAATCTAAGATGCCAGCCAACCCCTGCAGATACAATGGTAACAGGCATAAAAAACCCCGGGAATATCCCGGGGTTTTTTATGCCTTTGTAATATGTTCATCATTCTCCCATGGCAGCTGCCACTGCAGCAGAAAGGCGCTTGTAGGTGCCATTTTGTAGTCGTTCACGGATTGTGGAAAATGCTTCAAGGGTTTCCTCGATATCTGCAGCGGTGTGTGTAGCCGTTGGAATCATCCTGAGCAGGATAAGTCCTTTGGGGATTACGGGATAGACTACTATAGAGCAAAATATGCCGTGATTCTCCCTTAAATCCTTCACCAAAGCCATAGCTTCCGGAATGCTGCCATTTAAATATACAGGAGTCACGCAACTGCTGGTGGTTCCAATATCAAAGCCCCGATCCTTTAAACCGTTTTGAAGCATATTTACGTTAGCCCAAAGCTTATTCTTGAGTTCCGGACGGGTCTTGAGCATCTCCAGTCGCTTGAGTGCTCCTTTTACGTAAATCATCGGCAGGGACTTGGCGAACATTTGGGAACGCATATTGTATTTCAGGTAATCGATGATCTCCCTGTCGGCTGCAAGGAAAGCGCCTATTCCCGCCATAGACTTCGCAAATGTGGCAAAGTAGACGTCGATATCGTCCTGTACACCTTGTTCCTCTCCGGCTCCTGCCCCTGTGGCACCCAGCGTGCCAAAACCATGGGCGTCATCCACCAGGAGTCTGAAGTTATATTTTTCTTTCAGGGCCACAATTTCTTTGAGCTTACCCTGTTCACCCCGCATTCCAAAAACACCCTCTGAGATCACGAGAATTCCTCCACCGGTCTGCTCGGCCATACGGGTCGCCCTTTCGAGGTTTTTCTCGAGGGATTCGATATCGTTGTGTTTAAACGTAAAACGTTTTCCAACATGCAGCCGGACACCATCGATAATGCAGGCATGAGAATCGACATCGTAAACAATGATGTCATCCTTGGCAACCAGGGCATCAATGGCCGACATAATCCCCTGATATCCAAAATTCAGCAAATAAGCCGCCTGTTTACCGACAAACTCGGCCAATTGTTCTTCAAGGGTTTCGTGATAGGCAGTATGCCCGCTCATCATTCGCGCTCCCATAGGATAAGCCGCTCCATGCTCCAGGGCAGCGTCTCCATCTACCTTTTTGATCTCGGGTAAGTTGGCCATCCCCAGATAGTCGTTTATGCTCCAGGTTACGACTTCTCTTCCCTGAAACTTCATCCGGTTGGAAATCGGTCCTTCCAGTTTTGGGAATACAAAGTAACCTTCCGCCTGGGCTGCCCATTTACCGAGTGGCCCTTTATTTTCTAGAATGCGATCAAATAAATCTCTCATGTAATTATGCTATAGGATGGCGCTCTTACGATTATTTCATCGCTAAAGCGCATGCTTTATGGGGCAAAAGTAGTTAAATTTACATAGGAATCATAGTCCCGGAAAGGTTCTGTGAAGCTGCGATCACCGCGGTGGGGATTATAAAGTCTGCCTACTTTATAATTTCAACCTTTGGCTCCTCCTCTACTCCCTCACCGGTGGTGGCAAAGCCCTGGTCCTGCATCCATTGATCGCTGTATATCTTACTCATATAGCGCGAACCGTGATCCGGAAAAATCACAACCACCCTGCTCTGGGGGGTAAATTCCCCTGCCTGCTTAAACAATTCAACCGCCTGCATGGCTGCCCCGGAAGTATAGCCGGCAAAAATGCCTTCAGTTTTGCACAGTTTACGGGCCATTTGGGCACTCGCCTCATCAGTAACTTTTACAAACTGGTCGATCCTGGAGAAATCCGTTGCCTCCGGGATGAGGTTTTTCCCCAAACCTTCAATGCGATACGGGTAGATCTCTTTACGATCCAACTGCCCGGTTTCGTGATACTTTTTAAGTACAGACCCATAGGCGTCCACCCCAAGAATCCGGATGTTTGGGTTTTTTTCTTTTAAATATCTGGCAGTCCCGGATATCGTACCCCCTGTACCACTACAAGCTACAAGATGAGTAATCTTCCCACCGGTTTGATCCCATATTTCGGGGCCTGTAGTAGCGTAATGCGCTTCTTTATTCAATTCGTTGAAGTACTGGTTGATGTATACAGAATTGCGGGTTTCCTTATGTAACCTTTTAGCAACTTCGTAATAAGACCTCGGGTCGTCTGCACTCACGTGGGCGGGGCAAACATAAACCCGGGCTCCCATTGTGCGCAACATATCGATTTTATCCCTGGAGGATTTAGAACTTACCGCAAGGATACAATCATAACCTTTGATAATGCTAATCATGGCCAGGCTGAAGCCTGTATTTCCCGAAGTCGTTTCAATAATGGTACTCCCCGGTTTTAAGATACCCCTTTTCTCTGCCTGATCAATGATATATGAGGCAATCCGATCTTTGGCTGAATGTCCGGGGTTAAAGCTTTCGAGTTTGGCAAAATACTCCCCGGGATACCCTTCAACTATTTTGCTGAGGTGTACTAAGGGGGTGTTACCTATAAGTTCGAGAAGATTCGCGTGGGCCTTGATTTGTGGATCCATGCACTGTCAGGGTTAGGCGGTGGACCCGTTAAGGTCCGGTTTCGCCTACAAAAGTAGTATTTTTTTCTTTTAAAGTGCTTTTCCTTCGAGGTCCAGGATAAAAGTGTACTCCCGCGCCGTTTCCTTCAGGGCGTTAAACCGTCCGGAGGCACCCCCGTGACCGGCTTCCATATTGGTATGCAAAAAGAGCTGGTTCTGGTCTGTTTTGAGCGCCCTCAGCTTTGCCACCCATTTTGCAGGTTCCCAATACTGCACCTGAGAATCGTGCAGGCCGGCAGTAACGAGCATATTGGGGTATTCCTGCGCTTTTACATTATCGTAGGGTGAGTAGGACTTCATATAGTCGTAATACGCTTTATCTTCCGGATTCCCCCACTCATCGTATTCCCCTGTAGTCAGTGGTATGGACGGATCCCCCATAGTCGTGACCACATCTACAAATGGAACGGCAGCCACCACTCCCCGGTAAAGTTGGGGTTTCAGATTCACCACAACCCCCATCAGCAGGCCTCCTGCCGAACCGCCCATCGCAAATAGGTGCTCAGGACTGGTATAGCCCTGTTGTATCAGAAATTCAGAGCAGTCTATGAAATCGGTAAAGCTATTTTTCTTTTGAAGTAATTTGCCAGCTTCATACCACGGACGGCCCAGGTATTCCCCTCCCCTGACGTGCGCAATGGCGTAGATAAAACCCCGATCGAGCAGGCTCAGCCGTGTCGTGGAAAAGAAAGGATCGATAGTACTTCCATAAGATCCGTAGGCGTATTGCAAAAGAGGACTGGTTCCGTCTTTTGGGGTATCCTTATGATAGACAAGGGAAATGGGGATTTTCACCCCATCGCGGGCCGTCGCCCATACCCGTTCGGAGCGGTAGTTGTCCGCATCGAATTCCGGATCCATAACCTCCTGCTGTTTTTGAACTACAGATTCTTTAGTCCTCATGTTTATATCGATCACGCTGTAAGGAGCCGTCATGGCGTTATAAACATACCGAAACTCCTCGGTGTCAAAATCGAGATTGACATAGGGATAGGCCACATAAGTCTCATTGTCAAAAGGAAGGTAGTAGCTCTCGTCTCCGTCCCAACGGTTCACCTGTATTCGCGTAAGGCCCCTGTCCCGTTCTGAAACGACGTAATAATCTTTAAAAATCTCGATGTCTTCGATCAGCACATCTTCACGATGGGCAATAAATTCCTCCCAAAAGGAGGCATCTGTCCGATCTTCACCCACGCGCATCACCTTAAAATTTTGGGCCCCATCTTTATTGGTGACTATATAAAAGTGATCGCCGTAGTGGTATATCGAGTATTCCAAACCTCGTACCCTGGGAGAAAAAACCCTGAAAGTGCCCCCGGGATCGTCCGCAGGGAGTATTCTGAATTCAGTGGTCAGGGTGCTGATGGACCCAATTATGATGAATTTTCGGGATTTTGATTTGTACACGTAAGCGTTAAAGGTCTCATCCTTTTCCTCAAAAATAAGCTCATCAGCTGAGGAATCGGTACCCAAAACATGTTTGTATATTCGATTTGACCGGAGGGTTTCCGCATCTTTCCGGGTATAAAACAGTGTTTTATTATCAGCCGCCCAAACAGCGCTTCCCGTGGTATTTTCGAGGAAATCTTCAAAGAGTTCTCCGGTCTCGAGGTCTTTAATCCGGATGTTGTACTGTCTTCTGGACAAGGTATCGACACCGTAAGCCGCCAGCCGGTTGTCCGGACTGATGGAAATCCCCCTTAAATCAAAAAAGTCGAAGCCCTCGGCCATGCGATTTGCATCAAACAATATTTCTTCCGGTGCCTTGAGGGTTTCTTTGTGCCGCGTATATATGGGATACTCCTTGCCGGTGGTAAATCGGGTCACATACCAGTATCCATTCCTCTTGTAGGGAACTGATATATCGTCCTCCTTTATTCTGGATTTCATCTCCTGAAAGAGCGTTTCCTGAAAGCCTTCCGTGTGACGGGTCTTACTGAAATAATAGTCGTTTTCTTCTTTGAGATAGGTAAGGACAGCTTCGCTTTCACGATCCCGAAGCCAATAGTAATCATCTGTACGCCTGTCTCCATGGAGTTCCATAACATGTGGGGCCACTGAGGCTTTTGGAGGGATCGGTTCAGACATCGACGGCTGTGATTTTTTACAAGAAACCGCTAAAATAGCACATAGCGGGACAATGACCAGTTTGAAAGGGTATTTCATTGAATTAGCCTTAAATTTACCCGTTGAATTTAACGACTTTAAAAATAAGGATTATGCTTGGAGATTTAATGGGAATGATGGGTAAGCTCAAAGAGGCTCGCGAAAGGGTCGCAGAAACCAAAGAGCGGCTGAAAACAGTGACCCTTCAGGAAGTCAGCGAGGATGGGGCTGTAACTGTTGTGGTTTCTGCCAACCGTGAAATACGTGAAATACATATCGATGATGCCCTTTTAAATGACAAGGAGCAACTCACCGATTATTTGATCATCACCCTGAACCGCGCCCTTGACAAAGCCGGGGAGATCCACGATACCGAACTCGCTGCCGTGGCCAAAGAAGGTATGCCTAATATTCCGGGTCTGGACGCTCTGCTTTAAGGTTCTCAAAAAGTACTTCAAAAGTCCCGGGAATTTCAGATATACATCTGTATTTTAAGATCTGTGAAATGGGGGGATGCCTGAGTTGCTAATCTTTTATTGAGGAAACCTGCAACTAATCAGGCCTTAACGGGTTCGAGGTTTTTCAGGGTAGCCAGAACGTACTGGTGCATCGGCTCTGTGTAGTCCAGGTGCGTGACCAGCCGAAGTTTGCCCTCGCCCATTCCGATCAGTCGAATGCCTTTTTCATTTAAGGCCCGGACTACATGGGTATCCGAAGTCATTTCTGTATCTACCTCGAATATGACGATATTGGTCTCGACCGGGGCAACAAAGGTGACAAAATCCCTGTTTTGTAACTCCGCACCGATCTCTTTTGCCCTGCGATGATCCTCTGCCAACCGTCCCCTATTGTGTTCCAGGGCGTACAGGCCAGCTGCGGCCAGATACCCTGCCTGACGCATACCGCCACCCAGCACCTTGCGAATGCGCAGGGCTTTTTCCATCGATTGCTCTGACCCGAGAAGCAAAGAACCTACCGGGCATCCAAGGCCTTTACTCAGGCACACACTTATAGTGTCAAAAAGTGCTCCGTAGGCTTCAGGACCCTCGGGAGTGGAAGCCAGGGCATTCCAGATCCGGGCACCGTCGAGGTGATATCTCAGCTGATTGCGGTCGCAAACCTTTTTGATTTCCCGGAGCTCATCAAAATCCCAGCAGGCGCCGCCCCCTTTGTTCGTAGTGTTTTCGATACACACCAAAGCCGTTTTCGGGCTGTGGTAAAAATCCGGAGGGTTGATCGCCGCTTCTACCTGCCGGGCTGTCATCATTCCCCGGTTTCCGTCCACCAGCCGGCAGGAAACCCCACTGTTGAAACTCACGCCCCCTCCTTCATAATTATAGACATGGGCATACTTATCGCAAATCAGCTGATCCCCGGGTTCGGTATGCAGTTTAATCCCCGTCTGGTTGGCCATGGTGCCGCTTGGAAAAAAAAGGGCCGACTCCATCCCGAAGAGGCGGGCGACTTCGGTTTCCAATTCATTTACTGTGGGGTCCTCCTTAAAAACATCGTCACCCACGGCGGCCCCCATCATGGCCTTTAACATGCCGGGATTCGGACGGGTTACCGTATCGCTGATCAAATTAACTTCCATAACCTGTGCCTATTGTTGTGAACACGCCATTCCAATGGGAGAGCCATCGGGAATTTTCGGTACGTCCCCTGCCTTAAACTTTTCCGGATATTTCTCAAAGGCTTCAATCCTTCGAAGCATTTCCCGAGCCAGGGCATCCCCCTCCCCCGTTTTTAAAAGGGATCTCTTTTGAGTATTTATAGCCTGCAGGGCCGCGGCATTTACCTGGGGGTGCACTTCGGCATTTGTGGCGAGAACCATAAGATGTTTGAGTACCCGAAAATTGATCACCTCCTGTACCCCGGAGAGGTAGGCATCCTTTTGAGGGTTGTTCAGGGTCTGGTTTACCAGCGCATCCAGGACATCTTCCAGCCCCAATTGCCCCGGTTCCATTCCCTGTTGATTCACAAGACGGGACGCGCGTTCAGGGTGCAGTAAGAGACCCAGTGTCATATCTGCAGCGGTTTCAGCAGCCCCGAAAGGATCAAAACTCACTCCGGTCCGGCCTCTGAAAGACTCCCGTGTCTGAGAATACCCTACAGATCGTGGCGGAAACCATTTAAGAATATTCCGGGGGATAGCGAGTTGTTCGGCATCAAGGGTTTCAAGAACACTGTTGAGGGCTTGTTCCTGTTCTTTTCTCGGAAGAAAGCTCCACGGAGTAGTACTCTCATGGCGAAGTGCGTAAGAGTAATCCATCCCGCCGACCATTTTGACGGCAGCTTCTGTCTGGTAGCGATGTAAGAAATAAAGGGGGACAAAAACATCTTCGAGCACGGCATAAGGTTCTTCTGATCGGATGTTTGCCGGCGAAAACTGGTCCATGGCTATTTCCCGAAGCTCCAGGACCCGATCCAATTCCTCAAAGGCACTCTTGCCATTGTCCCACAGGTGGGCTTTTGCGTGAGCGCCGCCCGGGGCCCTGGCATCCCTGTCCGAGATATATATAAGCCCTGCATCTCCCGCGGCTTCAAGAATATCCCACAGAGCTTGGTGGGAGTCCGTTCCCTCCGGAAAATCTGAATAGGAATATGCCACTGTTACTTTATCCCAATCCCCGATACCTGTTTCGTAAGCTTCGGAAAAATCAATCTTACCCCCTGTTACTTTAAAATCGGGGTGTGGATAATCCATCACAGAGGTCTTTTCTGTACTGCTAGCAGCAAAATTATGCGCAAAGCCCAGGGTATGTCCTATTTCATGTGCAGAGAGTTGCCGGATACGGGCCAGGGCGAGATCGAGCATTTTCTGATGATTCGTATCCGAAGATTCAAAGGGTTTATCGGCCAGCGCCTGGGCGATCATAAAATCCTGCCGGATCCTCAAACTCCCCAGGCTCACATGCCCTTTAATGATTTCTCCTGTGCGTGGGTCCGTAATACTGCTGCCGTAGCTCCATCCCCGGGTGGAGCGATGTACCCATTGTATGACATTGTAGCGGACGTCGAGCGGATCGGCATCATCCGGAAGCATTTTCAGTTGAAACGCGTCGGTATATCCGATGGCTTCGAAGGCCTGGTTCCACCAGCGTCCTCCCTCCAAAAGCGCTGAGCGCACGGGCTCCGGGGTTCCGTTATCGAGATAATACACAATAGGTTCTACCGCCTCGCTAGCAAGGGCAGCAGGGTTTTTCTTCTCAAGCCTGTGCCGGGTGATATACCGCTTTTCCAGGGAGGACTCCACAGGGGTTGCATAATCGTAGTAGGCAAAGGGATAACTGCCACAACCGGGGTGGAATTCCCGCATCTGAAACCCATCATCCGGCAATTTTATAAATGAGTGGTGCTGGTTTACGGTGATCAGGTTCGGATTTGGCGTCACAGAACGCACCAGGCGTCCTTTGGGCTCCCCCTTAAAGGTGAGCAGGGCGTCAAACTCGACATTTTCCGGAAAGCCTTTGGTACGGTCCAGGTTTACGGCGCTTCGGGAAGTATCAACGGAATAACTGCCTTCGCCGGCTCGTTTCAACCGGGCCGATACGCCGTGGGAGTCCTGCATTAAAAAACCGGAAAGATCAATGATGTGGGCGTCCCCTATGGTTTCTACAATAGGGAACCCATAAATCACGGATTTTGCAAAGGCTTGCTCCACGGCTTTCTTTTCAAGAGGGTTGTCGGTGAGCGCACGGTACTCCAGGTTGGGTTGTACCAGCAGCAATTTGTTTCCCGCTTTTTTAAAATACACCACCTGTTCATTGCCGAGTTGTCCCCGGTCGAGCCCGATGTCGTTGCTGCCCATCCCGCTGCTCAGGGAATAGACGTAGAGGAATTCGGTCTCCAGCGCGTCGACCTTTAGAAATATTTTATCCGTGGATTCGTCGTAATAAAAATCAAAATACCCTTCATAGGCCTTGTAATCTTTGCTTTTTTCAGAAAAAGATTCCTGGGCGCTGAGGGCAGGAAGGCAAATCAGGAAAAGACACAGGCTATTGAAAATGAATCGCATAGTGTTTTGGTTTGTGTTTATGTCAGGTGCTAAAGATATCTAAACCGCTGCATTGGTCAAAGGTCGAACTGCCGAAAGTCTGCCGACGTAAAACCAGAGGGGCAAAATAGTCTTCTGATTCTAGTGATTTACGAGGGTATAAAAAAGCATATGGCCTCCGTTACGGATCATAAAATTCAACGTACTTTGATGCTACTCCGACAGAATCCTTCTATTTTTGCAGAAACCAAATAGTATGCTTGCAACAGATCGTATAAAAGATCTTATAGAACGCCTTGGCGCGTTGAGGAGGTATCTTTGACATAGATGCCAAACGCATTGAGATCCAAAACGAAGAAGAGAAAACCCTCGCCCCTGGTTTTTGGGATGACCCGATATCTGCCCAGGAGTTTATGAAGAAACTCAAAGGGAAGAAAAATTGGGTGACGCAGTTTGAAGAGGCCAAACAACTCCTGGGAGACGCAGAGATTTTATGCGAGTTTCTGGAGGCCGATGAAGGTTCCGAAAAAGATGTGGCGCTTCAAATCTCAAAAGCTGAAGCCGCTCTGGAGAAACTGGAGTTCCGCAATATGCTTTCCGCAGAAGGGGATGACTTGACAGCAGTGCTCCAAATCACAGCCGGTGCAGGAGGAACAGAAAGCTGCGATTGGGCTTCCATGCTTATGCGCATGTACCTGATGTGGGCAGAAAAAAACGGGTTTAAGGTCAGGGAACTCAACTTCCAGGAAGGGGATGTGGCCGGAATTAAAACCGTTACCCTTGAAATTGACGGGGAATACGCTTTTGGATGGCTTAAAGGTGAAAACGGGGTGCACCGCCTGGTGCGAATCTCACCGTTTGACAGTAACGCCAAACGCCATACCTCTTTCGCTTCGGTCTATGTCTATCCACTGGCCGATGACTCCATTGAGATCGACATCAACCCGGCGGATATTGAAATCACCACAGCCCGCTCCAGTGGAGCCGGAGGCCAGAATGTGAACAAAGTGGAGACCAAGGTGCAACTGGTTCACAAACCCACCGGCATACAAATCTCCTGTTCTGACTCCAGGTCCCAGCACGACAACCGGGCCACAGCGATGAAAATGCTGAAATCCCAGTTATATGAAATTGAACTCAGGAAAAAACAGGAAGCGCGGGATGCCATCGAGGCCTCTAAGATGAAAATCGAGTGGGGTTCTCAGATCCGCAACTACGTGATGCACCCGTATAAACTGGTCAAGGATGTCCGGACCGGGGAAGAAACCGGAAATGTGGACGCCGTTATGGATGGGGACATCGACCAGTTCCTGAAAGCGTATCTGATGATGATGGGACAGAAAGACCCGGCTTAACAGAATTAATTCGTTTTTAATGATTACTATTTATCACAACCCAAGATGTCGTAAATCCAGGGAAACCCTCGCTTTGATTGAAGAGAGTGGAGAAAATTTTGAGATTGTAGAATACCTTAAAAACCCCCTGAGCAAGGAGGATCTAAAAGCCTTGCTCGACAAACTGCAAATGCAGCCGGAAGAGCTGCTGCGCAAGGGCGAAGCCCTTTGGAAAGAAAAGTACAAAGGGAAAACGCTGGACGAAGACCAAATCCTACAGGCCATGGCCGAGCATCCCAAGCTTATGGAAAGACCTGTTGTTGTTAAAGGGGAAGCCGCCCTACTGGGCCGGCCTCCTGAAAACGTCAGGCGACTGCTCTGGAATCCAGGTTTGAATTAGAAAGAAAAGAAGTTCTAAATTCATTTAACAAACATTTAACCAAGCCGGATTAAACGGTTTTTACCAAATCCGGTCTAAAAGACTGAGCAATGAAAAAAATCATTCTTTTTTTAACTGTTTCCCTTATGGGGATTTATAGCACTCACGCCCAAATGGGGCGCTATGGGACATTTGACAACCAGCGTTCGTCCCTGCCGCGCGGTCCGGGGCCAGAAGTTCAAAAAGAAGATCCCAAGACGGCAGAAGAGCTTGTGGCAGATCAAATGCCCAAGATTACAGAAGCCCTCGATCTGAACGACTTTGAACAGGCTGTAGTGAGTTCCATTCTCAATAAATATGTGCAACAGCGCATTGAGCTTCAAATTCTGGAATTGCCCAAAGACAAGGCCAGGGAAGCTTATGAGAAGATCGCAGAAAACCAGAAAGCTGAACTCAAGCAGGGATTGCCCCCGGAGAAGTATGAAGGTTTTATGGATCTTATGGAGAATGGAGGAAAGTCTAAAAAAGGTAAAAAAGATCGGAAAAAGAAGAAAAAAACATAACCCTTCATGAATAAATTTCTCGTGCCTGTTTTGGCACTGTTTTGCCTCGGATTGCACGCCCAACGTCCGGAAAATTCGAAAACCCAAAACATTACCTTAACCGGAACCGTACTGGACAGAGACACGGGAAACCCATTGGAATACGCCACGGTTGTACTCCAAAACACCAATGATCCTTCCAAAATTACTGGGGGTATGACCGATTTGGAGGGTAAATTCTCTATTGAGGCTCCAGGGGGCCTCTACAACATCCGGGTTGAATATATCTCCTATGAAAACTATACCCTGGAAAACCAGCGCCTGGAAAGCTCACGTGATCTGGGAGAAATACGGATAGCCATAAATGCCACCGAACTCGAGGCTGTTGAAGTAGTCGGTGAAAAGACTACGGTGGAGGTCCGGCTGGACAAAAAAATCTACAATATAGGTAAGGACATTACCACAAGTGGTGGAACGGTTTCAGATGCTCTGAACAACGTGCCCTCGGTAGGAGTGGATGTAGAGGGAAATATTAGTCTCAGGGGGAACGATAATGTGACTATCCTGATCAACGGACGGCCGTCTGCCATTGCGGGCTTTGGTTCTACCGACGCACTACAGCAATTGCCGGCTGAAGCTATCGAAAAAGTGGAAGTAATCACCAGCCCCTCTGCCCGGTACGATGCTGAGGGAACGGCCGGTATCCTGAATATCGTACTGAAAAGGGAAAAGACACTGGGCTTTAACGGCTCTGTCAATACCTTTATCGGCTATCCTGCAAATAGCGGGGTCACGGCCAACGTAAACATGCGTACGGATAAATTCAACCTTTTCAATACGACCGGTTTCCGGTACCGGAACGCCCCGGGAAATGCCTTTTTTGACAACACCTTTACCTCCGGCAATTTTGACCGGATCACTGAGGATCGCGATACCGATCGGCTCAATCGAAATTTTAACACGAACCTGGGGATGGAGTATTTTTTAAACGATAAATCCAGTATCACGGGAAGTGTTTTCTGGCGTCTTGCCAATGATGAAGACACTACGGGAAACACGACCATTCGTTTTGCCGATGGCACAGAAGACAGCAGGACTTTCAGGGAAGAAGTTGAAAAGGAAAAAGACAACAGCTATCAGTTTTCCCTGAATTATATTAACAGATTCAATGATGAAGGGCATACCCTGACGGCAGATGTGCAGTATTCCATAGACCGGGAGGATGTGGAAGCTGAAATCGAAGAACGCGTGACTCAGCCCTTCCCCGATTTGCTGGCTTTGGAAAACGTACTGGAAGCTGAGGACCAGACTGAATGGCTCGTCCAGGCAGATTATGTATACCCTATGGAGGATGCCCAGTTTGAAGCGGGCTTTCGATCTAATTTAGAAGAGCAAATAACGGATTACCGTCTGGATACGCTCGATCAGTCTTCCGGGGATTTTATCATAGATGAAACGCTGACCAATATCTTTACCTACGATGAAAACGTTCATGCTGTATATACCCAATATGGCAATAAATACGGCAAGTTTTCCTACCTGGCCGGACTTCGTCTGGAGTACACCCAATTGAAGGGTCAGGTGGACTCTGAATTTGATCTTTCCGATCTGGAAGACTTTCTTGGGGAGGATGTGGATTTCAATTTTAACAAAGAATACCTAGGGTTGTTCCCCACTGTAAATGTCATCTATGAGTTTGTCGAAAACCAGAGCCTGACCCTGGGGTATAGCCGTCGGATTAACCGGCCCAGGGGCTGGTTTATCAATCCCTTCCCTTCACGGAGTAGTCGAACAAATATCTTCCAGGGAAACCCCGATCTGGATCCGGCCTTTTCAAACACCTTTGATCTGGGGTACCTGAAGCGATGGGAGAAAGTCACCCTGACCTCTTCAATCTATTACCAAAAGGAAACCGGTTCTTTTGAACGGGTACAGGAAAGTACGGGTGCGACTACCCCGGACGGCATTGAAATCATCCGGACCATTCCCATTAACCTATCGACAAACCAGCGGTATGGGGCAGAAGCCGGTTTGTTGTACAATCCTACACGGTGGCTCAGGATCAACAGCAGTTTTAATTTTTTCAGATTTGTGACCGTAGGGGAATTCAACGATGTGGATTACGGGGCTGAAAACAATAGCTGGTTCGCTCGGTTCAGTTCTAAAGTGACCCTTCCGGGACAAGTGGACTGGCAGACCAATATCTTTTACAGGGGACCCTTTGAAAATGCCCAAACCCGGTCTGAAGGAATTTTTTCGCTGAACCTGGCATTGAGTAAGGACATCCTGGACGACAATGGGACCATCCTGCTCAATGTAAGTGACCTGTTTAATTCCAGAAAGCGCCGATCTTTTACCGAAACAGAAACCTTTACTTCGGACAGTGAGTTCCAGTGGCGGGTACGCTCTATTACATTTTCCTTTATATACCGCTTTAACGAGGCCAAAAAGCGAAATGGCCGTGGACGGGGCGGAGATGACTATGACGAAGAAGGTGGGTTTAGCGGGGACAGCTAAAAAAGCTACATGTCATAAAAAGATAAAAGCGGGGATTCCCCGCTTTTTTTTATGCTTCTCTTTCTGCTTTTTTCGCTTCCCTCCGCTCTTTCCAGAGTTCCAGGAGGTTTCCTCCCAGCCAATAAGGGACTACAAATAGCAGCAGGAACATCATAAGCCAGAAACCGATGGTCAGGATGGTTAAAAAGGCTAAAAATCCGAGGTATTGATCAAATTCAAACATGCAAACCGCTTTTGAGTCACAAAGATAGCGGGTTTTTATAAAATCCTCGTACTCCTGAAAAAAAAATATAGATCCAAAGACCTGTATTTGCCCTGCAGGGTCATGAATATGTACATTTGTGTAAAATCGTTTTTTATGGAATTCCGGATCGAAAAAGACACCATGGGCGAGGTAAAGGTTCCCGCCGACAAGTATTGGGGCGCCCAGACAGAGCGTTCCCGCAATAATTTTAAAATTGGGGCACCTGCCTCAATGCCCAAAGAGATTATTTACGGATTTGCGTACCTGAAAAAGGCGGCGGCCTATGCGAATTGTGAATTGGGTGTACTTCCCGAAGCCAAACGAGACCTGATCAGCAGGGTTTGCGACGAGATCCTCGAAGGGACCCACGACGATCAGTTTCCACTGGTGATATGGCAAACCGGATCGGGAACTCAAAGCAATATGAACGTCAACGAAGTTATTGCCAACCGGGCACATGAACTCGCGGGGAAAAAAATCGGGGAAGGTGAGAAAACCCTGCAGCCCAATGATGACGTCAATAAATCTCAATCCTCCAATGACACCTTCCCTACCGGAATGCATATCGCTGTGTACAAAAAAGTGGTGGAAGTGACCATTCCCGGGGTTACAGCCCTGCGCGATACCCTCAAAGCCAAATCAGGGGCCTTTATGGATGTTGTGAAAATTGGAAGGACACATCTTATGGATGCCACCCCCCTCACCCTTGGCCAGGAGTTTTCGGGCTAT
>Ga0272441_10001700_pt1 | contig 46381 bp, 43 predicted proteins | sample SSMProp6N_FD_193582 | JGI IMG/M metagenome (GOLD analysis project Ga0272441, IMG submission 193582) | Marine sediment archaeal communities from Little Sippewissett salt marsh, Falmouth, MA, United States - SSM-Prop-6N | ecosystem: Environmental > Aquatic > Marine > Wetlands > Sediment ... | reverse complement strand
ATGATCGTCAACAAAAGCTGCCTGATGCAACGTAACCGCCGAGCGGGGATACGGCAACGCCCAAAGGGCTTGCCGAGGAAGCGAAGGCGGGGTAGGGTCATAGGGACGCAGTCCCTATTTCATTTTTTAAAAATTCTTAAACTATCAAAAAGATATCTTACTTTTGTAAATTCTGAGAACCCATAGCCATCTAAGTCTACGCTATAACCCGACCAAGAAAATGATCCCTTTGCAGTGCAAGGTCCTTCAAACATGCCAGTTCGGGCTCTTTTCCACACCGTCTCACAGGTATTATATATTGTTATATCAAGAGATAAATGCATATTATCCCTATTTGCTTCTAAATGAACTTTCTTTGGAAAAGACATTGATGGCATATCGATAGAACCGGATGATTCTAAAGTTGTTAATTTGAATTTAACAAATTCAACCATGTCCCTGTTATCTGGAGAAATTATGATAGCACCTGCATAATTCTCCCTTATTCCTCTCAAATTAAATTTTGAAATATATATTTCCCATCCATTATCAAAATGAAGGTTAAACCAATCCCATCCTTTAGAGATGAATCTAGGAACATTATTTTCCCAAACATGATCGTGGTATCCAACTCCACTGACGTTATAAATGATACCTTCCCAAGTTATTTCACCCTTAACTTTGCATCTTGGTACATAATAATCACCTGCAACATATCCTCCAATTGGAAGATTTGAACTCCTTCCTTCTACCCATACTGGCAAAAAATCAGCAGTAAAATCCAAATCTACAAAAAAATCCATAGCGCTATTTTCTGCATGAATAAACCAAGATGGATACAGTCCCTTTACCCAACTATTTTCAAATATAAGATTAACTCCTGGTCCTTCAGACTTGAATGTACCCCTTTCTTTACCTAATAAGCTAAAAGAGTGACATTCGTCAGTATCATACAACATGATAAATAGACTATCTCTTTTTTGAAATCTAATATCTAATCGTGCCATTTTATTAAATGCAATTATCATTGACCAATCTTTAAGGTCACTTTCATCATCATTAAAAAATACATTATAATACCACCATTCTCGACGACTGTTTCCATGAGGACTTTCATCATTTATTTCAAGAACATGTCTACCTGCATCAATCCCTCTGTTACTTCCGGGCGGGGTTGGAGGTTGTTCAACTATTAATAAAAATTCTTCAATATTAGTATCTTCGTCACTTTCAATTATTTCAGAATCGTTGATGAAAAAGAACAAAATAAAAAATAATATCAGAAATACAAAAAAAATAATAAGTAATCCTTTCCTCAAATTATTACCTCTCATACTCCTTGTATCTCTTCCAATAGTAACTTCGTCCACCGTATCTCCATAAAAATCCCAAACCAATGATTAACATCGGAACACTAACTATAATTGGTAAATATATTAGCTGCATGTCAATATTTTTTATTTCAGCAATATGTTTAGACTGGGATTCTTCTGTAGTTTCATAGATTAATTCAGCAGCTTCTCCTATTGGATCATACGAACTTATAAAACGACTAACAAATCTATAACTGGTAATTTCAGGATGATATATATCTATGAATTGTGAAAGATGAGCAGAGAATACCAAATGTCTGTAAACGTGTACCACATAACCTGTTCTGGGTTCTACTGTCAATCTTAATGTTTCATCACATATGTAAGATTCCCCATGCCAAGTTACTTTTTGATTATAAATATTAGATTCCCATACACTTAGCTCTATCCCATCAATTATTCCAGTTCGAATTTTTTCCATTTCTCTAATCAAAACAATATTTTCCCTTCCATCTTTTACACCATCTGACTCAACCCAACCGACTCTTACACTAATCTTTTCTTTGGAATCAGATGGAATCCCCATACGTCCTGCATCTACATTAAAATATTCCAGGCTTGAAAGACGAGCATCAACTGCATACCATTCGCTTATTCTTTCTCTACCATTTATAACTGAAAAAATTTCACCTGTGTCATCATATACTACATCGTTTATTATTGCTCTATCTAGTTCTTTGTTAATTTCAGAAACATAAATCATTTCTTTGCCTTTGAAATTCTTTTCAATAGGTTGCTGCTTAGATATTAACCTCTCAATTCTATATGGTAATTTGAAAACACGCTCATCTGTTGATATCACACTGTTTTTTTCCCAATAATATACATCCCCTTCATCTTCCCATAAATACTCTTCAGGTAATATTGCTTCGTCGACTATCTGAGTGGGAATAATATAAAAGTAAGTGGAAACACTTAGGATAATTAAGAAAATACCAATTACCATGCCAAGTTCTTCAAATTTTCTGATTCTGATTAAAAAAATTGTTAATAAAGTAGGAATTAAAATGGACAATCCAATTACAATTCCGATAGTATTAAGTGGCAAAGCATTAAGAGGTACCATTTACTATTACTCCACACCCTTTTTTTCTTTTTCTAATTATAAAGGATTTGTTGTACACTTGTTATCTAAAAAACAAACTTAAAAAAATATTAAAAGCACCAATAAAAACAAACCTAATTATTTATATCCAATTTTTACATTTGTTATTTTAACAACTGTAAGATTAAGTTTTGGTGATTATTCATGAAAAATGCTTACGAGGACGATATTTGGAAAGAGCCTAGAAAAGAATATGAAAAAACTATGAAGAGAAAGATTAAAAAAAAGGTTGGAACAATTACTATAGTTGTAATTGAAGATACTTACGATAAAGCATTAACTGCATTTAATATCGGGGTGGGAGGTGTACATATGGGTAAGAAAATAAACATGTTTTTCACTTCAAGGGGGGTTAACATATTAAAAAAATCATATAAACCAAGACGTGCAAGATGGGGAGAGGCTCCAATAGGTTGGAAAGAAACCTTTATAAAAAAGAGGGGGGGTCCAATTCTAGCAAATTTAATGTATCAGGCAAAAGACATGGGTGTTAAATTGTATGTTTGTTACACCTCTATGATTTCCATGGGTTTAAATGAGGATATGTTTGTTAGTGGGGTAAAAATTATTAGAATGACTGACTTCTTAGAAATAACCTTAGAATCAAATGCTCAATTTGTGATTGGTTAAGGCTGATATATGGAACTTGAGGATATTTTAAGAGAAAGGGCAAGGATTTTCGATAGTGCGCTGAATGGAAATTTAGCTCCTAGAGAACCAAAATTATTTTATGAAGCTCTTAGATGGATTCCACTATCTGGAGGAAAAAGACTTAGGCCAATTATTACAATGTTATCATGTGAGGCAGTAGGAGGTGTACCTGAAAATTCATTATCATTGGGTATTGCGTTAGAATATATGCATAATTCAACTTTGATACATGATGATATTGTAGATAGAGATAAATGGAGAAGAGGACTACAAACGACCCATGAGAAATTTGGTTTATCATTAGCGATTATTGCGGGGGATGCATTAATTGGTGAAACCTATAGAATGCTTTCATATATGGCCCCGCCAGAAATGGAATCAATAACATTCAAAGAAATTATTAGGTCAATTGCTAATGGCGCAAAGAATTTTTACGAGGGAGAGGCTCTAGATATAGAATTTGCATCAAGAGTTGATGTTTCTATTCCTGAATATATGGTGATGGTTGAGAAAAAAACAGCCCAATTGTATATGATAGCGGCTAAAGGAGGCGCTTTGATTGGTAAAGGCAGTAAAAAACAGGTAGATTCCATGGCAGAATACGGGAGATTATTTGGTTTAATGTTTCAGATTAAAGACGATCTTTTAAATATTTTACAAGATCAAACTGAACTAGGAAAACAAAAAATTGGTAGTGACATATTAAACGGCAAAAGAACGCTAATGTTAGTACATTCCTTTTCTATTGCATCAAAAGAGGACAAAACTAAGATGATGTCCATTATTGGAAATGAAGATGCAACGCAAAGAGACATTTTAAAAGTTATTGATATTTTCAAAGAGACTGGTTCTATTAACTATGCACAAAATGTGTTAATTGAGCTTAGTCGAAAAGCAAATTCTTGCTTGGATGTATTAAAAGAGTGCGAAAGTAAAGATTTATTGAAAAAATTAATTGAATATAGTGTAACAAGAAAGTACTAATATTAGACTATAAAATAAAAATTGCCCATAGCAAGATAAGTACTGCAATAGTAACGAAAATAATTGCTAAAGTATAAGGATTAAAAATTATCATTTTCCAATCCATATTAGATTATTTGTAGATTTCAATATAAATATTTTGCTGTAGCCTTTTTAAAAAATGAATACAATTTTTTGAAATTTCTAAATTGAAAAAACTTATTTGCACAAAAATGTTACCCAGTGGAGATCGTATATCTATGAAAAAATTACCAATTACTAAATATATAAAAACTGCCCAATATGCAATGATAAATCATCTATCAAGAGAAAACATATATCCTTTTTATGCGTCATTTAAGGTTACGCATAAATGTTCATTGAAATGTAGCTTTTGTAATGTCTGGATGGAAAATACGCCTGATCTTAAAAAAGAGGATGTGTTGAAAGTTATAGATAATATTGCAAACTCAAGCATTGCAGTTTTAAGCATTGAAGGTGGAGATCCTCTTGTTAGAAAAGATCTTGGAGAAATTATAGAGTATGCACACCAAAAACCTTTTTATCTGTTTTTCACAACAAATGGGCATTTACTTCATAAAAGACCAATGAAAGAATATGGTAAATATATTGATTATCTTCATATAAGTATTGACGAAGGACATGGTAATATAAAATTTTTTGATAGATTGGAAGAATTTCAAGACTACGGTCCTGAAATATGCGTACAAATTGTTGTTACAAAAGATACGTTATCAAATATTGAAGAAAAAGTTAAAAGGGTATATGAGGTAGGAGCAAGAACCGTAATAATGCCTGCTTGTCATTTAGATGGAACGGATGATTATTACCCTGGCCCTCAGGATTTTAGAAAAGAAATTCTTAGGTTAAAAAAGATATATAAAAATACAATAACAACGCCGAAAGGTTTCTTAGATAACATAAACAAACCCCATGGATGCTCTACTTCCTCTATTATTATTGATTCAGACGGAGGGCTTTTTTACCCATGTAGAACAATAGGTAAAAGACTGTATAATTTTACGGAAGGATCATTTATAGATTTTCTTAAAACAGAAAAAGCCAAACAGGCAAGAAAAGAAATGAAAAAATGTGATAGATGCTGTGGGTGGTATCAATATTTCGCAACAGACGTTTTTGCATCACCTTTTACTATCTTTTCCTCACTTGCTCCATATATAAGTAGTAATAATTATAAGCATAGTAAAAATTATCAATCAAGTGTTATTTAACCTAGTGTTAAGGTTATAGATTAGTATGAGAATATTGTTTGCAACTGAATCTTATTTTCCTAATATTGATGGAGGAGCTATAGCACAACATCGTCTTGTGAAAGAACTTGTTAAAAAAGGAAATGAAGTAGGTGTTATCGCCCCAGGTTTTAAATTTAAAAATTACGAGGAGGAAGACAACGGCTCAACTATATTTAGGGTAAAAGCTCTCACACTTCCATTCTACATGGATAATAAATATCATTTTTCTCCTTATCCGCTATTTCAGATTAATAAAATTATAAAATCCTTTAAACCAGATATTGTGAATGTATGTTCGCCTTATCCAATTGGCATTTGTACAGTTATTTGCGCTAAAAAACACGATATTCCTGTTGTTGGTTCAATTCATATATTACCTGAAAATATGTTGTCACCTTTTTTAAATTCTAGGTTATATAAAACTCTAAACAAATATGCATGGTCATATCTTGTTTATTTTTTTAATATGATTGAAAGTACAACTATTCCCACATCAACTGGAGCACAAATGTACATTAAAAAAGGACTTAAAACAAAAATTAAACCAATATCCAATGGGGTCAACACTCAAGTATTCAATCCAAATAATAATGGCGATTATCTAAAAAAGAAATTCAACATACCAGACAAAGATACTGTTTTATATACTGGTAGAATAAGTAATGAAAAAAATCTAGATATACTAGTTAAAGCAATACCGCATGTAATAAAAGAAATTGACTCTCATTTTGTTTTCTGTGGTTCTGGAGGGGCATATAAACAAAAAATAAAAAAGTTAACAAAGGATTTAAATGTGTCAAATAACACAACATTTCTTGATTTTCTAGATTGGGAGGATTACATAAATATATACTCTTTGGCTGATTTATTTGTTATGCCTGCAGAAGCAGAGCTACAAAGTATTGTGACAATGGAAGCAATAGCTTCTGGGCTACCAGCTGTAGTTGTTAACAAAGGAGCAGTACCTGAGTTAGTAAGTTTAGATAATGGTCTTATTTTTGAATCACAAAATAGTAAACAACTTGCAGAAAATATTGTAAAGATATTGTCAGATAAAAAATTAAAAAAATCCATGAGTAAAAATAGTCTAAAATTAATCAAGAAACATTCCATGAATTATGTTGCTCAACAATTTGAAGTATTGTATCAAGAATTAATTTCAAAAAAAAAATTAGGAGATATCAATTAAATAAAAGTATTTTTCAATAAAAGTCCAATTGACGCCATAAACTTCAGTCCAGTGTACTTCAATCATATTTTCGTTTAATGTGGCATTTCGATATAACAATTCAAAAGGTTGGTATGAGAATTTTTCATACGACTCATTCGTCATATAAAATATTTTACCAAATCCAACATGCACTACTTTCTCTTTTAATATATCATCAAGTATTATGTGGGTAATACGACTGTGGTTTTTTCCTTTTCCTTCTAGTTCTTTCATACAATAAGAAAAAGTTTCACAAATCCAAATAACAGTTGATTCATCTAGTGTTGTATTAAATCCAACCGCTTCAGCAACTCTCGCAAGCCTGTGATCTGAAGCTACAACACTCTTATTTTTGTCACAATTGTCTTCCATCCATTCAATTACTGAAAAATCTTCTTCAGTTATCGCCTCATATGAGGCATTTAAAGCCACATGAGCAGGATAAACTGACACTGCATTTGCAGTAACAAGAAATAAAATAACAGCAACATAGGGGATTGTTCGTTTTGGAAAAACAATTGATTTTCTAAAAAAATATTTTGTTGTTTTTCCAATTGATAGATGCTTTTTCAAATAAGAATATAAACTATCATAGTTAATATTTAGGAATATTAATCTTATACCAAATATTGATATGATGCTAAGAGGAGCCATTAGATATTCAAAATGTCTATGTGGCAGTATGGTCGAACTATTTGTTAAAATTCCAAATGTTAAAGAAAGAAGTATTGCAAGAAGCCATCCTCTTATAAAGCTACCATTTTCAATAAATCTTGTATATCTAACACCAGCAAAACCAAATGCAAAAATAAGAATCAATGGTATTGAATATAAGATTGATAAAGGCGTAAAACTGAAATTGGTCCAAGGAATTTTAACATAAGCAAAAATACCCATAGTTGTAAAAACTGAAACGATAACAATAAAAAAACGAATAATTGCTAATTTAACACTAGGTTGCTTTTTATCAGGGAAGAAATTTAATTTCCTTTTGAGCCAGATAATAATAAACATCAATGAAAACAAAGTATAGAACATGATTATTGATAAATTGGAGTTTAAATGTAAAGAGCCAACTTTCAATCCTCCTCTCATAAAACTTTCATACACTGGTGTGGCAATAAGTATCCAATATGAAAATATCATTCCACTAGTTGATAAAATATACAATATATCCTTTTTTAAGGTAGGGGTACAGTTCATTTTATTGGTATTTTCAACAAATACAATAAATATTAAAGTAATCAAGTAGAAATAGGTTGTTAAGTGGTGTGACATAATAAGAAGTGTTGTTGAAATTAATAATGGAATTATGTATGTATTTTTCTCCCTAAATTTTATAAAGAGATATATTGACAACATCATAAAAAAATGACCTAGAGTCAAAGGTGAAGCGTGGCTTGTTTGGTATACATGAAATGGCATAACTGCCAGAAAAAGACTGGAAAGTAATGCAATTCTCCTTTCGCTAACTAATTTTTCAACTACAAAATAGAAAATAAAAACTGATAATCCACCAAAAATTGGAGCTAATTTTGGCATTATTATTAATACATCTATACCTGTTAACCAATGAGCTATACCAGTTATTGCATATAGAACGGGAAAATATTGATAGGAGGTTCCCCATCCAAAATACGGATTAAATAATACCTGGTTTTTAACAAGTGAATTAGTTAGCCCATAATATATTCCAAAATCGCATCCCCATGCAGCATTTGTCCAAGCTGGAAGCGATCTAATAATTATTGCTATAAATGTAATAATTATCAATAGGAAATACCAATTTTTAAATAATTTTTGAAACGTTGAAATAATTATCAAATTCACCTTTGCTTCGTATATGAATCATAATATTAAAACTATTATGATTGATATTTTGTTTTGTTATATATAATATTGATAAAATTATCTACTGTTTTTTTAGTATCACAAACTCTTTTAATCCCTGTAGTTTTTTTTGCAATATCTAAATCTGTTTTTAGGTTAATTTCATTTTGATTTACTGAATAAAAAGTACCTATTTTATTATGGTATTTTGATAGATATTCTTGTTCAGTTTGCCCTGGAGTTGGAATCAATAGCGCTTTTGTATTAATTATTGCCAGGTCCATAATAGTAGAATATCCAGAGCGAGAAATAATTATTTTTGCTCTATTTAACAAACTCTCTCTTTTTTCCTTTGATAAAAAAGAATAGGTCGTAATATTCTTTTTTTTAAATTTTGATTGTAATTCAGTTTTACCTAAAGTAATTACAATATTTCCATCTATATTTTTACATTGTGAGACTAGTTTGTTTTCAAGCATACTTCTTTGTGGTTCAGGACCAGATATTGATATTAAATAATCAATATCTTTCTTTTTATTTTTCTTTTTAAAATCGGAAATCGGGCCTATATAGTATAGCCTTTTTTCATTGATTTTTTTCAAATTATGTGAAAGATCTCCTGATAAACCATTCTCTTTGAAATCTGGAACGATCACCCCTTTAAATCTTTTAAAAAAAAAGAGGTTGAACAGTTCACTTCCGGTTTCAAACATTCTTATTCTAAGAGGATTCATTATTCTCATCTGGTGAGAAATAAAAAAAGAAGGTATTTTCTTGCTGTACATATCATATCTAGCATCAGAAATAATTAAATCGTATTTTTTTTCTTTCAATATCTCCGAGAGTTGAATCAAACCCGATTCTATTCTCTTAATAAACAACGGCCAATAAATTACGCTTTTTGCCATAAATTGTCTAGCATTTTCTGATAATAATTGTGGATAGTCAGGAATATCTTTATAATCAACTTTTTCTCGTAATTCTTTTCTCAAAAGTTCAAGGGATCTACCATTTGAAATTATTGTAACATTATGATTTTCTTTTATTAATCTCCTAATAATTGGTAGCGACCTAGTAGAATGCCCAAGACCCCATGAACACAACCCGTATATTATATCCATTAAAAGATAGTATTTATAGTGTTATTAAATAATTATCTGGGCGGTATCTTTTTAAATACTTTGCTTCATTTAATGGGTTAATATGAGATTCAAACAAAAGTTTTTAGAGATATCTAATAAAAATAATAGCTTACTTTGTGTAGGCTTGGATATTGATAATGAAAAAATGCCAAAATTTCTATTAGAAACAAGTAAAAATCCATTTTTTGATTTTAATAAATCTATTATAAATTCAACCAAAGATCTTGTCTGTGCATACAAATTAAACATGGCTTTTTATGAGGTATTTGGAAAAATGGGAGTAGAAATACTAGAAAAAACTATTGAATATATTCCCAGGGATATTATTATTATATTAGATGGGAAGCGAAATGATATAGGCAGCACTGCTAGAAAATACGCCCAATCAGTTTTTAACCATTATAAAGCTGATGCAACAACAATTAATCCTTATTTAGGTTTTGATAGTGTAATGCCTTTCCTAGAGTATGTAGATAAGTGTAGTTTCATACTTTGTAGAACCTCCAATCCCTCTTCTATAGATTTTCAAAATCTTCTTATTTCATCAATTCCACTATACCAAAAAGTGGCAAAAAAAATTAAAGAATGGAATGAAAAGGATAATTGTGGTGCAGTAGCTGGCGCAACTTTCCCTGATGAATTAAAAAAAGTTCGTGATATTCTCGGTGAAAATATACCGATACTTGTTCCAGGCTTAGGGACACAGGGTGGGAATGTTGAATTAACAATAAAATATGGTTCAAATAAGAAGGGAGAAATGGCAATTTTCAATTCCTCTAGAGGGATTATTTACGCAAGTAATGACGATAATTTTCAAGAGAAATCTAGAGATGAAGCTGTTTCGCTTAGAGATAAAATTAACAAAATAAGAACGGAAATTTAATTAACAACTTCAATTATTATAATATCATCCTTGTTTCGAAGATCTACATGATTAATGATTGTAGAGGCAACATCAAGGATACAAATGATACCGACTAGGGTCCCTCTTTGATCGAAAAGACGAAAGGTCAAGATATGAAAAAGAGGACAACCACGTTATCATACACGTGTCGCGAAATGAGCTAAAATTTTATTCAACTGCTGCAATAACTGAATAATTTTTTTAGCCACACCCAACCAAATTTTATTTGTTGGGTGACAGCGACAATTTTTAATTTTTATTTTAAATGATGTTTTAGTTTTTAGATAAAATTATATTCTAGTAAAATATACCGTATAAATGCTGGTAAACAGTAGTACTGTGACAAAATTGGAGTCTATTGTTAGACCAATTTACATAATGTGAGGAGTAAATTGATACAGCTCTCCCTAGAAAGATAAATAAATAATAATGATTAGAGATGGAGCTAAATATTTGGGAGGGTATTGGAAAGAACAATTAAAGAAAAAATAAATAAATTTAGATAGTATTAAATGATAGTGAGGGTTGCACAATAAAAATTTATTGTATACATGCTAAACAATTATTATTTGGTGGGGAAAAAAGACAATGAGAGTTGCTATGATAGGATGGGAATATCCTCCATTTAAAGTAGGTGGCCTAGGCACTCATTGTTATGGCCTTACACGTAGTCTTGCTGATAAAAATTTGAAAATTGATTTTTACATGCCAAAAACTAAACATAAATTAAGTAGTGGTAATAAAAATTTAAAGATTATTGAGGTTGGAGAAACAGAAATTTTTCCTTATGATCGACCTGAAGATAAAGAGCTTGCTGGCCGGTTCTTTGAAAGTGTTTACCGTTATAATGATTTACTGGTCCAAAGGATAAAAGGGAATTATGACCTGATTCACTGTCATGATTGGCTCACAATGAAAGCAGGTATTGCATTAAAAGAAAAAATGGGAATACCTCTTGTATTAACTGTTCATTCTACTGAGTATGATAGATCTGGATGGATTTATCCAAATGAATGGTTTATTAGTATTGAAAGGGAGGGAATGGAAAAAGCTGATAGAATAATTGCTGTAAGCTATTTCACCAAAAGGGTTATTGTTGAGCAGTATGGCATTAATCCTGATAAAATATTTGTTGTTCATAATGCAGTATACCCAATTGGAGAAAGTGAAAAAAAGAAAATCGTCTTATTTCTAGGTAGGTTAACAATTCAAAAAGGTCCAGAATTTTTCTTGAAAGCGGCAAAAAAAGTTCTAGAACATGAGGATACAAGATTTGTAGTTGCTGGCATGGGAGACATGCTTCCAAATTTGATTACCCAAGCAATACACATGGGCATAGCTAACAAGGTTATTTTTACAGGGAAATTAACCGAAGATGAGGTAAAACATATCTATAAAATTTCAAGTGTTTATGTAATGCCTTCAGTAAGTGAGCCGTTTGGTATTACAGCCTTAGAGGCAATTTCTGCAGGAACTCCGACAATTGTATCAAAAACAGCAGGTGTTTCAGAAGTGTTTAAAAATTGTCTCAAAGTTGATTTTTGGGATACAGATGAAATGGCAAATAAGATTATTGCTCTATTAAGATATGATGCTCTAAGAACTACCATGAACAAACAATCAAAGAATGAAATTGAATTATTTACATGGGATAGGGTTGCTGATAAAACAATCGATGTCTACAGAGGAATAGCTTAATGACATCAGTATGCTTCTATTTTGAAGTTCATCAACCAATGAGGTTAAATCGTTTTTCAGTTTTTAATATTGGAAATAATAACAATTCAATATCTTCCTATTTTGACCATGAACTAAATAAAAATATTTTTGAAAAAGTAGCAAAAAAATGTTACATTCCAATGACACAATTGCTACTAGATTTAATAAGAAAATATGACGCAAAATTCAAAGTATCTTTTAGTTTAACTGGTACCTTTGTTGAATACTGTGAAAGATATATGCCTTCAATCCTTGATATTTTTAGGGATTTGCTGAAAACTGGTGCGGTTGATTTAATTGAAGAAACATATTTCCATTCTTTATCTGGTTTGTACGATACTCTCGATGAATTTGAAGAACAAGTGCATATGCATAGTCAAATGATAAAGCGAATATTTGGATATAAACCGAGAGTTTTTAGAAACACTGAAGCAATATATGATAATAGAATTGCAAAAAAAATTGAAGAATTAGGATATCGGGGAATTATTACTGAAGGAACCGAAAAAATATTAGGTTGGCGCTCTCCAAATTTTATATATAAGCCAGTAAATGCCAATATCAAGGTTTTATTAAGACATTATAAATTAAGTGATGATGTAGGTTTTAGATTTTCAGCCCATGGTTGGCCAGGTTTTCCATTAACTGCTGATAAATATGCCCGTTGGCTGTCAAGCTGTGAAGGTCACTTAATTAATTTATTTATGGATTATGAAACTTTTGGAGAACATCAATGGACAGAAACTGGTATTTTTGATTTTGTAAAACATCTGCCTGGAGAAGTTTTAAATCACGAGAACTTAGATTTTGTTACCGTTAGTGAAGCTGTTGAGAGATATGATCCTGTTGGCGAAATAGATGTTCCTTGGGCAATATCATGGGCTGATGAAGATCGCGATGTATCTACATGGTTAGGAAACGATATGCAAATTACATGTTTTAATGAACTTAAAGATATAGGTCAACGAATAAAAGATACGGGTGACAAAGATTTATTGTACATATGGCGTCTACTATCTACCTCAGATCATTTTTACTATTTCTCGACAAAAGGATTTGAAGATGGTAACGTTCATGCATATTTTAGTCCTTATGATGTTCCTTATGAGGGGTTTATCAATTATATGAACATTCTCCAGGATTTAAAACAAAAAGTACTTTGATATATTTTAGATAAATGAATAAATATGAGAGAATGGTTAGTTACAAATGGACTTGGAGGCTATGCATCATTAACAAACTCTTTTGAAAATTCGCGAAAATATCATGGATTATTAATTGCAAGTTTATTGCCACCAACAAAAAGGTGGATGTTTGTTTCAAATGTATTTGATAATATTATTATTGATGGAGAACCTTATAATTTAAAAAAATATAAAAATCAATTTTTTTTTGATATTTTTCCTTCATTTCAATATAATATCAAAGGAGTAAAAATTATAAAAACTATTTTTATGGATCACCAAAAAAATACGGTTTTTATTAAATATCAAATTGCATCAGATAAACCAGTAATTTTAATTCACACCCCTATTTTGAATTCTAGACATATTTATGACACGAATTTCCGTAATTCAATTTGTTTTAAACAAGATATTTTTGAAAGTAAAGTATCCATAAAACCAAACAATACAGATAGAATTATTAAAATTATACTAAATGATTCAATTTATACACCTAATGAACAATGGATAGATTTTTTTTACGAAAAAGATCGAATAAGAAACGATTCTTGGGTCGATAATGGATTTATTTTTGGTAATTTCAAAAAACAAGTAAAAAAATCGACCGAGTACTATTTGATATTCACCATTGAGAATAATTTTAATGACATTGCTTCAGATGTTTATATTAAAGAGAAATTCAGAAAAGAGAAATTATTTGAAAATACAAAACTACCTCTAAAATTTAAAAAACTTATCTTATCAACTGATAATTTTTTAGTTAAAAAAGGAAATAATAAATCGATTATTGCAGGTTATCATTGGTTTGCAGATTGGGGAAGAGACACATTAATATCTTTACCAGGGATTGTTTTAGTAACAGATAGATTTGTTGAAGCAAAACAGATACTTTTTGCACTAAGCAAACAATGTAAAAATGGTTTGATTCCAAATGTATATATGGATAAAGACTCAAAAGCAGTTTATAATACGGTGGATGCATCATTATGGTTTGTAGACAGAGTATATCAATATTTAAAATACACAAATGACTTAGAATTTATTAAAAAGATATGGTCAACATTAGAATCTATTATAAGTTGTTATGTCAACGGAACTGATTACCATATTCATATGGATAATGATTATTTGATAAGTCATGATGAAGGACTCACATGGATGGATGTAAAATTGGGTTCTTTTTATCCAACTCCACGTTCAAAGAAAGCAGTTGAGATACAAGCGTTATGGTATAATGCTTTAAAGATTATGGAAATTCTTAGCTACGTAAACAATAAGAAAGATAATTTTTCTGATTTAGCAAATAAAGTAAAAAACAGTTTTAATGAACAATATAAAAAACAATACGATGTAATAGATACAAAAGACTTATCATTTAGACCTAATCAAATATTTTTAGTTTCTCTTGATTTTTCTATGATAAATAAACCTCTCCAAGAAAAGATAGTAAATGAAGTTAAAGACAATTTATTAACCATATTTGGATTACGTACTCTATCTCCATTTGACTCAAGATATAAGGGAACTTATATCGGAAATTACAACAGGGATTTGGCATATCATAATGGTACAGTATGGCCATGGCTTTTAGGTCCTTTTATTAAATCCTTTATTAAAACCAAGAATTATGAAGTGAGTTGGAGAGAATATGCATATCAAAATTTCCTAAAACCTATGTTTGATGTTTTTGGTGAAACTTGGGATGGTTCGATTAATGAAATATTTGATGGTGATCCGCCATATTTACCTAGAGGGTGTATTTCACAGGCTTGGAGTGTAGCTGAAATATTACGCTCTTGGATCGAAGATATTGAAAATTCTAAGCCAAAATATGAGAAAATTATTTTACATGAAATAGGCATTTAACACATACTGTTGAATCATTCTATTTGTATTGAAAAATGATGCATTTATCGCTATGCAACTTCTCATTGTCCGTATCCAATTATCTCTATCATTGTAAAATTTAGGTATTATCCAATTTTCAAGCTTACTGTACAAGTCATATTTATCAATCTCATCGTCGGATTCTTCGTCCCTTGATTTCTCAGGGCCTATCGCCCAACCAGTAATATTTTCAACACATCCTTCAAGCCACCAACCGTCTAAAGTACTGAATTGAGGCACTCCATTATGAGCAGCTTTCATTCCAGAAGTTCCTGAAGCCTCCCTAGGTCTTCGTGGGGTGTTTAACCATAGATCTACCCCTGCAGTCATCATTTTTCCAATTGTAATATCATAATTATGAATATATACAATTTTTACTCCTCCATCTATGCTTTTCATTGTGCTAAAAATTTTTTTGATGATCTCTTTGCCAGAACCATCTTTTGGATGTGCCTTGCCTGAGTAAATAATTTGAATGGGTCCAGTTTTATCAGCAATACTTCTAAGTCTTCCAGGATCAGATATCAATAAATCGGGTCTTTTATAAGCAGTTTGTCTTCTAGCAAAACCAATTGTGAAATCATCATAATTCATCCCAACATTGTATCTATTATTTACAAAATCGATTAGAATCTTTTTTGCTTCTATATGGGCATCCCATACTTCTCTTTTATCAATACTAAATGTAGCCCTAAGTATGTATGGATCAGAACGCCACCCTGGCATATGTTTATCAAATAACCTCTGAAATGGCTCGGAAACCCATGTCGGAGTGTGAACTCCATTTGTAATAGAATCAATTGAATAACCAGGAAACATCGATCTTGAAACCTCACCATGTTTTTTTGCAACGCCATTTACATAATGACTAAAAAATAAAGCAAGTCTAGTCATATTCAACCTATTCTCAAATGTTACATCCTCAATAATTGAATCTGGTAACATATCTCCTAACATAGGTTTAGCAAAAGATATATCAAATTGATCATGGCCTGCAGCAACTGGTGTGTGAGTAGTAAACACACATTTCTCTCTTACAAGATCAACATTTTTTAACTCTTTAAAAAGTTCCAGGGTGCCTAGGGCAGCATGACCCTCATTCATATGATATTTGTCAATTGTTTTATAACCAAGTGATTTTATGGCTTTAACCCCCCCAATACCTAAAATAATTTCTTGCTTGAGACGATATTTATTATCTCCACCATAAAGATATTTTGTGATTTCTCTATCTTCTGCGCCATTTTCTTCTAAATCGGTATCAAGGAAAAAAACTGGGACAATATAATCATTTATACCTTTAATTAAATAATACCAAATGTTTATTGCAACTTTTCGTCCATCAATATTTACATTAGTTTTACTGGGAAGTAGATTTAGAAAATCACTTGAATTAAAATTTATTGGTAATTCAATTTGATTGCCCTCATCATCAATTTTTTGGTAAAAATATCCACTCTCGGTAAGTAATGTTATTCCAACAATCGGTACGTTCAAATCTGCACAAGATTTTAAAGTATCTCCAGCAAGTATCCCAAGTCCACCACTATAAGTAGGGATATTTTTATCAAGTCCAATTTCCATTGAAAAATAGGCAATTTTAGGTTTTCCACTATGGATTTGCTCTTTTTTTATTACCTGGGTTGTTTCAGTAACGGTCATTTATATTCCTCACCTACTATCTTCGAATTTTGATATAGAATTTGATTTAAATCTCCTTAATACCAAAATAATTTAATAGTATATCTTTTTTTTCTATTGGTAAATTTATTATTTTTAAAAAATGAATAATTCATTCAATTGAACATAATGCCTTCATAATCGGTGGTCTTTTTTTGTTTGCTTCCAGTATGATGTTTTATAAATTTTTTCTGTCTTTTCTTACCAACGAAACTAAAATCATTTCTTAATAATCTGATATAAGTTTTATCTGGCAAAGGTTCTAGTTGTACGATACCCTTAACTAAAAATTTTTGCAAAACTCTTTGGACGATTTTACTGGATAATCTAAGTTCTTTCTTTAAATCATTAACTGTAATAGGATACACCTTCTGGAGAATTTTTATAATTCTTTCTTCTATTGTTCCATTTGTAATTTCAATCATATTATTTCCAAATAAAATTCCTATGCAAATTGAAAATTGGTTTTATATGCACTCATAAGCTCTAATATCTTTCTTATCTTTACTATACAATTTTTTTACATCTTTTTTCATATCTTCAGGATAACCATCTGGAAATTGTATACATCCACGACAGGTGTTAAATCCAATTGCCTTTTTTAATCCAGGAATACTTATGTATGATAATGAATCCGCACCAATTTCTTTTGCAATATTGTCCCAGTTTTTAATTTTCCCTTCATTATCTCGAGCAATGAATTCTTTTCGACTGCGCATATCTATTCCGAGATAACAGGGAGCTATTAAGGGAGGACACCCAATTCTTACATGTACTTCTTTAGCTCCTGCATTTTTTACTCCTCTAACAAGTTTACGAATATTGGTTCCACGAACAATTGAATCATCAACTAATATCACCCGCTTTCCACTTAATACAGAACGAATAAAAGATAAACCCTCTTCTACAACTTTATCTCTACATTCTTGGGTTTGTTGAATAAAAGATCGTTCATCCTTGTCTTTCATTATTCCTTCATCTATAGGTATATCTGATTCTCTACAAAACCCTAATGCATATCTTCGTCCTGATTCTGGTACAGGAATAACAATGTCTGCATCAACATATTCATCTTTTGCAAGTAATCTACCAATCTCATCACGGACCAAATGTACTGACCTCCCATTAATTCTCGAATCTGGTTTGGCAAAATATACAAATTCGAACATACAAGGAAGTTCAGGTTTTTTTATTATCTGCTTTTCAAAAATATGCCCCATTTTATCAATTATTATTAATGAACCACCTGGAATGTCTTTAACATATTCAAAATTAATTTTCTTAAAAACTCGTGTTTCAGAAGTTAGACAATACATTCCATTGGATTTCCCAAGAACTAAAGGTCTTATTTTGCGTGGATCTGTAATAGCAAACAAATATGGGTTATCTCCAGAATCCGCTAAAAACAATGCTGAAAAGCTGCCTCTCAACTGTTGCATTAATTTAGTACATGCTAAAGAAATTGAATCTATGTCCAGCTCCTTTTTATACAATTCGTCTGCCATTGGTAATAAAAGCCATTGAATATCACTTTCTGTTCGTGGTTTTCTAGTCGTTAGTTTTTTCATCTCATGACAATTGTAAATATTGCCATTGAAAACAGATGCAAGGAACGGATTTACTAAATATTCTGGTTGAGCATTGTTTTTTAAAGACTCTATGTCATCAAAACCCGCAGTAGAATATCTAGTATGACCTATTCCCACATTACCTGGCGTGTTAATTCTTTTTTCATCACTAAATACATCTCTAACTAATCCCGCATCTTTGTATACATGTATGTTTCCATCGTAAGTTAGTTTACCCGCGGATGATTGTCCACGATGTTGGATGGAAAATAAACCATGATAAATAAGTCGAGAGACTGGTGTTTTTCCAATAATTCCAATAATACCACACATAGTAATCCAACGAATCTAAATATGTTATTTATAGGTTCTTTTAAAAATTTTTATATAGAAAGAATGAAAAGATGAGGTTAGTAGTTAATCAGATTAATTTTGTTACTAATATTCTGTCAATATTTTCGTTACCTTCATTATCATAAGCTACTGCTCTAATTACATGAATATAGTTCATTTTCAAGATAGTGCCTCTTTTCCATAACCAAAAATACGGTTCAGTATAATCGATTTCCTCAGGATATTGATTGTTGTCAAGATAAAACGAAACATAATTAATACCTGATTGTAAATCAGACGCTTCAACTTCGACAATTACATTTCCAAAAATAATTATGTTAGATTTTATCAACCATTGTAATAGTCCGATATTGTTGATGTATAAACCATTTTGTGGTGTAATAATTTTTACATAAGGAGGAATTATGTCTTCCTCCGCATAGGGATTTATCAGAGGATATCTATCAATGTTAATGCCACCAGGAATTGAATAAGATGAATCACCAATACCATCTCCATCTTTGTCTTTTCCATTGTAATCAGACCAATAGTTACCACCTGAAGGGTATCCATTGTCCCATCCGTTATTAGAATTATCAAATGCATTATGTCTATTGTCAATGAAGTTATTGTGGTAAACTAAATTATAAGATGCTTCAGTTATTGCTAATCCCGCATAATTATTATTTTCAATAGTATTTTTAACAATTATATTCTTTTTACAAAATTCTTTGACAAAAATTCCATTCCAATTATTATTTCTGACTATATTGCCTAAAATAATGTTATTATCAGATGAAGATTTTAAAATAATCCCATTGAAATTTTCTTCAATTATATTTTCAAAAATATTCACATTATCGGAGTTTATAATTATCCCTGCATTATTGATCTCTCTTCCGCTGTATCTTACCATGAAATTAGTAAATTCTACATCATCTTCACAGATGTATACGGGATTTCCTGATAAGCTAGAATCAATTATTGTTTTTTCTTTATCCTCACCTATAATATCTAATGATTTACTTATATCTAGGTGTTCATAATAAACATCATTATTTACAAAAATTGTATGATTATTCATTGTTGTAGCATCGTTTATTGCACTTTTTATAGTTAGAAATATTTTACTCGTATTGATGTTTTTAACGCTTCCATATCGATGAAGAAGGGGTCGTAGATCTTGGTTACCATTTCCAGATATATTATAAGGAAAATCTATCACACCATCTTCATTATTATCATAACCAAAATGATACTCCCAATAATTTCCCCCTCCAGGGGATGAATCATTCCACATGTTGATTTCAACATCATTTGCATGATACTTATTATCTAAAAAATTGTTGTATATAATTGTATTATTTGAACCAGATATACGAATGCCATAATTATTTTCAATTATGTTATTTTCTGTGATTAGATTTTTTTCTGAATGTATCGATAAGCCTGAATCACTTGGGTTATTTCCGCTATTTTTTATAGTGAATCTTATAAAAGTAACAAGATCTGAGGTAATTTTTGCTACTGATCCTTGCCCCATACCATCTATTATTGTATTGTCTTTATCCTCTCCTTCTAGTTTTATTGATAAGTAAATTACTATGTTTTCACAATAAGTTCCATTAAAAACGTAGATATTATCGTTATTGTTTGCATTGTCTATCGCATCTTGAATAAACTGAAATGGATTATTTAAGCTGCCATCCCATGGACCATTAGTATTATTATCATCTACATATATCGTATTTACAATATTAGGAAAATTTCGCTCCTTTATATCGCGAAGATTATCAAAATTCCATTGATTTAAAAAAGTCGCAGATCCTGATGTTAATAAAGCAGACGATATTAAAAAAATCAATGATAATTTCCATATATTTTTAATTCTATATTTAATTTCCATATATTATTCCTCCCATAAGAACTAACTATTATTAATATTTTACAATTTAGTTATAATAAATTTTATATTTAAATATTTCCAGATAAATGTAATAATTAAAAATTCAATTATAAATTTAGGAATTTTCCATTTTTATAAACAAGTTCATTATCTGCGTATACCTCTCCATTTTTTCTGAGATCACACATCATGTCCCAATGTAGACTGGATTCGTTTTTACTTCCCGTTTCGGGATATGCACTACCAACTGCTATATGAATAGTTCCACCAATTTTCTCATCGAATAAAGTATTTTTTGTATATTCCTTTATTCCATAGTTTGTACCAAAAGAAAATTCCCCAATAAACCTAGCACCTTTGTCCATATCGAGCATAGAATTTAGGAATTTTTCCCCTTTTGAGGCTTTTGTGTTCACAACCTTTCCTTTTTTGAACCACAATTGAATATCAGTTACTTCTCGTCCCCCATGAGATGCTGGAAAAGAATAACTGATATATCCTTCAGCTGAATTTTCTATTGGTCCAGTAAAAACCTCTCCATCTGGAAAGTTCTCTTTACCATAACAATTAATCCATTTTCTTTCATTAACAGATAAAGTTAGATCAGTGTCCTTTGCAATAATATGTAATTTTTTCTTTTTTTCAAGTAATTTTTTTATTTTTTCTTGTTCTTTATAAACTTTATTCCAATAACTTATTGGATCTTTGTTTTCTACATGCGCTGCTTTAAAAATAAAATCTTCATATTCCTCCAATGACATTTCAGCATCTTGGGCTGAAGCATTAGTAGGGTATTGGGTTAAACACCACCTTAGTTCATTTTTTGCTGCTCTTTCAAGAAAAATTTTATGTATTTCTTTATTAGCAACACTACTTATTGCTTGCTTCTTAGGATCAACATTGGTCATACTTCTTGTATTTTCGGGACTAATTATTACAAGTCTCGCATCGATATTTTTTATTTCATGTAAAGATAACGGAGACATGAATTTGAGTTGTTTTTCCGAAGCAATTTTATAAAAAATTTCAGCCAAACCTTCTATAGCGATTCTAACATGGGGATTAGCACCTGCAGATAATGATTGCCTATATACTTCCTTTATCAAAGGAGTTGTTACGGGGCTTCCAATAATCATGAACAGATCATTTTTCCTGATTTTAAGAGAATGGTTTACCAAAATATAAGCTAATTTTTCTAATCTTTTATCTATCATGAAAATACCAATTTTAGGAATATTGAATGTAGTAAAATAGTTTTCTTTTTAGATTAAGACTATATATTTTCCCAATCTTTAAGAACAGATTGCCATTTAAACTCTTTTATTTCTTCTATAGATTCCAGTTTTCGTAAAATATTTTCATAACCTCTCACAAGAGTCCTCGTTCGAATCTTTAATATAACATCGTATTCACCTGCAACGGCGCATACTCGATTTACTCCATTTATATTCCATAATTTTTTTAATGTTTCTTCAATTGGATAACCTGGTTTTATTTTTATGAAAATATATGCTTTAATTAGAGTTAGAGCAAATGAAATAATTCCAAGAAGTATTAGCGTTATTCCAATGAATTTAATCAGTAATAATACTGGATCAGCAGTAATTGGATCAATATATCCGTAGTAAGCAAGAATAATTGATACTGGTATAGAAAATACAATTACTGATGATTTAACAGCTTGTGTTACACTTGCTTTCCCTATTCCAAGGGCCCTTATATACAAGACAAATGAAAAAAATGTCCCGGTACCGACCAAAATTAACCATCCTAAATGTTTAATTGATGAATAAAATGATTCTAGAAAATAATTTGTTCCAGAATAATAATCAAATACTAATGTAAAAATTATGGTAAAAAAACAGGCAAAAATGACATTCCACAACCTTATGTTGATTGCATCGTTATTTTTATTGTCAATTTTTAACATCTTTAATTTTCTTTGATTGATTGAAAGCAATACCCATCCAGGATTAATTACTAAAAAAACAATTGCTAATGATTCTATACTTATTGAACCAGTGAGACTTACAGATCCGAGTATCGCACCAAAAGTAACGATAATTGATGATTGTATTTCAACAAGGGTAGGTGCGTTCTTTTCAGTTACAGATTCAATAATTACTAGATATAAAATCACGACCTGGGAAAAAGGAAGCACAACAGATGGATCTTTAATAATAATCAGTAATGCAAAATAACCAATTGTTAAAATTGCATTTCCTGCCCCACCTAATAAATGATAAATAATCTCTTTTTTCTTAAAAAATCTAATTTTACTAAAAGTCGGATCTATTGTTATTGACCCTAATGATTTCCCTTTAAATTTTATAGAAAAAATTAATGAAAAAAATAATGACATTAAAACGCCAAAATAAAATATTGATAAACCTAGAACCCAAGGATTTTTAAGAAAACGCTCAAGAATTACATCTACACCTGATAATAATGCAGCGACTATAGATGAAGAAAAGGCTAATAAATAAAAAAGATACTTTTTTCTAATTTTCATAATGCAATTTCTTTCTCAATAACTTGAGTAGTTGTTTTGCTCACCCCTTTTATCAATTGAATTTTATCAGTAACCTTTAAAAGTTTATCAAGTGTTTTTGTATTCACTCTAACAACAATGTCGTATTCGCCAGTAACAATTGATATTTTCTGAATATTTTCAATTTTCCTCATTTCTTCGATAGCTTTATCGGTTTTACCAGGTTGCATGTTTATCAGGATATAGGCAGTTATCATTTTTTCACCTAATTCTCAGGCCGTATATAAGCATCTATTATTAATTTATCTATTTAATAATCTCTTAATCGCTTAATTTTTTAATTACGTTTATACTAACATAAAAATTATACAATTTCTCCCGATATTTCACGGATTAATTCTTTTATTTTTAAACAAAATAGAATATTTTTAATTAATGATTAATGTATAGGGTCTCCCCCTGTTTGAAAAGCATTCCTAGCCCTTCTAAAAAAACCTAAAGAATGTAGGGGATAAATCAAAAAACAGGGGGAGCGGGATTGAAACTACAATCTATGGGGCAAATGCAAGGCCAATTAAGGCCATCTATAATGAAACATAAAAAAATTTTTCATGTTTACCACATAGACAATAGCAAAGAATGGATGTAATATAATTTATTTAAATTTTTTGATTAAAAAATACAAATTATTATTTATTTTATGACAATAACCTTTTTAATACAAATTATGTAGTAAGTTCATAAATGTTGAAAGTAAGCATATTAGATGGTTATGTAGATGAACCTACATGTTTAGGAGTACCTCCTTATATAAGTCCATATCCTAGATATATAGCAGGTGCAATTTGGTCTTATAATAAAAATGTAAAAATATTATATGTCACTGTAGATAAACTTCGAAATGATAGTAATAATCTAAATCTAATTAACAAAACTGATATACTTATAGTAATTGCAGGAATGACTGTTCCTGGAAGATATTTATCAGGATATCCAGTTAGCCCAAATGAACTTGTTTTTTATTTATCAAAATTAAACAAACCAATCAAAATACTTAGTGGTCCAGCTGGAAAATATGGATTTGGTCTATCGGGGGGAAAAAAGGTTATCGATACATCTTTTGTTCAAGATATATTTGATTTAATCATCGCTGGTGATAGTGAAATTGTAATTGGAGAATTATTAAAAAATAATTTATCTATTGAAAAAACAAATCCAGGATTATGCAGGTCTGATTATAGTGTAATTAAAAATTATGCAATAAAAGGATCAAATATTGTAAAACAACATCCATTTTTTCCCGAATATTTGATATCAGAAATAGAAACATACCGAGGTTGTTCAAGGAGTGTAGTTGGAGGATGTTCATTTTGCAGTGAGCCCCTTAAAGGTTTACCAAGCTTTCGAAAAATAAATGAAATTCTTTTAGAGATTAAATCTCTTTATTCAATTGGGATCCGTCATTTTCGCATCGGAAATCAACCATGTATTTTTTCATATATGGCAAAGGATGCTGGAAAAATCGAATTTCCTAGACCAAATACTAATGCCTTGAAAAATTTGTTTGATGGGATTAGAAATGTAGCACCTGATTTAGAGACATTACATATTGATAATGCAAATCCTGGAGTTATTTCACACTATCCTAAGGAGTGCAAACTAATTGCAAAAAGCATTATAAAAAATCATACCTCGGGTGATGTTGCGGCTTTTGGAATAGAAAGTGCGGATCCGATAGTGGTAAAACAAAATAATCTTAAAGCTTCAACGGATGAAGTGCTGACTTCAATAAAATTATTAAATAAGATAGGATCAAAGACTGGAAGCAACGGTTTACCTGAGTTACTTCCAGGATTGAATTTTGTTTTTGGTCTTAAAGGTGAAACAAAAAATACCTTTAAACTGAATTATCAATTTTTAGAAGAAATAAATAATTGTAATCTTCTTGTTAGACGTGTTAATCTTCGTCAGGTAATTCCAATTCGAGGCACTTATATGTATGATTATGGAATTAAAAATATAATAAAGCATAAATCTGAATTCCAACGTTTTAAAAGAAAATTTCGTGAGGGATTCGAGCGGCCTATGTTGAAAAAAATCATTCCAAGAGAGACTGTTTTAAAAAAGGTTTTTTCCGAGATGCACCGAGGCAAAATAACATTTGGAAGACAAATGGGAAGTTACCCTATTTTAGTGGGAATACCAGGAAATATTCCATTGCGTAAATTCATAAATGTAAAGATAGTGGACCATGGATATAGATCTGTTACTGCGATACCCTTTCCAATTGAAATAAATACCATTTCATCAGATACTCTAGCTGCATATCCTGGGATTGGAAAAAAAAGGGCGACTAGAATTATTCTAAAAAGGCCGTTTGAAAATATTAACGAGATTGTTGATTCTCTTGACGATCCAAAAATTGGTGAAAAATTAGTGAGAGATGTTATTATTTAGTGATACATTAATTTAGGATTGATTTAATACTATTTCTCTATGAAAGAGGTTGACTTAAATTTACTTGAAGAAAAAATTTGCTATATATTTAAAGATAAAAACTTGTTAAGGGAGGCTTTAACTCATAAAACCTATGCTTTTGAAGCAGATATTCCACTTGAGTACAATGAGCGTTTAGAGTTTTTAGGTGATAGTATCTTAAATTTTATAGTAGCTGAGCAACTATATATTAGTAACAAATACTTTTCAGAAGGCGAACTTACACGAAGGCGAGCTATTGGAGTAAATAATAATTTCTTAGCCAAAATGTCCAAGAAATTAAATATTGGTAATTATCTTTTGCTTGGTAAGGGTGAGAAAAAACAAGATGGGGCAAACAATCGAACAAATCTAGCAAATTCTTTAGAAGCATTAATTGGTGCAATTTATCTAGATTCTAATATCGGCCAGGTTAGAGAATTTATTTTAAATAAAATATTTGATAAAAAATTCAAATTTTAAAATTATTATAATAAAATTATATCAAAAATTTTATATAATAGATTCTTATGCAAATTTCAATAAGGTAGCTATAATGGGGAATGATCCATTTTTAAAAATAATTACTCATTCTTTCCACCTCCCCTCTATTCTCCATTAAACCTACCAATTTTAATTAATAATTTACCTAATTTAATACTAGCCCAATTAGATAATTATCTTAAAAAAATATTTTCAATTATATTAATGATGTGGGGGCCTAAGTGAGGAGAGGAGGAAAGGATGCAAAATAGTTAATAATAAAAATTCTTTTCTTCGATTTAAGCCCCCATTATATTATTATATGTCATTCTGGTTAATAAAGTTTTGGTAACAAATGTTGTATTTATTTTTTTAATTTTTCAAAATTTTGAAAAAAATTATTACATTTTTTTTAAATTAAATACTTATTTACCTAAAAAATTTAAAGATAAATATTATATCAAAAATGATTATAAAAATAAATATTGAAATTTTAAATTTAGAAATTAGCTAAGCTATTATTAAGCGATAATTATTTACTTAATTTGGATAGTAAAAATATGCTCGTTAGCGAAATAATGTCTAAAGGTGTTGTTAAAGTAGGTAATGATAAATCTGTTTTTGATGTTTGCAACATTTATAAGAGGAAGGGAGTTGGATCCCTTGTTGTAATGAAGGAAGGTATGGTCGTTGGGATAGTAACTGAAAGAGATATAATTGAACGAGTAATCACAAAATTAAAAGATCCTAAGCAAACAAAAGTCGAAGAGATAATGTCTAGGAACATTAAGACTATTCATGCATCAGCAAGAGTTGAAAAAGCGGTTGAAATAATGAGAGAAAATAAAATTAAAAAACTTCCTGTTATTTTAAACAATAATATTTTGGGAATTGTTACAATCACTGATGTTGCAAATGTACTTCCAGAATTTTCAAAGTTGCTTGAAGAAGAGATTGAGAAATCAAAAAAATAAATAAAAAAATAAACAATATTCGAATAATGACATATAAAAGAAAATTATTAAGATTTATCTACATAATTCCAATTTTTATAAATATTATTTCTATTATTAATTGCTATTTTTTTTCTATCCGTAAAAAGAGCATCGATTATTATTCCTTCAATATCTCGAATAAGAATTTTGCTCTCATTTTCATTATAGTCAACTGTAAATATTTGACCATTTTTATACAAAATTCCACCATTAGAACTATAAATTGCATTTTTACCCAATCCCAATTCCGTGTCAACATCTTTGATATTCTCTAATTTTTTTAGCGAATAGGCGTCTTCAGCCATTCCAATCATAGTTCTATAAAGTCTTAACTTGTCACTATCTTGTTCTTCTTTTATCCTATTTTTAATACCTGATATTATAGCAGGAATCTCTTGCATGCTTAATTCAAGAAGTATCTTTTTCCAAAACCAATTATGAACCTTGCTTGCTCTAGCATTTATATGCTCTGGTAACTTCTCAGGATAAATTATAATTCTTCCATTTAGAGTTCTATGTTTTTTTCTCCATTCAGTTCTCTGTTTGTCAAGCCTTTTTTTTAAGTTGTTCATTTCATTATATTATCAAAGTTCATAAATATAAACATTATGGATAAAAAATATATTAATTAATATTATATTACCATTATAATGTAATAAATAGTCTTTTGTTTAATTAAACCATTTATTTGCCAAATTCTTGAAAAAAAAGTTATAATAATATTTCAAAATATTTTTTGCTTGTTAATACTTGTTAATTTTTAACTTTACTATAGATACATTTAAATATGGATTTTTATAATTATTATTTTATGGTGAATACATGAAAATCATTAACCTAAGCAAGATAATTTGTTTGTTAATATTGTTAAGTTTGATAACTACAGTTGAATCAACCTCAATTGAACAACTAGATAAAGAATCAACTTCTTTTGATGATGATGTTCCAATTTGGAACAATGGAGATAGCTGGACCTATTCAATAGATAGTTTTACTGTTGATAGATCTGATTCTAGTAATACATTCATTATTGATGGAAAGATAGATAATTTTAGATGGACTGTTGCCGATACTTCTGGAAGCAAGTATAAAGTAGATTTTTCTGGAAAACTGGATGCTACATATGAATTCTACCTGGCATCAGCAAAACTGTCTGTTAAAGGAACTTTTAACCCATCATTAACTCGTTTAAAGGGTTCAATATTCTTTGAGAAATCGAATTTAGAAATTTCATCTTTTAATGCAGATATAATTGGTATTACTTCTGCGATAATTTCACCAATTCCAATTCCTATACCAATACCTATTAGAATATCTGCTGATGGCAATCTAGATACCCCTATGCCTATTCTTGATTTTCCCTTAGCTGATTGGAAATTACCTTGGGCGCTCCCTGAAATAAATGTAGTTACCGAGACAAAAGTTGGGGGCATATTAGGAATTATTGGTGTACCAATAACGTTCTCTACACATTATGATTGGACTCCTTTAGCATTTTGGTGTTTAGGGAAAGAAAGTGTTAGTGTTCAAGCAGGCACTTTTGATGCATGGGAAATTTCTTCAATAATTGGTGATTATTTTCAATATTATTATGCTCCATCTGTTGGTAATATAATTGAAATTAACGTTGATCTATATTCAACTAAACTCAGTGGTCAACTCAAAGATACAAACTTACCACATTAAAAAGATAATAATTAATAAAATCATCAACATCAAATTAAAATATTTCTTTCAGCAACAATATATATAAATTAATTCATAATATAAAATTAGTGGAATTAAATGAAAAAAACAATAATTATTGGTTTGATATCCATTTTAATTTTAAATGGATTTGGCGCAGTTGCTTTTTCAGAAGATAGTTATTTACAAAAAACTGATATAATTTTTTTCAATAAAACAATTGTAAACAAAGAGGATGAACATAACATTTTTTTATTTGAAAAATCAAATTCCTGGATTAATAATCCGGGATATCCGTTGTTGCCTAATTATGTTAAAACATATGAGTTTCCATTTGGTACGACTATCAAAAATATTGATGTTACATTTTCTGAACCATCAGATTATTTTTTAAAAAATGATATTGTTCTTGCATCAAGGCCATTAACTCAATTAAATGGAGAAAAGAAACTATTTAATAACAATGAAATTTCTTATAAAACTGATATTTTTCCAGAGAAAGAATATAGTTTCAACATTGGTATGGGGATAAATAATCACAATCATTTATTAATTCTGACAATAGAATATAACCCTGCCAGATATAATTTTAAAGAGAATAAAGTATTATTTTCAGAAAAAATAAATGTCAAAATCTCCTATGAACCACCATTAAAACCAATTAATTTTAATGATGAATATGATATGGTTATTATTGCCCCAAAAATATTTGAAAAAAATATTCAACCGCTAATCGAACATAAAAATTCACATAATGTTAAGACTTTTGTCAAAACGGTAGAAGATATTTATAGTGAGTATGAAGGATATGATGATCCTGAGAAAATAAAATATTTTATAAGAGATGCATTGGAAACATATGGGATTAATTATGTGTTGCTTATTGGAGGTATGAAAGGCCAGCGATATAATTGGTATGTGCCAGTTCGTTATTCTCATTTAGATGATAATTCTGACTGGGAATCAAGTTTTATTAGTGATCTATATTACGCTGATATATATGACCTGGGGGGTAATTTTTCTTCGTGGGATACAAATGAAAATGGAGTATATGCAGAATGGAATAAAGATTCAAAGGATATTCTAGATTTGTATCCTGATGTATGCGTCGGCCGATTACCATGTAGAAACAACCTCGAAGTAAAAAATATGGTAAATAAGATAATAAAATACGAGAACAAAGCTTATGGCAAAGAATGGTTTAATAAAATGGTTGTAGTTGGAGGAGATTCTGCCCCCGGATATGAATATTATGAGGGTGAAGAGGAAAATAAAAAAGCTTTAGAATATATGCAAGGTTTTGAAGGTATTAGAATTTGGGCTTCTAATGGAAATTTTACCGGCGTAAGTGATGTTGTAAAAGCAATTAATGGTGGTTGTGGTTTTTTATTCTTTGATGGGCATGGTAATCCTTCAACTTGGTCAACGCATCCCCCAGACAATAACACTTGGATCACAGGTCTTTCATTAAGAGACATACCTAAGTTAATAAATATAGAAAAACTACCTGTTGCAGTCGTTGGAGGTTGTCATAATGCACAATTCAATGTAACAATGTTGAATATAATAAAAGGTATTTTAAGAGATGGAATTATTGATTATTTCAGAACATCAGATCCTTATGGTGACTTTTGGAAACGCGAATGGGTACCTGAATGTTGGGCTTGGCATTTAGTTAGAAAGATTGGCGGGGGAGTAATCTCAATTATGGGCTATTCCGGTCTAGATTGGTTTGCAGAAGGCGATTACAATGAGGATGACATTCCAGATTGTATTCAATTTTTCTCAGGTTTTGCAAATACTAACTTCTTTAAGAATTATGGGGTTAACAATTATACTGTTCTTGGCGAAGCATACAGTCAGACGTTAAAAGACTATATTACACAGTTTCCAACAGACTGGAATGTTAGTTGGATGGATGCAATTCAAGCCGCAACAATATTAGATTTAAAAACTGTAGAAGAATTCGTTCTTTTAGGTGACCCAAGCCTTCAAATTGGAGGTTATGAAGAAAAAGTTAATTAAATTAAATAATAAATTTAATGGAAATGAAAAATAATTATAAAAGGAGAAATAATAAGATGAAGAAATATTTTTGTTTAATTATATTTGTTATGCTGGTAACTGTTTCATTGTCTGCATCTGGAGATATTAAATCGGATGAGAATTTTAATAATGATGATTATTTAACAAACAATGTTGTAGCTAGGATTTTTGCAATTAAAGGAGAGATTTCTCTGCCTAGAAACATTGAAATCGCTGGAGGAAGACCAGGTGAGTACATTGATATTATTATCCCAAGATATAGACTTATAGAATTAGATAGTATGGGTATTAATTATTCAATTCAAATCGAGGATTTCGAAGATTATATGGAATCTTTTAGAGGTGAATATCATACATTAGCTGAAGTTGAAACTTTAATTGAAAATATTGCAGAGGATTACCCTGATATCACTACTCTATATAGCATTGGTAAGACTTATGAAGATCGTGATATTTGGTGTCTAGAAATTTCTGATAACCCTGGTGAAGATGAAGGAGAGCCAGGAATATTTTTTATGGGACTACATCATGCAAGAGAATGGCCGACAATTGAAATCTGTTTAAATATTGCTGATGAACTCACTTCTAAATATGATTCTGATCCAGATATTACTGAAGTTGTCGATAATTGTAGAATATGGTTAGTAACATGTGTAAATCCAGATGGTTATTACTATTGCCATGATCAAGGTATAGATTGGCGAAAGAACCGACACTACCTTGCAGAGTTTGGTACATACGGTATTGATTTGAATCGTAATTATGGGGGGTCCATTAATGGTGATGCATGGGGCGCCTGGGGTTCTGTTGGAAAAAGTTCAGTTACTCATAATTCCGGTGAGGAAGTTTATTGTGGACCTGGTTCATTTTCTGAGTTAGAAACTCAAGCGATAAAAAATGTTTTTATAGATAATGACATTTGTGCAGCAATTACTTGGCACACTCATGGTGAACTTGTAATGTGGCCTTGGGGATACTCAAAAACTGAGCAAGCTCCTGATAATTCATATCTGGAAGATATTGGCCAAGAAATTGCCTCAAGAATCACTCGACAAAGTGGTTCTGGTACTTATACTCCCTATCAAGCTTCAACTCTTTATCCTACAACGGGCGATACCACTGATTGGGCATATGGTTTTGGGCATTACAATATTGGAAAACCTATATTTGCTTATACTATTGAAGCTTGTACAAGCTTTCATCCATCGGAAGGTTATCTTAATCAAGTAGTCGATGAAAATTTTGATGGAGCGATGTATCTTCTTCAAGAAGCTGGAAACATTCGTGATACCGTAATTCCCCGTGTTATTGCACCAAAAATTGAAGAAATGTCTTCAGATTTAGATGGTAATTACTTAGTATCATGGGAAGAACAAAATCCAGATGCATCACCTGACTACTTTCAACTGGATGAATTAACGGAACTTTCTATTTATACAGATGATGCTGAACTGGGGGCGGATTCATGGATCCTTGATAGTTTTTCAATTTCAAGCTCAAAATGCCATTCAGAAAGTCATAGTTTTAAATCTAGATATAGTAATGAAGATGTATCGTCTATGACCAGTATCACTCCTATTCCGATTACAAATGAAATGAACCTTTCATTTTGGTGTTGGTACAATATTGAAGAAGAGTGGGATTATGCATTTGTCGAAATCAGTAAAAACGGTCGTTGTTATGATGTTATTGATGAGTTTACTGGGTCTTCAGGTGGCTGGGTTTTTAAAGAATATAGTTTAGACGATTATATCAATGAGTCAATTTTCATACGATTTCGTTACACCACTGATTCCTATACAATGGAAGAAGGATTTTATGTAGATGATATTTCACCATTGGCCGAATTTGCTGATATAACCACTATTTCTGATTCAATAACAGATAATTGTTTCGAAATTACAGATAAAAGTGATGGGCTGTATTATTATAGAGTTAGAGGCTATAATTCTAAACATGAATGGGGAGATTTTAGTACCTTAGAAAGCATGAATGTTAATATTGGAGATAATTTACCACCTGAAAATCCATCTATTAACGGCCCATCAAGTGGTAAAACTGGAGTTGAACAAGAGTATATCGTTGTCACAATTGATCCAGAAAACAATAATGTTTACTATTTTATTGATTGGGGGGACGGAACAGATAGTGCATGGGTAGGTCCTTATGAATCAGATGAAGAAGTAACTGTAAAACATACTTGGTTAGAAAAAGGTAAATATACATTAAAAGTTAAAGCAAAAGACACATACGATTCAGAGAGTGATTGGACAACTTTGGAAGTTACAATGCCATTATTTAAAATTTCAATAAATACTATTTTAGCTGGAATTATCGCTCGTCATTCATTATTTTTTAATATCTTTAAAACCATTTTAAAATTATGATATAACTAATTAATAAAAAACAACGAATACTTGCATTTTTCTGCCATTTTTCTTTTTAAACTTTTTGTTGATAAACTCATCAATCTTTTTTTCTTTTGTTCTCTACCAATAACTACCAACTTTGATCCAAATTCAGCAGCAGCTTTAGTTGTCTCTTTTTCTAGACTACCTGTTTTAAGTTGAATATTTATCCCTTTTTTTTGCATTTCAAAAATGAATTTTTCTCCTTTTTCAGTTAGGATTTTTGTAGGTTTTTTTTCTGATCTTGTTCCATACTCATCTACTTCAACACTATCTTGGGTATCAACTATGTATAGCATATCTAGATTCCAACCAAGTGCTTTTGATAAAGATATACTAATATCTGGCACCTTTTTATTAGGTGCTAAATTTGAGCAAATTGCAAGAATTGAATCACCTTTGTTACCTGCTTCTACCCATATGGGAACCTTTACCTCATTAAAAAGCCTATAATTTAATAAACACTCTTTTTCAAATCCCATTAGAATTAAATCATATGTTTTTTTTTCAAGCTGATTTTTTATTACTGTGCTGAATTCCCCTTTTATAATTTCCACTTTAACATCAATTTCTCTATTTTTAAAATAATGTTTTGCTTCATTAAAAATAATCCTGTCAGCAGATTGTATATATTTTCTAACTATTTCCTTTTTTGTTTTTACCATGTCTTGGGGCGTTCTGTAAGTATCGGAAAATTTATCAGTTTGAATTAATGTTTTCTCCTCAATAATATAAATTATGTTAATCTGACTATCAAATTTATTTGCTAGAAACGCTCCGGTTCTAAACACTTCCTTTTTATAATATTCAGAAGATATAGGAATCAATATATTCTTAAACATAATTATTCGCTTTCCTCCCTTTATTAAATATGTCTACTTTTTTCATATACCTAACACCCCTCTCCAATAAATAACGGCTATTATAAAAATTAATCCAATACAAATAATATTAGAGATTATTCCAGCTTTAAATAAATCCCTACTCGAAAAATATCCTGACGAATATGTTATAGCATTTCCCGGAGTTGCAATAACAAACATAAACGCTAAACCACCACTTAAAGCAACTAGCATTGATGCAAAAAGGGGACTTATTTCTGGGATTTCTGTTGATAAAGACAGTCCAATAGGAAGTAAAATTGCGACAGCACCGACATTTGACATAATATTTGTTAACAATATTGTGAAAATTATCAGTCCTAATATAACTAAATATGGGCTATTTCCCATTACCTCGAATATTCGATGAGCTATCCATGCACCCGCACCAGTTTTTTGCATACCAACTCCCAGAGTTATTGCTCCCCCATACAATATTATAATTCCCCAAGGTACTCTTTCCTCGACATCTTTCCACGAAATACTTTTTGTAAAAAACAACATAATACTTCCAATTATTGCTATTACTGCAAGACCTAGATATTCAGGGGATGAGAAAAACACCCATAAAAAAACAGTAAGAATTAAAACAATAGAGACAATTATTTCATATTCACTCATCTTTCCTGCCATACTTACTTGTTTGTTAATTTCGTTTTTTGCAATCTTAATAGTTTTTATATCTAAAGGAAATGAAATTTGCAGAACAATCCATACTATAGGTAATGATACAAGTACGATAGGCATAGAATAAATCATCCAATCAAAAAAAGTAACAGTAATGGGAGGATTTAAATCTGAAAGTAAACCAACAGTCAATGGATTTCTTGCGCCGCCGACAAGAGTTCCAAGGCTGCCTATAGAACATCCATATGCAATTGAAAGCATGCAAATTTTACCAAAATTACTCTCTCTCGGGGCAACTTTCATAGTAATTAATATCGATACTACAATTGGTAGAAATAAGGCCGCAACTCCATGTTCAGGCATAACAAATGAAAGAAACGCACAAGATGACATTATCCCAAAACTAAGTACACGAGGACTCTTTTCAAAGAAACTTAAGAGTCTCAATGCTATCCTTCTATGTAACCCATGTTTTTCAACAGCACCTGCAAGAATAAAAGCCCCTATCAAGAAAAAAATTGCTTGATTCCCAAAGGAAGAGAAAACCTCCGAGGCAGGTAAAACACCTAGAATTGGTTGAATAATTATTATCAATAGTCCTGTGACGGCTAGTGGTATTGCCTCAGTAGCCCATAGAATTCCTCCCATGATTAGAATACCAATCATAATCTTTCCATTATATGTTAGCCCATTTGGAGTTGGAATAAAATAAAATAATGTAACTATTAAAAGCGCAATAATAACAAAAAACATATTAATATTAAGTAAAAATAATAATTTTTTCTTAGGTATTTTGTTTTTTTCCCCTTCTTCTTCAATCATTGTTTATTTTTGCCACCTTAAACTCAATTACTTGTTTTTAATCACGTTTCGTGCATCAGAAATAAGTAAGTAGTTTAATAATGTTGATTTTTTTATCTCTTAATTATCAACAAATTTAATTAATTATAACATGATGAACATTTTTAATGAAACCTTCATTGAAAACAGGTTTTAGTTTCGGTCTGGCATCTGGTATAATAACAACTCTAGGATTGATAGTGGGATTAAACTCAGGCACCCATTCAAAACCTGTGATTATTGGTGGTATAATAACTATCGCAATAGCTGATGCTTTTTCTGACTCAGTTGGTATTCATATTAGTAAAGAATATGAATCAAATCATAATAATAGGGAGATATGGGAAGCAACTGTGTCAACTTTTCTGTCCAAATTTGTTTTTTCAATATCTTTTATTTTTCCAATTATACTTCTTTCTTTGACTATAGCTTTGATAATTAGTCTTGTTTGGGGTTTTTCATTAATTGTAATCATTAGTTACTATACTGCAAAATTAAGAAAGTCAAAACCTTGGAAAGCAATATTAGAACACGTTTTCATTACATTTTTAGTGATAGTAATAACACATTATGTTGGTTACTGGATATCTAAAATCTTTAATCTTTAAAGGAGTAATAGTTTTATATTAAATAATCATATAAATATATGCATGAAATTCCATAAAAAAATACCAATTACAATAATTATTCTTTTAATTTTTATTTTAGAGTTCCCAACATGCATTTCCAATATAAATAACATAGATCATAATAAGCCTTCTAATTCAGACATTGTTTTGTTAACTGGTTTTGGACCATTTGATGTGTATGATATTAATCCATCTCAATTGATTGTTGAAGAGCTTAATGGGCAAAATGTAGAAGGAGCAGAAATTATTGGATTAATTTTGCCTGTAGATTTTTCAACATCAGTGGAAAATATTACTAGTGCAATAGATACATACAAGCCTAATATTGTTATTAGTACGGGCCTATCCCCAAGCGCTAAAAAAATTAATGTGGAAAAAATCGGAGTAAACATAAAGATGCATCATAGGAGTGAAAAACTGTGGTTTATCCCTAGAAGATTAGAAAAGTTTGGACCATTCTTTCGTTTTTCGAATTTAGAGACAGAAGAAATTGTATCCAATATGAGAGAAGCAGAAATTCCATCTCGTCAAAGTTACTATGCTGGTTTTTACATATGCAATGCAGTTTTGTATGGAGTATTGGGTTATATAATAGAAAAACAACTACCAATAAGTGCTGGTTTTATTCACTTACCCTTATTGACATCTCAGGATCCGGAAGGTATGGAATTTCAAACTATGATTGAAGGTATTAAAATTGTAATACGAACAAGTTTAGAATAGACCTATATTTACTCCTTTAAAAAGTTTTAAACCATTGTATACAATATATTTAAAAGGTCACTAACCCATAAGGAACTATTGTGACCTAAAAATGAATAAAATAAAAGAATTTGTATTGAATTTTAGTAGCCCATCAACACGCTCTGTTTATAGAAATCATATCCAACAATTTTTGAAATTCCTAGGAGAAGATGAAAATACATATTTTAGTTCAGGCAGAAATTATGAAGATGATATCAAAAGATATTGGCAATACATACAACATAGACCACCCAAGAGCATTAAATCAATCCTATCCTGCATCAAAATGTTTTTGGAAGAGTTTGATGTTGTGATTAGACCAAAGGTATGGCGAAACATTTCTCGTAGAACTCCTGGAAGTAGTGCTGTCTCAGAAGATATAATCCCATCCCATAAGGAATTAAAGGAAATATTACAATATGCTCCACTTAAGGATAGGGCATTATTTTTGATGATGGTTAGTAGTGGCATGAGAGAAGGCGAAGCAGTAAAGATAAGACTGCAAGATATTGATTTCAATTCGGCTCCTGTTAAGATTAAAGTTCCATCATTCACTAAAGATGGTAAATTCACAAAGACAGGAGACAAAAGAACAACCTTTATGACTAATGAAGCAAGGGATGCTGTTCAGGCTTGGTTAAAACAAAGAAAAAGATACAGGGAATCGGCTGATAGAAAAGGATTAGGATTGATGAGGTGGCAGAGGATGAAGTTTGGAATAGAGCATAATGCAAATGATATCAACAGAGTCTTCCCATTCAGTGCAGATACTGCTAGGGTGATGTGGAATAAGCTTATTGAAAAAGCAGGTTATATTGAAAGAGATGAAATTACTAATGTTCATAAAATGAGGTTACATACCTTGAGAAAGTTTTTTGAACATCAACTTAAAAGCAAAATAAGACCTGGAGCCGTTGAGCAAATCGTAGGACACGAAGGATATTTATCAACTTACAATAGATTTACGGATAAGGAATTGACAGATGAATATCTCAAGGGCATGGATGTTTTATTGATTTTTGAAACATCAAAACTGGATATTGAGCATAGGTTTCAAGAGCGGACTCAAATGATGCAGGACCAGATTGATAAGTTGAATAGAGAAATAGAAACAATACTAGATAAGGCATCGGATATGGTTGAAGAAAGGTTAAAAAGGGAAGATTTCAAGAAAATGTAATGAGTTTGTAAAAGATTAAATGACAATCAATCAATTTTTTACCTTTGCCTCCGATTACTTGACGTGAGTAAGGGTTTAGGAAAAATTGAGATAGAGATTTTAACAATACTTAAAAACGCGCGAATGAAAGATATTAAGACGCCGAATTTCCCAGTTATTCTAATTGCTCGACTGGTCTATAAATCCAGTTTTCTTGGAGGAGTTGGAAGAATTACTCATTCTCAATACACCTCAGTTTGTAGGAGTGTTGAAAGCTTGGAAAGAAAAAATTATGTTAAAACTGAGATTATAACTCGCGATGACAAAAGATTCCGCGCTCATTCAATTGCTTTAAAAAAAGTTCCAACTAGAATGAAAATTGTTAATCCAGGGGAACGAATGTACGAAGAGAAAGAATGGCTGAGATGGTATAAAAAACGGGACAGAAAATAGTTAGTTTTATATACTACTTTTATTAGGAATTTAAGTGTAGACTCCTCCAACTGGGAAGGTTTAATAGTTTTTGAAATTCAGGGTGGATAACAACTATTTTTATCTTTGATTCCAGAAATTGTCTAAGACCAGCTTTTTTCGTTGTTATCAAATCTAATGGAGGAAAAATGAAATGAATAAAGTATCAGAAAGAGTCGTTTTGACTCATGAAGCAGGTGATATCGAACAAATATCCATTGACAAAATAGACCCGCCAATCTTCGTCAGATATTACCCCGATAAGGACATTGAAAAACTTGTGAACTCAATGAAAAGCTCAACCCAGTTGCAGAATATTGTTGTTAGACCAAATGGCAATGGTGGGGTTGAATGTGTTTCGGGTTGGGGGAGAGTCCAAGCCGCTAAAAAACTTGGTTGGAAAGAAATCCTAGCAAAGAAAATTGAGGTAGAGGACAATGAGGTATTGATTCTGTCTCTGTCTGAAAATCTTTGTAGAAAAGACCTTTCGACCATGGAACGAGAAAGGATGTTGTACAAAGTGTACACTGATAATGAGAAAATGGGCTATAGGAAACTGGCTATAAAACTTGGAATTTCTTATGAGTGGCTAAGAACGTCAGTAAAGGCTTATGAGATACGACAGACCTGTGGAAAAGACTGGGAAAAAGTGTCAGGTCACCTGACATCAGACCTGGTTTTGAAAATGGAAAAGATACCTTCTGAACTTAGAGGAATTGTTGCCACTAAGATAAAAGAAGGCGAAATAAAAGCAGATATTGTAGATATTAAACAATGGGTTAGTAACTACGTTGAGGGAGATGAAGAGTTAAAAAAGAAAATGATGGAAAGTTGTAACACCACAGCAAAGATGAACGACAATAACGAAAAACCAGTTACATTCGATAAAATACTATCTTCAGTGAGAAAAGTTGAGTTGCCAGACCTTGATGTCTTAGAATCAGTACAAAAGGAACAGGTCAGGAAAAATCTACAGATTATGGCTTCATTGATAATGTCTTATTTGCAACAACTGAATATCATCAAAAATGATGATTATACTAAAATTCTTAAAATACTTAAAGTCAAACCCGAGCAAATCCAGGATTTCAGGGATGCCTGATGACTGTAACTTTCACACCAGTGACTGCAAACTATAAGAGAAAAAATATGCACTGGGAAAGGGATAATAGATATTTCTATTACCCTTCTCTTTTTGTTTCTCCGTTTGTCACTGGAACAGATTGCACTAAGAATGATTTTCAGGGAGCTAGTTTAATAATAGCAGATAGTGGGGGCTACCAACTAAAGACTGGGATTGCACGGAAAGTCGATTGGTATGAGATATTGCAATTCCAGGAGAGAATAGCCGACGTAGGACTTACTCTTGATGTTCCCCCATTAAGCAAAAAAGGTAGATTAGAATATTATGACAAATCACGATATGAAAAGTGTCTACAACAATCAACAATCAATGCAAATAGGATGTTAGAACATAAGACAAACAAGAGTATGAAAACATATGCTGTAATTCAAGGAAAAGACTTCGATGATGCTTACAAATGGTTCAATAATATCACCAAAGACCACGATTTTGATGGTTATGCCATTCCAATCGCAGAGATAAAAAATGTTGGAGATATCCAAAGTTTTTATGACCAGATAAGACTAGCTAAAGAGATAAACACCGATTTTCATTTTCTGGGGAATTGCACCCAACTGTCAATGCTGATATATTCTAGATTGGCACAAATAACAAGGAAAAATTATACCTTTGATTCATCCACAGCTTCTAATGCAATAAGATATGGACAGTATTTTGAGCCACATTACCATCACAGGATGAGATTCACTAAAAATGAGGAACATCGGGTAAAATTTGATTTGGACAAAAGACCACCTTGTTATTGCCCAATCTGCTCAAAACATACAGTTAGACAGTTGATAAACAACCCAATGTTGACTATGTTGCATAATGTGTATGTCTTGAAGGAATTTAATGAATATTCCTTTACGGTTGTTCAAGATTATAATGAATTCAGTTGGCTTCTAAAGAAGATAGTTGAAAGCAATTCCAAATACCAGAAACATTCAAAGGAAATAATAAGACTTATTACATCATTGCTATAGATGCTCGCTTTTATGTTTTATTGATTTCACCTCTGTTATAAAAAATTCCGTTTACAAAGTTAAAATGCCTTATTTGCAGGTAAGAAATCATTAAACATCCCCTACAATTCAAATCGCCCTTTTTTCAAAATTAATTAGAATTTATTAGGAAGGATTTGTAATTTAATATGTAGAAAAAATGAACAAGGATTTGAACACATGGATAGAACAAAACTTTTTTTAGATAAGCGCTGTAGAATTACATACCTGAACGGATTCGTTCTTGAGGGAATAGTTAGAGATATTGACAACTATGGCATAGTCTTTGAGACATCACAAAAAACCTCTTTCATTGCTTGGCAAACGATACGAGATGTTCAACCATTGGAAGGTGGTTTCTGATGGCTGGCGAAACTTTTAAACCTTTCCAATATGGAAAAGAAATATTGAAGATGTTCAAAATAATAACACCAATGGATGCGGGTTTTATTTACATCTACAAAAATAACGAAGGTTATTACGACTACAAGTTATCAGAACAGATTTTGAAAGGAATATTGAATCAAAAGATTCCAAATCCAACCAAATACAAAGTAAATGAAACAATAGAATGGATTAGAAGAAAGACCTATACAAATCCTTCAACAATAAAAAGTGAAGAATATGTTTGCTTAAAGAACGGATTGTTCAATCTAAATACGTTGGAACTTGAACCACATACACCAACAAAGTTTGTAACTTACAAGATTCCAGTTTATTATGATTCAAACATAGATACAACTGAATGGAATAACTTTGTAGTATCAATCGTTGAGAGTGGAAGTGGAGATGAAAAAGTCCTTCAAGAAGCTGTTGGAAATATCTTTGCACCTCATTATCTTACAAAGAAAGCAATATATCTCTATGGTCCAAACGACAGTGGCAAATCGACTTTCCTAAATATAATTATGTACTTGTTAGGTGGAAGAGAAAATGTTTCTAATCTGTCTCTAGTACAATTGGAAGAGAAATTTACTAATGCACGAATATTTGGTAAAAGAGCCAACATTTGTTCAGATACACCATATCTAACAAACCCAAGACATTACCAAACTTTTAAGAACTTTACAGGTGGGGATACAGTAACTCTTCAACACAAACATAGAGACCCTTTTGAATATTTGAATGTAGCAAAATTCTTTTTCTCTGCCAATGAAATCCCCAAAGTAAAAGCCAAATATATGGATACGGGATTTTTAAGAAGATGGCAATTTGTTGAATGCCCACATATATTTTCACCTGATGATTCTATCTTTACAACTTATACTACTGATAAGATGTTATCTGCAATTTTCAATTGGGCTGTTGAAGGCTATAAGAGATTGAAAGAACAGAACTGGATTCATACTAACGACAACACGGTGGAAGATGTAAAAAGAATATTTGTACACTCTGGATTGGAAGAAAGTGACTTCATTAAATGGCTTATGCAAAGATGTGAAAAATATGACGGCTGGACAGCAAAAGATGAATTGTATTATGATTGTGTGCAATGGTTTGGCAATAACCACAAAGTCCCGCCTACTACAACAACATATTTTGGTAGATTAATAATGGAACAAGACATAATCCCAATAAAAGACCATCATCCAATGGTTGACGGTCAACAAACCAATGCTTATTATGGAATCAGATTAATAGACAACACAATTGGCGATGAAGACTATGCTATTTGATATGGGACTAATGGGACTAAAAAGATTACTTATTTACCTAATAATATAACTATAATTTAATTAAAATCTTAAATAAACTAAAAAAATAGTCCTAGTAGTCCTATGTGTATATTGATTTCATTATAACTTATTCATAAAAAAGAGAATGATAAATATCAAAAGAACAATCAACCGACCGTTTCAATGGACTACAAGGAGCAAAAACATAGTTACTCCCCCAACCCCCCATATTATTTAGTTCTTTATTTCCTTATTTTGTGACTAGAACGTGACTGACATCAAAACTTGAAATTTTAGTGTGATTTCAATCTCCCCTTCCCCTATTTCAGCTACAATTTCCATTATCTACCACAAATTATTTATTGAAGGATTGACACCTATTATATGGAGAAAAAGTGATGCAACCTCAATGTAAACAAGCAAGTATTCAATGCAGTTTTCGTGTCCGAGATAGATTATTCAAACTAAAGAAAAAATATCATCTAAGAACCTATGATGATGTTTTGAGAAAACTAGCTGGCATTGACAAAGAAGATGAAGTATTCGAATGCCCGTATTGCTTTAGAGACATAGAATCAGACACAGTCAGATGCCCATTTTGCGCTAAATTGATTCAATGGGATTAAACAATGTTGATATTCAATTAATATAATTGTATTAGGACCAGGCATCACACCTGTTAGAGCCCATGAAATCGGGTTTTAAATTAACACTATAATGGAATAAACATGGATGCAACGGATTTTAGAAAAATCCCCCACTTTTACAATATTAGTTTGATGGGCTATAAGGGGTAAGATAAAAATGACACCTATACAAAACAAAATTAGTAATGGTTTTATGCAGGATAAAGCAGACATAATCAAATACAAAAACACCCGTATTTTGCGACCTTATGAAGCCAGACGATTAATCGATTCCATACCCAAGGTTGAATATGTGGATAAGTTTGAAGCGTTGCTTTACAGCGGGATGAGATACATAGAGTTATACAGACTTTTTAAGAATCAAGAGTGGTTCAACGGTCAGCACATTCACATTGTCAGTGAGAAGAAAAAATCAACGATCCCCGAAAGATATGTACATTTGAATCAACAGGGACGGAGCGCTGTAAAACATTACTTAGATTCTGACAAGCCTCTGCCAGATTATACAACCTGGAGAGAAAATCTTAAAAGATGGACATCAAAAGCTGGACTATATCCTGATTATCTATCTCCAAAAACCACTAGAAAGACTTGGGAAAGCTGGCTTGTATGGTATTATCCAAATAAGATTGCTACCATATTCGGTAGCCAAGGGCACAACGAATTAACAGCTTTACGTCACTATGTTAATTTGCCCTTTAATACCAGAGATAAGGAGGAAATGAAATCATTTGTTGAGGGGTGGGAATAAGTTAAAAGAAAATAGTTTATTGCCTTTCTCTTTGAAGAAATTGGTCATATTTTATTAGGATTTCTTTCGAATATAAATAAAATTGGTGTACAGTTTCAAGGTCATTTATAGTTGGAAGTTCTCTAATAGGATGCATGACTTTATTTCGTATGTTATTTACTTTTGCAAAAAAAGATTTAAAACTTGTTTTATTATGTTTTTCTTGGAAGAAAATCGAAAAATCATCCCATTGATGCCTAATTATTTTTGATAGATGAATCAAGTCTGAGTAATTAAAAGGGTGTAATAAACTTGATTTTTTACCTTTTCTTTCTTTACATTTATTCCGTACTTCTGGGTGTATTTTTTCCCACCACTCTTCACCATATTTTCCAGATAGTGTCCACCATACTATCATATGAAATGAATTCTCAGAATAGAATAATTCAGAATATAAATCTTCAATCCATGCTTTGCGTTTTCTAAAATCAAAGTAAATTTTAAATAAATCTAAATCTGGTTCAACTCCAGGACCATAAAATTCATTACACAACTTAATAAAAGATTCCCAATGGATTGTATCCCAAACTAGACCTTCAGTATCGTCCCATTCTATTTCATCTCTATCTAATTTGTTTAGTTCTATAGTTGAAGGTTCTCTAATTATTTCTTCAAATAATTTTTTCCAATCATCATTTAAATCTTTGTCTTCACAAATATAATTCTTTTTTCGGTTTATGTCTTCCTTTGTAACCAGACTTATTATTTTTTCATAATCACTTCTAATTTTTTTATTAAAACTAAAAAGTATGTCAGACCGTTTAATATTGCCCTTTCCAATTTGTATATATAGAAAGTTCATTACTTCGTTAATATCTATCCCTAATTTATCTGAAATCTCTCTGGGATTTAATTGTTGTTTTAGTAATGATTTACACTTATCTTCTAATTTCATAAAATTATCACTTTGAGTATAATGCAGGATTCGTTTTATAACTTTTATATTATAAACATAATTCATAAGACAATTCATTACATTATTAACCCAGAGGAAAAGATATCAAGGAGGATTATCAAAAGGTTGAATGGTAATATAAAAAAATAAATCATTTATAAGAGATTGTTCAAAAAATTGACATTATATTTAATATATTACAAATGTTGTATTAATTATTGTGGCAAAAAAGAAATTCAGAGTTCATCGATTAGAAGTTAAAGGACAAGATTATCAAAATACCTTAGAACAATTTTTAAATAATTTGGAAGGAGAGGTTATTTCGATATTGCCAAGTATCAAGAAAGGCAGTTTACCTCAAATTTACGGTGTAACAGAAAAAGTTGATTACTTAATGATAGTTGAAAAAGTAAAATTGTGAATGATTGGGAAGTGATGAGATATGAAATATGATATTCATCGATTCGATATTAATATGGAAAAAGACCAGGATAAACTTAAACAGTTTTTAAATAATCTGAGAGGAGAAATCGTAGCAATAATCCCTAATACAAAACCCACCTTTCAACTTATGGGAGCAACAGCAAAAACAGATTTTCTCTTGATTGTTGAGAAGATATAATTATTAATAGGAGAATTGAAAATAGATGGATAAAAATGGATTAGGTATTGGAGTTATAGGAGGTATTGGGCTCGGTCTATTGTTAGGCAGTGAATTTTCAGGTAGTAATGTAACAATATTAGGAGCAATTTTTGTATTGATATCACTTATTTCTATGGGATTTTTATCATACAAAGGAAAGAAATAATCGGTTGGTTTTTTCCGAATGTTTTCAGATAATTTATAAACGAAATCCTAGATACAAAAAACTAAGGCAATGAACTTGTTAGATTGAGGGATTATAATATGGAAAAAGCAAATGAACATACGAATGTTGGAATTGCGTCTATTATCTTAGGATTGATAGGTCTAATTTCTTATTTCATAGGTTTGTTTTTTTATTCATTTGTGGATAATAGACTTTATGGAATCATCATTGGAATCATTCTGGGCATCATTGCAATAATCCTTGGTTATATGGCAAAAAAGCAAGGAGATGATTATGGAACCTATGGGATTTCACTTGGTGTTTTAATACTGATTATTGGTCTAATTACATTCTTACTTACTAATATTGCTTATGTTGAAACTGGCTACTATAATTAATGTTAATTCCTCACAATAACAATTCAAGATTTGAATACACCTTTTTATGAGGAGTAGAATCCTAAACTAGATTAAAAAACATATATTTAAGATATCATTTCTAAAAGCTCTAACTCTTCCTCAGTCAGATAATCCAACTTCCACTTTTGATTGTCGTCATATGTCATATTCCTTCCCTCGATATTTGGCAGAGATGCCAATGATACTGGCATGTCCCCCGTATCTTACATCTTATTAACCCTATAAAGGCGTTTTTGACTTATATATGTAAGAGGGAGACGGCTGAAAGTATCAATTTGGATTTAATGTAATCAATACTTCCACCCATCTCCTTCTCAATTATTTAAACAAATAAGACAATATGCTGTCAAGATGCGAGGGACTTCTTCTTTCACA
>Ga0272441_10001699_pt1 | contig 46381 bp, 36 predicted proteins | sample SSMProp6N_FD_193582 | JGI IMG/M metagenome (GOLD analysis project Ga0272441, IMG submission 193582) | Marine sediment archaeal communities from Little Sippewissett salt marsh, Falmouth, MA, United States - SSM-Prop-6N | ecosystem: Environmental > Aquatic > Marine > Wetlands > Sediment ... | reverse complement strand
TGAAGAAAAACGGCTCCGGCTATGTGGAGTACATGTGGCAGTGGATGGATGATGAGACCCGAATCGTTCCCAAGATTTCCTACGTCAAGGGCTTTACCCCCTGGGGCTGGATCATCGGAACCGGCATCTATATTGAGGATGTCAAGGCCGAGATCGCCCTCATCACTCGGAACGTGATCAATATCTCCCTGGTGATCCTGCTTATTATAGCGCTGCTGCTGGCCTCGATCATCATCAGTAATTACCGAACCGAAAAAAACCGCCTGGCCACCAAGATCGCGCTTCAGGAATCGGAAGAAAAATACCGAACTCTGGTGGAATCGGCCAGTGAAGGAATGTTCATGGTCGTCAACAACCGGTTCATGTATTCCAATATTACCATTTCCAAGCTGCTGGAATACAACCAGGCCGAATTCGGCCAGCTGAACGTCAGCGAGATATTTGAAAACGACAAGAACAGTTCCGGGTATCAGCATGTCCAGGACCTGCTGGCCGGGCGGGCGGTTCCGGAACGGTTTGAAGCACAGCTCAAGACCAAGTCCGGGGAACGCAAAGAGGTCATTCTTTCCACCTCCGAAATTTTCATCAGCGGAAAGCCCGGATTCATTGCCGTGGTCACCGACATCACCAATCGTAAAAAAGCGGAAGATGAGCTGGGTCAAAGCGAAGAAAAGTTCAGGACCCTGGCCAACAACCTGAACGTGGGTATCTACCGGCGCACCATCGGGAAAAAATCCCGTTTTCTGGAAGTCAATCCGGCCATGGTCACCCTGTTCGGTTATGACAGCAAGGACGAACTGTTAAACACCCCCATCATTGACCTGTATGCGGACCCAAGGGTTCAGCGGGGTCTGGACACCAAGTCCGACAACGGGAGCTGGTCCCGGGAGATCATCGAACTGCGGAAAAAGGACGGAACCATTTTCAGTGCTTCCATCTGGGCGGTGACCGTTTATGACGAGGAAGGCAACCCCAAATATTTTGACGGCATCATTGAAGATGTGTCGGATGTTATCTGCCGGCAAAGGGAACGGGAAAAATTTCTTCATGCAATGCATAATACCATGTCGTTTTTTAATGCATCGGTGAGTACCCTGCCGTCATATCCGGTGGTCTCCTGCGGCAAAGACAGTTCGATCCAGGACGCGGTGGCACTGTTGAACAAAAGCCGGTCGGAGCTCCTCCTGATCCAGAACAAAAAAGGAAAAGCCGTCGGTGTGGTAACGGACGCAGACCTTCGAAAAAACATGCCCAATTCGGATTTCAGCATGGCTTCCCCGGTCTCTGGGATCATGTCTTCCCCGGTTGTGACCATTGATTCGGATGCCTACATTTTTGAGGCCGTTATCCTGATGCAGCAGAAGGACATTACCCATCTTTTGATCACCGACCGTCAGAAAAAGATCATCAGTGTCATTAAAAGCGAGGACATTACCTCGGTCCAGAACCATGCACCGTCGGTGCTTCTGCAGGAAATCAAACGCGCTGAATCTCCCGGGGAAATTATCGATAAAAGGGATTCCATTCCGTACCTGGTCACCACCCTGATCAACAGCGGGGCCAGCTCGCGGTACATCACCCATCTGATCACCACCATCACGGATACGGTGGTGAGCCGGCTGATCGAACTGGCCATAAAAGAAGCCGGTATCCCGCCGGTACGCTTTTCCTTTCTGGTTTTCGGCAGTGAAGGCCGCGAAGAACAGACCCTGAGCACGGACCAGGATAATGCCATTGTCTATGAGGATGTTCCTGAAGAACTGGAAGCACAGACCAATGCATATTTTTTAAACCTGGGGACAAAGGTCTGCGGCTGGCTCAATGATGCGGGGTATGATTACTGTGACGGGGACAACATGGCCCAGAATCCGAAATGGTGTCAGTCCCTGACCACCTGGAAAAACTATTTTTCCGAATGGATATCTGAAGCCACCGGGGAAGACCTTTTGAAGGTCAAAATATTTTTTGATTTCAAATCCGTATACGGCGACAACAGCTTTGCTGCCGAACTGCAGAAACATGTGTCTGAAGTGACGGTCCGCCACCCCGGTTTTTTTCAGTACATGGCCAGAAATGTATTGAAGATCACTCCGCCGATCGGTTTTTTCGGAAACATTGTGGTGGAATCGGTGGAAACCCACGGCAAAGCGCTGGACATTAAAAGTTCCCTGATGCCGATCGTGGACTATGCCCGGATCTACGCACTAAAATACAATGTGAAAACCGCAAACACCCTCAAGCGTCTCGAGCGCCTGTATGAGCAGGGCATCCTGGCCAAACAGAACTATGAAGAAATCATCTATGCTTACACCCATCTGATGCAGATCCGACTCCGTATTCAGGCTGAGGCAATACTAAACGGCAACCGGGATCCGGATAACTATGTCAGCCCGGGAAGTCTGACCTATATAGAACAGAAGATGCTGAAAGAGATTTTTTCCCAGACAAAACATTTCCAGGCCAAGTTAAGCTACGATTTTACCGGCCGAATGGACGGCGGAGCTATCTAATGATTCTTATTGTTTCAGACACACATTCCTATTACGGAACCCTGAATGAGCAGATCCGTTATGCGGAGTCGGAGCTTGGGGTGTCGATTTCTTCGGTCATTCACCTCGGAGATTTTGGGATCTACAAACCCAATCTGTACAATTTCTTCATTAAGAACCAGGAAGCGTTTATCCGTCCGGTCTATTTTATCGAAGGCAACCATGAAGATTTCGACGCACTTCCCTGGCTGGTTAAGAAATACAAGGACCATTTTACCCACCTGAAACGGGGATCGGTTCATGAAATTGACGGATACCGTTTCCTGTGTCTCGGGGGCGCAGAATACATGGACTCCATGATCACCCAGCGAGGCTCCGAGATCACCGATGCGGACATCGACAACTGCCTGGCCACACCACCGGAGGACGTGGATGTGATCCTGACCCACGACTGCCCCACCGGAATCGGAATGCCCAATACCCCCGGGCTGGAATATTATGGAGAAACCGGGTTCAAGCGCAGCAGGGAACTTTTGGAACACTTCAAACCGAGACTATGGCTGTTCGGGCACCACCACAAATGGTTTCAACACCAGGACGGTCATACCGCATACTACGGCTTTGCCGCGATCTGGAAGGGGTTTGGCCTGCTGGACAAAAACTTCAAGATGACGGTTCACCATCATGATGTCAAGATTCCGAGAAACCGGACAATCATAGAACGGCTGTTCGTGAAACTGAAAATCATTCGCTAGTGTCTTGGGCGGGGAAAAAAGAAGGGGAAGAAATTTTTAAAAAGATAAGGCCGTAAATTTTAATTTACGGCCTTAAAGGTAGAGCAGCCTCCTTTTCAGGAGGCCGCTTTTAACATGGACACCACGGAAAGAGGGGAGTTAACTATTCCACGGGACCCAGGGGAAAAATCACTTTTCCATATACTTCGTTTAACACTTGAGCGATGGCCGCGTAAATCGCAGATCCGCCGCAGATAATACCTTCATATCCGGCCAGCATTTTGATCGTGGCATTTCCGGTAAAGTCGGCAGTTGCCAGCAGGAAGAACAGCAGGGCGAGCGAACCGAACACAAACTGGAGTACCCTGTTCATCTTGAATGTTCCGATAAACAGGAACGCGGTCAGAAGACCCCAGACAAACAGGTAGCAGCCCATGGCCTGTGCAGTAGGTGCTGAACCAATGCCCATTTTTGGCATGGCGATCAGACCGACCAGTGTCAGCCAGAACAGGCCGTAAGAGCAAAATGCAGTGGTTCCGAAAGTATTGTTCTTTTTCCACTCCATGATTCCGGCGATAATCTGTGCCATACCGCCATAAAAAATACCCATTGCTAGTATCATTGCATCAAGAGGCAGAAACCCGGCATTATGAATATTCAACAAAACAGTCGTCATTCCAAAGCCAAGAAGTCCAAGAGGTGCCGGATTAGAAGTAGTATCAACAACGCTGATTGCAGAAGTGTCTTCATGGCTAACCAGTTTGATATCAGGCGCAGGTACCGAGCTTTCTACCTCTTGATCCAAGTTTTCTTTTAAGTCTCCCTTCATAAGTTCCCTCCTTATAATCTTAAAAAATTTAATTGTTGTGGTGCTTGTCCCCTGGTGCTGTTTCATGAAATAGCATGAAGGGTGCCAATAAAAAATAAATAATAAAAATTTATTAAATATATTTATTTATGTTTAATTTAACCTTTTGGTTTAATGGTGAAACCGAAACATGGTCTTTTGACCATTTATAAGTTGGCTAATTGGCCATTTGGTGGTATAAAAGAGAGCAATTCAACCGGGAAAAATCAAAATATAGAATTAGTTTTCCTGGTATATCTAGTGTTATTTTAATAGGGGGTCCGGGGACCGGAATTTCAAGCAGGTGAGTGAAAAGCGAATTCTCTGACTGAAAAACGGTTTTACAGTAAAAGATAATCATGTCGAAAAAAAACCCATCCATTCCCTGGGGATCTTTTCTTATCCGTATTGTGCTGCCGACGGTTCTGACCATCATCCTTTTTCTGGCAGCCACCTTTTTCATTCTGATTCCGACCATTGAAAAAAGCGGTCTCGACCGGAAGCGCGAAATGATCCGGGAACTGACCAACTCGGCCTGGAACATTCTGGCCAAACTCGAATATGATGAACAGCGGGGTGTGCTGACCCGGGACGAAGCCCAGGAAAAAGCCATTGAACAGATCAGGAGCCTTCACTATGGTCAGCACATGAAGGATTATTTCTGGATCAACGACATGACGCCCACCATGGTGATCCATCCCTACCGGACCGACCTGAACGGGAAGGACCTGACCGACTACAAGGACCCCAATGGAAAACGGGTGTTCGTGGAGTTTGTGAACATCGTGAAGAAAAACGGTTCCGGCTATGTGGAGTACATGTGGCAGTGGATGGATGATGAGACCCGAATCGTTCCCAAGATCTCCTACGTCAAGGGCTTTACTCCCTGGGGCTGGATCATCGGAACCGGCATCTATATTGAGGACGTCAAAGCCGAGATCGCGGAAATTACCACCAGTATTATTCAGGTATCCGCATCTATTCTGCTGATTGCCATGTTCCTGCTGATGTTTATCATTGCCCAGAACTACCAGACGGAAATCCGAAGATACCGTGCTGAGAAGGAAGTCCGGGATTCCGAAAGACGGTTCCGGACTCTGGTGGAAAATTCTCACACCGGAATCTTTATTGTTCAGAACAACCGCGTTGTCTACCGAAATCCGGAACAGGAAAGGCTGTTCGGTCCGCTGCCGGATGATTATAACATTATGAATTTTGCCAAGATTCATCCGGATGATGTGGAGATTGTCAAAGAATTTTACCAGTCCATCAGTTCCGGCAAGGTGTCCGAACTCAGTATGGAGTTTCGTTTTTATGCCCGGAAAGAAGGACAGCAGGAACCCTCTCTACGCTGGGTGCACAGCAATGCCAGTGCCATCGAGTACATGGGCAGCAAAGCGGTTTTAATCAATATGCTGGACATTACCCGGGCAAAAGAGATGGAGGCGCTACTGGGGGTCAAAGACAAGATGACATCGCTGGGACATGTGGCTGCCGGCATCGCCCACGAAATCAGGAATCCGCTTTCGGGCATCAACGTCCTCCTGGACGCGATTCGGGAGCGGCTGCAGCACATGACCGATTCGGGGGAGCTGAGGGAGCTCATCTCCCATGCCAAGAACGCCACCGGGAAGATCGAAGGGGTGATCAAACGAGTACTCGATTTTTCAAGGCCTTCCACGCCGCAGTTCAAAAAAGAGGACATCAACCGGGTGATCAAGGAAGCGCTCATGCTTTCGTCGGTGGCCATGCGCAAGGCCGGCATAAAAATAGAGACGAACCTGCAGGAACCGCTGCCCCGTATCATGATGGACAAACAGCAGATGGAACAGGTGCTGATGAATCTGATTACAAACGCGTCCGAAGTGCTCAAAAAAAAGGAAACGAAAAAGCAAATTCGCATCAGCACAAACAACGAACAGCATCACGTCATCATCCGGGTGGCCGATTCCGGCCAGGGGGTGCCCCCGCTGGAAGCCAAAAAAATTTTTGACCCGTTTTACACAACCAAGAGTGAAGGATCCGGCATCGGCCTGAGCATATGCCAGCGAATCATTGCCGACCACAAGGGCGTCATTTCCGTATCCGCCTCGGAACTGGGCGGCGCCGAGTTCTGTATTCGAATACCGGTGACATAGTCTCGCCTGAGGGCGGGTGATGATATCCGCCTTATCAAGTCGCGTGGTGAGCAATTACCGGCACTTCAAATAGATTCGGAACAGGAAAACATTAACGGACAAACCCGGCAGATAAAGTTATGATCAGTTATGCCGTTTACATTATCGACGATGAACAGAGTATTCGCAATGCCCTTGATTTCGGTTTACGGGATCAGTATTCGGTGAAAACCTTTGCCGACGCAGAAAGCGGATTGACCGGTATCAGAGAAATGTCTCCCGACCTGGTGCTGCTGGATATCGGCCTTCCAGGAATGGACGGGATCAGCGCTCTGAAGGAGATCAAGAAACTGGATTCGGACATTATCGTCATTATGATCACGGCCTTTGAGGACATCGATACCGTGTTGTCCGCCATGAAGGCCGGGGCCTATGATTACATTATCAAGCCGCTTCACCTGGATACGGTCAAGCTGAGCATCAAGAACGCGCTGGAAACCATTTCCATGAGAAAGAAAATCCGGTCGCTCCAGGAGGAAAGCCTGCGGGAAAATATTCCCTGCTTTGTTTCCGAAAGTAACTCCATCCAGGACGTGATGCAGTTTGTGGACAAGGTGGCCAAAGGATCGGACACACCGGTTTTGATTGTCGGGGAAACCGGGACCGGAAAGGAACTGATCGCCAGCGCGGTTCACTACAAGAGTCCCAACTTCAAGGGCCCATTTGTTTCCATCAACTGTGCGGCCATTCCCAAAGACCTGATTGAAAGTGAACTGTTCGGTTATGAGAAAGGCGCCTTCAGCGGCGCGGCCGTTTCCGGCAAAAAAGGCCTGATTGAAGAGGCGGAGGGCGGGACCCTTTTTTTGGACGAGGTGGGGGACCTGAGCAGCTCCGCCCAGGCCAAGCTGCTGCGCTTTCTTGAAGACGGGGAGTATTACCGGGTGGGCGGGACGCAAAAGTATTCCATTCAAACGCGGATTGTTTCGGCCACCAACCAGGATTTGGAGGAGATGATTGCGCGCAACCTTTTTCGGCAGGATCTGTACTTCCGAATTGCCGTGGTCAGGGTTGAGGTTCCGTCCCTGAACGAACGGCCCGAGGACATTCTTCCCATCGCGCAGCACTTTCTGGTGGAATTCGGCAAAAAGCACGGCAAAACATTCAACCGTATGTCAAAACCGGTGCAGGATTTCCTGAAGGTCTATGAATGGAAAGGAAATGTGCGCGAGCTGCGGAATCTGATGGAGCGCGGTGTGCTGATCGGTTCCGGGCCCGAGCTTGGGCTGGAAGATCTGGGGGTCAAGCCCAAACCGGCCGCCGCTGGGAACCGCCTGACAGAAAAAACGTTCCCCCCCCTGCCGGCGGAAGGGCTTTCGCTGGAAATGCTGGAGAAACATTATATTCGGGAAGCTTATCAAAAAGCCGGCGGTAACGAAAAAAAGGCGGCCGGGCTTCTGGGGCTGAGTTACTATGCCTATCGCTACAAGCGGAAGAAGATCCAGCAGGAAGAATAAAGCACTGCGCATATTGCATGGCGCATGGTGTTACGTCTTTTCTCTTTGCGCTTTGCTCTATGCTAAGAAACCTGACACAGCCAAAGTATTGTTCTTTTATTCCTTCGAAAAAATACTTTGCAGACAAAGACGGTTACTTCTTTCCGATCCGGTTTTCCGTGCCGTTGAGGAGCCTTTTGAGGTTGGCGCGGTGTTTGATAAAAATAAGGGCGCACATCACGACACTCAGGCCGATTACCGGACCGGAACAGGAAAGCAGGGCCAGCAAAAAGGGCATAACCGCGGCAGCAACCAGCGACGCCAGGGAAACGTAACGCCACAGAAAAGCGATCAGGACAAAAACGGCGATTTCTATGACCAGGGCGGCCGGTGCCAGGTACAGAAAAATGCCGAAGGCGGTGGCCACGCCTTTCCCTCCCCTGAATTTCAGATATACCGGAAACAGATGCCCCAGGAAAGCGGCCAGGCCGAAAAGGGCGGCAAACCGGTCATCCGGAAAAAAGAGTGTGCCGGCCCATACCGGCACAAACCCTTTGAGCATGTCACCCAGAAAGGTCAGGGCGCCGAATTTTTTACCGTGAATTCGGACGGCGTTGGTCGCGCCGATGTTCCCGCTGCCGGCAGCGCGAATGTCTTCCTTGGCAAACAGCCTGGCCAGGACCAGGGAGGCGGGCACGGCGCCGAGGAGATAGGCGGCCAGGGTGAAGAGGAGAATGTCCATATCAAAAAAAGTTATCAGTGACTAAAGTACTTGAAGTACTTAAAATTTCTAAACCGAATCAATGTTTAACTTTAAGTACTTTAAGTATTTCAAGTACTTCTTACTGATATCAGTACCGGTAATGGTCCGGTTTAAACGGTCCGTCAACGGGAATGCCGAGGTAGTCGGCCTGCCGCTGGGTCATTTTTGTCAGCTTGACGCCGAGCCGGTCCAGATGCAGCCTGGCCACTTCTTCATCCAGCTTCTTGGACAGGGTGTAGACCTTTTTGTCGAAATCGTTTTTCGCCAGCTCGATCTGGGCCAGGGCCTGGTTGGTAAAACTGTTGCTCATCACAAAGCTGGGGTGCCCGGTGGCACAGCCCAGGTTCACCAGCCGGCCTTCGGCCAGGACAATGATGGCCCGGCCCGACTTGAGGGTCCACTTGTCCACCTGGGGTTTTACCGGTTCTTTGGTGCAGCCGGATTTTTCAAGATAGGACATTTCAATTTCACTGTCAAAATGGCCGATGTTGCAGACGATGGCTTCATCTTTCATGCCTTCCATGTGCCGGCCGGTGATGACGTGATAATTTCCGGTGGCCGTCACGAAAATGTCCGCTGTTTCAACCACGTCTTCCATGGTTTTGACTTCATAACCGCTCATGGCGGCCTGAAGCGCACAGATCGGATCGATCTCGGTGACGATTACCCGGGCGCCGTAGCTGCGCAGGGAATCGGCACAGCCTTTGCCCACATCCCCGTATCCCAGCACCACGCAGACCTTGCCGGCGATCATGATGTCGGTGGCCCGCTTGATGCCGTCCGCCAGCGATTCGCGACAGCCGTACAGGTTGTCAAACTTGGACTTGGTCACGGAGTCGTTCACGTTCATGGCCGGGAACAGGAGCTCTCCCGACTCAACCATCTGGTAAAGCCGGTGAACACCGGTGGTGGTTTCTTCCGATACGCCCCGGATTCCGGCACCGATCTTTGTCCATTTGTCCGGCCGGTTTTTCACACTTTCCTTCAGCCGCGCCATGATCACTTCCATTTCGTGATGGTCAAAGCTTTGTTCCGTCAGGGAAGGGTCTTTTTCCACCCGGGCCCCCTGGTGAACCAGCAGGGTGGCGTCTCCGCCGTCATCCACAATCAGGTCCGGGCCGGTGCCGTCGGGCCAGGTCAACGCCTGTTCCGTGCACCACCAGTACTCTTCCAGCGTTTCCCCTTTCCAGGCAAAGACCTTTGCCACGCCCTTTTTTACGACCGCTGCCGCGGCATGGTCCTGGGTGGAAAAGATGTTACATGAAGCCCAGCGGATGTCCGCGCCCAGCTGGTACAGGGTTTCGATCAGCATGGCGGTCTGAATGGTCATGTGGAGACTGCCGGTGACCTTTAGACCCTTCAGCGGTTTTAAGGGGCCGTACTTTTCCCGGACAGCCATAAGTCCCGGCATTTCGTTTTCGGAAAGCTGCATTTCCCTGATGCCCCATTCCGCGAGGGAAATATCCTTCACTTTATACGGCAGGGCGGGATCCAGCGGGAGGATGGTGTTTGACATGATAATCTCCTGAATAACGGGTGCAATATATTTTTACGGACGGCAGATTTCGGACCTGTTTCCGAACCGTACCGACAGGTTCAAAAAAGAACCGGCGTTAAGATTTCTCCAAATATAGTAACGATAAATTGACAATTGTCAAACCATTTCAGTTAGAACTTGCTTTTGTTCAGGCATAGTGTTAATTAATTTATTTGATGTAAACCAACAGCAAACGGCTATTTTTTCGGTAGTTAGCGGACAAAACGGTTGCCTTCACCGCCTGTCGCCAGGTTGCCGTTTGAACGGGATAAAATCATGAAAGAGATAAACAGATACCGGCAGAAACTTGAAAAGCTGATTGATGAAGGGCAGGAGCTTAAAATTCTGACCCTGATATCGAAGTTTCACGCCGACGATATTGCCGAACTCCTGGAAAGCCTGGACGAAGAAGACAAGTCAAAGCTTTTTCGCCTGCTGGATGTGGAGACCGCGTCAGACGTTATCATGGAGCTCAATGAGATTTCCCGTGAGCTCATTATCGAAGACATGTCTTCCCGGGAAATTTCGGAAATTGTGGACGACATGCCCTCGGATGATGCGGCGGACCTGATCGGCGATCTTCCCCGGGAGCAGGCTCAGGAAGTCCTGAAACATCTTGACCAGGAAAAATCCGAAGATGTCCAGATGCTGCTGGAGTATCCGGAGGATACGGCCGGTGGTATCATGCAGACGGAGCTTATCTCCATCGGAGAAACATCCACGGTGACGGAGGCCATTGAAAAAATCCGGTCTTATTCGGAAACGGTTGAAGATTTCCACAATGTTTTCGTGACCGATCAGAACCGGAAACTGGTGGGGGTACTGCCCCTGCGAAAACTGATTCTGTCAAAACCGGAGACCCGGCTTTCAAGCATCATGAACCGGACGCCCATTTATGTCGCCGCGGAAATGGACCAGGAGGAGGTGGCTGCCACGGTCAGAAAGTATGACCTGGTTTCCCTGCCGGTGGTCGACAGCAGCATGCGTCTGCTGGGACGGATCATGGTCGATGATGTCATTGATGTTATTCAGGAAGAGGATTCCGAAGATATTTTCCGGATGGCCGGTATTTCCGAGGAAGAGGACGTGGTGTACAGCGGCGCCACCTACAAGGTCTGTATGAAACGGCTTCCCTGGCTGGTGTTTATTCTTTTCGGGACCCTTTTAAGCGGTTATTTTCTGTGGGTATATGAATCGACTCTGAAAGAGCTTTTGGCCCTGGTGACTTTTGTTCCGGTGATCTGTGCCATGAGCGGCAACGTGGGGGTTCAGTCCACCTCCATTGTGATTCGCGGACTGGCCACCGGAAAAATTGACTTTATGAATCTGAAACGGATGGTTCTGAAGGAATTTGTTGTGGGAATCGTGATCGGACTGATCTGCGCACTGATCGGTGCCGGTATCGGACTGATCTGGCACGGCAACATGATACTGGGGGTCTCCATCTTTCTGGCCATGTTTATTACCATTACATTTGCCGCATTTACCGGTGTCCTGATCCCGGTATTTTTTAAAAAAATCAAAATTGACCCGGCTGTTGCTTCCGGAGCGCTGGTGACCACATCCAATGATCTTATCGCCATCAACATCTACTTTTTACTGGCAGCCCTGCTGATGAAAACCCTGAACTGAAGCCGGAAGTTGCTTTTTTTGTCTATAATGATTAATATATAAAAATATATTTTACAGGGGTAAATCTCCGGATGCGCCATTTATCATCGGAAGCCATCATACTGCATGCAAAAGATTATGCGGAATGGGACAGAATCGTTTCCGTCTATACCCGGGACTATGGCAAACTCACCGGAATTGCCAAGGGCGCCAAACGAAGCCGCAAGCGGTTCGGCAGCGCGCTGGAACCGTTTACCCACAATGAGCTTTTTTTCGTGGAAAAGGAGTCTCAGGGGCTGGTCCGGTTTGAAAACTGTCATATCCTCAACCTGTTTACGGATATTGCCGGAGACCTGAGAAAAGTGGTTTACGGCAGTTACTTTCTTGAACTGGTACACACCCTGACGGCGGAAAAAGAAAAAAACGCGGAGATCTTCTCCCTGCTGCTTTTTTTTATCAACCTTTTGCAGACAGAGGAGTTTCGCGAAGACCTGATGCGGATCTTTGAACTGCGTTTTTTTACGCTGCTGGGGTATCAGCCCGAATTTTTAAACTGTATCAGCTGCGGGCGGGCGTTCCGGGTGGATGAGACCTACCGTTTTTCAGTCAGACGCGGCGGTATCGTCTGTTCCCAGTGCAGGGGCAAACACGCTGATCTGCTGCCGTTGTCCAACGGAACCATCCGGATTTTTCAGCAGGCCCAGACCCTGGCGCTGCTGAAAATCAACCGAATCTTTTTTTCTCCCTCGGAACATGCGGAGGGCCGGCTGATTTTCGGCAAGTTTCTGGAGTACCATGCGGGCCGGCGGCCGAAATCACTGGATTTGCTGAACCAGCTGGGGGAGCGGGCCGGCCGGTAATAAGGGGGCCGTTCGGTATCGGCGGTGTCCGGTGACGGTGATTCATGTTACACCCCCTTGTGTTTTCTGATATAATTGACTGTTTATTTGATATATCGAATTGGAGGAGTGTGTTTTGACTTTTCAGGAGCTTGTGCTGGCATTACAGAACTTCTGGGCGAAAAAAAATTGTATCATTCAGCAGCCTTACGATATTGAGGTGGGGGCCGGAACCTTTAACCCGGCGACATTTCTGAGATGCCTGGGGCCGGAGCCGTGGAACGTGGCGTATGTGGAGCCCTCCCGCCGCCCCACGGACGGCCGTTACGGGGAAAACCCCAACCGGCTGCAGCATTACTATCAGTTTCAGGTGATTATGAAACCGTCTCCCCTGGATATTCAGGTGCTGTATCTGGACAGTCTCAAGAGCCTGGGGATCGACCCGCTGGACCATGATATCCGTTTTGTCGAGGACGACTGGGAGTCCCCCACGCTGGGGGCCTGGGGCCTTGGCTGGGAGGTCTGGCTGGACGGCATGGAAATCACCCAGTTTACCTATTTTCAGCAGGCCGGGGGAATCGATCTGAAGCCCGTATCCGTGGAAATTACCTACGGGATTGAACGGATTGCCATGTATCTTCAGCAGAGGGACAATGTTTATGACCTGGAATGGACCACGGGGGTCAGCTACGGTGATGTACATCATCAGGGGGAAGTGGAGTTCTCAAAATATAATTTCGAGGCTTCTGACCCGGATATGCTGTTTAACCTGTTTGCTGTTTACGAAAAGGAATCCCTGTCGGTCATCGACCAGGGCCTGGTGCTGCCGGCCTATGATTACTGTCTCAAGTGCTCCCACACCTTTAACCTGCTGGATGCCAGAGGCGCCATCAGTGTGACCGAAAGGACCGGCTATATCGCAAGGGTCCGGAATCTGGCCCGCCGGGTGGCGGAGGCGTATCTGGCCCAGCGCGAGGCCATGGGATTTCCCCTGGTTAAGAAATAATGGCTGGAAGAAGGCGTTTTTCGTTTTTTCCGTTACGGGCCGGCGGAAACTTTTTTAACCATTTTGTGCAGGAGCTGCGTTTATTCATTTTTACAGATAAGGATTGTGTTCATGGCTGAGGAACTGCTTGTTGAGATCGGAACCGAAGAAATTCCCGCGGCGTTTATGCCGGGGCTGCTTTCTTCGCTGAAAGCGCTGGTCAAAAAAGAACTGGATGCCGTCCGGATCGGGGTTCAGGATATAAAAACATTCGGTACGCCCCGCAGGCTGGTGCTGACCGCGACCGGAATCGCTGAAAAACAGACGGACCTTTCTTTTACCAAGATGGGGCCGGCGAAAAAGATCGCCTTTGATGATGCCGGGAATCCCACCAAAGCGGCCATGGGTTTTGCCAAGGGTCAGGGGATTGATGTCTCCGACCTGGTGATGGTCAAAACGGACAAAGGCGAGTATATTTCGGCGGAAAAAAAAGAGAAGGGCCTGGCCACCGCCATGCTTCTGCCGGAGTTGCTGACGCGGGTGATCCAGACGCTGCCCTGTCCCAAGTCCATGCGCTGGGCCGACCTGGATTTTCGCTTTGCCCGGCCGATTCACTGGATCGTGGCGCTTTTCGCCGGAAAGGTTGTTCCGCTGACTCTCGGCAATATTTCTTCCGGGAACCAGACCCGGGGACACCGGTTTATGGCGCCCGAAAGCGTTGCGGTAAACGGTATCGATGCCTATCTGGCGGCGGTCCGGAAGGCCGGGGTCATCGTTGATCCCGATGAAAGAAAATCCATGATTTTAGAAAAAATCGGCCGACTGGCAAAATCGGCCGGCGGGAGGCCGGATGCGGATGAAGACCTGTTAACCGAGGTCGCGCAGATTCTTGAATCGCCCTTTCCGGTGCTGTGCCGTTTTGATGACAAATATTTAAGGCTTCCCAAAGAGGTCATTTTGACCCCGATGAAAAAGCACCAGAAATATTTTCCGGTGCTGGACAAAGAGGGCAAGCCCCTTTCGGCCTTTATTGCGGTGAACAACACGGATACCCGTGACCCGAAGGTCGTGATCAACGGACATGAACGCGTGCTGCGGGCCCGTCTGGCAGACGCGGAGTTTTTCTATCTGGAAGATCAGAAAAAATCACTGGACAAAATGGCCGAGGAATTAAAAGCGGTTTTGTTTCAGGCCAAGCTGGGAACTTCCTATGAAAAGGTCATGCGTTTTCAGGCGCTGGCGCTGTTGATCGCGGACCGGATCGGGAAGGCGGACCGGAAAGCGATGATCGAGCGGGCCGCTTACCTGTGCAAGGCGGACCTGGTTTCCGAGATGGTGGGGGAATTCGCGACGCTTCAGGGCGTGATGGGCCGGGAATACGCCCGGCTGGCCGGGGAACCCGAAGAAGTGTCCGAGGCGATTTTCGAGCATTATCTGCCCCGGTTTGCCGGTGACCTGCTGCCGGCATCCGATACGGGCGCCGTGGTCAGTATTGCCGACAAACTGGACACCATTGTGGGTTGTTTTGCCATCCATCTGGTTCCGACAGGAACGGCTGACCCCTATGCCCTGCGGCGCCAGTGTCTTGGGATTATCCATATTATCCTGGAGAAAAAGTATGTGCTTTCCCTGCGGGACAGCGTTCAAGAATCCATTGCTCTGCTCAAGGACCGGATCGAGCGTTCCGAAGCGGACATCATGGATGATGTCCTGGTTTTTTTTCGCGGACGGCTGGCAAGCCTTTTTACCGCGCGGGGATTTTCCCCTGATGTGGTGGAATCGGTGCTCAGTCTCGGGGTCGATGACCTGACCGATATCGAAAACCGGATTGATGCGCTGGAACAGCTGAAAAAAGAACCCGATTTCGAACCCCTGGCCGTGGCTTTTAAACGGGTGGTCAATATCATCAGTGGAAAAGCTTGTGCCGACATCGATCCGGATCGCCCTGTGGACAGCACCCTTTTCGAGTACCCGCAGGAAAAAGACCTGTTTGACGAATACATGAAAATCCGGGACCGGGTGGCCGCCCTGACGGCAAAAAAATCCTATATGGATGCCCTGAAAACCGTTGCCACCATTCGCGCGCCGGTAGATGCTTTTTTTGACCATGTCCTGGTGATGGCAGAGGACCAGGCTGTCATGCAGAACCGGCTGTTGCTGTTGCGGGGGGTAAATTCGCTGTTTACCGGATTTGCAGATTTCTCAAAGATATCTTCGGAATAAGAATATTATCAGGAGGAAAAACTATGGCAAAGTTTGTTTATTTTTTCGGCGGTGAAAAAACAGAGGGGAAGGCGGACATGAAGGAACTTCTCGGCGGCAAGGGTGCCAACCTGGCCGAGATGTGCAACCTGGGCATGCCGGTTCCCGCAGGATTTACCATCAGCACCACGGCCTGCGACCATTTTTACAAGAACAAACGGAAATGGCCCAAAGGTCTGAAAGAACAGGTCCAGAAAAACCTGAAGAAACTGGAGGGGGTCATGAAAACGCAGCTGGGCGATCCGGACAGGCCGCTGCTGGTGTCGGTCCGGTCCGGTGCGGCCGCATCCATGCCGGGCATGATGGACACGGTATTGAATCTGGGCCTCAATGAAAAGGTGGTTGAAGGCCTGGTAAAAAAGACCGGCAACGACCGGTTTGCCTGGGATGCCTACCGCCGCTTTATCCAAATGTTCGGTGATGTGGTCATGAAAGTGCCCCACCATGATTTTGAAGTGATCCTGGAAAAAAAGAAAAAGGCGGTCAACGCCAAAAGTGATACCGATCTGACCACGGCGGACCTGAAAGCGGTGGTCAAACAGTACAAGGCGGCCTACAAAAAAGCGACCAAAGAGACTTTTCCCACCGACCCTTGGGTTCAACTGGAAAAGTCCATTAATGCGGTGTTCACCTCCTGGAACAATGACCGGGCCATTACCTACCGCAGGCTGAATGATATCAAGGGGCTGATCGGCACCGCGGTGAACATTCAGTCCATGGTTTTCGGCAATATGGGCAAAACCTCGGGAACCGGGGTGTGTTTCAGCCGCGACCCGTCCACCGGGGAAAACAGGTTCTACGGCGAGTACCTGATGAACGCCCAGGGAGAAGACGTGGTGGCCGGGATTCGCACGCCACTGCCCATTTCCACCCTTTCCCGCCAGAACAGGAAGCTGTATCGGGAGCTGGTCGGGCTCAAAAACAAGCTGGAAAAACATTATAAAGACATGCAGGACATGGAGTTTACCATCCAGGAGGGAAAGCTTTACATGCTTCAGACACGAAACGGGAAACGGACCGCGGCGGCCGCGGTCAAGATTGCGGTGGATATGGTCAGGGAAAAGCTGATCAGCAAGGAAGAGGCTGTGATGCGGATCGATCCGGATCAGCTCGACCGGCTGCTCCATCCCATGTTTGACGTCAAAGCGGAAAAAAGCGCCGATACGATTGCCAAGGGACTGCCGGCGTCACCGGGCGCCGCCACCGGGCGGATCGTGTTTAACGCCCAGGACGCGGAAGCCTGGGCGGGCCGGGATGAAAAAGTGATTCTGACCCGGATCGAAACCTCGCCCGAAGACATTTCCGGCATGGACGCGGCTGTGGGAATCCTGACCTCCCGCGGCGGCATGACCTCCCACGCGGCGGTGGTGGCCCGGGGCATGGGAACCTGCTGTGTTGCCGGTGTGGATGCCATCAAAATCGACTACAAGGCCCAGCGGCTGAAAGTGGGCAATCTGACCCTGAAGCAGGGCGACTATATTTCCCTTAACGGATCCACCGGAGCGGTGTACAAGGGCCATGTCAAGACGGTGGAAGCCCGGCTTTCCGGAAATTTTCAGACCCTGATGAAATGGGCGGATGAAACGCGCCGGCTCAATGTGCGTACCAACGCGGACACACCTTCGGATGCCGCCACCGCGGTCCGGTTCGGTGCCGAGGGGATCGGGCTGTGCCGTACCGAACATATGTTTTTTGAAGAGGACCGGATCACCTCCGTGCGCAAGATGATTCTGGCCGATGATACCGAAGGCCGGGTCCGGGCGCTGAATGAACTGCTGCCGCTGCAGCGGAAGGATTTTGAAGGTATTTTCAAAGCCATGGGAAACCGGCCGGTGACCATTCGCCTGATCGATCCGCCGCTGCACGAGTTTGTTCCTCAGGATGCTGCCGCGCAGAAAAAAATGGCCGGGGTACTCAAGGTGTCTCCGGCCAAGGTCAAGGCCAAGGTGGCCGAACTCCATGAGTTCAACCCCATGCTGGGACATCGCGGCTGCCGCCTGGGCATTACCTACCCGGAAATCATCAGGATGCAGGCCCGGGCCATTATCGAAGCGGCCATCAATGTGAAGAAAAAACGAGTACAGGTCCATCCGGAAATCATGATTCCGCTGGTGGGTGAAATGGGCGAACTGGCCTTCTGCAAACAGGTGATCGAGGAAACCATTCAGGAGGTGTTTGCCAGGAAGAAGTCTAGCGTGAACTACATGATCGGTACCATGATCGAGGTGCCGCGCGCCGCCCTGATCGCGGATAAGATTGCCGAAGAAGCCGAGTTCTTTTCTTTCGGCACCAATGACCTGACCCAGATGACCTGCGGGTTCAGCCGTGACGATGCCGGCAAGTTTTTGAAGGAGTATGTGGACAAGGGCATTTTTGAAAAAGATCCGTTTCAGGTGCTGGACCAGGAAGGCGTGGGACAGCTGGTGGAGATGGGTATTCAGAAGGGCCGTTCCACCCGCAAGACCCTGAAGGTGGGCATCTGCGGTGAACACGGCGGCGAGCCGGCTTCGGTGGGTTTTTGTCACCGGGCCGGAATGAGCTACGTGAGCTGTTCACCCTTCCGGGTGCCGATTGCCCGGCTGGCGGCGGCCCAGGCGGCAATCGCCGAAAAACGGGCCAAGCGCGGCGCCGGAAAGAAACACAAATAGGATAACGTATCAGGGCCCCGGTTTGAAGGGGCCCTGAATTTTTAAGCGATTTTCTGTGCAGCCCGGTCCCAGACCGCGGCCTTTTTTCGCGGGCAACGGTTTTAAAAAAAAGGCGCCGGTTTTCTTGCTATCCTCCCCTCCTTCAAATTAATTATCCTGATGGATGTTTTTAACTTCTTTTCTTTTTTGCCGGATCATAAGTACCGGCGCTTTTTTTTGCCATATATTTTTCAAGTGTTTGAAATTTCTTTAAAATAAAAATCGTTTCGAATTGACACCGGAAAAAAATATATGCTATAACCATAAAATAATAACAGTCAACAGAAATTATTTTTTTAAACGGCATTAAAATCTTGACACAAATTTATAAAATTATATAGTTTCTGTAATTATTGCTTATGTATAATGTTTTTTTCGGGACATCACTGTCCAGTTTTTTAATGGCTTAAAAAAAACGGAAAGGAGGTGTAAAGACACATACAATCTGGAACTTGTTATCTGTTGAATATTAATCATTTATGAAAGGATTGCAGCATGAAAAAACTTACTTTAGTATTGTTGGCGCTGGTTTTAATGACTTGGGGATGCACCCATAGCTACAATTCAATGCCGGTCGGCGCTGTTGGGGTTGACATGAAGGGCGGTGCAAACTGTGAAATTCTGGGCGATACGGAAGGCACGGCCAATGTCACCGTTATCCTCGGCTTCATTAAACTGGGCGATGCCGGTATGACCGGAAGTTTTCCGGGCGCAGCACTTCCCGTTGCCGGCGGCAAAATCGTTTGCGAGCAGGCTGCAGCATATAAGGCCATTCAGAATTTTGAAGGCGCAGACCAGATCATCTGCCCGCGCTTCAAAACAGAGTTGACCTTCGGTATTCCTACGATTTATGAGACCTATACTTCAACAGTCAAGGCAAAAGCGGTTAAGATTAAATAGTTTGCCGAAATAGCGATAGATTTGAAAGGGCTCTGCCGATTCAAGACAGAGCCCTTCTTTATAGGAAAGGACGATCCGGATGCAGTACAAAAAGTGTTCTTTTTTTATGATGTTATCGGTTTTTTTCCTGGGCTGTGCATCCACGACAATAAGTGTCACGGATGGGTCCGCACACCGCCCGCAGTGTCCGTCTTCATTTAAAGTGGACTATACCGGAATGGAGTTTGTACGGGTGCCGGCGGGCAGTTTTGACATGGGCTCTCCACCGGAAGAGCCGGGAAGGGATCTGGATGAAGGGCCCAGGCACCGGGTCGAGATCAGCGCTTTTTATCTGGGGAAATATGAAGTGACGCAGGCCCAGTGGCAAAAAGTCATGGGAAAGAATCCTTCTTTTTTCAAGGGAGATCCGATGCTTCCGGTGGAAAACGTGTCCTGGAACAGCGTACAGAAGTTCATTCGCATTTTAAACCGCAAAACCGGCTTTGATTTTCGTCTGCCCACAGAAGCGGAATGGGAGTATGCCTGCCGCGCCGGGACCCGGACCCTGTTTTTTTCAGGGGACGATGAAAAAAGCCTGGGGGAATATGCCTGGTTCAACGTCAATTCCGGTGAGGAAACGCACCCGGTGGGAATGCTGAAACCCAACGCTTTCGGTCTCTATGATATGCACGGCAATGTCAGCGAGTGGGTCGGGGACGGCAGACGGGGGTATCTGTCAAAGCCGGTCAAGGACCCGGATGGCGGGATGCCCGGCAAAAAAGCCATGCACCGCGGCGGGTGCTGGCTCTATCCGGCCCGGTACCTGAGATCGGCCAATCGCATGGATGTGGAAAAGGATTTCAATACCCACATTATCGGTTTTCGTCTGGCCATTGACAATCTGCCATAGATTTCAGCCGGCACCTGTCATTAATACTTTTTGCTTAATTTTTGCCAGTCAATTTAACTCCTTAGAATTCCATATGTATTTTCATTTTATTGTTCTTGGTGCATGTCCTGTGCTGTGATATAATAAATATGCTTGTGCTGTAAAGTTTTATCGGAGATAACTTTCCAGGGGACTAAACCGATATGAATCAATGGATTTGTTTTACTGAAATCCTGCTTGTCAGTTTAGGCGTCTTGTTGTTGCCGGATCCGGTTGCGGCCTATGTGGGCCCCGGTGCCGGTTTTGCCGTAGCCGGCTCATTTTTTGTCATGTTTCTTGCGGTCCTGTCCGCTTTTTTCGTGTTGTTGACCTGGCCGGCCCGCTATTTGATCCGGGCCATCCGGTTTCGGAAAATTGCCGCCCGCAGCCGGATCAACAAAGCGGTTGTGCTCGGTCTGGACGGTCTGGATTTTTCCCTGGTCAATCGATATCTTGAAGAAGGCAAGCTGCCCAATTTTGCAAAACTCCGGGACACGGGATGTTTTAAGCCGCTGACATCAACGGTCCCGCCTATTTCCCCGGTGGCCTGGTCCACTTTTCAAACCGGATCGAATCCGGGCAAACACAATATTTTTGATTTTTTAACCCGGGACAAAAAATCTTATGCGCCCGTGTTGAGCTCTACATCCATCAGAGGATCATCACGCCATTTACGCCTGGGCAAATATCTGCTGCCGATCGGCAAGGCCGATATCCGCCTGCTGAGAAAAAGTCTTCCCTTCTGGAAGGTCCTGGGCGATAACGGTGTGTTCAGCAGTATTATTCGGGTGCCCATCACATTCCCGCCGGAAAAATTTTACGGGTTGCAGCTGTCGGCCATGTGCGCGCCCGATCTCAGGGGAACCCAGGGGATGTTTTCGTATTATACCAGCGGCAGCGAAAACGGAGAGGACCCTACCGGCGGAGAGATATTCAAGGTGCAAAAAGAGGACGGTCTGTTCCGTTCGGTGCTGGTGGGACCGGAAAACCCGACCCGTGAAAACAGCGGCGCGCTGAACTGTCCGTTCAGTGTTGAACCGATTTCGCAGGAAGAAGCCGTCCTGACCGTTTCGGGGAACACATATCCGCTCAAAAAGGGAACATACAGCGACTGGGTCAAGGTCGAGTTCAAGGCGGCTTTCGGTATTCGGATTTCCGGGATCTGCATGTTTCTGTTAAAAAGTCTGTCTCCCGATTTCAAGCTTTATGTTACCCCGATAAACCTGGATCCGAACAAGCCGGCCATGCCCATCAGTCATCCCAGGGTTTTTTCCGCCTATCTTGCCAAACGGCAGGGCGCCTACGCGACGCTCGGCCTGGCAGAGGACAGCTGGGCCCTGAATGAAAAGGTGCTGGCCGACCAGGACTTTTTTCGCCAGTGTACGCAGATGGATGAGGAACGGGAAAAAATGTTCTTTGATTCCCTGGACAATACAAAACAGGGATTATGCGTTTGCGTGTTTGACGGAACCGACCGGGTTCAGCATTCTTTCTGGCGTGAACTGGACCGGGAACATCCCGCACATCAGGGGAACTTTAAACAGGAAACGGAGCCGGCCATTGAGCGGATCTATAAGCGGGCGGATGCTCTTTTGGGCCGGACCATGGAAAAATGTTCCGGTAAAGACACGGTGCTCATGGTTGTTTCGGATCATGGGTTCAACACCTTCCGGCGGGGGGTCGATTTAAATCGCTGGCTGGAAGAGAACGGTTATCTCAAACTGAAAGACGGAGACCGGAATGCCGGCTGTCTTGCCAATGTGGACTGGACCCTAACCAAAGCCTTTGCCATCGGGCTGACCGGGATGTTTCTCAATCTGAAAGGACGGGAATCCCGGGGAATTGTTGATCCGGGCGCCGAGGCCGCGGCTTTGCGTAAAGAGATTTCAGATAAGCTGGTGCAGTTGAAAGATCCAAAGACCGGTGCGTCCGCGGTCAAACATATTTACGATGCCACCAAAGTGTATGTGGGACCGTATAAAAAGGAGGCGCCGGACCTGATCGTTGGCTACGTCAAGGGATACCGGGCCTCATGGGACACAGCGGTGGGCACGGTCACCGATGCGGTCTTTCATGACAACCACAAGTCCTGGAGTGGAGACCACTGCATTGACCGCTCTTTTGTTCCGGGGGTTTTGTTCTCTAACCGGAAAATTGCAGATGATCAGCCCCGGCTCATGGATATCGGCCCGACTATTCTTGATCTGTTCGGAATTCCGGTGCCCGCCCATATGGACGGTAAACCGCTCACAGTAGCGGAGGAGGTGAAAAAATGAAAAAAATTACCAGACGTGATTTTATCAAACAGTCCACTGTTGCGGCAGCAACGGCCACGGCCGGGGTAAACGCGAAAAAGGTTTTTGCCGGCAGCCGGGGCAAAGGCAAGAAGGTGATCATTATCGGTTTTGACGGTATGGACCCCCGGTTGTGTCAAAAAATGATGGATGCCGGAAAACTTCCCAATCTGAACCGCCTGCGCCAGAAAAACGGGTTTCGGGTGCTGGGCACCAGTATTCCGCCGCAGAGCCCGGTAGCCTGGGCCAACTTTATCAACGGCGCGGGACCGGGATCCCACGGAATTTTTGATTTTATTCACCGGGATCCGGAGAGACAGGCCTACCCGTTTTTTTCGGCAGCCGAAACCCTTTCAGGAGAAGGTTATATAGAGTTCGGTGACCACAAGCTCCAGTTTGATTTTTGGCCGTTTAATCATGAATTGCCGAAAACCGTGCTCAGGCGCGCAGGCACACCGTTCTGGGACTACCTCGACAAGGCCGGCATACCGTCGACCTTTTATGACCTTCCGTCGAACTATCCGCCCAGCCCGTCAAAATACGGCAACCACAGGTGCCTGTCCGGCATGGGCACACCGGATATGCTGGGAACTTACGGAACCTATCAGCATTTTTCCGAAAACGGAAAGAAGCTTTCAGAGGGGGGCGGCAAACGGTCGCCAATTACCTTTCATCAGGATGTTTCCGAACCGGTGAAGCTGATCGGTCCGAAAAACACACTGTTGAAAGAACCGGTACCCGGTTTCATTGATTTTGTGGTGCAGCGGGATCCTCAGGCTAAAACAGCGGTGATTGAAATCCAGGGTCGGACCATTATCCTGAAGGAAAAAGAGTGGAGCAAGTGGGTTCCGTTGAACTTTGAGCTGTCCACACCCGTTTTTATGCCGGACAAGACGGTCCAGGGGATTTGCCGTTTTTATGTCCAGGAGGTTGCGCCGAACTTTCGGCTTTATGCCACACCGATCAATGCGGATCCGTCGAACCCGGATATCCAGATTACCGAACCGCCGGAATTCAGCGAAAAAATATCGCAAAAGCTGGGCCGTTTTTATACCACCGGTTTTCAGGAAGATCATAAAGCGCTGTCAAACGGTATCTTTACCGACGCGGAGTTCGTCAAACAGGCCGAATATGTTTTGTGGGAACGGATCAACCTGCTCAATTACGCGCTGGACAGCTATGATGACGGACTGCTGTTTTTCTATTTTTCAAGCACCGACCTGCAGGCGCATATGCTCTGGTGGGATTCGGATGCCGAGCATCCCCGGCGGTCCGAGGCAGATGCGAGAAAATATTTCAATCACCTGAAGGACCTTTATGTCCGGATGGACCAGGTGGTGGGCGGCCTGCTGAAACGGTACGGTGATACGGCGCATATCATGGTCATGAGCGACCATGGTTTTTCCAATTTCAAACGCCAGTTCAATCTGAACACCTGGCTGCTGGAAAACGATTATCTCGGGCCTTACAATGCCACATCCGTTTTGTCGGATGTGGACTGGTCCCGGACCCGGGCCTTTGGCCTCGGTATCAACGGGCTTTATCTGAATCTGCAGGGACGGGAAAAGTACGGTATTGTAAAACCCGGCCGGGAACGGGAAGAACTCCTGGAGGAACTGGTGGCCAAGCTGGAAAACATTCGGGACGAAGACGGCCGAACCGTTATCCGCAAGGCACACCGGACCGACCAGGTTTATTCCGGTCCGGCACTGAAGTATGCCCCGGATTTGATTTTGGGATATGCCCGTGATTTCAGGTCGTCCTGGAAAAACTGTCTGGGTGATATTGAGGACAATGTGATGAGCAACAACGGCTCGGCCTGGGCTGCGGATCACTGTATGGATGTTTCCGAGGTGCCGGGCGTGTTTTTCAGTAACCGGCCGATCGCGGTGAAAGATCCCTGGCTGATCGATATTGCGCCTTCGATTTTGACCGAATTCGGTGTGAAGGTGCCCTCTGCCATGACGGGACGGAACATCTTCAAGACTTGAAGATTCAGAAGTGATGCTCCCCGCCTACAGGGCGGGTCCTTCGCAACACAGTTCGGTTAACGGACAGGCAGCGCTAATGAAAAATGTCAAAGCTCAAGTGACAAATGAATGCCAGAAAACAAAAGGTCAAAAAAGATAAAATCATTTGACTTGGTTTCTTTTCAGTTCTGTTGGGTGTTTTAAATTTGAACTTTGAATTTTTGTAAAAAGGAGAAATGGATGGCAAAGATCAAGATCGATTCAGGACTGTATGACCGGGCCAAGAAGATTTCCCAGCAGGCGGGCTATACCGGTGTGGATGAATTTATTACCGCGATTATTGAAAAGGAGCTTTCCCTGCTCGAATCCGAAGGTGAAGATTCGGTAAATGACCAGCTCCGCGGACTGGGCTATATCGACTAGTATGGAACTGCTTATTTCCCTTCAGATTCTGTTGAACCAAAGCATGAATACGGTTGTCGGTCCTCTGTTCTCGCCGGTGGCCGTCCTTCCCGGCGGGCTGTCCATTACCGTCATCTCGGCAGTACTGGGAGTTTTCCTGCTGCTGATATTCAAGTATACCTCGAACCAGACCGCGATCGGAAAGGTCCGGGACAGCGTCAATGCCAACCTGATCGCGGCCTGGCTGTTCAAGGACAGCCTGGCGGTGACGCTCAAGTCCCAACTGAACGTTCTCGGTTTTTCATGTAAACTCCTTTACTATTCGATTATTCCTCTGCTGGTCATGATTGTTCCGGTAATCCTGGTAATGGCCCAGATGGGATTGTGGTACCAGGCCCGGCCCATAGCCCTTTCCGATGATCCCGTGATGGTCAAAGTGACGCTGGCCAAAAACATCAAGCGCTTTCCCGAGGTCCGTCTGGAACCGTCAGCGGTGTTTCAAAAAACAAAAGGACCGGTCCGGATCGTGACCCAAAAGGAGGTGCTGTGGGAACTGAAAGCGCTGAAGCCGGGACAGCATGAGCTGGTGTTTGCCATTGACGGGAAAAAATATACCAAGCAGTTTGCGGCGGGGGACGGTTTTACCAAAGTGAGCCTGATGCGGCCGGGCCGGGATTTGGCGAAGCTGATGCTGCACCCGCTGGAGAAACCGTTTTCAAAAGACAGCCCGGTGGCGTCAATAACAATTGACTATCCGGACAGAGACTCCAAAGTATGCGGCACCGACTGGTGGATATTTTATTTCTTTATCTGTTCGATGGTTTTTGCCTTTGCCTTTAAACCTTTTATGAATGTGAGAATCTGATTTGATGAATTCCCCTTTTATTACGATTGTTTCCGGCCTGCCCCGGTCAGGGACATCCATGATGATGCAGGCCATTGAAGCGGGCGGGATGCCGGCGGTCACCGATGGTATCCGTAAAAAGGATGTCGACAACCCCCGGGGCTATTATGAGTTTGAAGCGGTTAAAAAAACCAAAACCGATCCGTCCTGGGTCAGCGGTGCCAGGGGGAAGGTGGTGAAAATGGTTTACAGCCTGCTCTATGATCTGCCCAACGGCCAGGAATACCGGGTGGTGTTTATGCAGCGGGAGATAAATGAGGTGCTGGCCTCGCAAAAAAAGATGCTGGCGCGGACCGGAAAGCAGGGGGCCCGGGTGAATGATGAAAAACTGGCTGCGCTTTTTAAAACCCAGCTTGAAAAATTCCATCGGTGGATCGCAACCCAAAAGAACTTTTCGATAATTGTAATTGAGTATAAAGAAATGATCGCGTCTCCGAAGCTCCAGGCTGAAAAAGTGGATGCGTTCCTTGGAAATATTATCAACCGGGAAGGCTTTGTTTCCGCCGTCGACCCGGCACTTTACCGCAACCGTTCCTGAAAGTTAAGAGGCCAAAGGTATGAAGCTTTCCATTGTCATTCCGATCTACAATGAAAAAGAGACGTTGCGCATGCTGTTTGAACGGGTCCGGCAGGCGCCTTACGATAAGGAAATCATTCTGGTGGAAGACTGTTCCACGGACGGGACCCGTGAAATTGTAAAGATGCTGGCAAAAGAAGACCCTTCCCTGAAATGTGTTTTTCATGATAAAAATATGGGCAAGGGTAAGGCCCTGGCCTCCGGATTCAAGGAGGTTTCGGGAGATGTGGTAATTATTCAGGATGCGGACCTGGAGTATGATCCGGCCGAGTATCCGGTGATCCTGGCCCCGATCCTTGACGGCCGGGCAGACGTGGTTTACGGTTCCCGCTTTCTGGGCAGCCCGCAGCGGGTACATCTTTTCTGGCATTTCGTCGGCAACCGTATGTTCACGCTTTTTTCAAATATTTTTACCAACATCAATCTCAACGACATGGAGACCTGTTACAAAGCGTTCAAAGCATCGCTGCTGTCACGCTTTTCCATTCGTTCCCGGCGGTTCGGGGTTGAACCGGAAATTACCGCCAAGTTCGCCCGAATGAAATGCAAGATTTATGAAGTGGCCATCTCCTACAGCGGACGGGACTATTCCGAAGGAAAAAAAATCGGCTGGAAAGACGGCCTTGCCGCCTTCTACTGGATTATCTACTACAATCTCATTAACCGAAAGATGCACTAAAAAGAATAGCGGTCGCTATTCCTGATTCGGGAACAGTTTCCCCTGCTATGGCGGTGCCGTTTTCCCGGAAAAGGGCATCACCAAAGATATCAGCGGCTGCCGGGGGTTTTTGCGCTGCCGGCGATAATTTCAAAGGTTGCCGGAATCCTGCCGTTTGTACTGAACTCCCGTTTATAGATATGGATCAGCCGTTGCCAGATTTTTCGCACGCCCAAAGAGCGATTTCTCCGGGTCGAGGCGTTTTTAGCGCCCATGCCCCGGATCAAGGTCATCACCTCTCGAACACTGTCATATTTCTCAACAACCCGGTATGACCGCAGCGTCGGAGCACAGAAGCCGCAGGCGGAAAGCGCTCCCCCAACACTCCTTTCGGTCAGGGACAGGTCCAGGGCTTTCCCGCCGCCATAACCGGTTTCCCGACAGGCGGCTTTGTAAGCGCTGCGCAATTCATGAAAGGTTTCGGTGCCGAAGAAAGAGAAGGAAAACGTTCCGCCGGGTGTCAGCACCCGTTTGACTTCGAAAAAGGCCTTTTGCAGACTGTCGAGCCACTGGAAGGTAAAACTCGTTACCACCAGGTCGAAAGCATTGTTTTTATAAGGGAGAAATTCGGCATCGGCCGCGGAAAACCTTCCGTGACCGCCGGTTTTTTTCTCGGCCTGGGCCAGCATAGCGAGCGCCAGGTCACAGCCGAAAATTTCGGTCTGCGGAAACCGTTGCATCAGGCCGGCGGTCAGGTTGCCGGTTCCGGTGCCGATGTCCAGCGCGCGTCTCACCCGGTAATCCTTCGGGTTGATGAGACGCAGCAGTTCCTGGACCGTATCCTTTTGCAGGCCCGCATAGCGGTCATAGGTGTATGCGCTTTTATTGAAAGATCTTTTGACGAATTTTTTATCGATATTGTCCATCAGCTGTTTTTCAGAAAAGGACAGAGCTGCTCAAGGACCTCTTTTTCCCGGGTAACAAAAGGGACATGCCCGGTGTTTTCCAGCAGCAGCAGCCGGGACCCCTTTATCTGCCGGTTCATAAAGGCAGCGGCGCCGGGCAGGCTGATCCGGTCTTCCGTCCCGTGGATCAGGAGGGTCGGGACCCGGATGTCCGGCAGCACTGTTCTCAGGTCTTCATTCTGAAGACATTTCAGTGTCTGCAGGGCGGCCGGTTTTGTCGGCGACAAGTCCGGATCTGTAATCGTTTTGTAAACATCATCCTGAGCGAGCGCGGTCAGTTCCGTGTCCGAAAAAAGAAGCCGGTAAAAACTCTCAAGCCCTTTGGCCAGGTCGCGGCCGGTATTTTGGTAAAGACGTTTGACCATGACCTCGGCAAGACCATGGGGATAGTCGGCGCGCTTGACCAGGGACGGATTGGCACTGATCAAGACCAGGGACCGGGGTTTGATAAACGTGTGTTTCAGCATTTTGAACACAACGGATGCGCCCAGGGACCAGCCCACCAGGGTCAGGTCCCTGAGCTCCAGACCATAGATCAGGCCGGCCAGATCCCGGGCAAAAACATCATAGGTGAAGGGACCGTCGTGGTCTCTGGATTTGCCGTGCCCGCGGAGATCGACCGTTATCACCTGAAAATCCCGGGCCAGTATCCTCGCTGTTTTGTCCCAGACGCGACTGTGCATGGCCCAGCCGTGAATGAAAAGGAGCGGACGTCCTTTCCCCTGGATTGTGCAGTGAATCGTATCTTTCATCCTTTAATATTTCTGGTAATAAGTTATTTGGTTATGGTTTTGGCCTGTCGAAAAAGTATTGCTGTCCGCTGAGCGCGAAGGGAAGAGAGGCCCCGGGCTTTTTAGAAAAATCGTGATGCTCTCTACTCTGTGCAGCTAAATTATTCCCAGCTTTTTCCCGACGCTTCCGAGAATGTCCAGCGCTTCTGCCAGATCCTTTTTTTCGTGGGCGGCCATTACGGTAATCCGCAGCCGGGAGGCGTTTTCCGGAACAGTGGGCGGTCGGATGGCCTGAATGAACAGCCCCCGGGCAAACAGTTCCTTGGCCATGTGCAGCGCATGTTCCGGCCGGCCGATCATGACCGGTATGATCTGCGTTTCTGTTTCCATAATATCGAATCCCAGCCGGCAAAGCCCCTCGCGCATCAACGCGGCATTTTCCTTCAGCTTGCGGACAAGACCGGGATCCTGTTCAATCCGGTCCAGGGCCGCAAGGGCTGCGGCCGGGACCGCCGGCGGCAGGGCCGTGGTGAAGATGAAGCTCCTGGCCCGGTTGACGAGAAACGGTTTTAAGCTTGCCGTGCCGGCCGCAAAGGCGCCGAAAGACCCGAGGGCCTTGCCCAGGGTCCCCATGATGATGATCCGGGGGCTGCTTTTCATGCCGAAATGTTCCAGGGTGCCCTTGCCGGTTTTTCCAATGGCGCCGGTGCCGTGGGCATCATCCAGGATGATGACGGCGTCGTACTTTTCCGCCAGGGACAACAGCGCGGGAAGGGGCGCGATATCTCCGTCCATGCTGAAAACAGCGTCCGTCACGATGTACCGGTTGGTGCAGGCCCTGCTTTGGGTCAGCAGTGTTTCCAGCCGGTTGAGGTCTTTGTGCGGATAGATCCCGGTTTCGGCCCGGCTCAGGCGGCAGCCGTCGATGATACTGGCATGATTCAGGGCATCACTGAAGATAATGTCTCCCTTACCGGCCAAAGCGGACAGCAGACCGGCATTGGCCATATATCCGGTGCTGAACACCAGGGCGTCTTCGGTCTGCTTGAAGTCGGCCAGTCTTTTTTCCAGTTCGGCGAAAAGATCCAGGTTGCCGCTGATCAGGCGCGCGGCGCCGGTCCCGCCCCCCCATTTTTGAACCGCCCGGGCGGTCGCCTGTTTGACCCGGGTATCCGCGCAAAGGCCGAGATAGTCATTGGAGGCCAGCATCAACAGTGTTTTTCCGTCGATAACGATTTTGGGACCGGATCCGGATGAAATGCTGCGCAGCCGACGCAGAAGCCCCGCAGCGCTGATCTTTTTCAGTTCATCTTCAAAATCGATCATCCCCATAGAATAACCGAGTCAAAATGGATTGTCAACCGGATCAAAAAAACGGGTTGACCATAAAACGTCCCTGCCGAAGGATAAAAAAGCTGTATTCCGGACCGGATAATATGGTAAAATTAAGCACATCTATTTAAAACAGGAGGGCTTTGATGCTGAAAAAAGCGCTGGTTTTTCTGGCGGCAGGGATGCTTTTGCTTTTGTTTGGCTGTGATCCGGCGGAAAAAAAGACCGGCGTCGAGTTCAAGGCCCAGGCCAAAAACCTGAGTGCTGTTCAGGAAGATGAGACCCGTGACAGCGCGGCTTCTTCCCGGCAAATGGAACCGGCGGAAAGCCCGGCCATTACCCCCTCGGTCTACAAGATTGCCCTGGTCAATTTCTGGCTGCTGAAGGAAGGCGGGGAAGCGGTTAACCTGATCAATGACAATGCGTCGCAGCCCACCTATACCGAAGAAACCCCCCTGATCATTGACTTTACCTCGAATTCGGACCCGCAAAAGCTGCTTTCCCTCGACAGCCTGGCCCCGGGGACCTATACCGGCTACCGCATGCAGTTTCTCTACCTGGAGATGCAGCTGGCCGTGGCCTTTCATCTGCCGGCCATTGCCGAGGAAACCGACCTTGACATTGTGGGTTCGAATCTGGGGGAGAATATCAATATCGAGGATTATATCGATCTGCGCCTGTCCCGCAAATTTCGGCTCTATTTCAATGCCATCGGCAAGTACTGGAAAAAGGACTTCGTGGTCCAGCTTTTAAAGAACCGGGACCGCTGGTTCTGGCTGCGGCGGGAGCTGGAAGACCGGGACAATTCCCGTAACTTCTTTATTTCGGTGCGAAACAGCGAACGCCATCCGCCGGGCGGGGCCGGACCGGACAGCATCGTTAACCTGTTTTGTGATGAGGAATTCTGGGGAGATGAAGAATTGATTGACGATTCATCAACCCCGATTATCGTGGGGACCGATTCCGATTCCGGCGGACTGGATGTGACCCTGGAAAAGAAATTTACCATTCCGCAGACCATTGATAAACTGTATACCATCACCATGACGGTGGACGTGAAAGACACCATGACCTTTGGTCTGCCGGAAGATCTGAACGCCGGGGTTACCCTCAAGGACGGGGTGCTGAACCTGGGACCGGGATACGCTTTCGAACAGTACGGCAATATCGGGCTGCACCCCATGGTGCCGAAGTTCTCGATTGTGGTGACCGAGGAGTAAGGGGGATAAGGCAGCAGTTTAACTGCGGACAATTCAAAAAAGGAGGGACAATGAAAAAACATGTTTTGGCAGCCGTTTCGCTGCTGGTCCTGGCAACCGCCTGCTGTCTGCCGGGAAACAACAGCACCGAGCCGCTTTCCGCGGCCCTGGATGCGCTCGATAACGACACCGGGGTTCGGGTGAGCAAAACAGAAGGTGCCCAGCCGGAATGTGACTACTACTATACTTTTCGGCCGGCGGGCGATACGCCAACCCGGGCCTTCATCTTTTATCCCGGCGGCCTGGTACGGCCCGAGGCCTATGCCGTTCATCTGAGCGGGATCGCGGCCCAGGGCTATCTGGTGTTCCTGATGAAGGTGCCCATGGATCTGGCCATTTTCTGCGTGGATTGCGCGGACAAGATTCTGGCCGACGGCAGCTATGCCGGAATCGAGAAATGGGCCATCGGCGGCCATTCCTTCGGCGGCGTGGCCGCGGCCATGTATACGGAACAGCATCCGGAAAAAATCGACGGCCTGATTTTCTGGGCCTCCTATCCGGCATCCGACATCAGCACTATCGACCAGAAGGTGATATCGATTTACGGGACTCTGGACGGCCTGACCGATGCGACGGATATTGCCGAGTCCGAGACCAACCTGCCGGAAGACACCCAGTGGGTGCCGATCGAGGGCGGCAACCACACCCAGTTCGGCTACTACGGGGACGATAATAATCCGGACTTTCTGCAGGAAGATGATAATCCCGCTGAGATTAGCCGTGACAATCAGACCGGGCAGATTGTGGAGGCCACAGCCGACTTTCTGCAGAATCTGTAATCCAGAAATCTAATTTGGGGAGGGGAATGATGAAACCAGTCCGCGTTTTGTTTGTGCTTATGGCCATGCTGCTGACCGATTGCAGCGGGGAGATGACGGACAGTTGGCCGGCATTACCGGAAGCGCTTGAAGCCATGGATTCGGACAACGGCAGTGTCCTGGTGGAAACGGTCCGGGTCAAAAGCTGGGGAGAAGAGGATGCCAATTACTATTACGTGTTCCGGCCGGCGGGGCTTGTTCCGACAACAGCCTTTATCTTTTATCCCGGCGGCGCGGTTGATTTCAGGGCCTATGCCCCGCCGCTGCGGGAGATCGCCGAAGCCGGGTATCTCTGTTTTCTGGTCAAGATGCCCATGGACCTGGCGCCTTTTGGCGTAAACCGGGCCAATGACATCATCGGCAGCAGCGACTATCCGGAAATTACAAAATGGGCCATCGGCGGCCATTCGGTCGGCGGGACCTTTTCCTGCGCTTATGCAAAGAATCATCCCGATAACATTGATGGTCTGGTCATCTGGGCGTCCTATCCCTCATCGATGTTTGACCTGAGTGCGGCGGACCTGGATGTGGTCTTAATTTACGGCACCCATAACCCGAACACCAATGACGGTAATTATCCGGATGATCCGGATGATGTTTCGGAAATAGATGAAAAAGCGATTCCCTATCTGCCGGGGGATACGGTTTATGTTGAAATTGAAGGCGGCAACCACAGCCAGTTCGGTTACTACAATACCTATCCCTATCCGGTTCAGCCCGAGGATGGGATTGCCGGTATTTCCCGGCAGGAACAGCAGGACCAGATTATTGACGCAACCCTGACCTTTCTGGATGGGCTGTAGAAACTATTGGATTTCAGATATTTTCTGCGCAGGGCACGGTTCGTGCCCTGCGTTTTTTTGTTTCCTTGACAAGATTTATGTGTCTGATTAAACTGATACGGTTGACAACTTTTTGACAAATAACAGGAGATAAGGCTATGAGCACAGCGCTTGCGGTCGGTATGACCCGGGAAATCACCATCAAAACGGAAAAAGAACATACGGCCAAATATTTTTATGAAAACCTTCCGGATGTGTTTGCTACCCCTTTTCTGGCCGGATTCATGGAGCGGGTATCCGCTGAACTGATCAATGAACATATTTCAGCAGAAGAACAGTCCGTGGGAACGGCCATGGACCTGAAACACACGGCCGCCACGCCGCTGGGCATGGACGTTATGATTAAAACAGAGGTCACAGCAATTGACGGTGCCAAACTCTGCTTTAAGCTGGAGGCCTGGGATGAAACCGAAAAGATCGGCGAAGCAACGCATGAACGTTTTATTATCAAACCGGAAAAATTTCTTGGCCGGCTGGCGAAAAAAACAGCCAAATAGCACAGTACAGAATGCACATGAAAGTGCATAGAAAACAGAGAATATTAAAACGGTTATGATTTTACGCCATGCGCTTTGCGCTGTGCCATAAGATCTGAAAGAGCAAAAAAAGAATTTCAAATATTCAATGCTGAACGAAAAATTACAGACAGAAACTAAATGCCATGAAACTGGATGTCATCTATCTGGACAATCATTTGCTGACGGTCAACAAGCCTCCGGGGCTGCTGGCCCAGGCCGATGATACCGGGGATCCGGACCTGGTGACCCTGGCCAAGTATTTTCTGAAAAAGAAGTTCAGCAAACCCGGCAATGTGTTTGCCGGGCTGGTCCATCGACTGGACCGGCCCGTGTCCGGTGTGATGGTCCTGGCCAGGACCTCAAAAGCCGCATCCCGGCTGTCCGTCCAGTTCCGGGACCACCTGCCCCAAAAACGGTACCTGGCCGTGGTTGAAGGCGACTGTGAGGGCGAAGGGGTCTGCAGAAACCATCTGGTCAAGAAAAATCAGCGGGTCCGGGTGACGGCCCCGGCCACGCCGTCCGCCCGCTACGCGGAACTGGCCTGGAAAGCCGTGGCCTGGAAGAGCGGGCTGTCCCTGGTGGACGTGCTCTTGAAGACCGGCCGACCCCACCAGATCCGCGTCCAGCTGTCCCACCTGGGCTTTCCCATCCTGGGCGATTTCAGGTACGGGGCCAAAAGGGAGCTGGACGGAAAAAACATGGCGCTTCACTGTTACTGTCTTTCCCTGGCCCATCCGGTCCGGGACGAAAAAATGAAATGGATTGCCCGGCCGCCCCGGTCCTGGGCCGGAAGGTTCGGGGACGAGATTGAATATATTATCAATGAAGTTTAATAAAGAGCCCACGGGCGTTGGGGCGGCAAAGGACCAAGGAAAAAGATGAAAATGGAATTTATCTTCAAAGACCGGTTTGAAAACGTGATCATGCTGGGAAACGGTCATGTGCCCGCCTTTCTTTATGGTGCGGATAGGCCGGTGCTGTTCGACCCCGGGGTGTCGGCTTTCGGCCCGTTGTATTTGCGGAAAATAAAAGCGCATGTGTCCCGTCCGCAGTCCCTGATCCTGGCCCTGACCCACTCTCACTTTGATCACTGCGGAGCGGTGCCGTACCTGTTGCGCAAAATTCCGGGCATCAAAACCGCGGCCAGCGAGAAAGCGGCCGATGTGGTCCGGAGGCCCAATGCGGTCAGCCTGATGCAGCAGCTGAACCGGGAGTATGAAACGGCGATGGCAGCGGAGCTGGCGGGAGAAGATGTGCACTTTGAATCCTTTGCCGTTGATTATAAACTCAGGGAAGGGGATGGCCTCGATCTCGGCGGAGACGACTGCCGAATCTATGAAACGCCCGGACACACCCGGGACTGTCTCAGCTATTTCTTTCCGGAAAAGGGAGTGCTGTTTTGCGGCGAGTCGGTGGCGGTCGCCGAAGGAACCTTTCTTCACACCCCCTTTCTTACCGGTTTTGAGGAGTACCTGTCATCGCTGAAAAAAATCGCCGCCCTGAGCCCCGAAGTTCTTTGTGTCGCGCATAACGGTATTCTGACCGGTGATGCCGTCGGTCGGTTTATGTCGGCGGCTGTTGACGCGGTCATCGCGTACCGGGACATGATCGATACCTATCTCGCGGAATGTGACGGCGATACGGAAAAGGTGGTGGAAAGGATCACCGCGGAAGAGTATGACACGCAGGAGACGCATATGCAGAACCGCGATCCGTTTATGCTGAACCTTCGGGCAAAGGTGAGCGCCGTTGTCCGGATGAAGGAGAAACCTCATGGCGAATAAACGCGCGCGCGTGATTGTCGCGGGACGGGTACAGGGGGTTTTTTTTCGCGCGGAAACGAAAAAAACAGCGGAGACGTACGGACTCACCGGCTGGGTCCGAAACCTGCCCGACGGACGGGTGGAAGCGGTTTTCGAGGGAAACGCAGCGGCGGTGGAACAGGCCGTTCGCTGGTGTCACCGGGGTCCGGCCTTTGCGTCGGTCACATCGGTTCAACTGAAGGATGAGCCCTTTACCGGGGAATTCGACGTCTTTTCCATCACATACTGATTGTCCTTTTCGAAACGCGCGACGCTTTTCGGTCCGTAACCCTGACCGATGTCGAAGGGATCGCACGGCCGGTACCCGTGGCTTGTAAAATACTTAAGACTGCTGTTTCCATGAAAATTCTTCTCATTCAGCCGCCGGTCCAGGATTTTTACCAGACGCGCATTCGCACCCAGCCGCTGGGCCTGGCCTCTCTGGCGGCCGCCCTGCGGGAATACGGACACGGGGTAACGATCCTGGACAGCCAGTGCACTCGCCGGAAAAAGAAAATACCGGCTCCGGAAAAGTTTTCATTTATTCAGAATTTTTATGCGCACAAAGATCTCAGCCCCTTCAGGCTTTACACGAATTATTACCATTTCGGGAGTTCCTTTGACGATATTTCCGCCCGGGTCAGGGAGATCCAGCCGGATCTGGCCGGAATCGCCTGCCAGTTTACCCCTTATGCCGATATGGCCGTTAAAACGGCCGAGGCCGTAAAAGCCGCGGTGCCGAATGTAACGGTAGTGTTCGGCGGCGCCCATGCCAGTGCCTGTCCCGAAACGGTCCTCGACTGTTCCCGGGTGGATTATGTGGTTCTGGGCGAGGGGGAGAGAACCTTTGCCCGGCTGGTGGAAAAAATTTCAACTGGGGGGAACCCTCTCACCCTGGACGGTGTCTGCGGCCGGCAGGGCCGGGAAAAGGTGATCCATCCGGTCAAGCGCTATATCGAGGACATCGATACCCTTTGCTTTCCCGCCAGGGATCTGCTGGACCCGACAGCCTACAAAATTCGAAGAAAAAAGTACACCATGCTTGTGACCAGCCGGGGCTGTCCCCAGGGCTGTTCCTACTGCTCGGTGGCCAAAACAATGGGCACTGCTTTTCGGGCCAGGTCTCCGCAGAACGTGATCGCGGAAATGATCGAATGTGTCCGGAATTACGGCATTACCGCCTTTGATTTTGAAGACGACAACTTTACCCTGGATCCGGTCCGGGCCGAGGAAATTCTGGACCGGATTATTGACGTTTTCGGGGAAAAGCAACTGGACCTCTATGCCATGAACGGCCTGTCCGTTTTTTCCCTGACGGACCGTCTTCTTGTGAAAATGAAACAGGCCGGATTTCAGCATCTGGACCTGGCGCTGGGCAGCAGTTCGGGAAAAATCAACCGGGGCATGAACCGTCCCGATGACATGAAAAGGGCGGATACTGTTTTTCGGCAGGCAGCCGATCTGGGGGTTCCGGTTACGGCCTATATTATCCTGGGCATTCCCGGTCACCGGCTGGAAGACATGACAGCCTCCATTACCTATCTGGCCGCAAAGGCCGTTCGGATAGGACCGAGTATCTTTTATCCCAGTCCCGGAACCCCGGTGTATGCCGATCTGCAACGAAACGGCTATGCCCTTGCGGCGGATTTTTCCCGGCTTCGCTCGAGTCTTTTCCCGGTTGAAACAAACGATTTTTCCCGGCTGGACCTGGTGACCCTGCTGCGTTTTTCACGGTGGATCAATTTTGTCAAGCAGCAAATTCCGGAAGCGGTGACGGTCGAAGCCCTCAGGGAAACGGCGCTTGGCCGGTGGCATTCCGGGAAAACCCGGCGCTGCCGCGAAAACGGCCAGGACGTTTTTGACCTGACGACCCAGGACCGGCTCAGCGCTGATGCGGCCGGCAAAATTCTCAGCGCGCTGTTGTTTGCGCACGATTGCTTTTTCGGCCTTCGGCGGATCAATCGCGGGAATAAAGATCTTTACACCTACCGGATATTCCCGTATAAAACGTCTCAACGGGTCATGAAGCGCATGCTTCACTCCGGGGAGGATTTTTTGATTCGACAGGTGACGGCAAAGCCATGAGGTGTTTTTTTAATGTATATTATTGAATCTATTTTGAACCGGTACTACCGGACGCAGATGCAAAAAGCCATTGCCTTTGACCATACCGGATGGATCGATGTACCGGTGAGGGCCGCGCAAGACCCGGACGATTATCTTCTTTATATCCATGTGCCTTTCTGCGAAACCCTTTGCCCGTACTGTTCCTTTCACCGCTATGAATACCGCCGGGACGTTGCCGATCGCTACTTCGATGCCCTGCAAAAAGAACTGAAAATGTATCGGTCCCATGGCTACGATTTCAAAGGAATGTATATCGGCGGCGGAACGCCCACCCTTCCCCTGGACCGGCTGATCGAAACCATTGAAACGGCCAAAGCCCTTTTCAGTATTCGGGAAATCTCGGTGGAGACCAATCCGAACCACCTGGTGACTGAAAAAATGAAACGCTTGTCCCGGGCCGGTGTTCACCGCCTGAGTGTCGGGGTCCAGAGTTTTGATGACAATATTTTAAAGCATATCGGGCGGTATGACAAATACGGCAGCGGCAAGACCATTCGGGCAAGGATCGAAAATGCCCGGGGATGGTTCGATACCCTGAACGTGGATCTGATTTTCAATATTCCGCTGCAGACGGACGCCCTGCTCACAAAGGACCTTGATATGATTGATGAACTTCTGCCCGAGCAGGTCACCTGGTATCCCCTGATGGCGGCGGCATCGGTTGAGAAGGCCCTGAAAAAAAGCGTGGGCCGGGTGGATTACCGCAAGGAAAAGAGGTTTTATTTTACCATTCTGGACCGGATGCGGGAAAAATATACCGGTTCAACCGCCTGGTGCTTTTCGCGCAAAAAGTCGATGATCGATGAATACATTATTGCCTATGACCGGTATGCGGGGATCGGCAGCGGTGCTTTCGGGTACTTTAACGACTGTATCTATTCGAACAGCTTTTCCATTGATGACTACGTGGCGAGGATAACACAGGGGAGGTTCCCGGTGGCCGGCATGAAACATTTTTCTCAGCAAGAGCGGATACACTACTACTTTCTGATGAAGCTGTTCGGTCTGGAAATGGACAAGCGCGCCTTTGAGAAACGCTTTGGCCAAAGCCTTGACAAGGCCGTGCCCGGTTTAAAGCTGCTGCTGAAGCTTTCCGCTTCCGTGCGTGAAACGGAAAAGACCCTGTCCCTGACGGCAAAGGGCCGGTACTACTGGATAATGGCCATGCGGGAATTTTTTATTGCGACCGACAACCTGAGAGATCACTGCCGCAGTCTGGTAAAGCCGCCGTCCTGAGGCAGCGAGCCGCTTGTTAAAAGCTCTTTATCTCGTCGTCATCATCAAAGGGGATTATTTCTTCCGGTTTCATTGGCGTTGCCGGCTTAGTTGGTTCAGCCGCCGGCAGCGGCGCATGCTTGATCCCGGGAGACCGGACGGGTTTTTCCGAATCCGGTCCACTGCTTTCGGAAGCGTTTTCCTTTTTTCCCAGAACCAGTTTGTCCAGTTCCTTGACCAGGGCTTTCATTTTATAGGCCTGGGCGGAAAGCTGCTGGCTGGCCGATGCCGACTCTTCCGAACTCGCTGAATTCTGTTGCACGACCTGGTCCATTCGCAGTACGGCGGCATTGATCTGTTCAATGCCCTGCGCCTGTTCTTTGCTGGCGGCCGAAATTTCGCGGACCAGGTTGGTGACCTTTTCGACACTGGTCAAAATGGCCTGCAGGGATTCATTGGCTTCCTGGGCCTGCCGGGTCCCGTCTTCGGTCCGGTTGTGACTTTCCATGATCAGGCGGCTGGTTACCTGGGCCTGTTCCGACGACTTCTGGGCAAGGTTTCTGACTTCCTCGGCCACCACGGCAAACCCGGCGCCGGCTTCGCCGGCCCGGGCAGCTTCTACCGCCGCATTCAGGGCCAGCAGATTTGTCTGGAAGGCGATCTCTTCGATGCCCTTGGCCACCTTGGCGACCTCGCGGCTGCTTTCGTTAATACCGGTCATGGCATCCATCAGTTTCTGCATGGACTCGGCGCCGGTATTGGCCGTATCGCTGGTCTGGATCGAAAGATTGCTGGCTTCCTGCGCATTGTCCGCGTTGCCGCTGGCCATGGAGGCCAGCTCTTCCAGGGAGGCCGATGTTTCCTGAATGGACGAGGCCTGGTCACTGGCCCCCTGGGCCAGGCCCTGGCTGGACCGTGACACCTGGGAGGATGCACTTGACACCTGGTCTCCGACCAGGCCCAGGGAGGCGGTGATGCCCTGAATGGGAGCGCTTATTTTAGCCGCGATCAGATAAATAATAATTCCGGAAACGACCAGAATGAGCAGGGTAATAATCATGTTGATCCGGAACAGGACCCGCACCGGGCGCATCAGTTCACTGACGCTGGCTTCCGCCACGATGGTCCAGCCCAGCCTTTTGGAGCTTCGGAAGGCCAGCATCATTTCCCTGCCGTTGCTTTTTGCCGAGATCAGGCCGTTTTTTTGGTTAAGGATCTCACGGCCGTAATCCGTGCTGTCGGCAATGTTCAGGGTCATGATCCTGGCCTGATCCGGATGGGAAATGATCAGCCCTTTTTTGTTGGCAATATAGACAAAGCCTTCATTGCCGATCTTGATGGGTTCGACGAATTTCTTGGTGAAAAAAGGGAGGTCCACGATTCCGTAAAGCATGCCCACTGCCGTTCCGGAAAAGTCTTTTACCGGTGACGCAATTATAAATACCGGCTTGCCGGATTTTTCACTTTTACGGATGCCGGTAATTACCATCTGGCCCTTCATGGTCTGCTTGAAATAGTCCTGTGAAGCGATGTTGATGCCGGTGGATAAATCGGAGTCGAGCTTTTCCTGGCGGGAGGTGGTCAGCAGCATGCCGGAGCTGTGGGCAATACCGATCTCTTCGTAGTAGGGGTTGGCCTTGTTATAGCGGACCAGGTTATCGTGCATCTCCCGGATAAAGAGGGCGCTTCCCGTATCGCCGCTGTTGCCGGACATGCTGACGCCCTGGACAATACTGCTGTCCCCGGACCAGAGCATGATGTCCTGATTGCGGTTGTAAACCCAGGACTCAATGAAATCCAGGGTGGAGCCGGCGTTCTGGTTGAGCTGTTCCGTGAGGGTCCGGTTCATCATTTTCTGAGAATTAAACAGGGACACCAGGGCGGTGGAAAGGGTGCCGATCAAAATGAGAATAAGGCAGGGAATCAGGACTTTTCCCTTGAGACTGAGTTTCATGGGTGCTCCTTGCTGCAGGTTATCCGTATTATATTATAAGGGTAATTATCGGAAAAACCGGGCAAAAGAAAAGGACTTTTTAATGATCGCTTAATAAAGCTTTGGGAGGGAATAATAATATTTACTATAATATGTTATTTTATAATTTTTAATTAGTTTTTATTGCAGTGCTAAAAGACAGCACCTGTTTTTTAGTGCCCGGATAAGTTCAGAAAGCCTTATACCATGACCTGCTGATACTTTCTGGCGGCATACTTGAAGGCCCAGGGCTGAAATTCGGCAGCGGACCGGTCTTTGATTCTGCGCATTTCTTTCAGGGTGTTCTGGATGGTTTTCCAGTTCTGGTAAGCAGATGTGATTCTTTTAAACCTTTCCGCTTTTGTCCGGTCTTCGGGATGAAGGTCCGGGTGGTTTCTTTTGGCAAACTCCCGGAACATCTTTTTGACCGTATCTGCCGAAGCGTTTTCATTGAGTCCCAGAAGCTGATAAATGTCCTTTTGAATTCTCATTTTTTGTCCCCTTTTTTTGTTGAACAACCTCGTTGTTTGTGCTTTCGCCTGCCTAAATTGCAGGAGAGGTGCCGGGGACCGAAAGAAAAGTAAAATAAATTTATAAATATTTGAATTAACAGGGAATATTTTTTTAAGACAAAGCGTCTTTGGAAATAAAAACGGGAAAAACTGTGCAAATTAATGCACATATGTGCATAATAATGCGCAATTTTTAGGGAAATGATGTTTTATCGTTTAGAGGTTCTGCAGCTTGTTGATGAGGGTCCGCCGGCCGATGCCCAGAAGCCTGGCCGCCTTGGACTGGTTATTGCCGGTGGTTTGCATGGCTTTTCGAATCAGCCGTTTTTCCGCCTGATCGGAGATCTCCCGAAGCACTTGCTTGAAGTCCATGCGGCTGTCGGGGATGTAAACCCGCAGTTCTGCGGGGGTCTTGCGGTCCGGCAGGGAAATATCACCGGTGGCGATGGTCTCTCCGCTGGAAAGAATGACGGCCTGTTCAACCGTGTTCTCCAGTTCGCGCACATTTCCCTTCCAGGGGGCGTTGATCAGAAGGTCCAGGGTTTCCCGGGAAAACCACTTTTCGCCCAGGTTGTGCTTTTGGCAGTACTTTTTTAAAAAAAAGTTTGCCAACAGCGGAATGTCCTCCTTGCGGTCGCGCAGGGGCGGGATTTTGATGTCCACCACTTTCAGCCGGTAGTACAGGTCCTCGCGGAATTCGCCGGTTTGAATCGCTTTTTCCAGATCCTTGTTGGTGGCGGAGATGATGCGGATATCCAGGGCGATGGTCTTTGTGCCGCCCACTTTCTGGACCTCTTTTTCCTGAAGGACCCGAAGGATCTTGGCCTGGGTGGACAGCGACATATCGCCGATCTCGTCGAGAAAGATGGTGCCGGTGTTGGCCAGCTCAAACTTTCCGGTTCTTTTTTCAACCCCGGTGGCCACGCCCTTTTCAATGCCGAACAGCTCGCTTTCCAGCAGGTTTTCCGGCAGGGCCGCGCAGTTGACCGCGATAAACGGGGCCTCCGCGCGAATGCCGCTGTAATGAAGGGTCCGGGCGACCAGTTCCTTGCCGGTACCGCTTTCGCCGGTGACCAGGACATTGACGTTGACATCGGAAATTTTCTCGATTTTTTTGATCAGCGCTTCAAAGGAACGGCCGGCGCCGATCATGTTCTTGGGCGAGAACTTGCGGATCAGCTCGCTTTTCAGGTCCACGTTTTCCCGGGCCAGGCGGTCCCGGGATTCGCGCAGCCGGGCGTAGAGCCGCGTATTTTCCAGGGCAATGGCAGACGAATTGGCAATGATGATCAGGGCGCGCTCCTTGTCCGCGTCAAAGGCCTCAGGCGTGTTGTGGCTCAGGTTCAGCACGCCGATAACCCTTCCGCCGATGGACAGGGGAATGCACATCAGGGAGCGGATCTCCACCTCGGTGTTGTCCGAGACCAGGAAGCGCTCATCCGACTGAACATCCTGAATGCGAATGGAGTTGCCGAACCGGGCCACATGTCCGGCAATAGACTCGCCGATGCGGAAACGGGTGGTGCCGGTTTCCGTGTCAATGAAACGGGCTTCCGCGTCGAACGGGCCCTTGGCGGCCCGCAGAATGACTGCGTCTTTTTCGTCGTCCACCAGCATCAGGGAGCAGTTGTCCGGGTCCAGTTCCTGCTGGATCACGGTGACGATGGACTTGCACACCGAGGAAAAGTCGGTAATATCCACCAGGGAATCGCCGACCCGGCGGATCAGGGACAGCTCTTCGATCTTTTCCAGGTATTTGGAATTGATGTTGGAAAGGATCTTTTTTAAAGATTCCTTTTCCCGGATCAGGGCGTCTGGGTCGGCCGTTTTTTTTGCCACAGGGTGTTTTTCCGAAAAATATCAAGCTGCGTTTACCGAATGGACAACATATATCATATGCGCATCGTTTGCACAAGACGGACAAAAGCGTCAGAAACCGCAGGAATTATAAATGTTTTGACAAAACAAACCGATCTGCTATAATTTCAGTTTATGGTGCTTAGGTACGGAAGTGACGATTGATTTTATAACTTTAAGTACTTTAGGCACTTTAATTTACTTTAAGTACTTATACTTATTGGGGCTGTAGCTCAGCTGGGAGAGCGCTTGACTGGCAGTCAAGAGGTTCGTGGGTTCGATCCCCATCAGCTCCACCATTAATAAAAAAAGCACTTTCCGTATGGAGGGTGCTTTTTTATTAACTGTATTTTGATGTTGGAGGAGATCGGACCATCAGGCTTAAGCCTGACGGTGACTTATCCTGAGTTTGGAGAATGAAGGGATGCCCATCGTAACACAGCAGCGATCCAGATGGATGATGTCTGAAAAGAAAAAAGATTAAATTTATTTTAGATGGTCCTCAAAACGTTTCAGCATGAGTGAATTGGTGACGACCGTTATTGATGAAAACCACATGGCAATGCAGGCCCATTCCGGTTTTAGCACCAGGCCGTTTATCGGGTAAAGGATGCCGGCGGCGATGGGGATCATTAAAATATTGTAAAACAGCGCCCAGAAAAAATTTTCCTTAATGGTTCGTAATGTTTTCTGCCCGAGTCTGATTGCGCGTTCCACATCCCGCAAACTGTTTTTGACCAGGACCACGTCACCGGTTTCCTTGGCAACATCCGTTCCCGATCCAATGGCAATACCGATATCCGCCTGAGCAAGAGCAGGGGCATCGTTGATGCCGTCCCCCACCATGCCGACGCGGAATCCCTGATTTTGCCACTTTTGAACTATATTTATTTTATCATCAGGTAAGACCTCTGCTTCCACATTATCAATACCGACTTCCTTTGCCACATGTGCTGCGGTGACCCGATTATCTCCTGAAACAAGCGCTGTTTTTAAACCTATTGCTTGGAGTTTGAAAATGGCTGTTTTTGAGTCGCTTTTCACAACATCGGAAAGGGCGATAACACCGATGATTTTGTCTGCCCGGGAAATATAAATGGTAGATTTGCCGGCACGGGCAAATTCTTTGCCTTTGGCTTTAATCGCTTCGTTCAGGCCTGCGGTTTTGGAAACAAAGGATAAATTTCCTGCTGCCAGAAACGTGTTATTGAACATACACTGTATCCCCTGGCCGCTGATCTCTTTTACGGTTGTTGTTTTTTTGATCTCAGTTTTTTTCAAACGGGCATATTCGACGACAGCCTGTGCCAGGGGATGGGTAGAGTTCTGTTCGGCAGCCGCAGCCATGGCTAACAGTTCGTCTTTGCTTATATCCTTAAGCGGGTAAATATCGACAACTTCCGGCCGCCCCCGGGTAATGGTTCCGGTTTTATCAAATAACAAGATGTCCAGTTTTGATATGATCTCAAGTACAGACGCTTTTTTAAATAAAATACCACAATTTAATCCGACCCCGCTTCCGACCATTATCGCCGTGGGGGTGGCAAGGCCCAGAGCACAGGGACAGGCAACAACCAGTACGGCGATCATCAGCTGGAACGAAAAAAGAAAACGGCTGGTATCTTCAGGGGGCGGGTATTGAATCAGAAAATACCAGGTGGTAAAGGTCAGCAGCGCAGTAAGGACCACAACCGGTACAAAAAAATTGGATATGACATCGGCCAGACGCTGAATCGGTGCCTTGTCTGCCTGAGCGTCCTCGACCATTTTAATGATCTGGGCAAGGACCGTGTCATTTCCGATACGGCTGGTTTTAACGGTGATCTTACCGGATTTATTGATGGTTGCCCCGGTGACCTGGGCGCCGACTGTTTTTTCAACAGGCATGGACTCACCGGTGATCATGGATTCGTCGATGGCGGTGGCGCCTTCCATGATGACACCGTCCACCGGGATTTTTTCGCCCGGCCGTACGATCACAAGATCATTGATTTTTACGGCAGAGGCCTGAATCATCATCTCCTGGCCATTTTGCAGGACCCGGGCCTGATTTGCCTGCAGGGATAACAGCTTTTCCAGCGCCTCGCCGGTCTTGCCTTTTGCACGGGCTTCAAGCATTTTACCCAAAAGAATAAAGGTGATCAGCATTGCGGAGCTGTCAAAAAAAGTGTGAAGCTGCGGATCGATAAAAAACAGTGAAAAAACACTGTAAAAGTAGGCCGCGGAAATACCCAGGGAAACCAGCACGTCCATATTGGCGGATCGGTTTTTTAATGAATGATAAGCCCCCTCGTAAAAGGTGCGGCCTGAAATGAACTGGACCAGCGTCGCCAGAATAAACATGGCATAGTTGGTGCCTGCATGCCCAAAAGGCATGGTATACATCAGGATCACCAGCGGTGTGGTCAGCGTGAGTGCGAAAATAAATCTGAATTTTTCCTTTGCCGCAATCGTTGTGGCGGTTTTTCTTTCTGCGGCTGGCGCAGCCCGGTAGCCCATAGCGGCCACTTTGGCGATAATGTCGGTTTCTGACAGATCCGGGCTGTGTTCCACGGAAAGCCTTTCAATGGCAAAGTTCACCACAGCTTTGTAAACACCATTGCAGTTTTTAAAGCCTTTTTCAATGGTGGCCGCACAATTCACACAGGACATTCCGGAGATTGAAAACTGGGAAATTACCGCGTCTTCAGGAACCGTGGCTGCTTTATCCCTGGCTTCGCTGGTAATGTGTTTTTCCCTTACAGGCGCCAGCGAAAAACCTTCCTCCATGATAGCGGTTTTAAATTCTTCAAGACTGGTCGAGGTATCATCAAAGGTCACCGTTGCTGATGATTCGGATAAATTAACATCTGTTTCCGTTACCCCGTCAAGCTTTTCAAGCGCTGTTTTCACTTTTTTTACGCAGTGCTCACAATTCATACCGTATACAGATAGGGGCTCGGTTTTAATCATGGTTATTTGTTCCTTCTGCTTGAAATCTTAAACACGGTTTCAATCAGTTCATCAATCTTGTTCTGGCCCTTGCCCTGAATAATGGCATCGGTTACACAGCTTTCAACATGTCTTTTCATAATAATTTTAGCGACACCGTCCAGGGCTTTTTCGGCGGCCGTGATCTGGTTAATAATGTCAATACAGTATTTTTCATGATCAACCATTTTCATGATACCGCGGATTTGCCCCTCGATTTTTTTCAATCGGGTCAGGGAATCTTTTTTAACCGTTTCATTAATCATTTTTTCTCCTTTTTGCTTGACATACCCTGGGGGGGTAGGGTATAGAAATTATAATTGAAAATAATCATCATGTCAACCGCCAGTGAATTTCAATGTGGTACCAATAACAAAATGACACAACAATGGCAAAAACAAAATGTCAGTAAGTGCCGAAACACCTATCTTGAGATAAAAGTTCAGGATAGGAGGAAGGATGGTAAAACTGACAATGCAGGAACA
>Ga0272441_10001698_pt1 | contig 46383 bp, 35 predicted proteins | sample SSMProp6N_FD_193582 | JGI IMG/M metagenome (GOLD analysis project Ga0272441, IMG submission 193582) | Marine sediment archaeal communities from Little Sippewissett salt marsh, Falmouth, MA, United States - SSM-Prop-6N | ecosystem: Environmental > Aquatic > Marine > Wetlands > Sediment ... | reverse complement strand
TTAAATGTAAAGATAATGTCATCCGATTGGAGCACCTGCCGCCTGAGATTACCACCTATCACTCTACTGACAATCGCCCCAAGAAGCACAGGGGCAAACTTTCTCTGGAGGCGGTAAAGGAAGCTCTTAAAAAAACCGGCGGTAATAAGGGCGAGACGGCACAACTGCTGGGGGTGGGCCGTACCACATTGTATCGATTTCTGAAGGCCCACGGTTTGTCTGAGTCATAAAATTTAACGTACCTATAGCTCTAAAAGCACCGATTTATTATGTCGTTCGACTGGTCTGGTCTATAATACTTATATAGCTTAGTGTTTCGATTTGTAGTGTGTTTTTATTTAAGGAGTATCTGATATGGAAGAATTAATTGTCAAGAAATCTCCTTTGCCCTGGTGGGCGGCAGGGGTGTTTCTGGGATTGGTACAAGTGTTGGCCATCGCCTTGGTGAAACCATTAGGGGTTTCCACCCAGTATGTGGTCGCCGATGCCAAGATTCTCAAGCAAGTAGCACCGGAATACACCCAAAATCATCCCCTGATCAGTCCGGAGGCCGACAATGGTAAATACCAAAAGTTCGGGTACGGCTGGAGGTTGAATATTGGTTTGATAATAGGTGCATTTTTGGCCGCCGTTTTTGCCGGCCGCTGGAAGCTGCGCTGTTCAACTATCTGGTGGCAGACGAATAAAGGACAGGGAATCTGTGGGCGTTTTATCGCCGGCTTTATTGGTGGATTTCTAATCCTCCTGGGAGCGCGCTTCGCTCACGGCTGTACGAGCGGTCAGTTTGCCAGCGGCTGGGCTCAGTTGTCGTTGTCCGTGCTGCCGTTTACTGTGACCATGTTCGCATTCGGGATGCTCGCGGCATTGATAGTGTATCCTAAAGTCCCTCAGATTGAAAAATAAGGAGTTAGTTATGCCTACAGAAATTTTAGGTTTGATAATTGGTGCACTTTTTGGGGCCGGATTACTTCTGGGAGGATTGGCCGATCCGGATAAAATCATAGGTACGTTACGACTAAAAGATTTCCATGCCATGCGTACAATAGCATTATTTATTCTGGTGGGAATGCTAGGTACCTGGATTTTGGACATGGCGGGCGTGGCCCATTTCAGCATAAAACCTGCATCCATAGTATCGGTCTTGATCGGAGGGGCTTTATTGGGAACCGGATTTGGAATTACAGGATATTGTCCCGGTACGGGTCTGGCCTGTACGGCTGCGGGCCGGATCGATGCCTTGGTTACCGTGCTGGGAATGCTGGCAGGGGCACTGGTCTTTATCCTGATCTATCCCAACATAGTCCAGCCAATCAACGACATAGCTAACTACGGCAAAAAGACACTGCCGGATATCACCGGGATTTCCCGCACGATTTGGACACTGGCTATAGTCGGCGTGGGATTGTTGGTATTAACCCTTACCCTTCCTCGAAAATCTACTATAACCAGCTAATTCCGATTAAATATCATAAGGTTTTATAAAAATAAGAGCTAAAATCCCTGGAAATCTCCAGTTAGATATATTACACTGCTGTTTTCCGACAGTGCAGATGCTGCCGGAGACAAATTGGATTAACCGTGCGAAATAAAAGTAAGTAATATTCTGCTTTTTGACTTTTGTTGGTATGGGCAAATGAATAAAAAAGTAAAAAAAATTGTCTTAGCATATAGTGGCGGCCTGGATACCAGTGTGATTCTGCCCTGGTTACGGGAAAAGTATGGCTGTGAGGTTATCGCCTTTGCCGCTGAGCTGGGACAGGGGGATGAGCTTACCGGGATTAAAAAGAAGGCTTTGGCCAGTGGGGCGAGCAAATGTATTATATCCGATCTGAGACGGGTATTTGTCGAGGATTATCTCTGGCCGCTGCTGAAATCTGGAGCGGTTTATGAAAACGGATACTTGTTAGGTACCAGCATTGCCCGACCACTGATTGCCAGAGAGCAGGTACGAATCGCCCATGCAGAAAAGGCTGACGCAGTCGCCCACGGAGCTACCGGTAAGGGCAATGACCAAGTCAGGTTCGAATTGACCTTCATGGCCCTGGATCCGAGTTTAACTATCATCGCTCCCTGGAAAGATCCCAGTTTCGAACTGACAAGTCGGGAGGCGGCGATCGATTATGCCAAAAAACATAAAATACCCATAACTCAAACCAAGAAAAGCATTTACAGCCGCGACCGGAACATCTGGCATATCAGCCACGAAGGAGCTGATTTAGAAGATCCCTGGAATGAACCACAGGATAATCTCTTTGTATTGAGCAAGCCTATCAGTCAAACGCCAAATCGGGCCGGATACGTGGAGCTTGGTTTTGAAAAGGGGATACCTGTGAGCCTGAACGGCAAGAAAACACCGTCGGTTAAGTTGTTGAATGAACTTAACCAAATCGGCGGTAAGCATGGCGTTGGACAGGCGGACCTGGTGGAAAATCGATTGGTGGGCATGAAAAGTCGGGGGGTCTATGAAACTCCGGGTGGAACTATCCTGAGTGCGGCTCATAAAGGGCTGGAAATGCTGTGTCTGGACCGGGAAACATTACATTACAAACAGCAGGTAGCCTTGCGGTACGCAGAGTTGGTCTATTATGGTCAATGGTTTACCCCCCTACGGGAAGCTCTGGATGCCTTTATAAATTCAACCCAGCAAAATGTCAGCGGCACGGTAAGACTGAAGTTGTATAGGGGCCACTGCTTATTAGCGGGCGTGAAAAGCCCTCACAGTCTTTATGCGGCTGACTTGGCCAGCTTCACTATGGGAGCCGAATACGACAGTACGGACGCGACAGGCTTTATCCGACTGTTCGGACTGCCGCTTAAAATCCAGGCTTTGAAGAAAAAAAGTAAACGCAAAAACAAGTAAAACGGCAGCATCACCGCCCCGCGGTGGGCTAAGGATGTTGAGCACAACAGGGATGTTAAGTTTGACCGTACCCCACGAGATATGGATGTTATTTCTCTTTGCCCTGGGAGCGACAACGGGAAGCTTTCTGAATGTTGTGGTATATCGTCTGCCTCTGGAGCTGTCGATCATCCGGCCCAGCAGCCATTGTCCCGTCTGTAAGCACCCTATCTCCTGGTATGATAATATCCCGATATTCTCGTGGTTTATCCTGCGCGGCAGGTGCAGATACTGCAAAGAGAGTTTTTCCTTCCGGTACCCCCTGATTGAATTGTTTACAGCGCTGATGTTTGTGGCTTTATATTGGGTATATTTTCAGGGAACACTACGTGAACTTATGCCTCCCTTTGAGCAGGGAGGCTGGCTGATTTACATGGGGCATATTGTGCTGCTGTGTGCTCTGTTGGCCTCGTCGCTGATTGATGCCGAGCACTGGATTATCCCCCTTGCGGCCAGTTATACTGCAGCTCTTGCAGGCCTTCTTTTGAGTATGTTGTGGCCCTATTGGACACAGGCTCAGCCTGATCAGTTATGGCGTTTGGTTCCCTATGCCTCGGCGCGGAGCGGGGCGGCCGCTTTTGGGGGAGGGCTGGGACTGATAATAGCCCTGGCACTTCTGAAATTCGGTATATTGCAACGTAGTTTCGCTCAGTTTGAGCAGCTTCAGGAAATCCCTGACGAAGACACCAAGGAAAATCCCGCCGTTACAGACACGAAAATTGAACTAAATATCCGCCGGGAAATGCTCTGGGAGATAGGTTTTTTGGCCCCGGTGGTCGGGTGTGGGCTGGTTGTTATGTGGATTTTAACCAGAGAAAGCTGGCTGGGCCAATGGTGGCTTGAAATAATTACTGAACAAAAATGGTTATCAGGGTTGCTTGGCAGCGTATTTGGGTTTATGATAGGCGGTGCCGTCGTCTGGGCCACCCGGATATTGGGCACTCTTGCATTTGGCCGGGAGGCGATGGGGCTGGGTGACGTGCATTTGATGGCAGCCGTAGGCGCGGTGTTGGGCTGGGCAAGTCCTACCATTGCCTTTTTTGTGGCTCCGTTTTTAGGGCTGGGCTGGGCGCTGGCCAGACTGGTGCTGCACCGGAGCCGAGAAATACCCTACGGCCCCTTTTTATCGATAGGGACGCTGATGGTTATGATATTTCATGACCAGATAGTGAATTATTTCATCGCGTCCTTTACACAAGCCACCGGAATGCCCTGATTATAGCCTGGTGGCAAGGCTAAGCAGTACGTAGGTATATGACAGGCTATAAGCTGAAAGTGTATAGCAAACTGACAGGCATCATTATGGTGCTGGTCATTGCCCTGCTTTTCATTGCCAGCAATCGTGAACAGGTAACCGTCAAATTCCTGGCTTGGGAGATCTGGACGGCGCCTTTGTTTGCTTTCATTATGGCCGTGGCAAGTACGGGAATCGTGATATTTCTAATCACACGTAAGGTTAGTAAAGTACTAGGAGAGTTTAAAGAGATACGGAGGGAAGACAAAACACGTAAGCAATTAGTTCCGCAGGTCAAAAAGGAAGTTGAACACGAAACAGAGTTAAAGTAAGGAGTGCGAAAGATGCGACACAAGGCAATGTTTATGTTAACAGGGACTTTACTCGTACTGACAATTGGCTGCGGCTGCCAGAACTGGCATAAGAAGTACGAGGCATGCAATGCAAAGCTCGAGAATTGTGAGGCGCTTTTTGATGGCGCCCAAGAGCAGGCACAGCAATGTGAGAGCGCCAAGGCACAGCTCACTCAGCAGATACAAGCTCTGCAGGAACAATTGGCCCAGGCCCAAACCAAAGAATCTCATAAAGTGAGCGACCTGGAAAAAGAAGGCGGTGTCTATGATCCGGCGCGCGGCACTATCACCGTAACACTGGCAAACGATGTCCTGTTCGACTCCGGCAAAGTATCCCTTAAGTCTCAACCCAAGAGCAAACTCAACCGGATTTCCGAAATTATCAAACGCGAATACCCGGGCAAACAAGTTTCGGTTGTGGGCCATACGGATACAGATCCAATCCGCAAAAGCGGCTGGAAAGACAATTGGCAGCTTTCTTCTGAGCGGGCCCTGGCTGTGACTCGCTACCTGATCAATCAAGGAATCTCGGCTAAGCAGTTGTCCGCTACCGGCCGGGGAGAGTATCATCCTGTCAGCAGCGTCAAGGCCCAGAATCGCCGGGTCGAGATTGTTGTAAATACCAGATGATAGGAATCATCGATTATGGCATGGGAAATCTGCACAGTGTGCAGAAGGCTTTCGAGCGGATTGACGCCCAAGCGCAGATTATAACCGAACCGTCCCAGATAACCACAGCGGATAAGATCGTACTGCCCGGGGTGGGAGCGTTTTGCGATGCCATAGATACGCTACGCGACAAAAATCTCGTGGAGCCAATCACCGAAGCGGTCCAAAGTGGAAAATGGTTTCTGGGAATCTGTCTGGGGCTGCAATTGTTGTTTGACGTCAGCTACGAAGATGGCGAACACCAGGGTCTTGGCCTTGTTTCGGGACAAGTCAAGCGGTTCGACTTTCAGGGGCGTACCGATGAAGCTGACTTGAAGATACCTCATATGGGGTGGAACGCTCTTAATATTCGGCGTCAGGCACCTCTGTATAGCGGCATAGAGAACGGTTCGTTTGTTTACTTCGTACATTCCTTTTACGTGGCACCGGATAACCAGGACGTCATCGCTACGACCACCGAACATGGAATCGATTTTGTATCCAGTATCTGGCGAGACAATATCATGGCCACTCAGTTTCACCCGGAAAAGTCTCAGCGGGTGGGCCTGCAGATGCTGAAAAATTTCGCAAATTTATAGAAAGAACTTAAAACTTACCGTTTCCCGGAAAATTTTAAGTCGCAGCTTACCCTGCCGAATTGTCTATCCTCGAAAAATCGAACTCGATTCAATTCTGCTAATGAAATGTTTCGACCTCTATATCTTCCGGACCCAAGTGAATCGTTATGCAGCCCTTTTGAAAAGTGTGAACAATCTGATAATTCGGCAATAATTGATCCAGTTTTGCAAGGGTTGTATTGGGAAGTGAACCGGAGCTATTCAGGCAAATCTTCGGGTCGACTGCGTGAACGAAGGAGGGCAATATTGATTTTGGTGACCCATGGTGGGGCAACAGTAAAACATCGGATTTCAATTGCTCCGGGGATTTCTTCTCTAATAATAACTGTTGGGGAATAATACCTGCATCTCCACAAAAAAGTATCGAACCATTTTTATCCTGAATACGCAGTACCAGAGAACTATCGTTTTGGCTAAGTTGACAAGCCTCACTGGGAACGGGAGGCCAGAGCAACTCAAGGGTATAAAGAGGCTGATTGGAATCACCGCCTGATATTTTATATCCCCAATGAAGGTGAGGTTTGTTAAGAGGGTGACCAATTTCTCCCAGTCGCTTACGCAACAACTCAGTTGTATAGCTGGACTCACTGAAAAACCATTCGCTCACATATATATCAGAAACCTTAAAACTCTGACAGAGATCAATAATGCCATCGAAATGATCCAGATTGGGATGCGAGAGGAAAACGGCATCGATCCTTTGGATCCCTCGATAGCGTAAAAAAGGAGCCACAATCTGATCAGCCACATCAAAGTTGGATATACTACCCATATCATATAATATAGTCTTACCGTCCGGCAGATCGACCACAGCCGCTACTCCATGCCCCACATCAAGTACACTCAGAGTGATTGTGTATTCCTTTCGTATTTCCGGTTTAAAAGGAACCATCCATACCCAGGCCGAACCCCAGATTAATAGAGCATATATGACCGAACGAGGTATCATTCGGTGACACCTTGTGCTCCACCCTGCTCCTAAAAGCACAAGATAGAAAAGTAAGATAAACCACAGAGGAGGAGAAGCTGTATTTATACTACAGTAAGGTAATTGGCCCACCAGGTCGATCAGGCAAAGTACCCCCCGCGCCAGAACAGCTAAAGGTACCATTAAAATACTTGACAACATCGGCATTAATACTGACAGTATCAATTTGGTAAGTCCCATCAGCATCGTCAGACCAATCAGGGGAAACAGCAGTACCGAAGCCAATACTCCCCAGGGGGCGATACGGTGGAAATGATAGGCTGCCAACGGTAATCCCACCACCCAGGCCACCAATGACACCACAAACAACCCCCATAGATAACGAAACATATTCCGAAGGAAATATTGCCACCATTCAAGCTGTGGGGAGGGAATATTAATAAGGGGAATTTCCGTAGTAGAAAAGACATCCGTCGATATCTGCCGATGATAAACAGACGGTGCAAATAGTATCAGTCCCAGCACGACTATAAAGGACAGTTGAAACCCCGCATTGAATAGATCAATGGGCTGCCACAGCAGGATAACCAGCGCCGCAAAAGCCAGAACATTAATGGGACTAACAGTACGGCGGCTCATAAAAGCAACGCAAAAGATTATACTGATAATACCGGCGCGGAGTACGGGTGGACGGGGTGGGATTAAGAGAAGGTAAACTGTAATAACCGCCAGAATAAGCAGACCATGTACTCTTCTCCTTAACCGAAAAATCCATCCCAGCCACCAGACAAACCCTGCCACGATGCCCACATGCAACCCGGAAACACTTAGAAAATGCAGGGTACCAGTTTCCATAAAAGCTTCGTAAGTCTGTCTGGAAAGCTGATAACGCTGCCCCAATAACAAAGCGTTTAAAAAACCTTCCGCCTCTTTTTGGCTGGTCCCATCTTCGGCCTCCGGATGAAGATCTTCCAGTAAGGCTGCTTGAGCTACATTTTGAATCTTGCGACGTAATACGGAGAAAATACCCGTTTCCTCAGCTGCTTCGCTCAATATGGTTATTCCATCGGCCGCGCTGACGCTGGCAGACACCAGATTTCGCCCGGCGTGATTATAATCAGTCCGGTCGAACTGACCGGGATTATCCGGCCCTCGGCGCATGGCCAACCAACAGTCCAATTGTACCCGCTGTCCCAGACGCAGAAGAAGCGCAGGCTGCTTAACGGTAATTTGGCAAAAGCCGGTGGTTCCCCGCCAACCCTCATGGGTTAAAACCGAATCACATTCCAACACAAAGATGGTCCGGGGCTCGTGTAAAAAATCATAATCCCCGAACGCTCCACGGGATTTAGATATATAGGGTTCTGTAAAGACATGGCCGCGCAGAGAGGCCAGTCTCGGATAATCAGAAGTGCAAAAGGTAAGAATATGATTTTGAGGATAATAGCTGTAAACAAGTTGATATCGCACCGCCCCCACACAAGCAAAGCCCAGATATAGTAGTACCGGTATCAGTTGATTGAGAAGGGGACGGTCTTTCACATATTTGCGATATATTAAACAGACACCCACCCCCAAAAGACACATCAACATACATACCAGAAAAACCGCCAAGGGAATGAACTGATAACGAGCCAGTAAAATTCCCATGATAACCGAAACGGCCGCCCCCAACAATGGTATCGGCGGATGAGGATACTTGAACCGATTTGCCCTGACCGGTCTCATTTAGCCCCTTTATATAACTTGGTTGTTACTGTTCCTGATTGTTTTAACCGAAAGGAATGCGTTCCTGATTTTGCATGTAGGGCTGCAGTGCCGGAGGAACATTAATACTCCCATCGGCGTTCTGATTCAACTCCAGCAGTGGGATCAAGATACGCGGTGAGGCAATTACCGTATTGTTCATCGTATAACAAAATCGTACTTTTCGATTTTGATCCCGATAACGCAAATTCAACCTGCGGGCCTGAAAATCCAGTAAATTACTGGCCGAATGCGTCTCGCAGTATCCGTTTCGGCTGGGCATATAGGTCTCGATGTCGTACATTCGATACTTACCCATCCCCATATCGCCCGTGCATATTTCAATCACCCTATGGGGCAGCTCCAGCTTTTGTAACATTTCCTCGGCATTGGCCAGTATATGCTGATGCCACTTTTCCACTTCTTCCAGATCGGCTCGGCAAATAATAACCTGTTCCACCTTCTCGAATTGATGAATGCGATACAGTCCGTAAGTATCCTTACCCGCCGCTCCGGCCTCCCGACGAAAACAAAGTGATTGGGCAACCATACGTTTGGGCAGTTCCTGCTCTTCGAGTATCTCATTCATATACAAACTTGTCGCCGGCACCTCCGCCGTACCTACCAGAAAAAGTTCGTCTTCGGGTATTTGATACACCTGGGGCTTACCTTCCGGAAACCATCCCGTCCCCATAAATGTTTCTTCCCGCGTCAGGACCGGCACTGTCAGCGGCTCGAACCCCTTTTGGACCATCATATCGTGGGCCAACTTCAATACCGCCTGATGTAATAAGGCCCCGGCCCCCCGGAGTATATAATTCCGCGTCCCGCTTAGCTTTACCCCTCGTTCCACATCGATTATTCCCAGATCTGCACCCAATTGGATATGATCTTTAGGCTCAAAGTCAAATTGGCGCACCTCGCCCCAGCGTCGCACTTCTACGTTCCCCGATTCGTCTGCTCCCACCGGCGCCTCTGCATGGACCGGTAGGGGCATATTCAATAACATCTCATTAATCTGTGGAACCAATCCCTCGCGTTCACCCTCGAGCTGTTTTTCTCGTTCCTTTAGTTGACTCATCAGATCGATGGCCTGCTGTCGCTGGCTGGAATCCTTAATTTTAGCAATGGATTTGCCGGCCTGATTCTTTTCAGTAGCAATCCCCTGGAGTTCGGTTTTGATTTTTCGCTCTTGATTATCTAGATCCAGCAGACGATCCACATCGATATTATACCCCTTCTGCTGACAGGCTTTTTTATACTTATCAGGATTCTCACGTAGGTCTTTTATATCTATCATAATCGTTTCAAGATACGTTCACTGCTGAAAGAATGCAAGCGCAATTTAATAGGCATTTTGTCCAAACAATCGCTTTAACACTTTCCACCCTGCTGCCTGCAAGCTTTCCCATTCCACATCCCCATCGAAATCAAAGCATCTCCACTTGGCGGTCATCACCTCCACCAGTTCTTTTAGCTCCTGATCTTCCGGGAAGAGCCCCAATATCTTTCGTCCCACAAATTTGGACGAAAAACAAATCCTGCTATAGAGCGTTTTTCTTTCTTTAGGATACCAGTTTACCTCAAAATTATGCCTTCCGAACTCCGCCCAGCCCGCCAGGCTTTTAGGCATCTTTTCCTGGTAATAGCGCTGTCCGATTTGGGTTCCCGGATAAGGTGTTACCAGATAAAAGGTGTTGTTCTGGGCCCGGGGATTCTCCTGCAGCATTTGTAAAGCCAGCTCTATGGTTAACTGCAAATCCTCCAGGCTCTCAAAAGGATAGCCGATGATATAGCTGTACCATACGGAAATATCTGTCTGTGCCAATCGCCGATTGACGTCGATATATTGCTCTACCGTTTCTTCCTTCTGTATCTGTTCCAGCACCGATGGTGACCCGCTTTCCAATCCACAGGCAAACCGCCGCGCCCCCATCTTGGACAAATAACTCAAATCATATTGCAGCAGGGCATTAGCCCTTGTTTGAGCCAGCCAGTTAAATCGCCCGTTAATCTTTTCCGCCAACTTTTTCAACAATTTTGGATTCACCGATATATTCTCATCCCAGAACAAAATTCCGTCCAGATCGAACTTATCCACCATTTTATCAAGCTGCTTGACCGCCCTATCAACGCTCATCGACCGCCAGCGCCTTTGCGTGATAACAGGATTACAGCAGAACGTGCAGGCAAAAGGACATCCCCGGCTGAATAAAAAGGGTAATGTTCTGCCCGCCAAGGCTGAATTACTTACATACTTTTCCATGTCCACCAATGCATAAGGCAGTTCCGGGATGCTGTTTAAGTTCAACGTACCATCCCGCATGATACCAGGAATTTTTTTCTTTTCTCCCAACGACTCCACCAACTCCCGCATCGCCCCCTCCCCTTCACCGGCCACTACGTAATCAACCCTCTCATCCCGTAAAGTCTCTTCCGGCAAAATAGTCGCATGTACCCCCCCGAATACCGTAGGTATTTTTTTTTCTTTAACCTTGGCCGCCAACTCCAGCGCGTATTTAATCTGTACCCCGGTCATAATCGAAAATCCCACGCACGCCGGTCCTTCCTTCAGCAATCGTTCGAAACGCCCCGGCTCATCTACCCGTTGATCGAAAATAGCTACCGAGTAATCCTTCAACAATCCGGCCGGATACAAAACCGACAAAGGTGGATATATACTCACCCCTCTCGCCTCAGAACCTACCTTGGGATACACCAGCAGTATCCGTGTACCTTCTCTTTTAATATCCCCCGGCTCTAGACAACAGTAACTCTCAACACTCACGGTTTACAACTCACAACTCAATTATACATCTTCCGACTTTTCCCGCTTTTACCTGTTCCACCCCCTCATTTATATTATCCAGAGTCACCGTATAGGTAATCAATCCTTCCAAATCTAGCACTCCCCTTTCGTAAAAATCCATATACCTGGGTATATCACGCTCCGGAATCGTCCCTCCACCGAAGGAACCGTCCAGTTTTCTCTGCCGATGCAGTGCCAAAGCTTCCATAGTTATTTTGCAATTCGCCGGTGGTACCGCTGCAAAAAACACCTTACCTGGTGTTCCACTTGCCTGCGGTGCAGTCTCTAGTGCCTCCGGGTTCGCCGACGCCACAATCACCACATCCACTCCCTTACCATCCGTTATTGTTTTTATTTCATCTATCTCATTACCACCCTCTGCTCGGATAATATAATGGGCACCTAACTTTTGCGCCAGCTCCAGACTCTCCATATTTTTATCCACCGCTATAATCGGATAACCATTTACCAAACGCGCCCCCAGCACCGCACTTAGCCCCACCCCTCCACAGCCAAAGACAGCTATCGACTCTGCTGGACGCAGATTCGCTTCATGAATCACTACCCCCACCCCCGTTGTTACCGCACAGCCCAGAAGCGCCGCCACCTTCATGTTGGCATCTTTTTTTATGACTGTCAGCCGGTTTTCAGAAATTACCCCATATTCATTAAATGTAGTAATCCAGCCGGCGTTAACCCGTTCACCTCCGCGGGTATAGTAAGGAGTGTCAGCATCGATTCCCACCCCTTTCAACCAATGCAATACCACCGTATCCCCCGCCTGCACAGTTTTAACCCCCGGCCCAACGCCAACCACTTCCCCGCTACCCTCATGCCCCAACATATGCGGCAAAAACTTATCCGGCCCCGCGCTGGCGTCAATCTCCTCCATCTGCTTACCGCAAATTCCGCTATAATGGATTCGCACAAGTACCTGCCCCGCCTCCAGTGGTCCTGCAAACTCCACCTCATCCACTACTAAGGGCTTATGATTTTCAACTAGTACCGCCGCCTTGAATCTTATGGGATATTTGATCGACATCGTCTCCTCATTTTTCATATTTTACTTTTTTATTATCCTTCACATGGTCCCGCCATCTACCGGCACAACTGCTCCTTGAGCGAAAGTCGCATATTTTGAAGCCAGAAATAAGGCGAAACAGGAAATCTCTTCCGGGGTCCCCAATCTCCCTGTCGCCTGATGGTGCCTCAGATAATCCGCCAGCTTGGCTGGATCATTTTTTTGCACTTTATCCCAGTGCCCACCCTCGGCCAATATCGATCCCGGCATAATTGCCGAGACGACCACACCGCTAGGCGCTACCGCTCGGCCCAGCACCTTTGTATAGGCATTCAGATACGCCTTGGCCGCCCCATACGGGCCGCATCCCCTGAGCTGCTCCCCTGCCAACGATGATATGTGTATGACACGCCCCCAGCCCTTTTCCTGCATGGCAGGAATCAAGAGCCGATTTATCTCGATAGCAACTCCAGCGTTAAACCTCCAGACCCGAAACCACTCCTCCCACGGTGCCAGCGGATCTCTCACCTCCAGTGTCCCCCCAATGTTATGTACCACAATATCGAAGTCCTCCCCATCCGCCTTCAATGCCTCCACCGCCCTTTCGGGTATTCCTTCCCGCATCAAATCGCCCGCGTAATAAGCATGTCCTTTTTCCCTGCCTCCGATTTGTTCAACTAATGCCTGTAATTTTTCCTCCCGTCGCGCTATCACCGCTGCCCGGCAACCTTCCCGGGCAAAATCTTTTGCTATGGCATACCCTATTCCCTGGCTCGCCCCTGTTATTAATACTCTTTTTCCTACAATCCCCAAATCCATATCACTTACATCCCCTTAATCCATTACGATTTGATAGCATTTCTGATGCGAGGTTTAGGTCATTTTATTATTCTATTACTGCATACGATATATTCGGAGCATATGTCATCCGTTCAATTTTTAAATTGACGATACCCACCGCTTCCAGCACCGCTATCGTCTCACCGGGAAATATCTCCATATTCAATTCATCGAAAAGTAACACCGCTCCTTTGGGCATCCGGGGCAGTAATAACTCCAGCCCCAACTTTGTCGGTTCATACAAGTCGGCATCCAGATGCAACAGTGAAACCACCAGATGCGGATTTTCTTCCACATACGCCGGCAGCGTTTTCAGAATATTACCCTTTATCAGTGTTACCTTGGCAATATGATTCAGATATCGCGTCATATCCCAAAGCTGCACTGCCTTTTCAATATCCTCCTTCATCCCCTCTTCTACCGCTAATCCCCCTGGGCGTAGCTGCTCACTTACTTTTACCCCCGCCCTATCCATTTTATCTATCTGCGGAAAACCACCAAAGGTATCAAAGCCGATGATTTTTCGGGTATAATTCGCAGGTTCATAAATTGAACTAAGCTGAGCCCAGCTCATCAGACTTCCCCCTCGTCCCACTCCTAATTCCACTATCGAGCCACACACATTCAACTGTTTTAAAAATATTTCCTGCCGCGCCAGAAACCGGGTAATCGCCTCCCGCGAAACATACTTCGGAAAGTTTTCCAGCTTGACCGTATGCCCTCCCCTGCTTTGCTCATAGTATCTTCCATACTCGTCCAGGGCCGCCAAATTACTCTTCGATTGGTTCTGCTTTTCTTGTTTTAATACACTCTTTAACATAATTTCAATTCCTGAAAATCTGTTCACGCTTATTATGATAGAGATATATTTGCAAATGGTGTTTTTGCATCTTGTTTATACTAATTGAAGCTTTTTTTCATAAAGACTTTTTGCCTGCCGGCAGATATCCTGCCAGCCTAGACCGTTCATATCCTTCATCTCGTCGTACGCCCCATACCCATTGGCAAACACCCCTGGCAGTCCCATACGCTGAAACTGTATCGCTTCATTTTGCCCTTCCAATATCACTTCCGCCACCGCGCTGCCCAATCCTCCTGAAATCGTATGCTCTTCCACAGCCAAAACCGCTCGTGTCTTCTGCGCTGATTCCAGTATTATCTCTTCATCGATTGGTTTTATCGTATGAATATTGACCACCCTGACCGAAATACCTCCCCTTTCCAGTTGCTCCGCCGCTTTGATCACCTCAGGCAGAATATTTCCCGTGGAAATTATAGTAACATCTCCCCCCTCTCTTAGAACAACTCCCCTGCCGAATTCGAATTCATAATCATCCCCATAAATCCTTGGCGTCCGACTGGTGGCCAGGCGCAGATATACCGGCCCTTCCATGCTAGCCGCCGCCCAGGTTGCTCCCTGCGCTTCGACAGGATCCGCCGGCGAGATGATCGTCATTCCCGGTAGCGCTCTCATCAGGGCTATATCTTCCGTTCCGTGATGAGTCGGCCCCAGATCGCTATAGACAAAACCCACCCCAATGCCAACCAGTTTTACGTTCATCTTCTGCAAACATATATCATTGCGTATCTGTTCGAACGCCCGCTGCGTCAGGAAATTGGCAATGGTATAAGTGAAAGGTATCTTTCCACAGGCGGCCATCCCTGCCGCTACACCTATCATATTAGCCTCGGCGATCCCGCAATTTATAAAACGCTCGGGATAAGACTCTCGATACCTGTCGAAAACAATCGCCCCATTGTCCCCCACCAGCGTCACCACCCGCTGATCCTTGCCGGAAATATCATACAAAGCTTCTACAAATGCGTTTCTCATTTTTTATTCTTTAAAAAATAGTGCCTAGTCCATATTCTATTTTAGCTCTATTTGCAATTGCTCACAGGCAATCTTCATTTCTTCATCGTTCGGCAACCGATAATGCCAGATCGGCACATTCTCCATAAACGAAATCCCCTTTCCCTTTACCGTGTGGGCCACGATTAAACTTGGCTTATTCGCAGCAAACGGAACTGCCGACAAAGTCTCTTCCAGCTCTGCAACATCATGCCCGTTAACCTCGCATACTTCCCAGCCGAACGATTCCCATTTATCAACTAGTGGTTCCAATCCCACAATTTTATCCAGTCGATCCAGCGCTTGTAGTTTGTTATAATCGATAATCACCGTCAGGTTATCCAACTTATGCTGCGGCGCAAACATAGCCGCCTCCCACACCGACCCTTCCTGACATTCTCCATCACCTAAAAGGACATAGGTATGATAATTTTTGCCATCCATCTTACCCGCCACCGCCATCCCCATCCCGAACGCCAAACCATGCCCCAGCGCCCCTGTGCTCGCCTCCACTCCCGGCAATTTTAATTTATCCGGATGCCCCCCTAATCTCGTCCCGCCTTGTCCGTAAGTAGCCAATTCATCTTCATCGATAAATCCCTTTTGTGCCAAAATTGCATACCAAGCAACACTCGCATGCCCTTTGCTCAGGATAAACCGGTCCCGGTTCGGCTCTTCCGGATTTTTTGGATCCACCCGTAAAATCCTGTGATAAAGCACTGTAAGAATCTCCACCACTGACATGCATCCAGCGATATGTCCCCCCTGCCCTTCACAGATCACCTTAAATATCGTCTGCCTGAGCTGCCTGGCTTTGTTCTGTAACTCCTCATTTCTCATTTTATATTTCTCATTAATTTAGATTCGTCATCTGCAGCGCCTTGATATTATAATAACGCTCATCCGTCAAAGGATTGGGCAGCTTTCCTTCCCCAAACGCCCGCACCATATCCCGCACAGCTTCATCAATGGTAAGCTGAGGTATAAATCCCAGCTCCCTCTGAATCTTCTGCGAATTGATATGATAGGAACGCAGATCATCTGTTTCCGTAGTAACTATCTCAACTTCCGGCCCCACGATCTCCCGTACCTTTTCGGCCAACTCTGCCACCCGATAGTTCTCATACCCAGCGTTATAAATCTTTCCGTCGATTTTTTCTTCCGGCCATTCCAGTGATTTGACATACAAGTCCGTCATATCCTCTATATGAATATTGGGCCGCATCTGGCTCCCCCCAAACACGGTAATCTTGCGATTGTTTACCGCGTGGTTGGTTAAGATGTTGACCGTCAGATCCAGCCTCTGCCTGGGCGAATAGCCGCATACCGTCGCCGGCCTCAGGATCAAGGTCACAAACCCCGCCTCTCGCTCCTCCTGTAACACATCTTCGCACAATGCTTTATATTTTGAATAATCCGTTAAAGGTTCACGCTGCAGGTCTTCTGTAACATTCTTTTCCTGTTTCACACCATACACACTGGAGCTGGACGCATAGATAAATCGCCGCACCTGATTTTTCTTTGCCGCCTGCACCAGATCGATAAATGCATGGTAATTAATGCTCTTGCCCAACTTCGGGTCCAACTCAAAACTGGGATCATTGGAGATACACGCCAGATGGATTATCGCTTCGCAGCCTGCTAATTCTCGCTCGATCAGATTTTGATCTCGAATATCCCCTCGAATCTGAATTAAATTTGCATGCTCCTTGACCCTGTCCAAAACCCCCTCTCCATGAATATACAGATCGATTACCTTGACCTGATATCCTTTTCGCAGCAGTTTCGGCACCAACACCGCCCCCACATATCCCGCCCCGCCTGTCACTACCACATTTTTTATTTTCTTTTCACTATTCACGATTTAACCAACATCATTTGATCTTATCCCTGACAACTCCGACTCCTATCACAAACAGATAATGTGCCATCGCTGCAAAACCTGTATGTATAACCTCATCGTTCATCGAAAAAAGAAACACATTGTGAAATCGTTCCGCCATCGACTCCCGCAGTGATTGCGCATCTTTGAGGTTTACGTGTGAAGCCCTGCTCGCCTGTGATGCATAGCTATCTGCCGTTACATTGGGTGTCCCTACCATAAAAACCCCCTGATCCGACAGGCTACATACAACATTATTCCAAAAAACTTCCTCAACTTCGGGATAGATGTGCTCGATCACATCTATGCACCACCCCCCGTCATATTCACCCTTTAATTTTTCCTGGGTAACGTCCCGTGTTAAAAACTCCACATTTTTATACTGCCCCAATCGCCTTTGATTGTCCTGGATGACCAGATCATCAAAATCTAAACAAGTAACCATCTCCGGTTGAACCTCGTATAAAACAATCTCCAGGCCTAATCCATCCCCGCAACCTATTTCCAACAGCCTTTTTTTGCCCTGCAGCATCTTGGCGCAGAATTTATATCGCGCCAAAGTGAACAGATTATGTTTCGGATCCCGCTGCTGTGTCATCGATCCCTGCGGCCCCAAAACATACGGATGCTCCAGATAATGCGTAAACGTCTGTTCAAAAGTCTCCTGCCACAGCTGCCATCCCGATCGCTGCGGTTGTTCTATACTTGTCTGTTGTTTTCCCATATTCAATTCCGCATATCAACTTAACACTATCTTAGTAGTACCCCAGTGCCTTCAATGACGCGACCACCTTCTCATCCACCTCTTCTTTGCCCCATGTTGAAACGGTAGGCATCGCCAGCGGATCGGTCCAACCTTCGGAAATCTGCACCCCGGGAGCTATCAGATTTAGCTGCTGGTGCTTTTCCAGAATATTCTGCAACTGCTTTATTACCGGCGCCACCAGCACCGGATTCTCCACCGGATGCTCCCACAAGGGATCTTTTCGTATGTCAAACAATTGTACTATCCGTTTCGTCGAAATACATACCAGCCGCTTATCCTGGTTGATCAGACAATACCCGATTTCGTGCCCATACCAGTTTTGCTTCATCGTGGTCCCCCGCGGCATCAGGCACACTCCGTCCTCACCCACATATATCATACATTCCACCAGGATATTCTTCTCAAAATCTACTCCGTCTAACCGTTGCTGCAATGGTTTGCCTTTAAGAAATTTTTTATACACCTCCGGCACTTCCACTTGCGCTGCCTTTGTGATTGTCGGATATATGTCCAACGTCGAAACTTGTTCCTGCACAATCCTGCCCCGGTAACCGTCAAACGCCGGCCCCCGCGCAAATAGCGGAGAATGAATCAACCACTCAAAGGGAAACGCTCCGTGATGACAGTTCCTAAACGAGAGTTTTGTCTCTCCTTTACCCAGGCCGTGGTCCGTCACCCAGAGAAAATAATCCTCATCTGTCAGAAATCCTTCCTTGGTAAAAAACTCATATAGCAATCGGATCGAACAATCCATAAAGTTCAAATCATACGCATACAATAGCTCCCAGACATCCCAGTGATAGTTATCTCCCATCCAATCCACATCAAAAACATCGAAGAAGTCCAGTTCTTCTCTCGCCACCTCCACCTGCAGATTCCTGCGAAAGTATTCCTGAAACCACCTTTTGCGAAGTTCCGGCTCAAAATTCATCTGTCCGGTATGCAGGTTTATCATCGAAAAGATTGGATTGTCTTGTTCATTTTTCTTTTGCTCTTGAAATATTTCCCTCAGCATATCATATCGCTGCGTGAAATAGGCACTCTCCCGATAAATCCCTTCCAGACCGGGCCATACCTCCCGCTCTCTATCGACTGCGCCCACAAGCTGCACAAACTTCTCCCAGTTTTGTGTGTTCAGGTCCTCCCTTGTCTTCTTCCCTCCCACCCCTTTTAAGGGATCAGTGATAGTAACCTCTCCCTGTCGAACTCGCATAGCGCTCTTGGTCACGTAATCATAAATCGAATCCAGATAATCAAACCCACAGCCGCATTGTGGTAGAAACCCGGGAAACACACACTTATCCGGATCATCCGCATCATGCAATTTCGGAGTCAAAAAGAGCTGCTCGCTGGTCAAACTCGTAATGTAGCCCGCCTCCTTCAATAACGCCGGCAAAAATATAAACGAATTCGGATAAGGCACCGACCGGTGCAAATTATAGTCCACGCCATGCTGATAGGTACTCAGCCCGGTCAGATAGCTCACGTGTGCCGGCAGAGTCCAGGTCGCCGTCGAAAACGCATTCTCAAAAAACACCCCCGTCCGGGCCAGCTCTTTCAAAAACGGTGTCGTCATCCGCCGGTACCCGTAAAGCGGAAATACATCATAACGCATAGCATCAATAATTATGAAAACTATATTGGGTCTCTTCTGCACTATTTATCACTTAAAAGTTGTCTGAATTTATTCAAAATCACCTTCGCACCGGCCTTACAGGTCCTTTCTTTGACCGCTCGCTTGTGCATATTCTCTGCAATAGCGAGCCTTTCTTTTTGATGCTCCAGATAATAACGGCATTTTTCCACCAGCTCCTCCCTGCTCTCGAAAAATACCACTTCTTTATCTTCTTTGAAATACTGCCTGGCCTGCTCCCAATCCTTTTCCGGTTGATGATCCGCCACCATCATAAATCCCCCTGCCAGCCCACATTCACTCAAACGCTGATGCATGGTCGCATAGGGATGCAAATGCAGATTTATTTCACTGAAGTTATACACCCCGTTCAACTCTTCCCCTCGCCCTGCCGCTCCGCGTGCGAACCCGCCAAACTGCGGATCTTTATCCCAATCATTTCCATATAGCCCAAACGGTATTTCCGCCTGCGCCAATCCTTCCAGATAATACCTGCGTCTGCATGCCGGATAAACTGCCACCGAAAACGTCGTAACCAGCCGTTCCACCTTTTCCCAGCTTTCCGGCAAAATTACTTTTTTCAGTTTTTCCGCAGCGGCTCCCTGCATATCCTCTTCGTACCATCGCTTCAGCGGCTCATGCAAAAACTTTTGATAGAGATTCTGGAAGAACTCCAGCGCCATCTCGCGCCCTTCGTCCCCAGGCATAGCCAATTTTGTTTTTTGGACCCACTCCGCCCACGCCGCCTCGGTATCCGCATTCCCATGCTTGACATAACTTACTTGGTTCCGATATTTCTTTCGCAGCGGATTCTTTTCTCCCAGTGGACAGAACATATTTTCATCCGCCGGTATGGGCATTATCATAATTTGATTTTCCGGTACTTTCTTCGCTCTCAGATACCCTTCCAGCTCATGCACCACACAAACGAATAGATCCTGTTTAGTAATCTCCCCGGTAAAATCAGTAAGTTCCAGCACCGGCCCGCATTTATCCTGTACATAGCAGATAAAAGGCAGTTCTTTGGGCAGATTCGGCGCCGACGGCCGTGCATGTGTAACCATAAACACCGCATCCGGCTTAAATTCTTCCAGTTGCTGCCAGTGCAGTGCCTGCAGCAGCGACTGAACATCATTCTCTTCCATCATAAATCTCGTCTCACAGCCGATCCGGGCGAAGGCCTGCTCAAAATCCGCCGCACAATAGCGCAAAAATGTCGTCCAGCGTCCCGTCTTTACCAGAATCCGCGGCTGCAATTCCCCTTGCGCAATCTTCTTCTGACGTTCCCGAAACTCTTTCGAACTATAATATCCCCGTACCTTAGGCTTGAATTTCTCTGCTCGTACTTCCTCCTTGATCAACTCCTCATATTCGCGACCCTGTTCCAATTCCCCAATTGCAATCTGGGGTATCCCATACCGCAACGTACCGAACAACTCTTTAATTTTATTATTGAGCCCCGCCCCCCCGAAAATCATCAATTCCCTGCTAGCCAACACCTCTCGAAAATCATCCAGATACAACAGCATGCGCAACTGCGACAAATCTTTTTCCATCAAATAGTGGGCTCGTTTCATCCCGTACAAACCCCGAAACGTATGTTGCATACAGTACCGCACTTCCTGTCCCGTACCCACCCCGGCAAACAACACTGGCACATATTCCTTGCTCTTATCCAGAATCGATATTCGTGCCTCTTCCTCCAGATTCAATAGCTCCTTATGTTTTAGAGAAAAGTAATGCAATCCCGTCCAGTACTCCACCAGGGTAAGACCTTCCGTCCCGCGACTGTTCTGGATGTCCCCCGCCAGTTCTTCATCCACTTCCCGCAATACTTTTATATTATCCTTATAGAACTTGTACCCCATTGTCGTCGCCGGTCGTTCTCGTCGCGGCAGCGCCAGTTGCGAATAAACCCACACCGCCGAATAGGGTGATTCCAGTGCCGGATATTCCTCCTGTTTCATTAAGTCCCTGGCCCGACCCACCATCTCTGCCGCCGCCTCATATTCCTTCCGCATATAATGGACCACCGACTCTAGCAGCAGTTTTTCCACCTCGGTTTCACCACCTGTTAGATATGCATTTATCTCCCGCTGAACCTTCTCAGCATCCCTTGCCTCCATCAGGACCTGAATTTGCTTGCTGAACTCCTCAAAACCCCTTTTTTGAGTTTTTTCCAGTGTTTTGCCTTCCATGGCTCCTCTCATTTCCCGCCCTGCATGGGCGCAAACCTACCTTCCAACCCCATATACCTATAAATTATCGGACGCTACCCTGCCTAACCTTTAAAATCTCCCCAATCTCAGTTGCCCTCAATTATTCATCACCTGCCCTATATAGTTCCCCGACTGCTGACGCTCCCGCCCCACTCAACTTCTCTTGTTATAGTATTTTCTGTAATCAATGCATAATTCTTTGACTTTATATCTTATAATCCTCGGGGTGGTTTGTAGGTCCCGCGCTGTGGCTGCCAGATTACCGTGGCTGCGTTTTATAGCGTCGATAATCAGTTCCCGTTCAAACAAATCTGTCCTTTCCTTTAGTGATCCCGTCCCGATCGTATCGGTGGCATCAGATGTTTGTAAAGTCGGGGGCAGGTGATGGGCATGGATAACACCATCTGTGCTTAAAAGTACCGCCCTTTCTATACAGTTTTCCAGTTCCCGCACGTTACCAGGCCAGTGATACGAAACCATCATGTTAATTGCCGGCGTACTAATTCGGCGTATATCTTTTTTCATCCTTTTCGAGTACTGTTCCGCAAAGTGGTCGGCTAACAGCAAAATGTCATCCTTACGGTCACGCAACGGAGGAAGCATTATTGGAAACACATTAATGCGATAATACAGATCCTGGCGGAAACTTCCGTGCTCTACTGCTTTTTCCAGATTCCTGTTCGTGGCCGTGATGATTCTGGTATTTGTTTTCAGCGTTCTGTTACTGCCTACTCTTTCAAATTCCCTTTCCTGCAGGACCCGCAGCAATTTAACCTGAGTAGTCATGGAAAAATCGCCCACTTCATCCAGAAATATGGTACCGTTGTTCGCATCTTCCAGCCGCCCCTTGCGGGCCTGGGTAGCACCGGTAAAAGCCCCTTTTTCGTGGCCGAACAGCTCGCTTTCCAGCAAATTCTCATTCAGAGCAGCGCAATTGACCTTCATGAAGGGCCCCTTCTCTCTGGCGCTGGCATAGTGAACCGCATGCGCGACCAGCTCCTTACCCGTGCCTGATTCACCTCGAATGAGCACCGTCGTGTCGCTGATGGCTACCTGTTGAATCGCCCGATATACATCCCGCATGGCATTTGAGTTACCAATGATGTTTTCCGGACGAAATCGGTCTTCCAGCTCATGGCGCAGTCTTAAATTTTCATTCTCAAATTGCTCGCGTAGTAATGATTCTTCCCGCCTGGTCCTGACATCATTGGCTATCATACTGGCCACAATACTCAGGACACGCATATTCTCATCCAAAGACACCTCTTTATCGAAAGCGCAATCAGCCGAAATCGTCCCTATAACGTCCGCCCCGATCGTAATAGGTACGCAAATAAAACTCCTCTCCTCTTTGGCGGTGGCTGACCTTTCGAAACGGTTCAGAAACAATGGCTCCTCCGACACCTTTGGCACGATCATCGCTTTGCCCGTTTCCATTACCTTGCCTGTTACTCCCTCACCTATTCGATACCGTACTTTTCGGCTGCGTTCCTGAGAAAGGTTATGAGCCACTTCCACCCTGATTTCATTATCATCGGGAACAAGCAGTGTTACTACCCCATTGTTCAGACCCAGCTCACTGTCCAGGGCATCCAACACTTCCATAAGAGCCTGTTTTTGATGAGTTCTCGCAGTCAGAATTCGACTGATCTTATAAAGAACTTCTAATTCCAGTACATGGCGAGTCGCATGGGCGATTCTCTTTTTTAAATCTATGTCTGATTCAGACATTACTCATGAACTCCTTAATTATTCAGGAAAAAGTCCGTCTAATGCGACATTATTGTAACACAAAAACCAATGTAACAAAAATGTAATTTTTCCAGCGAACAAAAACGCCTGCTTATGTGCTGTATCTACTTGCAATATATCACTTTATGATTTTGTAAAATTTTGGCATGTTTTTTGTTATCACGACTACGGTTATAACTGTTTGCAGGCACTGTATGAAAAAAACGTTCTTGAGCTTTTGGACAATTGGTAAAACTTGACCTGAAACAAAAAAGGAGCAAAACATGTTCATTTCAACCGTAAGAAAAAGAATTGTTGTGCTGTTAGCAACCGCATTGATGTTTTCTAGTATCACTTGTGTGTTAAGAGCCGAAGAAGAACAAGCAACGAAAGAGGAAGAAGATACCCCCAAATTGGGTATTGACCTCGATGCTACTTATGCCAGTAAGTACATCTGGTATGGCTACGATCCTTTCGATGACCATGCCGCGTTTCAACCCAGCGTGAACTTCGATCTGTTTGGTACTGGCTTTAGCTTAAATGTATGGGGATCGATTCCACTGGGAACCGGCAGTAACGGCCATGGTGATGGTATCAACGTCTGGCAGGAATACGACTATACATTGGCCTATGGGACAACGTTCTTTGAGGATGAATTATATGCCCTGGATTTTGGGGTAAATTATATTTACTACCATTTCCCCAAGCTCAATCACATGATCGACACCCAGGAAATAGGTGTGAGTGTGGCCTTTCCAAGTCTGCTCAAGATTGGTGATAGCGCCTTGGTGCCGAGTTATTACATAGGCAAGTTATGGCCGACTTCTACGGGGGCAGGTGAGGTAGCCGGAGGATACCATAGCTTCGCTCTGAGTTACGACTTGGCCATTCCTGACACAGATTATGTTATAAGCCTGTTCTCGGACATCAATTACAATGACGGGCTATTTGGAGCGGACCACGACTTCTCACATGCGACCTTTGGTGTTTCCACCAGTGTGGATTGCGGCCCGGTAAGTGTAACCCCGTTTTTGAATTATCAGTTATCCATGGATGACAGTGTCAATCCCGAGGACGAACTTTACGGTGGACTGAGCGTCAGCTATAGCTTTTGAAAAATTTCTAATATTGATTTTGCCCTTGCAAATGAGATCTTGAAATAAAGGAATTATCTGATGATAAAAGAAATAAAAAGTACATTTTTGTTAGTTGTTTTGGTTCTAGCGGTGAGTACAACCGCCTTTGCCGAGGACACGAAAGCTTACCCAGCACCAGCGACAGTAGAATCGGTGGAAACCCTGCAAACTAATCTTAATATCGTCTGGACCTGTCTGGCGGCGTTTTTGGTGTTCTTTATGCAGGCTGGTTTTGCCATGGTCGAGGCTGGCTTCACCCGGGCCAAAAATGCCATAAACATCCTTATGAAAAACCTTATGGATTTTTCTGTCGGTTCCCTGGCTTTCTTTCTGGTCGGTTTCGGCTTGATGTTTGGCGCTACCAAAGGAGGATTCATTGGCTCTTCTCTTTTTGGTTTGAGTGAAGCGGACCCTGCAAGTAATAGCTGGGATTTTACCTTTCTTATTTTCCAGACCGTTTTTGCTGCCACCGCCGCCACAATTGTTTCCGGTGCCATGGCCGAACGAACTAAGTTTACTTCTTACCTGGTTTACAGTGTATTTATTACCCTGTTCATCTATCCCATTTTCGGCAAATGGGCCTGGGGATCACTTTTACTTGGTGATGATGGACAGGGATGGTTAGAGGCCAAAGGATTTTGTGACTTTGCCGGCTCGACGGTGGTACACTCAATTGGTGGCTGGCTCGCCCTGGCCGGAGCGATAGCTCTGGGACCACGTATCGGTAAATATGGACCGGATAAGAAACCCAAAGCTATCCCGGGCCATAATATCCCCTTGGCAGCTCTGGGAGTGTTCATATTATGGTTTGGCTGGTTCGGGTTCAATCCCGGTAGCACTACCACCGGCGATGGCTCTATAGGACGCATTGCAGTTACGACCAATTTAGCCGCCGCCGCAGGCGCTATAGCAGCCATGTTTACTTCCTGGGTCTTGTTCAAAAAACCGGATGCCTCCATGAGTTTGAACGGCGCCCTGGCGGGCCTGGTGGGGATTACCGCTCCCTGTGCCACAGTATCACCAATCGGGGCTATTATTGTTGGTCTGGTAGCAGGTGTACTGGTCGTTTTGAGTGTCATTTTTATAGATAGAATATTGAGAGTGGATGATCCGGTCGGTGCCGTAAGTGTACACGGCGTATGTGGCTTGTGGGGAACCCTATCCTGTGGATTATTCAATTTGGATGGTGGTTTGTTTTATGGGGGTGGATTTCACCAATTAGGGGTACAATTATTAGGTGCTTCCTCCGCCTTTATCTGGGCGTTTGGATTAGGACTGGTATTATTCTTCGGTATTAAAGCAATTTCCGGACTACGAACCGAACCCGAAGAGGAATTGCGCGGTCTGGACATCGGCGAACATGGTATGGAAGCCTATAGCGGATTCCAGATATTCAGCAATCAATAAGGAAAAACGCTCAAATAAATTTCAACCACAATATGTCAGGAGACTGAACAATGAAACTAATAATCGCCTATATACAACCGGAAAAGTTAAATGATGTCAAACAAGCCCTATATAAAAAAGAGGTTTTTAAACTCTCGGTAACCAATGCCTTAGGCTGTGGGCAGCAGGGTGGCTATCATGAATCATATCGAGGAGTCGATATCGAGGTCAACCTGCTGAAAAAGGTTCGCCTGGAAATAGCCGTGAACGAGGATTTTGTCCAGCCGACTATCGACGCGATAGTAGAAGGTGCCAAATCGAACAAGATTGGAGATGGAAAAATCTTCGTAATATCTCTAGAACGATGCATCCGGATCAGGACCGAAGAAGAAGGCAAAGAAGCTATAGGTTGACAGATAAAAGGGTACCTACTTCAAATTATAAGGCCCCCTAATAAATGAATAAGATTCCTTCCTTCCCATCTTAATACCTACAAGGGGACCTGTTGTTCCTTTTAGGTCTCGTTTACACGCCCCTCATCTCCAGGATGGGGGGCGTTTTCATCCATTTTATTAAAAGTCAGACAAAACGACTCATAATACGTTAAAGTATAAAACAAAATCAGTAAAGCGTTACGACATTTTTGTTATAAAAATAACAATAGTTACAAATATGTCACGTTTCGGTCCTCCCGCCACCGCCCATAACATCCTTGCATATAGTTAGTTATAGCTTTTGCTCTCTTGGCACGGATATTGTTACATATGTAAATGAGGTTGAATGCCAATCAACCCTTGTCTCATTAGGGATGCAACCATAAACAGGTTCTATCCTTGCTGAAACATAAGTAAACGAGCTTAATAATAGGAACCAGCAGATGAACAGACGGATTATCATTACATTCCCAGTTACCGTGTTGTTGTTGACCCTAGTACCTCGAACTTTGTTCGCCGCAGAGAATAATCACATTGATTCGGGAGCCACGGCATGGATGCTGACCAGTACAGCTTTGGTGTTATTAATGATTCCGGGCCTGGCCATGTTTTACGGAGGATTGGTGCGTAGCAAAAATGTATTAGGTACAATGATGCACAGCTTCGCGGCTATGGGCATAATGAGTGTTCTCTGGGTGATTTGCGGTTACGCTATGTGTTTCGGCAAAAATGCCTTGGGGGGCTGGTGCGGATGGGATGCGAACCTATTATTTTTGCAGGGTATTGATGATTCGATCATGGATGCCGGCGTACCGGATTATGTCTTTGCGATGTTTCAGGGCAAATTTGCGATTATTACCCCGGCACTGATTGCCGGGGCCATCGCCGAACGAGTAAAATTCAAAGGATATTGTATCTTTATTGCTCTTTGGGGCCTGCTGGTTTACAATCCACTTTGCCATTGGGTGTGGGCCTCAGATGGATTTTTATTTAATTTAGGTGCTTCCGGCGCCATTGATTTTGCCGGCGGTACCGTAGTCCATATCTCCTCCGGTCTGACGGGGTTGATCGCAGCCATATATCTGGGCTCAAGGCGTGGATATCCTAAAACTGCCATGCGCCCCAGCAATCTGGTAATGACAATTATTGGCGCGGGACTTCTCTGGGTAGGCTGGTTTGGTTTTAATGCCGGTAGCAGCATTTCCAGTAGTCTGGCCACGGCCCAGGCCCTGACAGCAACTCAAACCGCCGCCGCCGCCGGGGCCTTGACCTGGATGCTGCTGGAAGGTTTACATCAGGGTAAAGCGACCGCTCTGGGATTTGGCAGTGGCGTATTGGCAGGTCTAGTAGCGGTAACACCAGCCGCCGGGGTGGTACAGCCTTGGGGTGCACTTGTACTGGGAGCCATAGCCTCTGTAATGTGCTATCAAGCTATTCTTCTGAAAAACAGGCTCGGCTATGATGACAGTCTTGATGCCTTCGGTGTGCATGGCATTGGGGGTATCACCGGAGCACTACTGCTGTCGTTCCTTATTCGTAAAAGCTGGATGGCCGAAGCAGCAACTCATACCACCAACGGCACCTGGACGGCACTGCAGCAATTTGGCATACAAGCAGCGGCCGTAGGGATAACTATTGTATATGCAGCGGTAGTGAGCCTGGTAATCTTATTCGTGGTTGATAAGCTGGTGGGCCTCAGGGCCGAAACCACCGAAGAAATGGCAGGATTGGATTCTACCTTCCACGGCGAACGCGGTTATGGTATGTTGACTGTAAGCTAAGACATACAAGACAGAATCTATATATTTACATAAATAACCATTTGTACTAATAAAAGGATAAGAACTTAAGAGGTCTTTTATGAAGTTGATAACAGCGATAATTCAGGAGGATCAGATCGATCAGGTTCGCGAGGCCTTGATAGAGGCCGAGATCACCAGGATTACGGTATCGCGGGTCTCAGGTCATGGACAGCAGACTACCGAGAGTATTTATCGGGGACGAAGAGTCGCACCCAACCTTATACCTAAAATGAGGCTGGACATTGCGGTGAATGATGATTTTGTCAAGATCACCTGTGACGCTATCATTAAAGCCGCCAAATCCGGTAAAGTGGGACAAGTAGGAGACGGCAAGATATTCATCACGCCGCTGGAGGAATGCATTCGCATCCGGACCGAAGAACGAGGAGGTGTGGCGATATGAACACCTAATTGGCCGTTAATCCCATGGAAATATGAACAGCTAAATATAAATTAGATATTTGGAAAAGTTATAATACACAGTAAAAATTAGGAGTTAATATGATGAAACCGAAAGATTTTTTTGATTATGCCAAAAAACATAATGCCGAAATGGTGGACTTGAAGTTTACCGACTTGCTGGGTACCTGGCAGCACTGCTCGTTCCCTGTCGAGACTTGGGATGAGGGCACATTTGTGGATGGAGTTGGCTTCGACGGTTCAAGTATCCGAGGTTGGCAGAGTATTCACGTTTCGGACATGCTGGCGGTGCCTGATCCGAATACGACGTGTCTGGACCCGTTTTTCAAGGACCCCACGGTAAGCATTATAGCCAATATCGTCGATCCGATTACCAGGGAAGACTATTCTCGTGATCCCCGGCACGTGGCCCGCAAAGGAGCTAAATATTTGAAAGAAACCGGAATCGCCGACACCTGCTTCATTGGCCCCGAGCCGGAATTCTTTATCTTTGACGAAGTTCGTTACGAACAGAATCAACACCGAGGAATGTATCAGATTGATTCAGTTGAAGGTGCTTGGAACACAGCCAGATTCGAAGAGCCGAATTTGGGCTACAAGCCCAGCTTTAAGGGAGGCTACTTCCCGGTCAGCCCCACTGATACCTATCACGATCTGCGCGGTGATATGGTCAAGGAAATGCGTAAAGTCGGGATCGTAGTGGAGGCACATCATCACGAAGTGGCCACCGCCGGCCAGGCTGAGATAGACATGAAATTTGACGAGCTGGTGAAAATGGCCGATCAGTTCATGTGGTACAAGTATATCATTAAAAATATCGCCAAACAGCAGGGTAAAACCGTAACTTTCATGCCCAAACCAGTTTTTGATGATAACGGCAGCGGCATGCACTCCCATTTTTCGTTATGGAAAGGTGGCGAACCGCTTTTCGCGGGCAAGGGTTACGCTGGTTTAAGCGATATTGGTTTATATGCAATTGGTGGCATACTAAAGCACACCCCGGCAATTTTGGCCTTTGCTGCACCCACGACTAATTCGTACCGCAGGTTGGTACCGGGCTTTGAAGCGCCGGTGAACCTGGTGATGAGTGCTCGGAACCGCTCGGCCTCGGTGCGGATACCTATGTATTCGGATAGTCCCAAGGCCAAACGCCTGGAATTCCGCTGTCCGGACCCCACCGCCAATGGTTATCTTGCCTGGACAGCCATGCTTATGGCCGCCCTCGATGGTATTCAAAACAAAATCGATCCGGGCGAGCCCTTGGATCAGGATATCTATGAAATGAGTGAGGAAGAGTTGGCAAAATATCGCCATACACCTGGCTCGCTCGCCGAAGCTGTTGATGCCCTGGAAGCAGATAACACCTTCCTGACCACCGGAGGAGTATTCACCGACGATTTGGTGCAGACCTGGATCGAATGGAAACGTAATGAAGAAATTGATCCACTGGCGCTCAGGCCCCACCCGTACGAATTTCATCTTTACTATGATTGCTGAGAATAGAGTCGTTAATTTCGAAAAATCCAGGCAAAAGTTGAGACTGTCTGGTAATTATAAGTTCTATCTTTACTGTCGTAGATTCAAAGCTTATAATCCCTTGTAGACATAGATAATTGCATAGCAAATTGGGCCCTTAATCAGCTTTACGGTGCTAGGAAGCGATTAAGGGTCCATTTATGCCTGAAATCAAGATCGGATTTTATTTATGAAGACAGCGGACCAGAAAAATACTGGATTATACGAATCTCGACGGGAACACGACGCCTGTGGCATCGGTGCCGTCGTTAATATCTCAGGTCGGCGGGAACATCGGATTATTGAACTGGGTAAGGAAATCTTGCTGAATCTGCAGCACCGGGGAGCTGCCGGCAGTGACGAAGCAACCGTCGATGGAGCGGGAATTCTTTTTCAGATACCCGATGAGTTCTTCCGCCAGGAGGCCCAGCGACTGCAATTTTCCCTGCCCCCGGCAGACCGATACGGCCTCGCCATGTTGTTCGCACCCAAAGATGACCAGTTAAGAAAAAAGTGTGAACAAATTTTGGAAAATGCCATCATTCATTACGGGATGGAAGTAATAGGCTATCGTGATGTGCCCGGTCGTCCTGATTGTCTGGGCGATCTGGCCCGGGCAGTCGAGCCTCGGATTCGGCAGCTGTTTATTGACGGATCTGGGAAAAAGGGAGCATCGCTCGAAAAACTGTTATTCTTATCCCGGAAACGTGCTGAAAAAATAGTCTCTCAGAATCTTGGCCCGGAAGCTGCTGATTTCTATATCCCTTCCATGTCCTCTCGGACAATCTGTTATAAGGGCATGTTCCTGGCCCCCCAGTTATTCGGGTATTACCCGGATTTAAGCGATGAGCGCATGGTCAGCGGCTTGGCTATAGTACATCAGCGCTACAGCACCAATACCTTCCCAAACTGGCGCCTGGCCCAGCCTTTCCGCTGCATCGGACATAACGGTGAAATAAATACCTTAAGCGGTAATATTAATCGTATGCGGGCTCACGAGATGAATTTGGCCTGTGCGGACCTGGGCAATGATCTGTCTGATTTAAAACCGGTTATAGCCGAGGGTCTCAGTGACTCTGCAAGTTTCGACAACGTCTTGGAGCTTTTAATTCAGGCCGGTCGTTCCCTGCCCCATGCGATCATGATGATGATACCGGAAGCTTTTGGTCCCAGCTATCATATAAGCGCAGATAAACGCGCGTTTTACGAATATCACGCCGCGATCATGGAGCCTTGGGACGGACCCGCCGCCATGGTGTTCACCGACGGCAGATTGGTGGGAGGAACATTGGATCGCAACGGCTTAAGGCCGGCACGCTATATTGTCACGACAGACGGTCTTGTAATCTTGGCTAGTGAGGTGGGGGTAATCGAATTCCCGCCTAAGCAGATACAACAAAAAGGCAGGCTGCAACCCGGTAAAATGTTCCTGGTTGACACCCGGGAGGGACGCATTGTGCTCGATAATGAGATCAAGAGCAAAATTGCCCGCCAGAAACCTTATCGAAGGTGGCTGGAGCAAAATCGAATTGAATTGCGGGGACTTTTTCATATCTCTCGTGCAGCCCCGGCCGATCCGAATACCATCAGCCAGAGGCTCAGAATATTTGGTTACACTCGGGAAGAATTGCGCATGATCCAGGCCCCCATGGCCGTAAACGCCCAGGAACCAGTAGGCTCGATGGGAACGGATACCCCGCTGGCGGCCCTCTCGGATAAATCCAAACCACTGTTCAATTACTTTAAACAGTTGTTCGCTCAGGTGACAAATCCGCCCATCGATCCGCTGCGGGAAGGCCTGGTTATGTCGCTGATGAGTTTTGTGGGCAAACAGCGCAACTTGCTGGATGAAACCCCCGCCCATTGCCGGCAACTGAAACTACCCCATCCTATTCTGACCGATGAAGATGTCGAACGGCTCAAGTCTGTGCAAAGGGGGGATTTTCAGGTTGCGTCAATCCCGATTCTGTTTGACGCGAACAGGGGTGATGCCGCCGCAAGCCTGCGCGATGGTTTGGATCAGATGTTAAATGCGGCGGTAAAGGAGATTCAAGCCGGAGCATCGCTTATAATTATTAGCGACCGACAAGCAAGCCCCACCCAGGCACCCATACCCAGCCTGCTGGCAACCGCAGCCCTGCATCAGGGCTTATTGCGAAAAAAATTGCGGGCCGAAGCGGGCATTGTTATCGAAAGCGGCGAACCACGGGAAGTAATGCATTTTGCCCTACTCTGTGGTTACGGGGCCAATGCCGTCAATCCTTATTTGGCCTATGAAGCCTTGAATGAGCTCCAGCGCCGTGGGGACATAAATCCTGAAATTGATCCGGAACAATTAGTCGAAAACTATATAGCCGCCGTCAAGAAGGGTATTCTCAAAACTATGTCAAAAATGGGCATCTCGACCCTGCGCAGTTATCACGGCGCCCAACTTTTTGAGGCCCTGGGCCTGAATCAGGAAGTGATCGACAACTATTTCACCGGGACCTCTTCGCGGGTGGGAGGAATTGGCCTGGATGTGATCGCCAGGGAAGCAATCACCCGGCACCAGCAGGCATACTCACTGCGGACTTTGGCCCAGGTTGATATTGATTACGGAGGTGAATATCACTTTCGCTCTGATGGAGAAAGACATTTATGGAACCCCCAGACCGTTGCAAATCTCCAGCTGGCCGCGCGGTATAACGACAAGCAGGCATATCAAAAATTCTCTCAGCAAATTAATGAACAGACCCAGCGGTTGTGTACCCTGCGAGGTTTATTTGAATTTGTACCGGGAAAATCGGTCCCCCTTGAGCAAGTAGAACCGATAGAGGAGATTGTCAAACGTTTCTTTACGGGGGCAATGTCGCACGGTTCTATCAGTAAAGAGGCTCACGAAACCATGGCTATCGCCATGAATCGCCTGGGTGGAAAGAGTAATACTGGCGAAGGCGGAGAAGACCCGGATCGGTACACACCTTTGGAGAATGGCGATTCATTGAACTGCGCAATCAAACAGGTGGCCAGCGGTCGCTTTGGTGTTACTATAAATTATCTATCCCACGCTAATACCCTGCAAATCAAAATGGCTCAGGGGGCCAAACCCGGTGAAGGCGGCCAGCTTCCCGGCCACAAGGTAACCGAGGAAATAGCCCGATTACGGCATTCTACTCCGGGAGTCACTTTGATCTCACCACCACCCCATCATGATATCTATTCTATCGAAGACCTCGCCCAGTTGATTTATGATTTGAAGTGCAGCAATCCGGGTGTGATAGTATCGGTAAAACTTGTTTCGGAAGTAGGTGTCGGTACAATTGCCGCTGGCGTAGCCAAGGGCAACGCCGATGAAGTGCTTATCAGTGGTCACGACGGAGGCACAGGCGCCAGCCCCCTTTCTTCGATCAAGCATGCGGGCGTACCATGGGAACTGGGACTGGCCGAGACCCAGCAAACACTTGTCCTTAATAACCTGCGCGACCGCATCAAGGTCCAGGTGGATGGTCAGATCAAGACGGGCCGGGACGTGGTAATTGGTGCCCTGCTGGGAGCCGAACATTTCGGCTTCGGTACTACCGCTCTGGTTACACTCGGCTGCGTGTTACTGAGAAAATGTCACGAGGGTAATTGCTCCGTGGGAATCGGCACGCAGAATCCCCAGTTACGCAAACGCTTCGCGGGCAAACCCGAACACCTCCAACAATATCTAACCTTTGTGGCCCAGGAGGTACGCCAAATCATGGCCGAGCTGGGCTTCCGCAAATTCGAGGAGATGGTCGGACAGGTAGAGCGTCTAAGTTGTAAAAAAGCTGTAGAACACTGGAAGGGTAAAGGATTGGATTTCTCCGCTATTTTTACCCCGCCGGACACCACCGATGGACGAGCTTTACGCTGCCTCCGACCCCAGACCGACCCCCTTAAAGAACATCTCGACTGGAAGATACTGGAAAAATCTCGCGCGGCCCTGGAACAAAAACAAAATACTGCTTTCCAGATGCCTATTCGCAATGTAAATCGAACCGTGGGCACGATTTTAAGTAATCATATTGTCAAACAGTATGGAGCCCAGGGGCTCCCCGATGAAACTCTCGAGATAACCTTTACCGGTACAGCCGGGCAGAGTTTTGGCGCCTTTCTGGCCCCGGGAATAACACTGCGGATCATTGGTGACGGCAATGATTACCTGGGCAAGGGACTTTCAGGCGGTAGAATTATAGTACAGACGCCGACCGATTCGATTTTCGAGCCCCATGAGAACATTATTGTCGGTAACACACTTCTTTATGGAGCAACAAGTGGTGAAGTGTTCATAAATGGCTTGGCTGGTGAGCGTTTTGGAGTGCGCAACAGCGGAGCAACCGCCGTAGTGGAGGGATTGGGAGACCATGGCTGCGAATATATGACCGGAGGTACGGTAGTTATATTAGGTCAGACAGGACGTAACTTTGCCGCCGGTATGAGCGGGGGGCTGGCCTACGTACTTGATGAGCATCAACTCTTCGATACCCTCTGTAATCTGGATATGGTGGACCTGGAGAACGTCTGGCAAACAGAAGACAAGAATTTGCTCTACGATTTGATCGGTCGGCATTACCGCTGGACAAACAGCAAACGCGCTTGGTACATACTGGATAATTGGCCTGAGATGGTGGGCCGGTTTGTCAAGGTAATGCCCATCGATTATCGTAAATCGTTACAGCGTTTGAAAGACCGGGAACAGCGCGAGACCGAATTCACCCCGGCCACGGAGGAGGTCTTCCATCATGGCTAAACCTAACGGTTTTTTCGAATACAAACGCCAGGAAGTACCCCATCGGTCGGTGGACCAGCGCACCGGTGACTACTTCGAAATTGATATCCCGCTACCGGAAGAACAGATCCGTCAACAGGCGGCACGCTGTATGGACTGCGGTATTCCATTTTGTCATGGCTGCGGATGTCCCGTGCTGAATCAGATCCCGGAATTTAACGATTATGTATATCAGGGCAGGTGGCGCGAGGCCTGCGCCATACTGCACGCCACCAACAATTTCCCCGAAATTACCGGTCGAATCTGTCCTGCCCCTTGTGAGGCATCCTGTACCCTGAATATCAATGAAGAGCCTGTACTGATTCGTCATATTGAATACCAAATTGTAGAGCGGGGCTTTCAGGAAGGTTGGATTCAGCCGATAAAAGCCCCAACGCAAACGGGCAAACGGGTAGCAATCGTAGGATCAGGCCCGGCCGGCTTGGCCGCCGCTCAGCAATTGGCCCGAGCCGGACACGAGGTCACGGTATTTGAAAAGGAGGACCGGATTGGTGGCTTGCTCCGTTATGGCATACCTGATTTCAAGCTTGATAAACGCATCTTGGAGCGCAGATTAGACCAGCTCCGAGCCGAAGGTGTGCGTTTTCGCACAGACGTGGTTGTGGGAGAGGATATTTCGGGACGATATATGAAAAAAATGTTCGATGCCATCTGTATTACCATGGGGGCCGAGGCCCCGCGCGACCTTCCCGTTCCGGGCCGGGGATATGAGAATGTCTTTTTTGCTATGGATTACCTAAAACAGCAAAATAAAATCAACGCCGGCGCTGACATTGATCCCCACGATATAATTTCCGCTAAAGACAAAATTGTAGTGGTTATTGGTGGCGGGGATACCGGTAGCGACTGCATAGGCACAGCCAGGCGGCAGGGGGCAAAGGAGATTTACTCATTTGAAATTTTACCAGAGCCCCCCGAGAAAAGACCCCTCGATACCCCCTGGCCACAATGGCCGCGGATTCTGCGCACCTCCAGCTCCCACGAGGAAGGCTGCCAGCGACGCTGGTGTATTTTGACCAAGCGCCTCTCTGGTATGGGGGTTATGGTAAACGAACTTCAGGGCGTCCAAGTTCAGTGGAGCCAGACAGCCAAAGGTTGGCAGATGCAGGAAGTTCCCGATACGGAATTTAGCATGAAGGTGGATTTGGTCCTGTTGGCTTTGGGATTTGTTCATGTCGAGCATGGTCCTTTGATCAAACAATTCGATCTGGAGTTGGACGATAAAGGAAACATAAAGGTTAATAACTACCAGACCAGTTCACCTAAGGTTTTTGCCGCTGGCGACGCCACCCAGGGCGCTTCTCTGGTGGTACATGCAATCCATGCCGGCCGCCAGGCCGCCAAAGCAATTGACAAGTGGCTCCAATGAGTGTATGAATAAGTAATTTATATCAACTTAAGACGATAAGGAACGAATAAACGCACAAAAATGAAAGCAAGGATTGCATTTGAAGATGGATTTATACTGACTGGTCGGGCCTTAGGTTCTGTGGGAACCACCTGCGGCGAAGTGGTCTTCAATACCGCCCTGACGGGCTATCAGGAAGTCTTGACCGATCCATCTTATGCCGGCCAGATTGTCACCATGACCTATCCCCTTATAGGCAACTACGGTGTAAACTCCGAAGACGTCGAATCCCGCAAACTGTTTCTATCCGGGTTTGTGGTAAAAGAAGCCAGCAAGATTGTCAGCAATTGGCGCAGTGAAAAAAATCTTACTCTGGATGAATATCTGCGCCAAAATAACATCACGGGCATTGAAGCCGTTGACACCAGGGAGATTACCCGGCATATTCGGGATGCCGGCGCCATGAACGCCGCCATCTCTACCGAAGATTACTCCGACAAGGAACTTATTGAGCAAGCCCAAAACAGCCTTCATCTCCAGGGCCTGGACTTGGTTAAGGACGTTATTGAGTCAAAGCCCTTCGTCTGGCAGGACAAGGGTGACAAGAACGTTGTCGTATATGACTGTGGTGTAAAATACAATATCCTCCGGGAATTAGCCGAGGTGGGGTGTCGCGTCACTGTTATGCCCGCCCGAGCCACCGCCCAGGAAATACTGGCTCAGCAGCCCGACGGCGTTTTACTATCGAACGGCCCGGGCGATCCGGCCGCGGTAGATTATGCAATCCGGACCACCCGCGGACTGATTGGTAAGGTCCCCCTTTTCGGCATCTGCCTGGGTCACCAAATGCTCAGTCTCGCCCTGGGCGGACAAACATACAAGTTGAAATTCGGCCATCACGGAGGTAACCACCCCGTTAAAGATCTAACCACCGAAGCGGTAATGATCACCGTACAAAATCATGGCTTCTGTGTTGACCTCGATTCACTCGGCGGCGACGATAACGTCGAAATCACCCACTTGAACTTGAACGACCAAACCTGTGAAGGTATCAATCATAAGCACATACCGGCTTTTAGCGTACAATTTCATCCCGAGGCGGCTCCCGGCCCCCACGACGCCCGGTATATGTTCAAGCGGTTTTGTGAAAATATGGACAATTATAAAAGCAGTGCCTGACACTGCTTTTTTTATACAATACAACTGAAGGACCATGACATGCCCAAGCGTAAGGACATTAAGAAAATACTAATCATCGGTTCAGGGCCGATTGTGATCGGTCAGGCATGTGAATTTGATTATTCCGGAGCTCAGGCATGTAAGGTTTTACGACAAGAAGGTTACCAAGTTGTTTTGATCAACAGTAATCCTGCTACGATCATGACTGACCCGGAAATGGCCGACCGTACTTATATCGAACCCATCACCCCCCAGATGGTAACCAAGATCATCGAAAAAGAACGTCCCGACAGTTTACTGCCCACCCTCGGCGGACAAACCGGCCTCAACACCGCCGTAGCCCTGGCTGAATCAGGAGTCCTGGACAAATACAACGTACGCATGTTGGGCGCTCGGTTGGAGACGATCAGAAAAGCTGAAGAGCGTGACCTGTTTAAGCAAACCATGGATGAAATTGAACTGCAGGTCCCCCGTAGCGGTTATGCTCACAATCTAAAGGAAGCTGAAGAACTCAGAGATTTTGTCGGTTTCCCCGCCATCATTCGCCCTTCTTATACTCTCGGCGGAACCGGCGGAAATGTAGCTTATAACATCGAACAATATCAGGAATATGTCCAATGGGGTTTGAACCTCAGTCCTAAAAATGAAATCCTGATCGAGGAATCTGTCATAGGATGGAAGGAATATGAGCTGGAGGTGATGCGCGATCAGAAGGATAATGTAGTCATCATTTGTCCTATCGAAAATTTTGATCCTATGGGAATACATACCGGCGACAGCATTACCGTTGCCCCCGCCCAGACCCTAACTGACCGCGAATATCAGTTGATGCGCAACGCCTCTATCAAGATCATCCGTGCCATCGGCGTGGAAACCGGCGGCTGCAATATCCAGTTTGCCGTCAATCCTGATAATGGTCAGCTTTATGTCATAGAGATGAACCCCCGCGTATCACGTAGCTCGGCCCTGGCTTCTAAAGCGACCGGTTTCCCCATCGCCAAGATGGCTTCCCTGCTGGCCGTGGGATATAACCTCGACGAAATCCAAAACGACATCACCCTCAAAACCCCCGCCTGCTTCGAGCCGACCATTGATTATTGTGTGGTGAAATTCCCCCGGTTTACTTTTGAAAAATTCCCTCAGACCTCTCCGGAGCTGACTATCCAGATGAAATCGGTTGGCGAGGCCATGTCTATCGGCCGCACTTTTAAAGAAGCCCTGCAAAAGGCAATTCGTTCCCTGGAGATCGATCGCTATTCTTTAGACAGTGAATATATCACCCAAAACCTAAGCCACGAGGAATTGCAGTATAAGCTGAAGATTAATTCCTGGGACAAGCTCTGGTATATCGCCGAAGCCCTGCGCCGCAAAATGCCCTTGGCTGAAATATATGATCTATCCCGGATCGACCCCTGGTTTTTACATAACATCCTCGAAATTATCGAACTCGAAGGCCATCTCGAAAAGGTCGACATAAAAAGTCTGGACGCCGAATTACTGCGGCAGTTAAAAGAATACGGTTTCTCGGATCGTTACCTCTCGCGCCGCCTTAAAATAAGCGAAACCGAATTCCGCCAACACCGCCTCCAGCACGGCATAAAAGCCACCTATAAAACGGTAGATACCTGTGCCGCAGAATTCGAGGCCAGCACCCCGTATTTGTATTCTACCTATGAATCCAGTTGCGAAGCAAATACAACCCCCAGAAAAAAAGTGGTAATTCTGGGCGGCGGCCCCAACCGGATCGGCCAGGGAATTGAGTTTGATTACTGCTGCGTGCACGCCAGCTTTGCCCTGCGCGAGTTGGGTATTGAGTCTATAATGGTTAATTGCAATCCCGAAACGGTCAGTACCGACTACGACACTTCCGACAAACTTTATTTTGAGCCTTTGACCTTTGAAGATGTCATGTCGATTGTAGAAACTGAAAATCCCGACGGCGTGATAGTTCAGTTTGGCGGCCAAACCCCTCTCAAACTGGCTACCTCCTTGGAAAAAGCCGGCGTCAAGATCATCGGCACCAGTCCCGACAGTATCGACCGGGCCGAGGACCGCAAACGCTTCAAGCAGCTCATCGACAAATTGCAACTGCGACAACCATATAGCGGCACAGCTCGAAGCTATGAGGAAACCCTCACGATTGCTCAGGAACTGGGATATCCGCTTTTAATCAGACCTTCTTTCGTCCTGGGCGGCCGGGCCATGGAAATTGTTTATGATGAAGCTTCACTTAAGACCTGTGTCGAAAATGCCATCTCAGCTTCACCCGACCATCCGATATTGATTGACAAGTATCTTGATGACGCCACCGAATTGGACGTGGATGCCATTTGCGATGGACAACAGGTAGTCATTGGCGGAATCATGGAGCACATAGAGGAAGCCGGTGTTCATTCGGGCGATAGCGCCTGCAGCCTCCCCCCGGTATCACTGGATAAAAAGATTCTGGCAGAGATAAAACGGCAAACCAAAATCCTGGCTCTGGAACTGAAAGTTAAGGGTTTGATCAATATTCAATACGCAGTTAAGGATGGCGACATATATATCCTGGAAGTGAATCCCCGCGCCTCTCGCACCATTCCCTTTGTCAGTAAGGCCATCGGCATACCCCTGGCAAAGTTGGCGGCCAAGATTATGACCGGCAAAACACTAAAAGAACTGGGCTTCACGCAGGAAATAGAGCGACCCCACTACTCCGTCAAGGAAGCGGTTTTCCCCTTCCAGAAGTTCCCTGGCATCGATAGTTTACTTGGCCCAGAGATGCTTTCCACCGGGGAGGTAATGGGCATTTCCGATGATTTCGGTCTGGCCTTTGCCAAATCTCAGATGGCCGCCGGCAATACCCTGCCCACTTCCGGCACCGTATTTATTAGCGTCAAAGACATGGACAAGCCCAAGGCCGTTGACGTTGCCCGGAACCTGCAGCAGATGGGCTTCAAAATCAAGGCTACCAAGGGAACCTGTATCGAACTGATCAGGAATAACGTGCCTTCGGAATTCGTATTGAAAGTAGTCGAGGGACGGCCTAATATCGTTGATTCCATAATCAATGGCGAAATCGATCTTATTATCAACACAACTATCGGCAAACAATCCCGGCTTGACTCCTTCTCCATCCGCCGCAACGCCATTGACCGGGGCATTCCTTACGTAACTACCATCCGGGGTGCCCGCGCTGTGGTCCAGGCCCTTAAGGCCCTCAAACAAAAAGAGCTCACCGTGAATCCCGTGCAGGAATATTATAAATAGATTTGTGTATAATCCTGCCCTATCTTCCCCCTCCAGAATGGAATGGATGCGATAAACGCTTTATTACAAAGGCGCATCTTGTTTTATTCTTTTTGTCTTCCTTACATAGGCATCAGCGTCAAACTTTCGCAACAGTCCACTGTCATTCATATAGCGCACCTTCCCAAAGACAACCCTCTCCGGCCACGGCCTATCATGCTTACCAAAACACCAGGCAATGCCCGCATAACCATTAGGATCCCGCCCGTCTAATTCATATTTATCATTGAGATACTGGGCAATCTGCCATGCCCGCCGCGGACTTTTAACCCACTCCAGAATTTTTTTACCCCAATACATCCGCATATACCCATGCATCTTCCCGGTTAGGACCATTTCCTTTTGCGCGGAATTCCAGTATGGATCATGAGTTTCGGCCCCCTCCAACTCCTCCAGAGAATAGATATATTCTCTTTTATCCTTCTGATGAAATCGCAACGTCGCCTGTGCCCACCCCGGCAAAGATGCAAATGACAGATATTTATGATTATAGTGGATGAAGTTAATAGCCAACTCCCGCCGGACTATCAGTTCTTCAAGATAAGCATCCCGCCCCTTACTGCCCGTATCACGCACCTTCAAGGCAATATACAGGGGCGATATTTGACCAAAATGCAGATAGCAGCTCATGTGGCTAAGCCCGTCGATGGTAGGATTGTTTTTTTGCTCAGGGTAACTGTCCAGCTTATAACGTAGAAATTCTCGAAATAATTTTTGCCCCTGCTCCGTACCTCCCCGAAAATATTTCGCCGGCCCCACCGTACGATCAATCTTTAAATCAGAGAGCACCTTATCGATATTACTTATATCAACCGACTCGAAACCCATATTAAGTGACTTTTTACGCAGAGCCATTCTTCTTACTGGAATCAGGTATTTGTCCAACAGCTTTGTTATTTTCCCGCGCAAGGTGGCTGCGGAATATTCCTCTTTGCCGGATGCCCGCTCTATCGGCACAATCACATCACTCTCCACTTGCACCAAGGGGCATTCAATCTGCCTCGCCGCCTCTATCCGCCATTTATTCTGATGCAGAAGATACCCTCTGTCGGTTACCATCAGGGCCGCATCTTTTGCCAGCTCCACCACACCCCTCACCGGCCCTTGACATCGAATGATCATTCGAATTCCGCGCTCTGCCAACGCCTTATGCGTAACTTTGAGACCTTCCAGCATAAAGGTATAGTGCCTCAGATTGGCGTTGGGATAGGAATCAGTTATACCGAAAAACACCAGCAGGGGCAGCGATAATTCATTGGCCTGTTGCACGGCAAATTCCAGCGCGTGATTATAATGTTCTCTCTGCGCAGCCTGCATCCAGTAAAGAACATATCTGCCCGGTTGGACAATTTGCCTGTTAAGCCTTTTTATCCTTTCACCCTGAATCATTCTTGCTTATTTGTCCCCTACCAAAGGACGAACCTTATCAATCTGAAAATACACCAGATATTTGTTTGAATCATCCTGGCTGGGATAAGTTGCAGGCTGCCTGCGCCGAAGCTGCTCGATAAGAGCGGTATTCGTCTCTTCGCTTACTTTGGTTAGATAAAGCCTTTTACCTTGATATCCCGGACCTTCTTCCACAAACATATAGGCCGCGTGGGGATTAGATTTAAGATTCTGATGCGAGAGACGTTCACGCATGATAAAGGCGACGGTATCCGTCGCGGTAATGTGAGGACGTGCATACACGGCCACATCTACCCTGCCCTCGGCATCCGCCGTTGCCAAAACACCCAGCCCCTTCTTGTCCTTAAAATATTCTGTCAAATCCATAATTATTTTCTCCTTAGATATTAATCATCTTTCATTATAATATTTGCCAAAGCAATCTCAGCTTTGGGATAATTAAACTTAAATCCCTCCTTCAGTAGATTTCGTGGTTCAGCTCGTTGACTGACCAGCAGCATTTCATCTGCCATCTCACCTAACACCAGCTTCAGCAAAAATCCCGGCAGAGGAAAATAACAGGGTCGGTGCAGTTTCTTACTTAAAAGACGATAGAAATCCTCCGCCCTAAGTGGCTCCGGAGCTGCTAGGTTAAAAATCCCTTGTAAATTTTGATTTTCCAATAAAAAAAGCAGACCACTAACCAGATCGTAAATATGTATCCAGGAAAACCATTGCCTCCCGGACCCGGGACAACCACCCACAAAATATCGAAAAGACGGTATGATCTTGGATAGCATTCCTCCACCTGCTCCCAGCACAGGGGCAATCCTGACAATCACGCAGCGAATCGATTGTACCTCAATAGGTTCTCTGATCCGCTCCCACTCTCGACATAGTTCAGCCAGAAAGCCCCCTCCCATCGGTGAATCTTCAGTGATAATCTGCTCCCCTTTATCTCCATAATAGCCGATTCCTGATGCTTGGATATAAACTTGCGGCTTGTCTTTCACCTTTTCCAAAGCGCCAGCCAGTATTTTTCCGGTGTTAACCCTGCTATCCAGTAAACTTTTTTTTCTCTTGGTGGTCCATCGGCCCGTAGCGATATTCTGACCCGCCAGGTTAATCAAAGCAAAAACCCCAGATAAAACACTATCACCCTCTGTTGTTTCGATGGCATGCCAGGATATTAAGTTGACTTCGGAACTGCACAAAATACGACTCTCTGCCGGATTGCGTGTGAGTATGGATACTTTATAGCCGGCCGCAGTCAATGATCTCGTCAATGCTAGCCCGATAAAACCCGTACCCCCGGCTATAACGATTCGTTTTGACATCTCATTTGTACTCACATGAAAAACGCAAAAACCGATGATTTCTCTAAAGTCATATATTACAAGACTTTACCGAAGATTCACCATCATTATCTTATTATATTCACTAATATCCCTCTGGGCAAATTTCGATTTTATCACCAATATCTTAATTGATAATAAACATTGCTACCGTTGCTATCGACTAAAAAGTTTTCTAGATCATAGGTGAAGTATGGATTCAAAGCAATATCTCATAGAAGATCCTGCCAACCATGCCCGCCCCTGCCAAGCCACAGTCAAACTACAACAAAAACCCGATTATATGCGAGTTGTGGCTGAAGATGATAACAAAGGTTTCTATTTAGATAAAATTGAAGCCCACTCAGCTCAAACCGGCGGATATGGCCTGTTTAATATTAAAGAATGTTTGGAACATATGGGTGGTCGCCTGGAAATTAATTCCAAAATTGGACATGGAACTCGGATGAGTCTGGTCCTACCATTAGAAGGTTCAAAAACACAGCGGAATGAAAAAAAATAACATATAATAGCTCGAAAACATCTGCCGCTGTATGAATGAGAGAACATGGAGATATACAGATTTTCCCCTAAAAATCTTTTTTTCCATTGTATTGTCTTTTTAATTTTGCTATATTGTAATCAAAGAGAATGTCAACTCTCGCGTGGCTGGCATGGTGATTTATCAGAAGGGATTCGAATGACTTCGTAAGGAAGCGAATCATGACAATCGCCCAGGCTCACATTCAGGTCCAACCGTATCCGGCCGTACCTGGTGCTTTTACGCTCACCCACACTCAACGGCAGGAATTGGGAAAATTACTTTCAGAACCTATTTCATATATCTCTGATGAGCGTTTTAGCGACCCGGACCAAATGTCCGTATTTATGCAGCAAAAGGTGGTTCTCCGGTCGGGTGTATCACTGCCGGTGGGAGAAACAGAGCTCTTGTTTATACAATATCATTATACTCGTTACCGGATATGCCAAATCATACGTAAACTTTTTGATGAAAACCTTGTTGATCAGGCCCTGGAGGGGGTATTAAGCAAATATTGGGAAAAACAGATAAAAGAATTGTTGAAATTATATCATCAACAACTCGTTATCCGTAGCAAAATTGTATCAGGCAACATGGGACTGGTCTTGGCCATGGCCAAGAAGGGCCGTTATTTTGGCGTGGAATTTACTGATCTGATCAGCGAAGGAAGTATGGCTCTATTGCGGGCCACCGACAGGTTTGACTATCGGCGCGGCTTCAAGTTCAGCACCTACGCCTGTCGCGCCATCATAAAAAGTTTTTCCCGGGCCGCCCGCCGTTACTATCAGTATCGACGTTTTTTTTCTGCGCAGTTAGACTCGGTCTTGGAAAAAGACAATTATCTCGAGCAACTCCGCAATAATATCCATCAGGACAAAGTCGAAGAGGTACGCACCTTATTCCAACACAACACCGCCCGTCTTTCCCAAACCGAGCAGTGTGTCGTGGCCCTGCGCTTTTCTCTGAATACCCAAAACACCTCTCCCCTGACTTTAAAACAGGTCGGCCGGCAACTGGGTTTATCTAAAGAAAGAATTCGACAGATTCAAAATAGGGCCCTGGCCAAACTTCGTGCCGCAGTGGAAGCCCGTATGACTTTTGATTAATGTTAAACCCCATTGATAATAGCGGCCGCGGAAAAATTATTGAATTGCAGTTCCTACTTCGTACACCAAACCGAGCGCTGCTGCCATTGCTGGGCCATTTCATTGAAATCCAGCCCATCGATGCGCCCGTCTCCATTGATATCTTCCACCCGGAAAAACGCCTCAAGAAGGCCTTCACTTTCCCTCCTCTCCCACCAGGCGCCCAACAACTGTAGCAAATCCTGAACTCCGACTATCCCGTCGGCATCCAGGTCGGCCGACAGTTGGTCCCCAGGCCAATTCTCCTGTTGCGAACGAACCGCCAGACCGTATTTTTCCTTCGGCAGGACTGGGAAGTTACGATTCAGATCATTACTATCGGCCAGCAGCTCCGACACCTGGCTTTCTCCCCCGATAACCAATAGGGCAACCCTCTGCCGGGCGGCACTTTGATAGTGTATGTGCTGCAGATTATCATAGAGGCTGTCCGAATAATCCAGTCTTTCGAGAAACTCACCTGCATCGTTAACAGACCATAACTCCAAAATTAAATTACTTAAGGACAGCGGTGCAAATATCCCCAATTGTTGATAGTGCTGATGCCAGCACAAGGTTGCCGTAAACCAGTCGCCCTCCTCCAAAAGCTCCGGCAGATAATAAAGTATCAGTGAGTTGGGATCGGTTGGATTTAGTGAGACTTCTCTCACATCCCAGCCCAGATTCGGAACCGCTTCATCCTGATCAAAACCATCCTGCTCTGCTGAGAAGGGACCATGGTTGGGGTCAAGAGGTAATACCGAAGATACCAGACGCCCACCCGCCAGTTGTTCGTAAGAGTTCCAGGCGTTAACCAAACCTGCACCCTGGCGATAATCCAGCGGAACATGGTGGTCATCCTCCGGTGTACATTTTCCTTTATGCCATCCCTGCAGTTTGTTTGCCCCATTGAGCAGCAGGGCCTTAACCAACCGATCATCCTCAGCCTGTTTAATGTCATTTTGACGGGCTGCGTCAATCAATAGCGCTGCCACCCCCGCTACCTGCGGTGCCGCAAAACTACTATAACCAACCGATGATGAGCCGTAAGAATACGCATCCAGTGACAAACTGCTCGGGGCCAGACAAAAACCACCCGCGATGATATCAGGCTTACACCTGCCGTCCTCCGTGGGACCGAAATTGCTGTATTCCTGCACTGGCGCCCCCAGATAGCTCAGCGAATCAGGAAAAGTCCCCAAACTTCTGGCCGCCCCCACACAAATAACATTGTACCCCCACGAGGGTTTGCAGATAGAGTTAAATTCGTCCGATCCGTTACCGCTCGCAGCGGTAACCACCAAACCTTCCCTTTCCACCATGGCATCAATCCCCCGCTGCCACCACATCGTAATGGCATCGTCCGCATCGGTCCCCCAACTTATACTCACTACGTCATTGTCGAGCTGATCTCTGTCCCCGGCCAACACATGTTTATAAATGAACCAGTTGGTCTCAAAAAGATCTAGTCTAGCTTGAGGAATAATCCCTCTAAACTC
>Ga0272441_10001697_pt1 | contig 46394 bp, 39 predicted proteins | sample SSMProp6N_FD_193582 | JGI IMG/M metagenome (GOLD analysis project Ga0272441, IMG submission 193582) | Marine sediment archaeal communities from Little Sippewissett salt marsh, Falmouth, MA, United States - SSM-Prop-6N | ecosystem: Environmental > Aquatic > Marine > Wetlands > Sediment ... | reverse complement strand
CGTTTCGCGAAGAATGAATAGCATACCGGAATTGTTTCAGATAGTTTGTTGTACACGTCTCCGGAGATCATTGGTTTTTCTGTTCCTCCCGTTCCAGCCGTTCCTTTTGTTCCACCCGTTCCCCCTACAATTCCTGCAACCGCATGAAGCAGCTGCCGTTCCTGTTCGTCGAGCAGGCGGGTAACTGCAGGGGGGAGTGTCGTCTGCACGATGGTGAGGGATGCCCGAACATCTGCCCGGGAGACAGCAGTTCGGTTCTTTGTCTCTGCCTGTTCTACTGACGTCTTCAGGAGATCAATGCCTGTCCGCAGGTTACCCAGGTGTACCGTCTCGGTGATGATGATGTCCATGATTTCAGGGGAGATGACATCCTGCCGGAGGGATTTGTCTGCAAGGTCAGTCATGATGGCCCGTATTTCATCTTCTTTGTAGGAAGGAAATCTGATTTTTTGTGGCTGGAATATTGCATGAATGGATTCATAGAGGGTTTTTGTGCAGACTGACTGTTCTGTTGTCCGGTGTTGGGTCAGGGTAGATGCAGAGGATAATTCAGATGCTGATGGTGATTCAGATTCCAAGGATAATACAGATGGTGATGATAGCATAGATGCGGCAGACAGTACACCGGGAAATATGTTCGTTGTATTCACGGTAAGGATAACACCTGCCTTGAATCCCTGATATTCTTCATGCATCCGGAGGAGGATATCAAGTACATCTTCCAGAATATGATCATGCCAGAGTAAGAAGGCATCATCGAAACAGACGAGGAGTACCGCATCACGCTCTGCCAGTGTCCTGCCGATGCTGTCAATGAGGTGCTGGACAGAAACGCCGCGGTCGGGTGGTTCCTGGTTGAGTGCGGCCCGGTATATTTTTTTCAATACGGCGTACTTGGTCTTCACAGTCGGGCAGGTGATGAGGACCGGGGTGATGCGGGTTTTCTCTTTCTTTAATCGTTCGAATACCCTCTTCACCGTCGTCGTCTTCCCTGTCCCCGACGGCCCGTGCAGGATCATATTCTTTGGGCATGCCCCGAAGATTGCCGGGCGAATGCATCTGCAGATCTGTTCCATCTGTTTCTCCCGGAGCCGGAACATTTCAGGAATGTAGTCGTATTCAAGGACCATGCGGTCTTTGAAAAGCGTTTCTCCCTGTGAAAAAATGTCTTTTTTCATACAAGTGCATATATGGAGATCTTTTTTAGAATTCGGTAGGGGACGTACAAGTGAATTTTGCAATATTTCATTTTAAATTGCAATTGGAGGATTTTAATTTGTTATTTATTTTTTGCTGCTTTTTGGCGAATGTTTTTATGTGATTTCAGGGTTTTTTGGGTGCGGTTTGTATGCGCGATTGTGTGAGCGATTTTGCGAGTGATATTGTGAGCGATTTTGCAAGTGATATTGTGACCGATATTTTGCGGATTTTGTGATGTTTGTGATGTTTGTGATTTGTGATGTTTGTGAGGATTTTTATGAGAATTGTTGAGACTATTCTTACCTGAACAGGCACGGGAGGGCGAGTCCTCCCTGCCGGACCCACCCGAATGGTGATGAGTCGCAGGGGGGCAGGCTGGTGCCCCCCTTGCTCCGTGTTATTGGGGACAATTGAACCAGAACAATAGTACATTCACGATTCATGAATCCAGGCAAAAGAACAGGAATTCTCCAAAATCACTACCCAGTACAACCCGGGAACAGGATGGATGCTCGCCCATCCATCCTGTGACTCATCCCCTGATGGGGGAGAGTCTCCAGGGAGGGGGCCGTGCCCCCTCCCTTGCTGTTCATGAATGTGATATCCGTCAGAACTGAAAAATAAGAAGTGAAAGGATCAAACACGGCCTAAATTGGTGCTGTTTCAATTTGTTACAGGGGGTTTTCTGGTAATTCATATCTCATTGGACTGCTTTTGACTGCTGTTAAAGAAATTGAACAGGCAAGAGAGGGCACGCCCGCCCTGCCGGACCCACTCAAATGGTGATGAGTCGCAGGGGGGCAGGCTGGCGCCCCCCTTGCTCCGGTTTTCAGTGAGAGATTCTGACATTCATGAGAAGATGGGATATTGATGTATGATGTGTGATGTATGATGTGTGATATGGTGTTTCGCGTGATCACTCCATCACCCCATCAACTGCACCAGCCACGCCACAGCGCCGGCCACAATCCCGCTGAGGCCCGCACAGACACCCCCCATCCGTTTCTCTGATCCTATCTGTTCTGCCTGCCATCCTTCCAGGCGCCGGATGCGGGTCTCAAAGTCGGCATCTGTCTCTTTCATCTCGGTGAGTGTCCGGCAGATCCACTTGATATCACGGTGCATCTCGATGAGTTTCGTGGTTACAGTATCGGTCTTCATGGTGATCAGGTATCTCCTGGTATTTTTGGGTGTTCTCAGGTAATCACAGGTTTTTACAGGTATTCTCAGGTGATCCCCTGTGTTGCCCCCTGTGTTTTGTGTATAGTGTGTATTGTGGGTTCGCAGGGGATAAATATTACTTAAGGTAATGTTTGCGTCCCACAGTATTTTTTCGTCCGTATGTTCGATCAGAGGGGTGAGGTGCCCATGTGTTTCCACGGGAGTCATCCCTTTTTCCCCGCTCAGATAGTTTTCCATGTGTGCGTCTGTGAAAAAATCATCTAATCCGCTGGAATGAATGTAAATTCCTGTTGCGGCTCCGGATATGGGATGCGCCGTATATGGGGGAGGGCGCACTATGTGGGGTGATACCCCCGCCCTGGCAGTTCTGTCGGTGTGAATTGGATAAATTCCCATGCACCTCATCCTTCATTTCCATCCCCCGCCGTTGGATATTTTCTGGAATTTATCTGGATATTTCCCGGAATTTTTCAGGAATGTTTCTGATTATTTCCCGGATATTTTCTGCAGAAGTCCCATGTTAAGGCACGTTTATATTACTCAAAGTAATAGTGTAATATGTCAGTCGAATCCCGGGACCTGGCTGGCAGGAAGTGCCAAACATGGCTGACTTTGTCCAGACCACCACCACCAAGAGTGCGGTGCGAGACCTTGCGGTTCCCATCGCAAACATCACGGTCTTTGATGCCCTCGTGCAGGACATCATCGACACGAACCCCTTCGGGTGCACTGCGTACACCGAGAAGGGTGTCACAATTGACCCCGTCGTCCGTTCCCAGGAGCGCTACGACGCAAAACTTGTCTACGAGGACATCGACCTCGGGACTGTGGGCGACGTATCCGTTTAGGTGGAATCTGTTTCCGCCTTCGATACCGCTGCTGCGCATGTGATGGCAGACGACGACCTCGCCACAGCAATCGGAGGCTCCCAGTCCCGCAACACCGAGAAGGACACCTTCTATTGCAAGCTGAAGTGCCATGACGCAAATGGCGAGACGTACTACGTTACCCTCTCCCGCGGGAAGGTGCGGATCTCATCCTACGCGGATGACGCCATCCGGGAGACGGTTGAGATATGGGCTGATCTGAAGCCTGAGCTGGGTTGAGGGAAGAGAAGCGAGTTGAGTTGAGTTGAGTTGAGTTCTTACAGGCTGTTCTTCGATTTCGATATGATTTCGATTTCGAATTTGTTCATGGAATTCATCTCCATACCACCAAACGAATACCAGGGACAGGGGGCGGAGCCCCCTGTTCTCTGGTGTTTTTTGCACATATAGTTCCTGTCCCTGTCCGCTGACTGCGCCCCTCTGTGGGGGGCAAAAAACGGCAAATTGGGCGTATTTTTGCCTGATTTTAGTGTTCATTTCACACGACAAAATTCAGGGCATATTTGTGCTTTATTTCCAATATTAGGAATATTTTGAGCCTTTTGTAGCCCTGCTATTTCGGGTATTTTGCAGAGGATGTATTGGTTATCCCGGTGTGAGATCGGCCCGCTCCGGGCGTCTGTGTGGATTGGATTTTTGGGGCCAAATATGCCACATTTTGCTATTAAAATGGCATATGTGGGTTTTTATTGATTTGTATGGGTTTAAGTTGGCTCATATTGGTTCATATTTGTTCATGTGGGTTTTGCATTTGTTGTCTGTGATCCGATGGTTTGAACAGCATGGCATATTGGGAATGTCAATACAATCACATGCACCATACACCACATTCCATGCATTATCCCCCATTTACTCCTCAGGGAAATCCGGAATACAAATCAGGATGTCGGGGTGCAATGATACTATATAATACTATGAAACCATGATGCCCTGACACCATGATATCAGATACCATGTGACCACACCACTTTCCAGGATATCCTACGTTCACCATAAGCAAACGTCCCGTGCGCCGGTTCATGAAATAGCATTAAATACGAATTCAAAATGCGCACTATAAATATTCCTCCCTTCCATACATACAAGGCAGAGATGATGATCTTGGACCGTTACTGGAAAGGCCCCCTTCCCGAACCCTCAGTACGCACTGTCCGCGATATGGCGTGTGTGCTTGCAGACCCAAACACCGCAACCACCAATCTCGGCCCGGACGCCCCTCTCTACTACATGTTCCGCGACCTCGCGATGACCGAAGAGGACCGTGCCCATCTCCAAAGCCAGGACGTTCGCTATGATATCACGGTCATCCCGCCCGTCGATCCGGAGCTTCTCGGCGGCGAATATGTCAAGACGAAGGGCCATTACCACCCGGATATTCCTTCCTCTTCCCCTTCATGCCCGGGCATAACATACCCCGAACTCTACCAGGTGCTTGCAGGAGAGGCCCGCTACCTTCTCCAGAAAAAAGATCTATCTGATGTGGTGGCAGTCACTGCTGCTGCCGGTGAATGTGTGTTTATTCCACCGGGGTATGGGCATATCACCATAAACACGAGTGACGAGGTGCTTGTGATGGCCAATCTTGTTTCGACGCGGTTTGAGAGTGAGTATGCGGTCTTTGAGGAGATGCGGGGCGGGGCGTTTTATGCCGTGGAGGCGCATGACGGTTTTGTTCAAAATCCACGATATCTGTCTGACCTTACTGTCCAGGAAATAGCTGCGTGTGATGCGTGGTACATTCCGGAACCAGTCATTAGGCATGGGGAAGGAATCTATGATCTTGTGTCCGGTGCGGCAGATCTCTCGTTTCTGAATGGGGTTGAAAAGATTGTTACAGCTACCAACATGCAATAGCAAAGAACCAAAGCAAAAGTAATTATTATTTTGCGAATCTATTCTATTAAATAGTTATTCGTATTAAGGAGTAAATTTCGTGTCATATTTCGATGGAAAAACAATTCTCATAACCGGTGGGACGGGCTCTTTTGGAAAAATGTTTACATCTCTTCTTTTAAAAGAGTCCAATCCCGACAGCGTTCGCGTTTATTCACGTGGTGAGTTGCTCCAATGGGAGATGCAACAAAAAATAAGAGATGAACGTCTCCGTTTCTTTATTGGAGATGTTCGTGATAAGGATCGCCTCAGTCGTGCGTTGAACGATGTGGATATTGTTGTTCACGCAGCTGCACTCAAACAGGTGCCTGCAGCAGAATACAACCCTATTGAGGCGGTAAAGACAAACATTGAGGGCGCAACCAACATCATAAATGCTTCTATTGACAATGGGGTCGAAAAAGTGATGGCACTGAGTACTGATAAGGCAGTGCATCCGGTAAATCTCTATGGCGCAACGAAAATGGTTGCAGAGAAACTCTTTGTACAAGGTAATACCTATGCAGGAAAGAGGCAGACCAAGTTTTCCTGCACACGATATGGGAATGTTGTAGGGAGTAGGGGAAGTATTGTTCCTTTATTCCTTGAACAGAGAAAGACTGGCAAAATTACGATCACAGACGATCGCATGACACGTTTCTGGCTAACGCTTGAACAGGGAGCACGGTTTGTCGCCAAAAATATTGAACTGATGCAGGGCGGTGAGATGTTTATTCCAAAGATCCCAAGTATGAAAATACCTGATCTTGCACGGGCACTTGCTCCTGATGCTGAGATTGATACCATTGGTATTCGCCCCGGTGAAAAACTCCATGAGGTAATGATTACCGAGGATGAGGCCCGGCACACAAAAGATATGGGCGATTATTTCATCATTGAACCTGAACTCAAGTTCTGGGAGCGAAATAACAAATTAGAGGGGAAATCTCTTCCGGAAGGATATCGCTATTCAAGTGATAACAACACTGAATGGCTTGAGATTGAATCATTACAACAGATGGTTAAAGAAACAGGACTCAACCTCTAACCAAGAAGGAAGTATTGTGCATTTCATTCCCTATGGTCATCAGTACATTGATGACGAAGACATACAGGCAGTTGTTGATGTGCTGAAAGGAGACTGGTTAACAACCGGTCCAACAGTTTCTGCATTTGAAGAGAGTATTTGTACGTACACGGGTTGCAGATTCGCAGTTTCTGTCAATAATGGCACAAGTGCACTTGATCTCGCGGTGAAGGCACTTGCCCTTCCACAAGGAAGTGAAGTAATCACCACACCCCTTACGTTCGCTGCAACAAGCAATGCTCTTCTGTATAATAATTTGATGCCGGTCTTTGCAGATATTCGTAGAGATACTAGAAATATTGACCCCGAAGATATCCGGAAAAAGATCACTTCCAAAACGAAGGCGATTATCTGTGTTGATTATGGAGGTCATCCATGTGATCTCGATGAAATCAAAGAGATTGCTGAGGAACATGATCTGGTTTTAATTGAAGATGCCTGCCATGCATTTGGAGCTTCGTATAATGGAAAAAATATCGGTACGTTAGCTGATATGACCATATTTAGTTTCCATCCTGTCAAACCGATTACGACAGGTGAAGGGGGGGCGGTGGTAACGGATAATCCAGAACTAGCTGCACGGCTGAAACTCCTCAGAAATCATGGCATCGACCGAAATGTCAAAGATATGTTCGGTGAAGGGTCAGAATGGGCATATGATCTGGTGGACCTTGGAAGAAACTACCGGATGACTGATATCCAGGCTGCTCTTGGGGTATCACAAATCAAAAAAATTGACGGGTTCATCAAACGCAGAAATGATCTTGCGAACTTATATGAGGAATTAATTGGGGATATTCCATGGCTTGAAACTCCACAGTGTTGTGGAGATGTAACACATGGATGGCATATCTATACTGTGCTCATCAATGGCATCAAGAGAAATGACCTGTACCAGTATTTACACCAGCACAATATTGGTGTAAATGTACATTATGTCCCGGTATACCGGTTCACGTACTATCAGAAGCATTTCCCGATCAATCCACAGATGTTCCCGGTAACGGAAGATGTCTTCAATAATATCATCACTCTTCCCCTGTATCCTGCAATTGCAGAGGCAGACCTTGAATATGTGTCTGACATACTTAGGAAAGCGGGATCAACCCTCTGAAAAAGGAGAACACACATAATGAAAATTGTAGCAATTGTCCAGGCCCGGATGGGAAGTACTCGTCTCCCTGGCAAGGTTATGATGGATCTTCTGGGAGAGCCTGTGTTGGTAAGGGATGTCAACCGGCTCAGACGGTCGGAATTGCTGGATGAAGTGGTTATTGCAACGACCACGATGCCTGCAGACGATCACATCGTCTCTCTTTGTAAAGAGAGGGGATGGCCCTACTTTCGGGGAGATGAAAACGATGTGCTCGACCGGTATTATCAGGCAGCACGGACATGTAATGCCGATGTGATTGTCCGGGTCACCTCTGACTGTCCGATGATTGATCCTGAGATTGTTGACAGGGTAATCCAATCCTTCCTGGATATCCCTGATATTGATTATGTTTCTAATACACTTTCGCCACGGACCTTCCCCCGAGGCCTTGACACTGAAGTGATGACCTTTGAGGCTCTTGAACGTGCATGGATGGAGGACACGGATCCGAAACTACGAGAGCATGTAACTCCCTTTATTTATAGGAACCCGGAATTGTTTTGTGTTCATGCGTTTGTCAATGAAACAGACCTCTCAGATCACCGGTGGACCTTAGACACACCTGAGGACTTTGCATTTATTCAGGCGGTTTACGAGCATTTTGGGAATGATGAGTTTACCTGTCAAGAAATACTTGAATATCTTGAAAAGCATCCCGAGGTTGTGAACATTAATCGAGATATCCGGCAGAAGGTGATATAACAATGGATGTTGGAGGTACTTTTTTTATTCGTGTTGACGCAAGCACGACGATTAGCACTGGCCATGTCATGAGATGTCTTACCTTGGCTGATGCTCTGGCAAAAAAAGGGGCATATGTTGAATTTATCTGCCGTGAGCATGAAGGCCATCTTTGCAATCTGATCGAAATGCATGGGTTTGTGGTCCACCGACTCCCTGCACCTATTGAAGGTTTTGAAGCTGAAACAATCCCATTCCATGCAGGTTGGCTTGGTGCATCATGGCAGGAAGACGCTGAGCAGACCAGTGATGTTATCAAATCTTTAGGCATCAAACCCGATTGGTTAATTGTGGACCATTATGCCCTTGATCATCGATGGGAAGAAAAACTTCGTCCGTTGGTAGGCCGTATTTTTGTTATTGATGACCTTGCAGACCGGAATCACGATTGTGACCTGTTGCTGGATCAAAATCTTATCGTTGATATGGAGACACGCTATACCGAGATGGTGCCAGCAGAATGCAGTATGTTGTTGGGGCCGGAATATGCCCTGTTGCAGCCCATTTATGCCGAATTGCATGATCGCATTCCTCCACGGGAAGGCCCGGTCCGTCGTATCCTCATCTCTTTTGGCGGGGCAGATAGTGAAAACCTGACGGGACGTGCATTAGCAGCTTTTTTGAGTCTTAATCGTCCGGATATTGAGGTTGATGTTGTTCTATCAGAAGGAAGTCCTTATTTTTCAGCAGTTCGGGAGCGTGTTGCCGGACATGCGAACATACATTTGTATAACACACTTCCAACCCTGGCCCCGTTAATGGCCAAAGCAGACATCGCCATTGGGGCGGCCGGGACAACGAGTTGGGAGCGTTTGTGTCTTGGTCTTCCAGCTCTGGTTGTGACACTTGCAGAAAATCAGCGGCCGATTGCAGACGGTCTCCACCGGAAGGGACTGGTGCGCTGGCTTGGTCATAAAGATGAAGTGACTGAACAAATTATCAAAGAGGCCCTAACAAAATTGATTGGACAGGCTATCGATGATAGGTGGTCCATTCACTGTCATTCCACTGTGGATGGAAGGGGTTTGAATCGTGTTTGTGCTATCATGACTATTCATCCCGAAACTCCATTACATGTCCGTCACGCCCGTTTGTCAGATGAATTGTTGGTTCTGAATTGGGCGAACGACATGGAAACACGACAAAATTCTTTTTCACCTGATCCAATTTCTGAAGAAACTCGCCACCGCTGGTTTTACACTCGGCTTCGAAATCCTGAGGAATGTTGTTTTTACATTGTGGAAACTGAAGAAGGTATACCTATAGGGCAAGTACGGTTTGATAAAAATGATCAAGTTTGGGAAATTGATTATTCGCTTGCACCTCATTATCGTGGACGAGGATTAGGTCGAGCACTGTTGAAAACTGCTTTATTGAAACTGCGTTCTGAACATTCGGGTGCATTGGTCATTGGTAGGGTGAAAAAGGGCAATCTACCTTCATGTAAAGCGTTTGAATCTCTCAACTTTGATAAGAAATCTGATGGGGGGGGGTGGAGTATCAGCGTGTGCTCTGATGCAGGTAGTTGGATCAATATCCATATCCCGGAATTACTTCTGGATTGGTTGGCAGAGGGTCATGAGGTAAGATGGGCTCATGATGCTGCTGCACTGCTGGAAGGGGATATCTGCTTTTTCCTGAGTTATGGACGGATAGTTTATGCGGATATCCTGTTAAAACATAAAAATAATTTAGTTGTCCACGAAAGCGATTTACCTAAAGGTAGGGGTTGGTCACCCTTGACATGGCAGGTTATTGAGGGGGCAGATTTAATCCCAATAACTTTGTTTGAAGCTGCAGAAGCAGTAGATAGTGGTTTAATCTACTTACAAGAGCAAATTCGCTTAAATGGTGACGAACTGGTTGAAGAATTAAGATTTTTGCAAGCTAATTCAACATCCCGTATGTGCAGGAAATTCGTAGCAGATTACCCTAGCATTCTAAATGAGGCATATGAGCAGAAGGGAGAGCCTACCTATTATTCCCGTCGGTATCCAGTAGATAGTCAGCTTGATCCCGACCAGACAATACGGGATCAGTTTGAACTTCTTCGTGTGGTTGACAACTTGTGTTATCCCGCATGGTTTGAACTAAATGGATATAATTATCGACTAAAAATTGAAAATTGCGATAAAAGGAGAATTACATGAAGAATTCCGAGGGAAATAAACCAGTTATTATTTTGGCAACACCCCACAATCGCAACAATTCATTAGAAGAAGACTTGCGCACGTTTTTAAAGGATTATGAGATCTTAAGACTGTGTTCTCCTAAAGAATTAGTATTGGATAATATCAGGAAAATCAATCCCATATACATTTTTTTCCCTCATTGGTCCTGGATAATTCCGGAAGATATCTTTGCTAATTTTGAATGTGTGGTATTTCATATGACAGATCTACCATATGGCCGTGGGGGTAGCCCATTACAAAATCTAATTGTTCGGGGGTACAAAGAAACAAAGTTGACAGCACTACGCTGTGTAAATGGGTTGGATGCTGGTCCGATATATTTAAAGCGGCCTCTCTCTCTGGCAGGAACTGCTGAGGAAATTCTTCAAAATGCATCATCTTTAATATATGAGATGATTATCGAAATTGTTGAAAATCAACCCGTGCCAGTCCAACAACAAGGAGAGGTAGTTGTGTTCAAGCGAAGGCATCCAGAAGATGGTAATCTAGCACCACTTGGTGAGTTGAACAAAGTCTACGATTATATTCGTATGCTTGATGCAGAGGGGTATCCTCGGGCATTTATCGATACAGAAAGATTACATATGGAATTTAGCGAAGCCAAACTAGATGAAAGATATTTAGAGGCGAAAGTGCGGATCAGGAGTAAATCATCATGAAAAAACGAATTGCTGTGATTGCAGCGCATCCAGACGATGAAGTCCTTGGTTGTGGAGGCACTATCGCTCGCTTTGTTAAAGAAGGGCACTCGGTTCACATTCTGTTGATTGCAGATGGGGAAAGTTCAAGAGTAGAGGGAGATCAGTCTGGTGTTCCTGACCTATTAGAAGGAAGGAATGAAGCGGCGGAAACTGCGTGTAGAATTCTGGGTTGCGCCTCTGTGAAAATTCTCAATCTACCGGATAACCGACTTGATGGATTGGATAGGCTGGATATAATCAAAAAAATTGAGGATTTTATCGAGCATTATCGTCCTTCAACAGTTATTACACATCATTCGGGTGATGTGAACATTGACCACTGCATTGTGCATGATGCTGTTATCGCTGCATGCCGGCCACAACCCAATCATCCTGTGAAAGAGCTGCTCTTTTTTGAAATACCTTCCTCGACAGAATGGAGGCCACCAAGCTCGGCCGAGGTATTCAATCCAAATTTGTTTGTGGACATTTCAACTACTATTGACATTAAAATCAAGGCTCTTAATGCATATGAAACTGAGTTAAGGGATTTCCCTCATCCCCGTTCATTGAAAGCGGTTGAAACATTGGCACAGTGGAGGGGTTCAACAGTTGGTGTTGAAGCTGCTGAAGCGTATATACTTGGTCGAAAAATAGTATAATTAAGTGATTATTCATGAAAATCGCATATCAAAAAATCGGTCTAGGCACTACTCCATTCATCATTGCGGAGATGTCAGGCAATCATAACCAGTCGCTGGATCAAGCATTGAAGATAGTTGATGCGGCCGCGAAAGCAGGTGGAGACGCCATCAAACTCCAGACATACACTGCTGACACGATGACCCTTGACATCAATGATGGTGTATTCTTCATCAACGATGAGAAGAGTCCCTGGAAGGGATATAGTTTGTATGAATTGTATGACCTTGCTCATACACCATGGGATTGGCATGAACCTATTATGAAAAGAGCGGAGGAACTGGGTATGATCTGCTTTTCAACTCCCTTCGATAAAAGTTCTGTCGACTTTCTCGAAAGCCTGAATGTTCCTGCCTATAAGATTGCCTCGTTTGAAATTGTGGATATTCCCCTTATTCGGTATATTGCAGAAAAGGGAAAGCCAATCATTATGTCAACAGGAATGGCGACACTTTCTGAGATTGATGAAGCAGTGCGCACTATCAGGGAAACAGGCAATGACCAGATTGCACTCCTGAAATGCACGAGTGCGTATCCGGCACCACCTGAAGAGATGAATTTGAGGACTATTCCCCATCTTGCTGAGGCATTTGGTGTTCCGGTTGGTTTATCGGATCATACGCTTGGTATTGCAAGTTCTGTTGCTGCAGTCGCCCTTGGTGCATGCATTATCGAAAAGCACTTTACGCTCTCCCGTGCGGACCCTGGGCCAGACAATGCGTTCTCACTTGAGCCACATGAGTTTCGGGCGATGGTGGATGCTGTGAGAGAGACTGAAAAAGCGCTGGGAACCGTTAGCTATGATGTTTCAGAGCGTGAAAAGGCGAGCAAGGTGTTTCGGAGATCGTTGTTTGCTGTGAAGGATATTGAAGCGGGGGAAGAGTTTACGGAAGAAAATGTGAGATCGATACGGCCTGGGTATGGGTTGTCGCCAAAATATTTGCCTGTAGTGTGTGGTAAGCGTGCGAAGGGGGATATTAGGAAGGGGACTTCTTTGAATTGGGATTTGATAGGATAATCATTCAATGGGTATATTGTGGCATGTATATCTTGGCAAATTCTGCTACTGTCACTTTATCGGGAGCCCATACTCTGAGGCCCCAAAGCAGGTACGGAGCCTGTTAAAGAAACTGGGGCTCGAAATAATCCCAAAATAATGACCGGTGTTTGGGCGGGAGATATAATTTATCTGAATCCTGTTTTATCTCACAGATTGAACACCTTGTGATACTATTTTGAAATGATTTTAAAATCAATTCGATATCTTTTCAAATAGATAAACCAAATACCTTTTAATATGCATTACGTGGTCACAGGGGGTTCTGGGTTTATTGGCTCGAATCTCACTGAAGCATTGTCAGTAAATCATGACGTTACCATAATTGATAATTTTGCAACCGGCCGGAGAGAGAATCTGGACGGTCTTGTTGATTTAGAAAATGTCACCCTTGTTGAAGGAAGTATCACTGATCTGGATCTTCTTTTAGATGTGTTCAAAAATAAAGATGGTATCTTTCACCAAGGTGCAATCCCTTCTGTTCCCCGTTCAGTTGCAGACCCCATTGCAACAAACCAAGCTGGAATTGATAGCACGCTGAATGTGCTTGTCGCAGCCAACGAGTGTGGTGTTAGGAAGGTTGTGTATGCATCATCATCTTCTGTGTACGGTGATACACCTGTCCTTCCTAAACATGAAGCGATGATGCCAAATCCCATGTCCGCATATGCAGTGACAAAGATCACCGGTGAATATTACTGCTCGGTCTTTTCCCATCTCTATGATATCCAGACGGTTTGCCTGCGCTACTTTAATGTGTTTGGCCCGCGTCAGGACCCTACTTCCACGTATGCTGCAGTTATTCCAAAATTTGTGAACCGCCTCCTTGCTGGAGAGGCCCCTATTATCTATGGGGATGGCGAGCAGACCCGTGACTTTACCTATATCAAAAATGTCATTCAGGCGAATGTGAAAGCGATGGAAAGTGACACATCCGGTGTATTTAATATCGCCTGTGGTGACCGCATATCACTTAATGATCTTGCGAATACAATAATGGAAATACTCAATATTAAGATTGAACCGGTGTATGAAGCGCCACGGCCCGGTGATGTCCGTGATTCACTTGCGGATATCTCTGATGCACGTTCAGCCATTGGTTACGAACCGGAATATATGATGAAACAGGGACTCGAGGAGACAATTGCATGGTACAAAAATCAGTGAATTCAGAAACAAAACAGGAACAGAAACAAGGAATGAAACCCGTTGAAGAGATGACCGCTTGTGTAGTGGGTCTTGGCTATGTGGGTCTGCCACTTGCAAAGGCATTTGCAGAGAAGATTCGGACGATTGGATATGAGATTGTTGAAACAAAAGCAAAGGAGATTGCGGCAGCTACCACAACGCCACTGATTGTCACATCAGACTCATCACTGATACAGGAAGCTGATTTTATTGCAATCTGTGTCCCGACACCGGTCATGAAAACAAAGGAGCCTGATCTATCCTATGTTAAATCCGCTGCCACCACTGTGGGTCAGAACTTGAAACCCGGTGCAATCGTTGTTCTCGAGTCGACAGTCTATCCTGGGGCTACCGAAGAAATCCTCATCCCGACCCTTGAGGGGGAGTCTGGACTCGTATGTGGGGAAGACTTTAAGGTTGGGTACTCTCCTGAGAGGATCAATCCTGGTGATGATGCCCATGAGCTCGCGAATATCACCAAGATCGTTGCAGGGATGGATGTAGAATCTAGTGCAACTCTTTCTGAAATATACAACCTTGTTTCCACCGTATATAGTGCACCTGACATAAAAACCGCTGAGGCAGCAAAGGTCATAGAAAATGTCCAGCGTGACCTGAACATCGCTCTGATGAATGAACTCTCAATAATATTCCATAAGATGGGCATCGATACGCAGGAGGTCATCAAGGCTGCAGGCACAAAATGGAATTTCCACCAATACAAGCCCGGTCTTGTTGGTGGTCATTGCATTCCGGTTGATCCTTACTATCTTGTCTACAAGGCGCAGGAGATCGGTTACCACCCACGGGTGATTTTGGCAGGGCGTTCGATAAATGACTCCATGCCGAAGCATGTGGCAGATATGGCGATCAAAGGGATGATTGAATCTGAAAAAGTAGTTAAAAATGCCAAAGTTCTCATAATGGGTCTAACCTATAAGGAAAATGTTGCCGACACTAGAGAAAGCCCTGTTGAAGATATGATTCAGGTACTCAAAGAGTGGGGAGTTGAGGTGTATGGGTATGATCCATTAATTGAAGCCTCTGCCATTGAGCATTTTGGAGCAATTCCGGTGGACACCCATATAATCAAAGCTGACTGCATAATTCTTACTGTTGCCCATGATGAGTTTATCCAGATAGGAATGGATAATTTGTTGGATGCTATGGATTCAGATCCAGTAATTGTTGATGTAAGAGGATTTCTTAAATCTAATGAGACCCTCGGAAAAAATGTTGTTTATAATAATCTATAAGTTTGTGAATTCTTATGAAAATCTCAGTTATCGGTTCAGGGTATGTCGGCATTGTAACAGGCATGTGCTTTGCTGAACTTGGAAATGAAGTGATCTTTGTCGATGTTGATCAGAAGAAAATTGATTTGATCAATTCAGGAACAGCACCAATATATGAGGTAGGCCTTGATGAATTAATAACAAAGGTTCAGGACAATATTCTCGCAACAGATGATTACCATTTTGCACTACAAAACTCTGAGATCACGTTTATTTGTGTCGGGACGCCGTCGAATGAGGATGGTTCACTGAATACTGAATACATAGAATCTGCTGCAAAAGAGATTGGAACCGTTCTTCATGATAAGAAGGCTTACCATTCGGTAATTATGAAAAGCACTGTTCTTCCTGGTACAACGGAAAATATTGTGCAGAAAATTATAGAAGAATATTCCAGGAAATTGGCTGGCACAGGTTTTGGCATTGGCTCCAATCCTGAATTTTTAAAAGAGGGAGTCGCCCTGAATGATTTCAAAAATCCTGACCGCATTGTAATGGGTGTAACTGATACCAAGACACAGAACCTCCTTGAAGACATCTATTCTTCCTTTTCCTGTGAAAAATATATTACAACAATAAAAACCGCTGAAATGATAAAATATGCAAGTAATGCATTCTTGGCGACCAAAATCAGTTTTGCCAATGAGATTGGAAATATCTGTAAATCGCATGGCATTGATACCAAAGATGTCTTTACCGGAGTTGGATTTGACAAACGTATCAATCCATCATTTTTTGAATCAGGAATTGGGTTTGGTGGGTCCTGTTTCCCGAAGGATGTCCGTGCACTGATTGCAGGTGCAAGAGAATGTGGTGAATCAGCACGCATTCTGGAATCTGTTGTTCGTGTTAATGAAGAACAACCCAAGAAAATGATTACACTCCTGAAAAAACATATGTCTGACCTGAAAGGAAAGAGAATTGGAATTTTAGGTCTGGCCTTCAAGCCGGATACCGATGACATCCGTGAAAGCAGGGCAATTCCCGTTATAGAAGGACTTCTGGCAAATGGTGCCAGTGTTTTAGCATATGATCTTCTGGCAGAAGAAAATATGAAAAAAATGTTTCCCGTGATAGAATATGTTTCCAGTCCTGACTTGCTTTATTCGGCAGATGCCCTGTTGATTACTACTGCCTATCATGAGTTTGAAGACCTTGATTATCATGACAAAATAGTAATCGACGGTCGAAGGACGAAAAAAGCAGAGGAAGAAGCACTTGTATATGAGGGGGTGTGCTGGTGAACGATGTTAAAAAAGCGGTAATTCCTGTTGCCGGTCTTGGAACCAGATTTTTGCCTGCGACAAAGGCCATGCCAAAGGAGATGCTCCCTCTTATTGACCGACCGATCATTCATTACGTTGTTGAGGAAGCAATCAACTCAGGTATTGAGGACCTGATCCTTATTACCGGAAGGAGCAAACGTCCGATTGAAAACTATTTTGATGACTCACCTGAACTTGAGATGCATCTTCGTGCACATGGGAAAGAGGATGAACTCAAAATTGTACAGGATATTTCCTCATTGGTTGATATCCATTATGTGAGGCAAAAGGAGCCCTTGGGTCTTGGTGATGCGGTTTCCCGTGCGGAAAAGCACATCGGGAATGAGCCCTTTGCCGTGCTCCTTGGCGACGATATTATTGTCAACAGCCAGCCCTGCACAAAACAATTGATAGATGTATTTCAGCGTAACCGCTGTTCTGTTATTGCTGTTCAGGATGTTCCGGATGATAAGGTTAGCAGTTATGGGATCATTGACGGGAAAAAAGTGGAAGATTCTCTCTATTGTCTAAACAACATTGTAGAAAAGCCGTCTCTTGATATGGCACCCTCAAATGTTGGGGCAATTGGCCGGTATGTCTTCACCCCGGAGATATTTGACTGTATTAAAATGACTGAAAAGGGTGTTGGCGGAGAGATTCAGTTGACCGATGCAATCCGTCTGCTCAATCTCTCCCAGAAGGTGTATGCCTATTCGTTTGAGGGCAAACGATACGACACCGGTGAGAAGATCGGGTATCTGAAGACCATTATTGATTTTGCACTCAGGGATGAGGAAATGAGTGAGTCAGTATTAGATTATCTGAAAGAGGTTACGGAAAGATGAAAGCATTAGTTACCGGATGTGCAGGATTTATTGGGAGTCACCTGACTGACCGTCTGCTTAAAAAGGGATATGAAGTCACAGGGATTGACTGTTTCAGGGATTATTATGCACGGGACATAAAAGAGAATAATCTGGAAGATGCACTGAATTCAGAGAGGTTCACTTTTATTGAAGAGGACCTGCTGAATCTCTCTGCATACCCTGATGTTGATTACGTGTTTCACTCTGCAGCCCAGGCAGGAGTGCGGGCATCATGGGGAGACAGCTTCTCAGTCTATACAAGAGACAATGTTGAAGCCACACAGAAACTGCTTGAGTATTACAAAGATACAGAGTTGAACAGATTTGTGTATGCCTCCTCTTCCTCTGTGTATGGTGATGCGGTTGAACTTCCGATGAAGGAGACTGCCCGTGTTCAGCCGGTTTCTCCATATGGTGTTACAAAACTTGCAGCAGAGCATTTGTGTCATCTCTACTGGGTAAACTATCAGGTTCCGACTGTTTCACTCCGGTATTTCACTGTTTATGGGCCACGCCAGCGACCGGATATGGGCATTAACAAGTTTGTAAAAGCTGTTCTCAATGGAGATGAAATTCAAATCTATGGTGATGGTACACAGACACGGGACTTTACTTTTATAGATGATGTTGTTGAAGCAAATATTTGTGCAGCCAATTCGCCTCTGAGTAATGTTGCTGGTGAAATGTTCAATATTGGAGGAGGAAATCAAATATCAGTAAATGAACTAATTGCATCGATTGGTAGAAATTTGGGAAGAGAACCTCTTGTCAGATTCATTGAAACGCAGAAGGGAGATGTAAATGATACCTGTTCTGATGCGAATAAAGCTGCTGAATTACTTGGATGGAATGCAAAAATAAATATTGATTTTGGAATTATAAATTACATAAATTGGATTGAAAATAGGAATTGATTATGAGTTTAAAAAACAGATTTTTTGGTTTAAATCATCAAAAAATCATACAACGTTATTTTATAATATGTATTGTGGGAGTGTGAATTTTAGTGGCCGATTTTAAAAATCCATTTCAGATGCTATATTATTTCTTTAAGCCACATAAGAAATTATTAGTCGTCTATCTTATGAGCCTGATTTTATTCAGTGCTTTAGATGTATTCAGAGTAGCCCTTATATATCCAATTATTAATTATGGTCTTGATGTAAATGGTAATCCTTCTATTTTCGATGCTATCTTTCAGCTTGATATTCTAGGAAATATAAATCCATTTGTTATATCTGGAATTATTCTTGCAATTGTAACAATAATCATGGTGTTTTTTGAGACAATTGTTTCATATCTTGGAGGTTTAACATATGCTACAGTAAGGGATACTACTGACCGTCTAGTATTTACTACCATAAAAAATCAGCCCTATGAATATTTTGGTAGGCATAAACAGGGAGATTTACTTTATATTGGACAAGTGGCGGTAAATCAAACCGGAACTGCTGTAAACAATTTCATCTCATTTCTTCAAAATTTATTACTCTGCCTGTTTTACCTTTCTTTTATTTTTATATTATCTTTTGAGATTAGTGTAATCGTGCTTATTTTTGGGATCATTTTTGTATTTATTATAAAAAGGATTGTATTTACTAGGATTTACAAACATGGATCGGTTCTAAATGCTGCTGCAAAAGAAAAATCTGTCATATATAATGAATTTATATCGGGAATAAAAACAATATTTATTACTGATTCAGTTGATGTATGGTCAAAAAAATATTTACTCGCAGTAAATGATCTTTTAAATAGTTACATTAGAGTTCAAATACTTAAGCGAACACCAGGAATTATTAATAATTTCATCCTTTTCATGATGATTTCACTTGGCGCTGTAGGACTTTATTATTTTACTGATGGAGATTTTATTCCATATATTGGAATATTTGGTACATTCTTACTTGCTCTGTATAGGATGATACCTGCCTTAAATGGATGTCAAAATCAATATGGTACAATAATGCAGCATCTTCCTGCAATTGAAGCAGTTTACGGTGTCTTAAAGGATGAAAAAAATAAATATGAAAAAAACATAGATAAATATAATTTTCATAATAAAGATTTTATGTTTCAGAAGTTTATTGCTTTTAAAAATGTTACCTTTAGGTATAGTGAAGGTCTGAAAAATACCATTGAGGATCTATCTTTTGATATTCAAAAAAATACAAAAGTTGCTATTGTTGGGAATTCAGGTGCAGGAAAAACCACTATTGCAAACCTTCTGGCATTATTATATAACCCAACATCTGGTGAAATATGTATTGACGGGACAAATCTTAATAAATATCGCCGTTCTGATTATTTAAATAACCTTGGATATTTGGGGCAGGAAACTTTTATTTATCACGATTCAATAAAAGAAAATATTAGATTTGGTCTTGATTGCAGCGATGAAGAAATAATTGAGGCTGCCAAACTTGCAGATGCCCATGAATTTATATTAGCAACCACTGATGGGTATGATACCATAATTGGTGATCAGGGAATAAAACTTTCTGGAGGTCAACGCCAGAGGGTTGCAATTGCAAGAATTATGCTTAGAAAACCTGAGATTTTACTTCTAGATGAAGCAACGAGTGCGCTTGATAATTTATCAGAGAAACGTGTAATGGAAGCAGTTGATCGCATCTCAAAAAATATGACTGTAATTATTATTGCACACCGTCTATCTTCAGTCCAGAATGCTGATGTTATTTATGTAATGAAAGATGGTCAGATTTGTGAGAGTGGAAGTCACGAAGAGTTAATTATGAGTTGTGGTGAATATCATCACTTATATGTAAGTCAGAGGAATGGTGGTGAGAAACAATGATATCACATTGGCATAAAGGATTGCTCCTTACATCCCTTTTAAACAAACAGAGTAAACTTGTGGAATTTGAGTTGTCATTGATATGGAAAGGCTCTGGTGAAGTGCCTATTTGGAGTATTGTAAGAAAGTCTAGTTATATATTTAATAATTGTTGTGGAGTTTTTTAATGAACATTCTAATGCTATTTGCACCCGTGTTTAACAAGTTTGGATGTGACATATCACATTCATTAAAAGAAATTTTGAATGAAGATATAAAAATTCATGGATTGTGCACTGGGGGCGTTGGTGTTGTAAAGCAGGTTCGTGAAGAATTAGGCCCCATAGGGGGGAAATTATGGGATTTAAATACAGAAATCGAGCTGGAATTTTTGAAAAAGGATTTAGTTACTGATGAAGAAGTACTAGATATTCTTTCTGAAAATATTGAACCGGGCGCCTTCGGCAGAATACTTACAGCAGATCGTCAGATCGGGGTTGGTTTAGTTAGTGGTGGTCGAGTTCGTTTTTCTCCAATGGTTAGATATGCAATTTCTGAACCAAATATATATCCCCGGAGATATGTGACTAATTTAATTCGATTTATAAACGATGTTTTAGACGAAATCAATCCCGATGCGGTTTTCTGCTATGCTGTTGCTGGAGCCCCTGCTGTTTGTCTTGCAGAATTATGTTCTGCCCGTTCAATTCCATTTTTATGTCCGGTAAGTACAAGATTTGGTAACAGATATATAATTGATACAGATGCGCGTGGCCGGTTGAAACCAATAGAAATTGCATTTAATGAGGCTCAAAAAAATAATATTGATATTTCTCCATGGATAGAACAGGCCAAGGATGAACTATATAAATTCCAAACGAGACCCGAAATTCCTGGATATGAAATTTATAATAAAAAAATCAGATCAAAGGAACTTTTATTACCCGAGATAATGAAAAGTATTAAACGTACATGTTTATATTTTGCATCACTTTTGTTGCGCAAGAATATTAAGAATATTAGAAAATATCCAATAATTGAGAGTTGGAAAAAAGTAGATGTTATTTTGCGGCGAAAAACAGTAGATATTTTTTCTCCATTTTCAAAGCAATTGCCAAATGAACGACCATTTGTATATTTTCCATTGCATGTAGATCCAGAGGCATCTACAATGGTATTATCGCCAATGCATACTGATCAAATATCAGTAATAGAAGCATTATCTAAGTCAGCACCACCCGATTTAGACATTATTGTTAAGGAACATGCTCCAATGCTTGGTCTTCGCCCAAAGGGATTTTATGACAGGATAAAAAAGTTGCCCAGAGTTACATTACTTGGACCAGAATATAATGGGTTTGAACTTATTAGGAAATCAGCATTAACGGCTGTAATTACAGGTACTGCTGGTTGGGAGGCTGTTCGATTAAAAAAACCTGTAATTTTCATTGGAGATTCACCGTACCTTGCAATCAAAGAAGGAATAATTCATTCTCCATGTTTGAATGATCTTCCCAAAAAAATGATCGAAGCTTTAAATCTGCCATTAGCAAAAGATGATACTCTTTTTGTTTATATTTCAGTTATCTTAAGAGAATCTTTTGAAATGGATTCGGGTTTTTTGTGGGGAAATTACATGGGATATTCAAGTGAAGAAAGAGATGGAATAAGTAAAGTAATTGCACAAAACATTCTACATAGAATTAGATCATAAAGTGTTGAAATTACAATAAATGGATAATAAACAGTTTCGTAGATTTATAGGATATGTGCATGTGTATGACATCTGAGGACAAATATCCAAGTCGAATACTCTTCCCTTTTGTAGGTGATACTATAGGTGGTAGCCATCTATCAGCTTTGGAATTGATTAATGGTTTAGATCGCAGTTTATTTGAACCTGTTATTGCTGTTCATCAGGATGGAATGCTTGTTAAGTATCTCAAGGAAAGAGAAATAAATTATATATGTCTTTCACGGATTTCAATAAAAAATCAAAATAAGGTAAATATTTTATTTTTCATTCTAAAAATGGCATACTTTATTCGAAAGAACAATATTAAAATTGTACATACGAACGATGGGAAAATGCATCCTATTTGGCAATCTTCTGCTCAAATTGCAAGAATTCCTTATGTTAGGCACCAAAGAACTTGTTTTAAGGTTCGGAATCAAAATAAACAGAATAAATTAAATATTGGTCAATTATTACCCCAAACTGCTAAAAAAATTATTACAATTTCAGAATGTTGCAAAAATAGTTTACCACCCGAAATGAATCATAATTCACAAATAATTATGAATCCATTTAATACTAAATTAAGTCTCCCAAATCGATTAGAAGAACGTGAAAAATTATTAAATGATTTAGACTGTCCTTTAAATTATAAAATTGTTGGATTTGTTTCAAATTTAATTGATTATAAAAGACCCCAAATTTTTATCGAAATGGCATCAATTATTTGTGAATCGGGTATTGATGATATTATTTTTCCAATGTTTGGTGATAAGAGGGAACCTTTTGTAAATCTGATAGAAGAGGAGATAAAATCAAGAGGTTTGGAGAAAAAGTGCATCTTAATGGGGCCTCGTTTTCCAATAGAGCCATTAATGTCAACTTTTGATGTATTGGTTGCACCTGCAGTAAAAGAAGCATTTGGTCGAACAATTGTGGAAAGCATGTTGGTTGGTACTCCCGTTGTAGCAGCGGAGAAAGGTGGTCATAAAGAAATTATTCACCATAATGATACAGGACTTTTAGTTGAACCTGATAATCCATATGCTTTTGCTGATTCTGTTATTAATCTTCTTGAAAACCCCGAATTAGCAACAAAAATAAGTGAATCTGCAAGATTATGGGCTTCAAAGAATTGTTCTGTTGAAAAACATGTTGAAGCGGTTCAAGAAATATATCTTGAGTTAATCAAGTGAATATCACATTCTATTTATTTTTAGACAGCAAATATATTTATATATTATGGGTAAGGCGTTTTATTGTGGATTCTAAAAATGAAATTTCGAAAATTTTAACAGTTGGTCTTGTCCTTCCGTATCTTAAATCAAGAGGTACTGAAAAACAGGCACTTAGATTAGCTAAAGGTTTTATAAAAAAAGGGACTCGTGTAGTGGTTTTTATTATTCAGGGGTGGGGAAGTAAAGAGATGTACCATGAGTTTACTTGTGCAGGTGCAGAAGTTGTAAATGTTGGTGAAAAGGAATTTGAAGGTGAGAAAAAAGTGCAATTTAGCCGTTTCTTTTCACTTTCAAAAATGTCAAGGAAATATGATTGTGATATTTTACTAAGCAGAGCCGGAATGGCAAACAGAATTTCAGGATATGCTGGCTTAATTGCTAAAATTCCAACAATTTCAGTAATTTCTGGCGCAATAATTTGTCAAAATTATGATTTAAGCGATAATATTCTAAAAAATTTCGTTTTATCATTTTTCTTCAAAAAAAGTCTTGGATTCCCGACTCATATTATTACTGTTTCTAAAGAGGGTCGCAACAATATTCTTCATAATTACCCAAATTATATATGTTCAGTTACAGCCATACCAAATGGTGTGGATTTTAAACATATTGTAGAAATGTCACTTAAACAATGTAGATATGTATTACCTAACGATAAATTTAATATAAGTTATGCTGGAAGCATTGAAATAGGTAGAAAAGGTCTGGATGTACTAATTGAAGCTTTAAAAATTATAATTTATGAGGCAAACGATATGGATGTTCAGTTAACAATAATTGGTACCGGTGACGATATGGATGAGGTCAAAGCTATGGTTGATCAATATTCTCTTCATAATAATGTAATATTTACCGGAGAATCTGATAATCCATATAATATCATTAAGCAATCTGATCTATTTATTTTACCTTCGAGAAGAGAAGGACTCCCTAATGCTTTACTTGAAGCAATGTCTTTGGGAATTTGTTGTATAGCAGCGGATTGTGATACTGGACCAAGGGAAATTATTGAAAATTATAAAAATGGAATATTATTCCCTGTGGGAGATAGTAATGCATTGGCATATGCAATTCTCGATCTTAAAAGCAATTGTAAAATGATTGAGACTCTTGGAAGTGCTGGTAAAAAAACAGTACATGATAAATTTTTAGATGATTTAATGGTGGAAAAATATTATAATCTCATTCAAAATATTGTGATAAAAAAATGATGATAAATGATATATTGATTGAGTCTGGTAAATTTGGACTTAATCTACAAAGAAGTGATGGGTCGATGCCACCAGGCCATAATGGTCCATATAATGATCCAGAAACCCCTGTTCGCAATACTGCCCACTGGCTCTTTCTTTTTTCTACTCTATTTGAAAGAACAAATGAATCGTGTTGGAAAAAAGCAGGGGAAAAATCAATTGACTATCTAATGAGTGATGAAGCGCGACCCTATGGTAAAACATTTTTCTGCCGGAATAAACCCGGAAAAGATTCCTGCAATGGTCTGGTAGGCCAGGCATGGGTTATTGAAGCACTATTAAAGGCGGATGAAGTTTTTGATAGAAAAGATTGTTATAATTTAGCGGAAAAAATTTTCCTTATGCATCCATGGGATGAGAATGTAGGTTTATGGCACCGAGTTGAAATAGATGGGAAAAAAATGCCTTTTGATGGTACATTTAATCATCAACTTTGGTTTGCAGCAGCTGGATCATTGTTTAAAAAAAATGATAATATAACTTATCAAGCTAGGTTATTTTTAGAAAATATTGGGAGTAATGTTCAATTATATCCAAATGGTGTCATATTTCACTCTTCATGCATGGGTAAATTAAATAGTTATGCTAAATGTGGATTTAAACCATTTTCTGAGGAATTTATTGCGCGTTTAAATAAAAAAAAGAAATGGAATGAACTATACTCCAAATCTGTAGGGTATCACGCCTTTAACTTATACGCTTTTGCAATATTAAATCAGTCATTGCCGAATGAAACAATATGGAAATCAAAGGTTTTTGAAGAAGTAATCACAGCTCATAGGGATATTAATTTTCAAAAGGATTTGAAAAAATCAAAATTTGGTTATTATTATAATGTTTCTGGATTTGAGATTTCATATGCAATAGAGACCTTTTTTCATGATAAAATTGAGGCAAAACTTTGGCTGAATAATCAATTAGAAAAAACATATGTTGATCAAAATAATGTGTTAACAAGGAATACTGATGATTTGAATACTTCATATGCTAGAGTATATGAATTGTGTCGATTTGTAGAGAATTATGAATTACAAATTTGCTAGCATGAATCAATATGTATCTGTAATTATTCCAACTTACCATGATTGGAATCGATTAATTCTTTGTATTGAAGCTTTAAGAAAACAAACATATCCAGAGGATTTCTTTGAAGTAATTATTGTAAACAATGATCCTATGGATACTCCACCAGATTTGAATTTACCAGTAAATTGGAAACTGGTAAATGAATCAAAACCTGGTTCTTATGCTGCCAGAAATGCTGGAATTAGATTGTCCAAGGGTGAGATTCTTGCTTTCACAGACTCTGATTGTATTCCTTATCCAAATTGGATAGAAGAGTCTGTAAAGCATCTTAATTCTGAATTAAATGTTAAGAGGGTAGCGGGTCGAGTTGAATTATTTTATAAAAGTAAAAATTTAACTCCTGCAGAGATATATGAAATGATTTTTGGTTTCCCACAGGATAATTATGCATTGGATGGCTATGCAGCTACTGCAAATATGATTGCATATAAATACTTATTTGATGAGATCGGTCTTTTCAATGAGACTATGCTTTCTGGTGGTGATACAGAATGGGGGAAAAGGGCGCATAAAAAAGGAATGAAAATTGTATATGGGAAGGATTCTGTTGTTAATCATCCAGCACGGTATAAGATATCAGAACTTATCGATAAAGGGAAAAGGACTTCTGGAGGTTTTCTCGTTTTAGAAAATATTTCTGGAGAAAAGAGCTTATGGTTTATCACAGGATTTTTACCTCCAATAATTGGAATTACTAAAGTTCTGAAGATTTCTGATTTATCTATAAAGGAAAAAGTGATTTCTGTTTTAATTTTATATTACCTAAAATTGAATAAGACATGTTATAAAATTCTATTGAAGTTGGGTTTGGCAAAGCCTATTCGTACTTAATCGTAGTTCGATTTAAATCAAATATGTATTTTGGATAAAAAATGATAACTATTAGTCAATTTAACTAATACATGTAATAAACTTATAATTTTAAATAATATGTGCGTAATATGATTTTTTCAAAATTATGACAATGGATGAATGTATGAATCAAGGATATGAATTATTGAACAATAATTATGAATCAAAAAATTAGTAGGATAAAGTTTATGGGCGTTTGGAAATATTTGCCCATTTTACTTCCAATATATATATTTGCATCTGCTTATGTATTCACATATTTAAATATTGATTGTTTAAAATATGTCTTTGATACGATAATTATTTTCATTTTGCCAGGATATTTGCTGTGCAATTTACTAATTGAAAATAAATCAAATCTATCAGAATATTTATTATTGTGCTTTGGGATGAGCTTGGGAATAAATATAATTTCTGTTTTTCTAGCCAATATTGTTTTTTCTGCACAATATATGCACCATCTGTTTGATTATCGTATTATATTACCTTTATTGTTTGTAGTTAACATCTTTCTTGGAATAGCTAATTTAATTTTGAATCGCCCTTTGATGATAAATATACATAAATTAAAGATTTCATACTTGGATGTTAAAATATTTGCATTATCTTTTATCCTAATTGTTGTGGGAATATTATCAATATTTATTTTAACTAATTATGACAACAACGCTTTGACATATTTTTATTTTTTGACATTTTTTGGAATACTCGTTTATATTTGTATGAATGCTAATAAAATAAATGATGGTTCATATCAAATTATCATCTATCTATTGGCATTTTCTTTATTTTCATTATTATTGTTCAGGTCAGAGTATATTTTAGGCCATGATGTCCATTATGAATACTATCTATATAAATCAACATTCAACAATGGAATTTGGAAAATTATTGAATTTATAACTTTAGATTCCTGTTTGAGTATAACTATATTTCCAGCTATAATACAATCCCTATTTAATATAACATATGATCAGCAATTTTTGAAATTAGTATACGTATGTATATCAAGTTTTATTCCAGTAGGAGTTTATACTGTATCAAAAAATTATCTTCCAAACCATCTAAGTTTTTTAGCCTCAGTTTTTGTTTTTATTCAAACAATATATCTTAATTCTGCTGCAATGTGGAGAGTAAATTTTGCATTGTTTTTCGTCATATTAATTGTTGCAATAATATTTTCTGAAATTAGTTTTAAATCCAAAACAATTTTTTTATTGATGTCTTTCATAACTTTAACAATTTCACATTACTCAACAACATATATATTTTTATTTACATTAATTGCTGCAATTATTTTTGCAAAAGCCATAAAGAATATTTTTAAGTTAGATTTTTCTCCAAAAGTGAAAGGAACTTATTTAATTTTATTTTTCATCATTTTGGTATTATGGCATGCAGTGGTAATCAATTATTCTTTCGCTTCAGGTGTTAATTTTGTTGAAAATACCGCAAGAATAACTTTTGATATGTTTGGATATTCACAAGATATTTCTGGTAGTTATTCTTCAGATGCAAATTTAGTATCTGGGAAAGGTTTGTCTAATTATTCCTTATTAAGTCAAATACAATATGCTTTGACAATAATGACGTTTTTATTTATTTCTATAGGAATATTTATCTCATTTTTGAATGTTATCAAGAGTTCTAAAATATATGAAAAGGTTTGTGGTAGATTCATATTTATTGATGAAATTTTGGATAAAGGAAAAAATGGAATTAACATCATTTATGAATTTTTGTGTTTTGGAATGGTGGCATATATGCTTATGTTAATATCTTTTACAATTCCATATATCTCTACACATTATGAAATTCAAAGAATCTTTCAATATTGTATTATGTTTTTAAGTCCATTTTTTATTTGTGGGATATATGCTTTAACATCAAATATTTTCCGCAGAGAATGGTTAAAAAATCTGTTCATTATATTATTTGTAATAATATATTCATTATTTTCCTTGGGCCCAATATATGAAATATTTGGAGAACATGAAAAAACTTGGCATTTAAGTAACAATAATGTGGCTAAAGAGAATGAATTTGTATATATAGAGGAATTTTCGTCAATAAATTGGTTAAAGGATAATCGGAAAAAAGAATATGATTTCAGTTTTTTTGATAATAGGATGAATTCTAAATTAGTCAGTCAGGGACTATTTAGTATAATGGAGGTAAAAAGAGTATCTCATTATGATAGTTTAAATGGATATGTTGTATTAAGTCACAACAATGAAATTAATAATAAAATGGCTGCGGGTAATATTCAAAGAGAATTTAAAAAGAGAGGCCAAATTGAGAGGTTAAATAACAAGATATATACAAATTATGGTTCAACTATTTATTTATGAAATTAAAGATTTGTGTAATTTTACCTTTCGTTGTTGATTCGAATTATGTAATAAATCCACAAATTGGTATATTAATGAATTTAGCTAATTATGACCATGAAATTGATTGTATCTGTCTCTCAAAAAACCATAATAACAATCTTGTTGGTTTGAATAATATTAATGTCATAAATATAGACTATTTTGAAATGTCACATAATAATTATGGTGTTGGATATTTTATAGAATATTCATATAATAAACTTTATAAGTTCTTTAAGGCGTATAAAATTATTTTAAGTAAAAATGAAAAATATGATTTTATTTTTGCCAGAAATAGCATATTGGATGCAATATTGGCTTTAATTGTAAAGAAAAGCAGATCATTAGTTTTATTTGAAATTAGCAATCCTCTTGATCAGGAAAAAATTGATCACACTATTGAAAATAAAAAATATTTAGTTTTCTGGCAGATAATCGATGATATTCGTAAATATATCATGAAAAAATTAATATCATGGTCAGACTTGGTGTTGATTACAACGAGATATTTTCTTCCTGAGATGAAAGAATATAACTTTCCGATATCAAAATTTTTCCCTTATCCGAATGGAGTTGATAAAAATATATTATGCTTAAAAATGACACAACAAAATAATATAAATAAATCACATCCTAGGAATACATCATTTGTTTACATAGGTACTTTGGCCAAAGCACGTGACATGAAGTTTATTATATGTGCTTTTGAAGATGTAATTAAAAGCAATCCACATATCAATTTACACATATTTGGTGATGGAACAGACAAACCAAATCTTGAAACGTATGTTAAAAATAAAAAATTGGAGGATAATATATATTTTTATGGCAAAATTCCTCAAAAAGATTTGTTCAAACATATATCCACAATGGATGTCGGTTTATCTGTAATACCACCATATTCATTTTATACGGTTAGTTCTCCGATAAAAACTTTAGAATACTTAGCATTGGGAATCCCAATAATCGCAAATATGGAAATTTTAGAACATAAGGAAATAGGTAATGGTTGTAAATGTGGTGTTTTTATAAATTATAAAGAAGAAGAACTGAAAGATGCTATAGTATATTGCGACAAAAATAAAGAAGTTTTAAAGGATTATTCAATAAATGGAAAGAAATGGATAAATAATAATCGTACATATGATATTTTATCAAAAAAGCTTGAAGCTAGGTTATTCCAATTAATTGAAAAACATAAATGATTTGGTAATTATTCAGCCTTGGGCAACATATTGTTGTTTGTATGTTGAATTTTGTCTATATGTACAAAACGATACTTCATAATTATTTTATCTAAATTACTTATGGATTCTATTTTTGACATATTTAATTTGTAATAATTATAGTTCTGTAAAATGTTTATCGTTTTTTGGGTGAAATCATTTAAATCACGATTAATAAATAATATTGATCCTTTTGGTCGATTAATAACGTCACTAGTTACAACAGGAATTTCAAAGTTTAAGGCTTCACGGATTGAAACAGAATCCCCATCGGTATTTGTTGGTCTAACAAATATTTGGCTTTTCATAAGAATTGGATAAAAATTATATTTTTCAGTAACAAATAAAAAGTTATTCTCTATGCCATTTGATATTATCCTTTGTTTTAGCATTTCAAAATAATTATTATCTCCAATCGTTGGAAGGCAGAATACAAAACCAATATTTGGATAATTATTTTTTAAATTTGCACATAGATCGATGCACATATCTATACCATAAAGATCATGATCTTTGAAAAAGGTAATTTTAAATGCATTAGCTGAGATAATGGGTGTGTGTTGGTCAATAAATTCCCAAATATCTTGCGGGATTTCGTCAATATCTTTTTCCCGAATTACAGGGGGAATAAATGCAGGTATTACATCAATTAATTCAGGGTTCACACCTAATAATAGAGCACATTCTTTTATATGTGGATTAACTGCGATAACATAGGAAGCATGATTTAGAGAATAAGTGATCAATTTTCGTTTTAAATATCCTGAATTTATAATTGACTCTTTTAAACTTTCTCCGTGAATGGTAATAATTATTTTTTTGCCTAATAATGTCATAAAACCAAAAAGAGTTCTGGCTCTCCAATCTGAGTAATGGAAATGAATAATGTCTTCCTTTGCGAATATAGAATATTTTACAGCCCACAGTAATGGGAATCTAATTTTTGTAATACCATTATCCAATGATGTATTATTTTTATCAAGATCATAAACGACGCATTTAAATCCATTCGCCTCAAGTTTATCCTTTAATCTTTGTATATGTACCGAAACGCCTCCATAAGGTAAAGGATAGGGTCCAACTATTGCTATCTTTAATTTTATATTCTCATTCATTGTGTTTGGACTGATTATTTCGGACATATTTTAATCTCTATCATTAATCGATATTTCTTGAATAAGAAAGCGATATTTCCCACTTTTTGTTCTTGGAATTTCATCAACAAACTTTAATTCTACCCGAACCTCATCCCCCATCTTGTGGTGGAGGGCTTGTAAGATGTTCTGTGAGTCATGATCTGTGTATGTATACTTTTTCACGAGATGCAGGAAGACTTCACCTTTTTTCTCTTGATAAAATTGAAATTGATGAACGTTATCAAAAATATCTGAATGCATGTTTATTGCAGTCATCGCAATCAGGTTTCCTCTCTCTGTGACAATGTACTCATGCTGGCGACCAACGACTTTATCAAGACGAAAATAATTCCTCCCACATTTACATTTATCCTTTGAATTTAAGGTGGCATGATCCATAGTGCGATACCGAATTAATGGAAAAATATAATTGTTTAATCCTGTACCAACAACTTCTCCAATCTCATGATTATGATGAATAGGTGTTCCATCATTTCGAATTAATTCAAAAATACTATATTCTGGAAATATATGATATTCCTGATTATATTCGCATTCACCTGCAAGAACGACTTGTTCACTATTTCCGTACCAACTATAAACTCGGCATTGGAACATTTTTTCAACTAATTCTCTCTGCCATGGATAGATATTTTCAGACCCACATAGAATAGCCTTTAGAGTTTGGATTGGTTTTATTTGATTTTCTTGCATATGCTTGGCAAGGATAATTATTGTCGATGGATAAGCTTGGATATACTTAGGGCCGAATTTTTTTATTTCCGAGATGTAATTTGATACGTTTTCTTGAGTTAGATGATACGAAGAAAGCACCAACCATCTTCCGAAAAATGATTTCTCCCAGTATTTTTCAGTATCTGAAGAATTAATCACATTACCGCGCAATATCACACATTTGTCATGAAAGTGGTATCCCACCCGGTCCCACTGAGTCTTCATAAAAGCCCATTCCTTAGCTCTTGAAACGCCACTTTCATAATAGAACCCAAGAGGAATGCCGGTTGATCCGCCGGTCGTTACATACTCAAATGCTTCTTCAGGGTAATTTTGTGCTTTTAGATCCTCAAGGTTTTCACGAACAATGTCCTTTGTGAGGAAGGGCAGTTTCTGCAGATCAGAGAGGCTCTGAATATCTTCAGGTTTGAGATTACGTTCATCAAAAACTCTTTGATAATACGGTACATTCTCATAGGCGTGATGTACTAACTGTTTTAATTGCTGCAACTGATAGGCTTCCAGTTCTTCCCTGCTCCACCACTGTGACTTTTTGAGAAAGGAATAGGTATTTCTAAAGGTGCCATAATGCCGTGAAAGTGAGAGGCATTTTGCCGTAAGTGAATCCGACTGATACAGTTTATCCCAGAAACCAACCATGTTTATGTCCTTGAAAAATTTTTTCGTTCCTTTCAATCAGTCTCTATCACTCAGTGATATGTCATTTTTTTCAAACGAAACTGGAATTCCCTTTTCAACTGATTCCCATGACTTAAAGGTGGTCAACGTAGCATATGCCGAGTCAGTGAACTCGTCTGTATCTTCTTTGAGGAATTCACTGAGTTCTTCAGGGAATCCCTTATCTTGGGAAAGACGCATCTTTGTCTTTGTTTCCTTGCCGTTCTTTATTAAACGTAGTTCACGGAAATCGGTTAAGACTCCTACCATGCTGTCACAGAAAACCTCGACCTGCTCTTTTGAGTAGGCCTTGTCACCGAGGGTGGTGTATGTAATTGTGCCAATCGAGCCGTCGTCCAGCGAGATCACAATCTGAAGGTTTGAGAACCGGTTTATTGAACTTGAACCGGCGGTTGTGGGATCGATGGACTTTGCATACACTTCTATGGGCGTTGCACCAGTCAGACAGAGGATGTAGTCCACAAAGTGGCAGCACTCAGAGATGAGCATGCCACCGCCCTGCTCCTCGTCATTGACCCAGAGGTCTGAAGGGATTGGGCCGGCGTTGACCCGGTAGTGGATGACCATGGGAGAACTCCGGTTTTTGAAGAAATCGCGGAGTTGGTTGGTGAGGGAGGAGTATCTCCGGTTAAAGCCTACCTGAACTTTATGGTTTGAGTTCTTCCATGCTTCAACAACTTCTTCTAGGTCCTCCATATTTGTTGCAAGGGGTTTTTCCACAAAGACATCTTTGCCGGCTTCAAGAGCCTCGATGGTCATCTTTGCGTGGAGGTCGTTTCGCGTTGCAATGATGACTGCATCAATGTCATCATCTTCAAGGATTTTGGTGTAGTCGGTTGTGCAGTATGAGAACCCAAACTTTTTCCCGGCAGACTGGGCACTCAGACCGGTGGATGTGGCGAGAGCCTTGAGTTCTACGGGAAGTTTTTCCAGATTTGGATAGAGGGCACTCATCGCCTGAATTCCGGCACCAATGCAGCCAATGGTTTTTATTGGCGCATTTGTTTTTGAATCTGTATTTTTATTTGTGTTTGAATTTGGATTTTTATTTTGTGATGTTGTATTTGATTTTGAAGAGTTAAGGTAAACCACTGTTGCATTGCTCTCAGTTTTATCTGGATCATATTTCAGGAGAATTCCCAGGTATGGTTCTTTTCTGGATGTGATGAGGTCATAGGCATCGGTTGCATCACCAATCGCAAACTCATGGGTGACAATTTTTTCAAGATTGATTTTCCCTTCAGAGATGAGTTCGAGGAATGACTCCATATTCCTCTTTTCAGTCCAGCGAACAGTTATCGGATAATCAATACCCTTCTCTTCATAGGACCGGTCATACCTCCCGGGACCATACGACTTTGATACAACAAATTCCGCTTCTTTTTCGTAATATTTGTCTCTCGGGATGTTGAGTCCGACAGCACCCACAGCGACAACGCGGCCTTTCTCCCTGACACAATCTCCTGCCACTTCTATCGGTCCATTGGAGGAGGTGGCAGCAGTGATGATCACTTTGTCCGCACCGAACGGAGAGAATGATGCCATCCGCTCTTCAAGTCCGTCATAATTGGATGCAATATCTGCACCAAGTTCAAGAGAGAGAGCAATCTTTTTCGGGTCAACATCGATGCCAAAAACCCTGCACCCGGCAGCCTTTGCTATCTGAATGGTCAGAAGGCCAACGAGACCCAGCCCGATGACCACCACTCTCTCCCCAACCGTAACCTCAGCATTCCGGATGCCCTGCATGGCAATTGACCCGACCGTAGTAAATGCTGCATCTGCAAGGCTTACGTTGTCAGGAACTTTTATTGCGAGATTTTTTGGAATGGATACATATTCCGCATGGCTGGCATACCCTGCACCGGCACATGCCACCCGGTCACCAACACTGAATTCAGAAACATTGGAATCGGTTACAACGCCAGCACAACTGTATCCCAGAGCCTCAGGTTTTGCAAGCCTGCTTACTGCCTGCTGGTATGCTGAAAGTACCCCGTCCGTCTTTGCTTTATTGATAACCTTCTGGGCCAGGTCCGGGCGTTCCCGTGCTTTCCCGAGTTTTGATTTGTCTGCAAGAGAGAGAAGGGATGATTCTGTACCTGCAGATATCAGGGAAAAGTGATTTTTTACCACAACTCCTTTTTTGAGAGAAGGGACAGGTACCTCCTCCACTGAAATCTCGCCCGAATTGAGATCTAATAATACTTGTTTCATTGGTTATCACCGTTTATTGTGCTCCAGCTGAGGCAGTCCAGAACCTCTGACGTCATGAACATATCCGGAAAATTATTGAATGGTTCAACAGTTGATGCATTGATGCGCAGCAGTCCGGACAGAATGGCAAACACTCTGTCATTCACTTCCGTGTCAAACCGTCGTCTCGCAGCCTGTCGGTACATGCCGTATCCATACCTGAAGATTCTGTGTGAGTATGGAAAGGTGCCAAGACTTGCAGTATGTGTTGTACTGAGAACGGAAGGAACAAAACTTCTCCAGTTTCCGTCTTCCCATCGCAGCACAATGCCCCTGATATTAGACTTCAATACATCAATGGAGAGTGAGGCATTTTGGGTGAATTTTGCATCCCACTGAGATACATAATCAAACGAAGAGTATGCAAACCCAGCAGCTCCTCCTAAGTAGTAGGCAAACATGAGCCCGCTCTTTGACCAGTCAAAATGCCCATCAGGGTTCTGCACTTCTGCAAGCCACTCTGCTGCATCAAGGAGACTCTGCTTCAGCCAGGGTTCATCAATGATTTCCTGGATTTTTGCCAGGTAATACATGGTGACTCCCTGGTAGTGGATACACGGAACATCAAACGTGTATGGGTAGTTGCCTTTATCCGTTGCATAGGGATAATACCCATTTACCTGATGATCACAGACATTTTTGGCAGCACGTCGTGCAGCAGCCAAACACTCTTCATCAGAAAAGATTTCAGCATACTCTGCCAGAAACGCTCCGCATGAAGCATCGACATTCAGGTGATCGGCATTGTATACTTCTGATTTCAGAAAATATCCCGGTTTCATTTCCTTTGAAAGGACGTAATCCCGTGCCTTTGCAAGCACCTCATCCTGTGGACAGAGCGGATGGGCGGTAAGAAGGGCCTCACCAACAAATGAAGTGATAAGAGCAGATGGCTGGTTGTAATTGACATGAATTTCATTCCATGATCCATCATCGTTCTGTGCATTCATGATATGGGAAATAATCATTTTGGCTGTCTTCTGATCACCCGTCCGGATGAGTGCCTTTACCACTTCTGCATTGACACGGTTTCTCACGATGCCGTAGACAGGATCAACAATATATGCAGTGTCTCCCTCGGTAATCAGGCTCTTTTTGACTTCATCCAGAAGCCCTTTTGTGATCTGACTGCATGTCTGGTTCATCGGTCAGCCTCAATAATTCCTTTGAGTTTTGCTGCAATGGCGCCCCTGTCAAAATTATTCACCACATACTCCCTTCCGGACCGGGCCATGGTTTCCATTCTTGCGGGGTCTTGTACCAGATCAAGAATGGTGGCGGCAATCGCTTCCGGCGTATTATCAGCAATAACTCCGCCACCGGAGCCATTGGCGATTCGTGAGATTTCCCCCTTTCCGCATCCGACAAAGGGTGTCCCACAGGACATGTACTCATAGACCTTGGTTGGGGCGGCGTATTCAAGTGTTGGAATGTCTTTCAGGGGGGCAACGCCGATGAGGGATTCCGCAATCAATTGAGGTACTGCATCCCGTGGAATGGTTCCGGGGAATTGAACAATATCCTCCAGACCTTCTGATTTCACAATTTCTTCCAGATGTCCTTTAATATCGCCTGCACCTGCAATGATGAACTTCATCGGGTATTTTTCTGATACAATTTTCACCGCATGAATGACCAGTTCAAGATCCTGTGCATATCCGATATTTCCTGCGTAGACAATCTGGTTTTTCTTGGGCTGAGAAGATGGCCTGAAAAATGCAGTATTGACACCATTTGACATCAGGACAATTTTATCCTGAATCGTAGTGTCGGATGATATCCTCTCTCCCAGTTCAGTTGTAGTAACCGTAATCCTGTCTGTCTTTTCGAGGCATCTTCTCTCAAAAGCACGACTCATCTTCTCTGCAAGGCTTCCTTTTTTCAAAAACCCTAGACTTATCGAAGCATCAATCCAGAGATCCCTGATGTCCATAATCCATTCTTTATGGAAGTGTGTTTTCGCAACCCGTCCGGGAATATGGGTGAAGATTGGCGGAGATGATGTAATTATAAGATCAAAATCCTTTGAATGTGTGAGAATCCAGAAGGATGCATGAACGGGGAATATGAGATAATATGCCATTCTGCTCACAAATCCCGGATCTTTTGATGCAGGCTGCCAGGTCCAGAGATGAACCGCATTTACTCCGTTTACTTCTTTTTTTGTTGAAAGCTTCCAGACACGCTCAAAGGTGCCTGTGGGAAAGGTAGGGTGAGGTGCAAGAACGGTGATTTCAGAACCGGAAGTATGCAGATGCGTTGACATATCGGATATGCGTGACGCATTTCCTGATTTTTCCGGTGGAAAATGCTGTGAAATAATGAGCACCCGTTTCATGTATTGCTTCCTTTCAATTGGTATAAAAAATTATGAATTATTATCAGTTCCATTGCCCAGGGTTTTGCAGGTAAAACCAGCATCCTCCCATTTCCCGGTGTCAAGGATATTCCTTGTATCAAAGAGATTCTTATTCCTCATCTGAAGGGATGACGGGTCAACATCTCTGAAGAGATTATGGTCGGTAACAAGGACGATGCAGTCACTGTCCCTTGTTGCCTCTTCAAGACTTGTTATTGGGTAGGGGAAGGTGGTGACATGGGGGTCAAATATTCTGACAGTATATCCCTCATTTTCTGCTAGTCGTATCAGTTTTAATGCCGGGGTTGCCCGCCAGTCATCTACGTTCCCCTTATAAGCTACACCAAAGATGGTTATCACCGGTTTCTGTTCACCGTGTACAAGACTCCGGACCACACTGTGGACATAGTTTGGCATATTGTCGTTAATGGAGCGTGCCAGGGAGACCATGCGGGTTTTTGTAGAGGTCTCTGTTAAAAACCAAGGGTCAATAGCAATGCAGTGCCCGCCAACGCCGGGCCCCGGATTGAGGATATTGACTCTTGGGTGAAGGTTTGCAAGAGTTATCGCGTCCCAGATGTTGATGCCAAATTCGTCTCCCATTCGTGCGAATTCATTGGCGATTGCAATGCTCACATCCCGGTAGGTATTCTCCATAAGTTTTACAAACTCTGCGGTGCGAACCGTTGTGTCATAGAGATTCCCAACAACAAATGACGAGTAAATATCCTTTGCAAATGTTGCAGATTTAGGATCGTATGCTCCGACAACCCTGTCATTGTGAATCATTTCATGAAGCGTTTTACCGGGAATTGCACGTTCCGGGCAATGAACATAGGAATATTCCCCTGGTTTCAGGCCATACTGTGAAAGAATGGGGATGACAACATTCTCACTTGCCCCCGGTGAGACGGTTGATTCCAGGATGACCATATTGCCTGCCTGTAAATGGGGTGCAATCATCTCTGCAGCACTTCGGACAAATTTAAGATCTGCAATTTTGAGTGCTTCTTCAAGAGGGGTTGGAACAGCAATGAGAAATACGTCCGCCTCTTCAACCTCAGAAGCAGCATGGAAATTGTCTTTCACTTTCTCAAAAAGTTCACTCAGTCCATCCTCTTCAAAAGGAAGTTCGCCATTGTTTAACGTCTGAACAATTTTTTCATTTACATCAACACCGACGACTTCATAGTGTTGTGCAAAAAGGAGTGCAGTCGGAAGGCCGATATATCCCAAGCCAAGTACGCATATTTTCACGGTCATGTTAGTTATCCAATTGTTCAATAATGTATTCGCTGGATTTTCCCTCTCCATATGGATTATTCCAAGAGGTCTCTGCTTCTAAAATATGTTTTGAAGAAGCAATGATTCGGTTTTGATCCGTTCCCGCAAGCACATTCGCCCCGGCATCAACGGTCTCTGGTCGTTCCGTGTTGTCACGGAGGGTGACGCAGGGGACGCCCAGGATACATGCCTCTTCCTGGAGACCGCCGGAATCAGTCAGGATGAGTTTTGCATGTGCTTCCAGTTGGAGGAATTCAAGGTATCCGAGCGGTTTGGTGATCGTGATGCCTTTCGGAGATATGTCGAACTCCTTCATCATCTTCTCTGTCCGGGGGTGCATTGGGAAGATGACGGGAAATGAATATTCCTCTCCAATTGCAGTGATGCCATCAATGATTCCCTGCAGGCGTTCTTTCACATCAACATTCTCTGCCCTGTGAGCAGTGACGAGTAAATATTCCCCTTCAGTGAGATTCATCTCTTCCAGAACATTCGACTTTTCTTTGGAGATTGCAAGGTTTTGGTATACTGCATCGACAACTGTGTTACCCGTCACAAAGATCTTCTCATCGGGAATTCCTTCCTTCAGGAGATAATTTCGTGATGTCTCTGTTGGTGCAAACAGGTAGTCTGAGATGTGGTCTGCAATAATCCGGTTTGTCTCCTCAGGCATTGTCCTATCAAAACTTCTCAACCCTGCTTCAACATGACCCACCTTGATGTGGAGTTTTGATGCAGCAAGGGCTCCTGCCATAACAGTATTGGTATCGCCCTGTACAAGCACAACGTCGGGTTTTTCTGTCAGGAGGACATTCTCAATTCCAGTGAGAATTTTTGCCGTCTGTTCTCCGTGAGTGCCGGAACCGACATCAAGGTTATATTTTGGTTTCGGAAGGTTCAGGTCTTCAAAGAAGGCCCGGTCCATCTCATACGAATAGTGCTGACCAGTGTGAAGAATGAAATAGTCAAGATTTCGCCGTTCACACTCACGAATGATCGGAGACATCTTGATGATCTCCGGTCGTGTTCCTAGGATGATTGCTATCATTTAGATGTCACTTCCGTCACTAGTGCATCCTCTCATAATCTGTACCAGTGAGTTCAGAATCAGTCCTGAGGTCACGAGCATCAGACCGAGGACGAGGGCTGTTATTGAGATTATTATGAGGGTATAGTGGAACACTCCGCCCCGGTATAATTCAGAAAAAACATAGAGTCCTATTCCGCATCCGGCGAGGGCCAATAGAGATCCTGGAATCCCAAAGAAGAGAAGTGGCCGCTTGTATCCGATAGCACCGACAATGTCGGACATGATATCAAACCCGTGGCTCAGGGGGTTCTTCTTGTGTTTGTTAGGAACTTCATATCGCACGGAAATGGGAACTTCTGTGATCCGCATCCCACATTCGACCATGTGGGTGATCATGGCTGTCTCAAGGGTGTAGCCATTTGAGGAAAATTTGCAGTTTCTGAGGGCCCGCGGACCTAATGCACGGAATCCGGACTGGGAGTCTGTGCTTTTATATAGTGGGGTGTCAGGTTGGTTCGGTTGTGATGATGATTCTTCGGATTCCTGTAATATGGAATTGGAACTGGAAGTGGCTGAATTATTTGATTTTCCGTTTTTACCATTCCCGTTTCCATTTTTGCCATTGCCGTTCTTCCCGTTCCCGTTGGAAGATGCGGATGAGACATTGGTTGCATAATTGAGGGTCTTTTGTCCCAGTTGTCGGTAGGCAGGAATGTCATTGTTTTCTTCGCCGATAAAGCGTGAGCCAATCACAAGGTCTGCTTCGTCAAAAAGAATGGGGGCAGCAACGATGGGGATCTCATCCGGGTTGTGCTGGCCGTCAGCATCGATCATGACGACGGCTTCGGCGCCCATCTTTATGGCTGCCTCAAACCCGGTCTTGATGGCCTGGGCTTTTCCCTGGTTTTTGATGTGTTCGATGACAGTGGCGCCCGCAAGGCGTGCAATTTCAGCGGTGTCGTCTGCAGAACCGTCATCAACAACAATCACTTCACGTGAATATTTCAGACTCCCTAATACGACACTTCCTATTGTGAGCCCTTCATTATATGCCGGAATGACGGTAACAATTGTTTTTTTTTCCATTCGTGACCTGCTCATATATATTTGTATTGTGGGGGGTGGCTGGAATCCGGAAAACCACTGGTGTGCGACGAAGTTATTAGATTAATGTTTCTCTAATGGTTACATTAAGGCTTTGGTTTTCATGGAAAATTGACGATTTCTCTTTTTATATGGTGGTAAATTGAGATCGATTTGTACAATTGGCGCGAGTGATGATTTGTAGTGGAAATATGTGTTGGGTGAACAATTTGATGGTTTTGTGTTTGTGGTTATTATTCGTGTTTGAATTTGTGTTTGGTTGGTTGGCGGGCTTGGTAGTTTAACAGGCTGGTATTGTTGACTATCGTGGCTACGCCCTTCTGGTGTGTGGGTGGAATAAGGATTCGGCGTGTGGGCTCAGGCACTCAAAGATTCTAAAAAATCAAAACAGGGAAATTCCCTGAAAATCGACGCCCCGGCCGGGACTTGAACCCGGGTCAAAAGCTCCGCAGGCTTCTAGGATATCCACTACCCTACCGGGACCGGTGTCGCACATAGTTTCTCGCTTTTCCCAGCGAGGTGCTTACATAGATTGGTGGTCCTGTGTATAAAGGCTTTGCATATGTTCCTGGATTGTGGGGGAATATGTCTGGTTTTGGTGAGAAATGGGGGGTGGTTGATGGTGTTTGGTGATGTTTTGGTGGCGTTTTTGTGGTGTTTGGTGTCTGTGAATACAGTGAGATGGTGTGTGTGATGTTGGTATTTTGTGGATAATTTGGGGCTATTTTGTGATATTGGCCTGTTTTTGCTCTTTGATTTGGAATTTGGTTGGTTGGTGCTCCTGAAAATAATGTCCACACAGGGGCGCGGAGTGGGCCGATCTCAGTTGAGACGGCCTATTCATCCTTGTGAAAATGTTGTTGATTGTGGGGCCATGGTGGTCTGTGATATGCCGTTATTTTGGCAAAAAAAAGGCATTATGGGCGTATTTTTCTGGGGTGAAATGAAGGCTGGGATTGGGGGTGAAATACGGCTAAATCAGGCCCCGATTCCAAAACGCGGGGTTTGAGGCATGTGGGGTCATTGGCAGGTATTGGGGTGGGGTGGTATGTGGGCCGGGACGGTCTCTCTCAGGCAACCTGTCCTGACAAAATGAATGTGGTAAATGAATGTGGTAAATGATTGCCGAAAACGATTGCGTAAATGATTGCGGAACAATTCCAAAAAAATGAATTCAGGGATTATTTCTACATTTATGTAAGTTTATCCCCCCTTTTGCCTCTGGTTCGTTATATGTCTCTCTTTCTCTCTTCTCTTTCAGCTCAGCGAATACTCCTCCGCGCCATCTACGAGATTTGCCTCAGGGACAGAGATCGTAATCCCGACGTCCACATTATTCCCGGTGATCTCGACCTGGTAATCTCCTGGGTATCGTACGATGATGGTGTCGGTCTCGTGCTCTCGTGTGAACTGGGCGTAGTCATGCTCTTCGACGACGTCACCGGTCTCGCGGTCGATGATGGTGATGATGAAGTCGGCGCGCGGGTCCGGGTAGGATTCTGTGATGGTGATCAGGCCTTTGTCGCCGAAATCACTGTACCTGCGCTTGGTGTTGGTGTACATCTCCGGGTCGATTTCGAGGTCGATGATCATCGCCGGGACCTTCAGGTCGAAGTTGAGCGCTATTACGTCATAGAGCAGATAGACCTTGTTGGAGTATATTTCGGTGTATACCGGCAGGATTGGTGTTGGTCCGGGTGTGGGATATGACGCAGTGGCCACCGTTTGCGGCGCCTGTGTTCGGATGGGGGTGGCCTCTTCCACCCACTGGGGTGTTGGTGTTGGTGTCTGTGTCGCAACATCCCCGCCCCCCCCGTTGGGGCCTGTCTCAAATCCCTCCACCGGCAGTTCGGAGCATCCCGCACATGTGAGTACCAGGATGGTGGAGAGAATGGTTGCGAAAAATAGCACCTGTCTGTTCATTAATAGCGGTATGGGTGCCGAAAATATTTAATGTGTGGGTTAATTCATGAGGGATTTGGTGGGTTTGTGGGTTTTTGTGTGGTTTGACGGTTAAGGTTTTTGGTGTGTGGAGTTTGAGTGGGAATTGGGGTCCTCTTTTTTCGTGGGTGTGATTTTGTTGTGGGTATCGTTTGTTGAGAGTAGCGTAGTCTCCTTTGGTCTCGACTTCTTGCTCTGTTTGCTCCGGAGGCAAGAGAGGGGGCAGGCCCCCTCTCTGCCGGACTCACCCCTGCAGGGGATGGGTCGCAGGGGGGACGGGTGAACGTCCCCCCTTGCTCCTGTACTTTGGTATTGGGGGACGCGACCTGAGAATAAATGGCTGAGGGGTGGGGTTCAGTGTACAACGGCTACAGGATCTGCATGAGTGGCGGGTGTGGTGGTGGTGGTGGTGGTGGTGTGGGGGGCGTTGCACATGCGTGCAATCGTATCACATCTGTGGAACACCATAAATATCCCCCCGGCCAACATGAGATGATGACCGCTGGCAAACGAATCCCTGTCTCTGAAGAGGTTCGGACCTCTCTTTCGGAGATGAAAAAGCCGGGCCAGACTGTTGACGAGCTCCTCTCCGTGATCATCGGGCACGAGAAGGAACGGCGTTTTCTGGCAGAGATGGCTACCATTGAGGCTGAGGGTACCTTTGTGGAGTTTGCCCCGTGATCTGGTGTTTGCTGTGATTATCTTCTGGTGGGCGGTGTCATGTTGGGATTCGGGCATGATGGTGGATGGAAATCGCCGTGGTCTGTAATATAGGAGGGGAAAAGAGTGAACCGGTTTCGGAATGTCATTGAAAAGGCCGGTACCAACTATTCTGCTTACTCCCCGGACCTTCCGGGGTGTATTGCTACCGGAGCGACCCGGGAAGAGACGGAAGAGCGAATGCGTGAGGCAATTGAGATGCATGTCCTGGATACTGAATTGAATGATATTCTGGACCATGAGGAATTCACCCCTCTGGACCTGTCTGAGGATTGAAACGGCGATTGGCGGGGTGTTTTTCCGGGTATGTGGGGGTTTGTTTTCTCTTTATTCGTGGGTGTGATATTTGTTGTGGGCATCTGTTTGTTGAGAGTAACGTAGTCTACTTTGATCTCAACGAAAGCTCTGTTTGCTCTGACAGGCAAGAGAGGGGGCAGGCCCCCTCTCTCTCCAACTCACCCCCGGCAGGGGATGAGTCGCAGGGGGGACGGGCGGGCGTCCCCCCTTGCTCCGGGTTGTAGGGTGTTGGCGAAATCGGATGAAAATTTTGGGGGAGATTCGTCGTTCCGGCTTTCATGAAGTCGCGTTACGGCTCGTAATTTTTCGTCTGGTTCTGCCAGGACTGGATCCGGGTTTTCATATTATCGTTGGAGATTACCCTTCCGTGCAACGAATCATGAAGACCTCTCTCAATCGTGCGGTCGAATAGTAATGCACGCAGAATCTCATCAAAGGATGAATCATCTGGCTGTGAATGGATAATCTCCGTCATTCTTTCTTTCACTGATGGCATCGGGCATCTCTCTCATCCATGTTCATTTCCGGCAACGTATTGTATCATTGCGAATGGATGTATCTTTTTGTCCGGGTAGTGCTGAGTCCGGACTGCTTTGGCTTTTTTGCCTGGAGGTAGTTCACGAAAATCTGATGACACAATTCCACTGTATCGGGATTTTCATACTGATTATCAATAAAAATCATATCGTTCAAAACAAGGAGATTACCGCTAATTTTTCCACCCTAATAATCTAATCACTGGAATTTCTGACAGTGCCGGATGGACAACCTCTGCAACAAAAAATATAACTGTAAGACACTTCATAAGGATATTTGATGGCTACAGAATCAGTTCAGATACAACAGGTACTACACAATATAGAAATCCTTTCTCTGGAAGATCAGGAATATCTCATTTCAGTTCTAGAAAAAAGATTAATAGAATCCAGACGGATGGCTTTAAAAAAAAGGGCAGAAGAAGCAATAGCAAATTATGAATCCGGTGATGTCTGTTCAGGTTCAATAGACGAACTGTTAGGATAACTATGCCTGAACTATTTTGGGATCAACAATTTAAGAAAACCTGTAAGAAATGGATCGGGAAACATAAAAATCATACTGGTAGCCTGAAACAAAAATTAACCCTTCTGAAAGAAGATCCATTTCATCCACAATTAAAAACACATTCCTTATCAGGAACATTATCCGGATTATGGTCAGCAAGAATAAATTACGAATACAGACTTGTTTTTAAATTTTTAGATGACGATAAAAACAAAATTCTTCTGATTGATATTGGCAAACATGATGATGTCTATTGATAGCTTAGCCAGATGTAAATTGATGCACACATGTACCTATATACCGTAACGGCAACCAGGAACTGCCGTAATTCAAACACAGGAGAGTGAATAATATATGGCAAAACCAATTGAACCTGGTCTTGAACTGAAAGGTCAGGATGCAAAAAATTTCTCCAGGTATATCAGGGATCCCTCGAAATATGAAACTCCGGATGGGAAACGAATACTTCGTGAAGCAGCAGCATTGGACATTCGTATCATCCGCAGATAATAAATGAAAATTCCAATAGAAGATCTGGCTTTTTCCTATTCTTCAACAAAATTCCGATTTAACTTCTTTTGGGTGCACTGAACCCGAATTGAATGCGGCTAAAAAAATCTCTTTCAGGGCCGATGTCAACCGACCTGTTGCACTCCGCTTCTCTCGTCTTAAAGGGAAGAATTGAAAGGGCAAACCCACGACGTTAGTCGTGGGTAGGTGACAATACATATGCCCGGATGAGGGATTCATACACCCTCACGGCCTGCTCCAGCTGCCTGATCTGCACCCGCTCGTTCTGCGCGTGGAGGAGCTGGATCTCGCCCGGGCCGTACTCTGCCGCACGGAACCCGGCCTCGCGCAGGAACCTCGCGTCGCTTGCGGCCCACTGCAGGATGGGGCGGGCCGGCTCTCTGTAGGTGGTCTCGATTGCGGCTGAGAGGCGGCGGACCAGGGTGGTGTCGGGGGAGGTGCAGGTCGGGGGGGCGCAGCTCTCGGTTGCGATGACGGGGGATGAGGGGTCCCCTTCTGCGACCGCGAGGACGGCGTCCGGGTTGCAGCCCCAGGGGAGGCGCATGTCAAGGGCCACCGTGCACTCCTCTGCGACAATATTGACACCCTCGCCGCCGGTGATGGTTCCCGGGTTGCAGGTGATCCGGGTCAGGAGGCAGGCCACATCCGCGTTGGGGAAGATGGCGGAGATGGCTTCCTCTGAATTCCTGACGAGGGTGGGGACATCATCATTCCTCTTATCCTCTCCATCCACTCCTCCCTCCCGGGAGGCGTACTCCTTTTTTGTCAGGGCCATCAGCCGGTCGATGAACGCGGAGGCCTTCACGATGGCGTTCTCGCCTGCAAAGGGATAGAGCGACCCGTGGCCCGGCTGTCCCCGGAAGGACGCCCGGAAGCGGCAGAGTCCTTTCTGGCCGATAGAGGGGTTCAGGTACGGGGTCGGCTCGGCAATGAGGCAGTCGCAGGGATGGATCTCCTGGTTGCGCAGCAGGTGCTGCACCCCGTCCACCCGGCCCGTCTCCTCGTCACAGACGAAGGCCACCCCGACGGGGAGTTCGTCATGATCGCCGATGGGCATTTCATCACATGCAAGATCTGCATATTCCGTGACTGCCTGCTCCAGTGCTGCAAGAATTGCCGCACATCCGCCCTTCATATCGGTGGAACCACGGCCCCAGACAAATTCCTCATCGATGTCACCGGAAAAGGGATCATGGGTCCATCCCTCCTCTCCGGCAGGCACCACGTCGAGGTGGCCGCAGAAGAGTAGGTCACAGTCACGGGGACCTGCACAGACATTCCAGTGGCCGCCCGGATTTTTGGAGATCCGGGGGCGATACCCCAGACTCT